>Ga0315553_10000794_pt1 | contig 27223 bp, 32 predicted proteins | sample SalMarSW160140MG_FD_203099 | JGI IMG/M metagenome (GOLD analysis project Ga0315553, IMG submission 203099) | Salt marsh sediment microbial communities from the Plum Island Ecosystem LTER, Massachusetts, United States - Salt Marsh Sediment SW1601-40 ... | reverse complement strand
CTAAGAAACTCTCGTCTTGCTCTTCTACGAGAAATCCAGACCGACCAATTTCGCGACATGATCCTAGGAAAGTGAGTTGAGTCATCTATGGTTACATCCGTTACGTACAGAGTTCGATTCTGTGAAAAAGGTTGTGAAGAATACCCAAACCTGAGTACGTACAGAAAAACGAAATCTATATCAGATGCGTTCAGCTGCTGTATAGCGTTAAACTAGCTGCGGCTAGCGGAGTGACTTCGGGTTGACGGAGGAGAAGACAGACATCCATACAACAGATTCAGTTATCTTGGTTGGAAACAAGAACGTCATGTCGTATGTTCTTGCGTGTGTGACTCTTTTCAACAAAGGTGCTGAAGAAGTAGTAATCAAAGCGAGAGGGCGTCTTATCAGTCGAGCCGTAGATGTTGCAGAGATAACTCGTCATAGGTTCGTCACAGAACTAAAGGTCAAGACTATTGAAATAGGAACAACCACGGTTCAGACCGACAAAGGTAGCGACCTTAACGTATCCACGATTGACATCACACTGACAAAATAATATGAGGTATCTATTTATCATCCCTCGCTCGAAGGCACCGGTAGACCGGAGCCAAAATTGGCGAGGATAAAAAGATGCGACTGCCTGTATGCAATTTCGATATTGAATCAAACATGCTCTGCCCTAATTGTCAAGAGCGATTAGATAATGGCGAGATAACCAAATTTGACGTTGAATTTAGCAGGTGGATTCTCAATAAAGAGAAAGAATATGAGTCACTTGTTGATTTACACCTTCTAAGAGCTATCAAGGTAACTGGTTATCTCATTTTAATTGTCAGAAAAAGACAAGAACCCATTCTGAAAACCAACGTAGATTTAATGGAGGAGATACGTAACGAGTTTGGAGAAGTATTGATCTTTGAGGGTCCAGCAAAATTACGAAACGTCGTAAGAGCGCTGATTTCTCCATCTGTTGAGATAGGTGTTAATAGTCTGTATCTCCCTAATGGAATAAAAGAAAGCATAGTAATGCTACGAGATGAAGATAGGAAAAGGATTCATTTCACAACAGATGAACTCCGGAAGATTGTAAGCACCGTAATGAGTGAATCAGTCTTGTTTGAATATCAAGGAGACAGAAAAAAGGAAGATGGAACAGCTCCTGATGAATTTGATGTGAGAATGAAGGAGATGGAACAAAAATCTAGACGAATGCGTTAGTCTATATCCGATTGATTGGTTCATTTCGCATAATCTCTCTCATTACCACAGTTGCATAAGAGCCCTTTCTCAAACTAAATTTTATCAAAATTCCTTGGTCTGTAGATTCAGCTTCCCTCCCCTGAAGATCTATTGAGGAAAGATGGAGTCCTCCTGCAGAATCCAAGTTTTTGTTCGTCGCATTTCTAAAATCAAGTAGGCGGATGCCTTCAGACTTCAGAATTTCACTAAGCATATCTGTTTGTTTTGAAGGCGGCAATTTTGTGGAATAACCGGGAACGGGACAAGCCACACCATACTCACTAGCTTGGACTCGTTCTATCATAGATTCAAGGTTTCGTTCGGTAACAAATATCCAAGAGTCTCTGCCAGAATGAGGGGCATCGAGCTGTATCAGGAAATCACCAGGAACAGGGAGGTTAATTGGAAGACCATTCGAAACACGCAAGCCTAGTAATCTGTTGAAGAGATAAGATTGGTATGCATGAATCATCAATGTCTGTATTCGTGGTAATATCGTTGATACTGCCCGTTCATAATCAGCTGGGTGTTTGATCAGAGATGAAATGACACCTCGTTCATTCCGCAAATCTCTTGGAAAATCTGCTAGTATTTTCTCATTAAATTCAAAAGTCTCACCGATTCTTATCCGTAGGTCTGTTAGTTCTTCTGGTTCGTATTCATTCGTAGTTGTAAGCATGATTCTAACAGCACGCTCGTAATCATTGACTACCAAAGCCTTACCGATTAGATGCGTAGGGGGCCTAGTAATACCAAATCTCTGTACTCCGAAATAGTTCAAGAGAGGTTGATTTGCCAACTTTTGAGCAGTTGCAAGAGCCTCATCTTCATCTAGAATTATATCAACCAAGTGTATTGTGAAGTTGTTTCCCCATAAATCACCAATTTGAACTGGATGACGTGTATAATGTGGTTCACTCAAATGGATACGATTGAGTTTCAGAGATTGTAATAACTGGTTGACTCGCGAAGGAACGGACATACGTTGCACAGTGATTGCTCGCTTATCCTTTAGACCAGCGTACGTAACCATTTGACGGGGTAATTTCAGTTCGGAGGCAAGGATGATTGTTACATCCATTGTTGTCAATCCAGACTTCTGAACGTTCATTGTGATGAAGCGATCACGTTCGCCAGAGGGTTCAAGAGAGGACGCCTGTGTAAAAGGTTCGATCTGAAGCCTAATTCTATCGGTAGTGATTTCTTCTACAATAAAATCTTCAACAGAGTTCTTGAGCCGCCCTCCGAGAGCAGGATTCTGAGTAGAATAAAATTCCATTCCTAAATCGACTTCAAGAGGGTGTCCTTTTTCCAAACAAATGACCTCATAGCAATTTGAGTTGTCCAGTTACCTCATCAATCGTGTCTGCCTTTCCAGGACCAATTCCAATCACAGTCATGGTTCCAGGAGGTAATTCAGTCATTCCTGCATCACGAATTATTGCTTGAGGCAAATCTCGATTGATTGCTACACGACGTAACTCCAAGAGCTCCTCTTCGGATGTGACTTTGACAACAACTTTCTTCTGACCCTCCCGCAGCCATGAGCGCCAAATGTCCTGTTTAGTGACCCGTGCTCGCTCTCCAGCTGAAACAGCTCCATGAGCGACTTGCACTGCTAACTTACCCTTGCTCATCCCTAAATCAGTCCGGACAGCTATCACCTGTTTATACTTAAAATCTCTAGCACGAATCATTTGTATGCACCTGAATACGGCATCAAATCAGTATAGGTGAATGATAAAAAGGGTGTCATATGTTTGTAAGATAGAGGTGTAATCAACTGAAACATGATGCTATCGTGATCGGTGCAGGGCCTGCAGGACTAATAGCTGCATATGAGATTGCAAAAGAAGGTCACGACGTCGTAGTACTGGAAGAACATAAATCAGTTGGCGAACCTGTCCACTGCGCAGGACTCCTAAGTCTTTCAGGACTCAAATCAATCGGACTCGAACCACCTCAGAGCACAATCCAAAATCAGGTGAAAGGAGCGAGAATCTTTTCTCCAAACGGAAACTTCATCGAAATAGAACGAGGAAAACGAGAAGCATATGTAATCGATAGAGCACAGTTTGATAATTGGTTAGCTGAGCGAGCAGCGGATAATGGAGCGACTCTATTAACTCAAACCAGAGTGTCCCAGTTGATTCAGAAAAAACAGAGAGTTGTGGGAGTTCGGATTGGAAACGAGGATAGGAAGTTGGAGGCAACAATCGTAATCAATTCCGAGGGGGTTAATTGCGTTCTGTCATCGAGCGCAGGTATGCCAACAGTTGCGAGAAAAAGTAAGCTTCCTGCTTATCAATATGAGATAACAGGAGTGGAAATTGATGATGATCTCGTAGAGATGTACTATGGTAGAGATACCGCGCCTGGATTCTTTGCATGGATAATTCCACTAGGTGAGAACAGTGCGCGTGTAGGACTAGCATCGAGAACTCATTCAAAACAGAGATTACAGAATTTCATCAGGCATAACAGAATTGTTGAGGATAAGATAGGTAAATCTTCAATTATCAAAGGATTTGGTGGAATTGTTCATGTTGGACTTCCTGTGAAAAGAACTTGGAAAACAGGTTTACTTACAGTAGGCGATGCAGCAGGACAAGTCAAAGCCACCACCGGAGGTGGAGTAATCATGGGAGGAATAGCTGCAAGAATAGCAGGAATGGTATCCTCAAAAATATTGACGGAATCATTAACAGAAGAGCGTGAATATCATGCATATGAGCAGCTCTGGAGAGGACAGATATTGAATGAATTGCGAATCATGTATCTGGCTCAAAGAGGGTTGACATCCTTATCAGATAAAGGATTGAATACTCTGATCAGAAATATCAATGATCTTGATTTAGTGAGTATAGTTCGCGAAGAGGGCGATATGGATCGCCAAAAGCAGGTACTTTTTTCTCTAATGAAAAATCCAAGAATGTTACCACTCGGACTCAATTTGCTCAGGTATCTCAACCCATTTATCCATTAACAAAATGAACATACTCAGCGAGGTCACACACTATGTCGAATAGAATTAGCACAGAACTCCTTGAAAAAACTATGTTGATGCTAGAGGAGTATTCATTGTGTGACTATTGTTTAGGACGACAGTTTGCATGGTTAGGGACAGACACTACAAACCAAGAACGAGGGAAAGCCATTCTATCAGTTCTCCTTATGGAAGCAGAACTTTCACTCAAAGGCGAGGACACCTCAACAGGATTGGCTCTTGTGAAGCTACTTGCAGAGAACGCCATGTATATCCCAGCACAAAAAATAGCAGCTCGTAGATCTCTCGAGGTCAATCTAGAAAAGACCTGTCATCTTTGTACAATCGCGGGGAGCAGTGTTTTTGGAAGGTTAGGAGATATAGTCCAGAAGATGAAAGAAGAATCTCAAGGAGTTGAATATCAAACCTTCTTGGTTGGAACAACTCCAGATCCTGAACTTGTTGACCGAGAGGACGAATTAAGAGGAAAGCATAGTATTCTATATGGTGAATCTTTGAAGTCACAGTACAATAGAGAGCTCGGAAAAGAATTGAGTAAAATAATAGAAAAACAGGTTGAGTTCGAACGCCCGGATGTTGTGTTCGTCTATGATATGAAGAAAGACACAGTCGAGATCCAAATCAATCCTGTTTTTATATATGGCAGATACAAGAAACTTGTAAGAGGAATCCCACAGAGTCGTTGGGACTGCAATGATTGTCATGGAAAGGGGTGTTCTCAATGTGGTGGAACCGGTAGAAAATATCCTGATTCGATTTCAGAATACATAGGGATTCCAGTTCAGAAATTGATGAAGGGAAGTCGATTCAAGGTTCATGCTGCAGGAAGAGAAGATGTCGATGTGTTGATGCTAGGCACAGGTAGACCATTTGTATTAGAAATTAGCAAGCCAATGATTCGGACTCCGGATTTAGGTGAACTGGAGAGGGCCATTAACTCTGAAGCCAATGGAAAAATTGAAGTTATGAATCTCGAGCTTACAGTTCGAGAACGCGCACAGACAATAAAGAGTGAAGCATCTGAGAATGTTAAGGAATACCTTGCTCAAATTCAGATTGAGGAAACTGTAACAGAGGATGAACTGAAGAAAGCTGAGGAAAAGCTGACGGATATTCAAATTAAACAGAGAACGCCAACAAGAGTGTCACACAGAAGAAGTGATCTTATTCGTGATAAGCAAATACTACAGGTTAAGCTAACTAGGATTAGCGAAAATCTAGTTGAAGGTTTTTTCAAAGTTCAGGGTGGAACATACATTAAAGAACTCATCTCAGGCGACGATGGAAGAACAACTCCTTCGCTTTCATCTGTTCTGGGTAGACAGTGTATTTGTAACGAGTTGAATGTCATAGCGATTTATGGGCATTCACCACACCATAATGCTTAAGTTGCTACCAAAAAGGTGTTGCCGAGCCTCGTGTATACAGTACCAGGTCTGTATACAGGGGAAAAAATAGTTAACAGGTTGATGTTCAATGGTCAAGAAAAGCCATGGATACCGCGCAAGAACCAGAGCCCTAATGAGTAAGAGGGTTAGAACGCGTGGAATCAGTCCACTTGGAAGAATGTTAGTTGATTATGAAGTTGGACAGAGGGTGGATATTGTGATCAATCCGAGTTTCCATAAAGGTATGCCTCACAAACGCTATCACGGAAAAACAGGTGTTGTGACAGGTCAGAGAGGTAGAGCAATCCTTGTGGATGTCAAATTAGGAAAAGCAATTAAGCCACTCATTATAAGACCTGAACACCTGAAACCAAGTAGAAGCTGAGGGCGAGGATATGCCTAGGGAGATAATTAGTGAAGAAGAAGTAACCCTTCCCATGGTTAAGAAGATTTTAAGCAAACGCTCGAAGGAAGGGGAGCTATCGTTTCAGCAGACAATAACACTTGAACATGCATCTACATATTCTAAGATGGCACCTGCAGTATCAGCGAAGCTTGTCGAAAAATTGGAAAACACATATGAGATATCCAAAGCTCAAGCGGTACAGATTGTAAATATTGGACCTATAACCATTGAAGAGCTTAGGACAATATTAGATGCACGTACTTCTGATCTAACAGAGGAACAACTCACAGAAATTGTTGATATGGTCATCAAGGCTAGAACCTGAAGAGTTGAAAGACTAATTCTCGCGTGCCCCGATGAATTTTTATCAGTACAGGTTATGTTATCATCAATGTTAATCAACACTGCTCGGAGAATACTAAAGTGGAAGAATCTCAAGGAAAAATGTACGAAACACATGCATATATCCTGGGAGTTATTCCGCCAAAGGTGTATCTGAGAGACTCCAGACCTAGGGGAGAAGCTGTCGTACAAGCCATTGGAGAATCCTTTTTCACATTGCTCGAGCTAGCTCCAAAGAGAGGGGTAAGATTAAACTTACAAGAGAGAGTGCCAATTCAGCGCAATGATCGCAGTCCTATTGATCATGTCAAACGACGAATTCAGTTTGATGACCTCGCACCTGAATCTGCAGCAGAAATCCCGCTTGTGGTTGAGATTATTGTTACAAAGTTTGAGTACAAGTTCGTGCAATTCTTTAATGAGGCAAAGCCATTAACTACCAGAAAGCACTCACTTCAACTACTTCCAGGAATTGGCCCCACTCTCATGTGGGCACTCTTGGAAGAAAGGAAGAGAGAGCCATTCAAAAACTTCGCGGATATCTCAGAGCGTACAAAACTACAGAATCCAAAGAAAATCATCACTAGTAGGATTCTTGATGAGCTAAGGGAGGAAGAGAAACGCTGGTTATTTGTACGACCTCCAAAACGTGATGATGAAAGAGAAAGGACCAGGTGAGCGGTCTGTCTGAGGCTAATGTCAGAGCCCTTCTGAAAAAATATTCAATTAATCCAAGTAAGAAAGCAGGACAAAGTTTTCTTACAAGTCATCAAATAGTGAGAGAAATTCTTAATCACTCTAAGGTTACAGGTGATGATGAGGTTCTTGAGGTAGGAGGCGGACTCGGCATCCTTTCAAGGCAACTCGCGAGAGAAGCTAAGCATCTTACTGTTATCGAGATAGATCCAAGATTGGTACAAGCTCTCAAGGAGATTCTGAAAGAGTATGATAATGTCACAATAGTTCATGGCGATGCTCTGAAAGTGCAGCTTCCAACTGCTAACAAGATTGTATCAAATCTACCATATTCAATCGCTTCAGAAATCACCTTTAGAGTCCTGCAGGAGATGAAATTCGAATCTGCTACAATGATGTATCAAAAGGAGTTTGCGAGGAGACTTGTAGCAGAACCTTGTGCCTCAGATTATTCTCGATTATCTCTGGACATCTCGTACCTCGCAGAGATCAAGAAACTATTTGATGTGGAAGCAAAATACTTCTATCCGATACCAGCAGTAGACTCGACTGTCGTTAATATCAGACATCGCACCGTTGGTTCTTTTGCTAAAGACTCGGAAGTCTTCTTCTGGGTAGTTAGGGGTCTTTACTCCTATCCAAATAAACTTCTGAGAAAAGCGCTCCGAATCTGGTTCAAACTCATCGGATGCGAGAAAGAGTGTGTGGACGATTTACTTGAAAAAATAGAGGGTGTGGTATCTGGCGACGAAAGATTGAGATGTCTTGACCTTGAGAGTCTGATTGAAATCGCTGATAATGTTATGCTCATGATAGATGAGGGAAAAGTACCAGATCCGAGGAATAAGTCTTGAAGGAAAGAAAGTTCGATCTTTTAATTCGAGATAATGTCTATCCGCCATCAGAGGACACATACTTACTTCTTGATTCTCTTGAGCTAAAGCCTGACGATAGTGTACTTGAAGTGGGATGTGGCAATGGGCTAATAACACTGAATGCAGCATATATTGCTAAGTGTGTAATTGCATCAGATATCTCATTGCTCGCAATTCATAACACCCATGAGAATCTTATTCGAAACAATTTATCATACAAGTGTTCTCTGATTCAAACAGATTTACTTACCCCATTTCAATTCAAAGAACAACCGACAGTCATTATATTCAATCCTCCGTACCTCCCAGATGATGGAGATTCGAGTACAATTGATTCGGCAACTATAGGTGGTCCACTTGGACAGGAATTGACTCTTCAATTTCTTAGTCAGCTTGAAAATTTTGAGGGAACGCTCTACCTTGTTGCGTCCTCACTCGCAGAAAACAGTGCCATCAAAGCGAAATTGGATGAAATGGGATATGAGCAAGAGGTGTTATCACGAAAGAGAATATTCTTCGAAGAATTGGAAGTGTTGAAAGTTGTTAGGGGCTCTAAGGAAAGCGTTTTATGAATGACTAATTCAATCCGGTTATTGATTAAATGATTCAGTTGGGAGACTACCAGAGATGCCTGACGACAAACCTAAGAAAGAAACTTCAAAGAAGTCCGAAACCAAGACAGCTAAAACAACTACGACCAAGAAGGCTACAAAAGACGTCGTTGAAAAAGGCTCTCTCATTTACGTAGATTATGTTGGTAGAACAAAAAATGATGGGAAGGTCTTCGACCTAACTCTTGAGGAAGTTGCTAAAGAAGAGGGTCTCTATAAAGAGAATGGCTATTATGAGCCTATGCTTGTTGCAGTAGGCTGGAATTGGATGCTAGAGGCGCTTGAGGATGAATTCGTTGGGATGAAGGTTGGAGAATCAAAAACTGTTGAGGTTCCACCTGAGAAAGGTGCAGGTGTAAGGGATCCAAGTAAAATTATTTCGGTCGCAAAGACCAGGCTAGCAAAACAAGGAGTTCGTCCTATAATCGGTGAAGAGGTGAAGGTGGGTAACGAACGAGGAGTTATCACACATGTGCTGGGTCGAACAGTACGAGTCGACTTCAATCCACCGTTGGCCGGTAAGATTCTGGTATTTGATGTTACAGTGAGAGAGATTGTTATCGAACTCAATGAGAAGCTTTTCGCCGTTGTAAAGCGAAGACTACCTACGCTGACAAAAGAGGAAGTAGAAATTTCCATAAAAGGAAAGACAATCTGGATTGAGCTTCCTTTGAGGACCAGATATATTGAGTCGGTACAATATGCAGAAATTGGAATTGCAATGGATGCGCTCAAAGTATATGAAGATGCGAAGGATGTGAAATTGGTAGTCACATGGCCGAGACCGGATCCACCAAGTGAAAACACTACTTGATAGGAGTATACACGTGAATGTACCCTGTGAAAAGAATTAAAAAGGAACTTGAAGACGTGAACACTGTCACTTGTTCTCCAGGGCATTATCCCACTGATTCAAGGAGTTAGAAGACATGGAACATGAGATGCAGTCCCCTGCCGAATTGAAAACTGGAACTACTACTGTAGGACTTGTAGCAAAAGACTGTGTAGTCCTTGCTAGTGATCAGAGAGCCACAATGGGTTTTCTGATAGCGAATAAGACTGCCAAAAAGATCTACAAGATCACAGACAGAATTGGTGCAACCATTGCAGGTTCAGTTGCTGATGCTCAGCAAATCATGGACCTCCTTAGGGCAGAAGCAAAGCTCTTCGAAGTTCAGCGAGGCAGACCTATGACGGTTAAGGCACTCACACGACTTCTTAGCAATATCATGTTCTCAGGCCGTGGCCTCTATATGTTGCAAAACATTGTAGGCGGCTACGATGAGGACGGAGCTCATATCTATATGACTGACTTCATTGGTTCAGTATTGCCAGACAAGTACACTGCCACAGGTTCAGGATCACCTTTTGCTCTCGGAGTTCTTGAGGTAGAATACAAAGACGACCTGACAAAGAAGAAAGCGATTGAACTCGCTATTCGTGCAGTTGCTGCTGCAATAGAAAGGGATGCAGCCTCTGGAAACTCAATTCTTGTGAGTGTCATTGACAAGGATGGTTACGAAGAAGTACCCAAAGACACTATCATAAAAATCTGGAAACAGGATTAGTGTCACTAGGCTACAAGTCTAGTTTCAAAACAGTAGACCACTCCCAGTTTCAATCTAATGCTTGAAACTAATTCAATGAGCCAAAGGACAAAATAGGCCAAAAATAATGAGATGTGGTTCCTATGGCAAATAACAATGATGAATACATTGATGTTCGAGAAGCTATTATGAAAGCGCTTCCACGTTCTGCAGCAATCAGTTCTGTTGAATATGAAGGTCCAGAGATTGCTATCTATTCTAAGGCACCTAAGATCTTGCTGGATGATGGAGACACGATTAAAGCTTTAGCACGTAAGATGCGTAAACGAATAGTTGTAAGGTCAGCACCAGAAGTCCGACTTCAACATGAAGATGCAGAGCGAGCTGTGAGGGAACTTGTACCGCAAGAAGCTGAAATAACATCAATAGATTTTGATGAGTCACGTGGCGAAGTTGTCATTGAGGCACAAAAACCGGGTCTAGTAATAGGTAGAAGTGGATCTACACTCAGAGAGATAACACGACAGACATTCTGGCGACCAAACGTCATGAGGACTCCGCCTATTGAAAGCAAGTTGATTAAACAAATTCGTTACATAATTCAGTCTGAAGCCTCTTATAGAAACAAATCATTTCGGGAGATAGGTAGACGAATACATCGCCCAATTATAGTTGATAATGGCTGGATAAGATTAACCGCAATGGGAGGTTTCCGAGAAGTTGGAAGACAGTGCATGTTTCTCCAGACAGCTGAAACCAATGTTCTCATTGAGTGTGGAGTGAACGTTGGGACGCCAACAAAAGCATTTCCACGTTTAGATATGCCAGAGTTCAATGTTGATAATTTAGATGCCGTCATTATCACACATGCGCACCTTGATCATTGCGGGATGGTTCCATTTCTCTTCAAGTATGGGTATCGAGGTCCGGTCTATATGACTGCACCCACACTGAATCTAGCAACACTGCTACAACTTGATTATCTTGATGTTGCTGAAAGAGAAGGAAAACTCCGACCCTATCGAGATAGAGATGTCAAGGAGTCAATTCTACACACGATACCACTAAACTATGGAGAGGTGACTGATATTGCACCTGATGTGCGGCTCACACTCCATAATGCAGGTCACATTCTTGGTTCAGCAATTATTCACCTGCATATTGGAGATGGCCAATACAATCTCGCTTATACGGGTGATTTTAAATTTGGTCGAACTCGTCTCCTTGAACCTGCTACATTTACATTCCCGCGATTAGAAACTCTAATCATCGAAAGTACTTATGGGCACCCTACTGACAAAATGCCTCCAAGACAAGATGTTGAGAGAAAATTTGCGGGTATTATCAAGAGGACAGTAGATAGAGGTGGGAAAGTGCTCATTCCTGTACTCGCAGTAGGAAGAGCACAGGAAATGATGATTGTCATAGAAGACCTCGTTTCTAAGGGCCGTATACCAAAGATACCCGTGTATATCGAAGGTATGATAGCACAGGCAACCGCAATCCATACAACACACCCAGAGGCACTGAGTAAGAAAATACGTGAAATGATATTCCATCAGGGAATCAATCCCTTTCTCAGCGAAATCTTTGTTCAAGTCGATAACCCAGATCAAAGAGAGGAAATAGTAGAGGGTGAACCTTGTATCATCATGGCAACCTCGGGAATGCTTGCTGGAGGACCAAGTGTTGATTACTTCAGGCTCCTGGCACCTGACGAGAAGAATACTCTGATGTTCGTGTCTTACCAGGGTGAAGGAACTCTTGGAAGGAGAATTCAGAAGGGATGGAAAGAAGTCCAGATGCGCACAAGAGATGGAAAGACAATGGTCGTACCTGTCAATATGGGTGTTGAAACAGTTGAAGGCTTTTCAGGACATTCTGACCGGAAGCAGATATTGAATTTTGTCAAAAGAGTAAATCCAATACCAGAACGAATACTCACATGTCATGGAGAATCCTCCAAGTGTTTGAATCTTGCGTCAACTATTCACAAGGCATTGAATATCGACACTAAAGCGCTCATGGTGACTGAGAGTATCAAGTTAAGATGATGCTAAGACCCCATTCGTACAAATGGGGGAGTAACGATAATACAATCATCATTAACGAGTGCTAAATCAGCCCTAAAACCCCGGGTTTCTCCGCGAATGCGTTCAATTATTCGTTTCAGCTCAAGACGGCATTGTTCTCGTCCATTATTCAGTTTGGTTATGTCAAGCAGTATAATGTTACCTTCACGGACTTCAGTCACGATAGCAGTTACGTCCTCCAGAGATGAGAGTTTCCTAGATCTAACGATAATTTGTTCCAGTTCTGTTAACTTTCTCCAATGAGTGTCTTGAAACAATTCAGTTGATTCAGCAACCGGAGAGAAAAGGCCTAGCCCACTATAGCTTGATTCGCCTGCAGGCAAATCACCTTGTTTGTCATAGTCATCCTTTTTTCTGAATGGGAATCTCATCATTCATCACCTTGAGCTGATATCAATTTCGTTAGTTATGAAGAAAAGACCTAGTATTACTAGAAAGAGAAGAATCCTTATAGTATCACTCGTAAATACCGAGTGATTCCTATGAGTTCCATACGAAGGGAGGACCTTGGTCTTGCTGAGTTGAGAAAACAACTGAAAGCACTGAGTAATAGATATGCTGTCGATATTCTCAGAGTCTTAAATCCCGGTACAGGGGAAGTAATTCCTAGTCTTAGTTGGGATCATCTTTTTGATGGCATCCTCGAACTTGATGGTACTTCAAGACCTGAATCGACTAGGTCTGGTGAGAAAACATCAGCGCTAGCCCAATATCAGAAGAAACGCAAAGCACTGGTTTCAGGAGGGACCATATATGAAACCATGAACAAGCTCATCCGAGCTGAATTCGTGATTGCTTCTGGCTCAAGGGGGAAAAAGAACAGAGAATTCATGATAACTCAACAGGGTCGCCAAGCGTTAGCAGCCGTCGGAGGTATGCTAGGACCTAATTCTGCTGATACAGATGTTCAGAAAGCTGCTAAGATTCTCCTCAAGCATAAGAATTTCGTTTCTCTTTTACCTGCACAAGAAAAATTCGTCAGAGAGATAGAGAGTGTTTCTGGAAATTTGATAATTCAGATGCCACCAGGATCAGGAAAGACGTTTCTCGCCATGATCATCATTCTTTTGAAATTGAAGGAAGGAAGTAGATGCCTTTACCTTACTCCGTATACATCCCTGAGCCGCCAGATTATTGATGAGTATAGTGACCTCTTTGCAGAACTAGGATATTCCATAGTTCGTCATGATGGCCAACACAGAGCATCCATTGAAGACTTAGAGTCCGCAAATATGGTCGTATCAGTCTTTGAGAACTATCTCTCAGCACAGATGAGAGGACGTCAATGGACGAAAGATTTTGGATTGGTTGTTGTTGATGAGTTGACAACTCTTGAATCAACAGGACCCATTCGTCAAGCACGTAATTTAGGAACTGATAGGAGTACAAAGCTCGATTGTGTTATTGCTATGATCAAAGATGAAGTACAGATTGTCACATTATCATCAAGATTTGGAGATACCGAATTGGTGGCGGATTGGTTGAATGCGTCTGTATTCAAACCGAGTTTCCGACTTACACCTGATGAGTTCATAGTAAAGATGAATGATGAGTTTGTGGATATCTATAGTAGTGATGGCACACAGAACTCAAGATTGCAGGCAGATAGTGCTACAGATGCGGTGCTTCAGCATATCGCCGATGAGAAGAAATCAATTCTTTTTGTAGTTGGATCACGTTTTGAGGCAGAAATGCTAGCTAACAGAATAGGTCGAGATTATCCTCAAAAAATAGCGGACGACGTTGTCACGAGCATTGTTGGACACGAGGAGAGTCTCCCCGTAACGCAACAACTGAAGACCACCCTAATGAACGGCATTGCGTTTCATCACTCAGGAATAGCTCCCCCAGTTAGGGAGAGACTCGAACGAAGTATAAGACAGGGGATTGTTCGAAAAGTTGTTTCTACAACAGGCATCACTGCAGGAATGAGCTTCCCATTCGATTGTGTGGTAATATATTTCGATTATACACTCTACTACGTTTCAGCAAGGTCAAGATATCTGCAGATAGCAGGTAGAATCGGGGAATATCACTTATCTAAATATGGGGGCAGTGTATACCTGATCTTTTTAGAACCTAGGCAGTTTCAGAATGCGGATGCTATGGAGGAGATTTTGCTTCATAAACCATTAGAACCGCTTTACCCAGGTGAGTTTTATCCCGCACTCATTGCAAATTTGATAATGACTATAGCTGCGTCCAAGAAGCCAATGAATAGAAATCAATTGAAAAAGGCAGTTCTCGATATTGTAGAGAAGTCTTTACGAAATCACATGGATGAGCACTATGAGGAAAAAATGGAATCTATGTTCAAGCCTATTTTCGAGTGGGTAGTAAAAACGGGAATCTTGGTTAAGAAAGATGAAAAATACACGCTGGAAAGAAGAGCAAAAGCAGCCACCGAATCAGGAATAAGCATCATCGACTATGTAGAAGTTCGAGAGTTACTTGATAATGTACAGCCTGATAGCAGCGATGAAGAACTTGTTGACCTGATATTGAATTTTGAGATTCCACAATCAATCAGACCAAGAAGCACAATCCCCACCGACATCGAAATCAAATCATCAGGACTAGAACCACCAGATGATTGGTACAAAGAACTTGCTCATCAGAGAAGTGCAGTCAAGAAACAAGTTTTGATGAACTGGATTGATGAAATTGGAATCAAGTGGGTATTAGAGGAAGCGCAGAAACTATCTGAGAGTATTCAGGTTGGAGGAAAGCCAATGGGAGGAGTGGACTTGGGAGAAGGAGATCTACAATATTTCGTGGAAGTTGTTTCAAATCTTTCGTCAGATCTTAGTATGTTCGTTTCTTCCATTAACAAGAAAGCTGTAGCAAAAAGACTCCTGCAGTTCAGTAGACAGATAAAATACGGTGTTAAGAGTGACCTCGCAGAAAGCGACCTTCTTGATCTGCAAGTTATTGTGAATAGAGATTTACCACCTAAGAACCTGCTAAGAGAAGAGGCAAGAACACTTTTTGATAATGGGTACCGCAATGTTAACGAGGTTGTGCGAAAGGAAATAGATTCCACGAAAGAGGGATTAGCGAGGGATAGATTTGCTGAAAAATCAGGGCTGGATATTCAATTTGCGAAGGCAATATACAGAGCTTCTTTGCAACATCTTCATGACAGCTGATATCTCATATCTTTCCGAATTCCCATAGCGCATCTCCAACATGGTGTCGTGACATAACTACCTTCCCACCAGAACTCTCTTGCATCTCGTGGGCATCCATCTTTGCGATTCCCACGGCTAGAGGTTTTCCATGGGTTTCATCAACAATCGCCACAACAGACCCTTGTTTGATTGTAGCATCGATATTTGTGACTCCAGGACGCATTATATCCGCACCATTCACAACGAACTTGACGGCACCCATATCTACTGTAATTTTTGGGATTTTCACGATTCCAGCCAATAATGCACGAAGAGACGGAATCATTATCTTTTCCTCTTCAAAGAATAGAATTTCACCATCTAAAAGAATGATACGAGATCCATCATCAAGAATCCCTTCTTCGAATCGCGATGAATCATCAAGATTTGTAATTTCAGTATCGAGTTCTTTCTCAAGTTGCTCTAGTAATATCTTCTGAGCTTTTTTCTTCATTAGATGTCGTTTACGTATCTTTTCAATAGCTGGCATTTCAATGATAGAGTGAATGGTATCCTTTTGAAAGCTACGCATCTCATACTGAAATCGTCAGAGGTTGTGTGCCATCGTCATGTTTTTAAGCCAAGCACCAAGACTAAGCCGAACGTTGTGAGCTGATGCTCCCAATGTGTCTTCTATGATGGTGAATTCATTGAATGCAGCTAAACCTACGGAGTTACTCCATGTTTCAATTGGAGCACAAGTTCTGGTTGAAATGAAAGGTCGGAGAAAAATAAGAGGCAAACTACGCGGGTACGACCAACATCTGAATCTCATCATTGAGGATGCAGACGAGATTTCCTTCAACGAAGAAACAGAGGAGGAAACAGTCTTACCGATAGAAACGGTGATTGTGCGAGGTGATAATGTAGTCATTGTATCACCACCGCCCGAATAATAGGATGGAGTAGGCAAATATGGGAAAGGGCACCCCGTCAAAAGGAAAGAAAAATAATCCACATCACATTCGTTGCAGAAGATGCGGCAGGCGATCATATCATGTTAGGCATAAGCAGTGTGCCGCCTGTGGATTTGGGGCATCTGCTAGACTCCGTCAATTCAACTGGGCTCACAAGAAAGTCCATGGAACACGTGTGCGTGGTTAAATTTAGTTCGCATCCATTGGATAAAAATCGTCAGTAAACAAGTTTTAGAAGGATTCCGCATCTGATTATTTTCTTGAAATCATGGTAGTTCCTGAAAGAATCAACTTTTTCCATTGCTTCTTTAGTATCTATACGATACAGATATTCAATCTCTTTAGTATCCGTCAACCCTGATACATCACACGAATTTCGTTAAAAACAAGTTTTTCGTGTTTGCAGACCTAGAGTTATATATCTAGACATGTTCTGTAACATCATTAAGGGGAATCAGACCATGTCAGAGATTATCATAGGATATACAACAGTACATGGTGACATAGACACCAAAATTTTCCCGACTGATACAACCGAAATAAAACTAATCCTCCGTGATATGAAATCCATTGATCTCTCACCAGTAAAGAATTGTAAACATCTGCAGAATTTTATACTAAATCAAAGTCAAGCAGAAGAGATTGATCTTTCACCTTTATCAGAGTGTAGTGAACTCCAGAGAGTTTACATGGAGAACAATCAGCTACGCAGCTTGGACATGACTCCACTTGGTATGTGTTCCAACTTGCAGTCTGTATATATCGAAGAACGCAATCTTGAATCTGTAGATTTGGCACCTCTATCAAATTGCTCTAAGCTATGCAATATAGCACTTCAGCGGATTCAGGCTACAGAACTTGACCTAGCCCCCTTAAGTCACTGTAAGGATTTGGAGAATATCTCATTTATGGCAGAATACCTGACCAGCATTGACCTTAGTCCTCTAAAGGAATGTCCCAAACTGAGAACGGTTTCGGTCTGTGGAGAGAAGATACCGTCAATTGACCTATCATTTGCACATCATACCCCCAGACTAGAGGAACTTGCGATTGTCTCTACTCATATACCAGAAATCGATCTTACGCCTTTGAGTAGTTGTGAGAATCTACACAAACTCTGGATTCAAGATTCTGGAATACATGAGATCAATTTAGACCCTCTGCAGCAGTGTGTCAATCTCATTGGAGTGTGGCTCAATGGCAATTCATTGAAGGAGGTTGATGTGTCACCTCTCTTTATGTGTACTAACTTAGGAATAATTGAGCTTGATGAGGATACCATACCTATTGCACAGAATCATTTGGGAGATATGAGTGTACTCTCAGCAGGAATTAGTGAGATTGTGGATAGAATAGAGTGGTTCTAAGACCCATATCCTCTAACCATAAGACACTGTACCATAGAAGATGCTCGGTAGCTTTCTCTTGGAAATCTTCCTGATTACATCCCGAACATCCTTTGGAGCTTTTAAGACGCCATACACCTTGATACTATCAAGTGTCTTCTCAATTACCTCAGCATCGATGTCCTCATCTAGGATAAGCATCCCAACAGAATGAATACGGAGTCTCTTTCCTTCACCAAGTGCACCTTCGAGTGTAGACCTATTTAATTTGAACACACCAATCATTGAGATTTGCTTTATCCCTGATTCTTCATCTTCATCCGCATCTTGATCACTCGTTATCTGTTCAATCCGAGTTCTGATATAATCATCATGAGAATCAAGAGCCTTCCTGATTGCAGAACGTATGAATTCAGCACGGCTGGGGTAAGTCCCTGATTCAATGAGAATATCGATTCTTCCTAACTCCACAGGAGGGAGATTTATCGTTAGTTTTTCCATTGGAACATCTTCAAACATTATTAAGCACCCATGATTGTATTTTTATAGATGTTATAGAACATCCCTATAGATTTTCTAGGGAATCCTAAGTTAATAAAACTTCCCTCCTGAGTAACTATTTTGCGAATCATTAGTAGAAGGAGAGTAACTATTCATCTCAGTTCACTCCACAATTCTTTTAACCGTTCGACAACGAACTGCGAATCACATGAAGGGCCGGTAGTTCAGCCTGGTAGAATGCCTCCTTGGCACTTGTGTCGCACTTCGCGTGCATCCAAAGTGGAGGAGGTCACGAGTTCAAATCTCGTCCGGTCCACCATACTCCTTTTTCACCTATCTGATTCACTTAATGATACGATTTTCTCTTCACTTTGGGTTCTCATTTTGTATCCTACATAGAGCCCATACCATAAGAATGCAGTAACCGTCCAAAATAGACTCAAGATTAACAACAGGATGATGAAATTCGGTATGCCTATAGCAACAAGCGGCCAGTAGTATGTAACGAGCACAGTAATCAGTGTGACAATGGGTGTAAAGCATACACCTACGTGGAAAGTCCCTGCCATTCTACATTCGAATGAACAAAATTGTTTTTCCCGATTGGAAATGCTAGACTGGAATGATCTTCCACACCACCTACATCGAGATCGGTCATCACCATTCTTACCGTTTTTCTGAGCTTGATTAACTAATATTACCTCCCACAAGCTTTCACTAGCATATCAGAATCTAGATAGAAAAGGATTCTTCCCTTAAAGGAATACTTCTACACGCTCACTTAGCATTCCTAGCATGGAGGAGGTCGCGAGTTCGAATCACGCCCGGTCCACCATCACTTCTTCTCATACAGTCTTTTTCCTTAGGATTAGTACCATTACAAGAATACTAATGGCACCACCAGTAAAAATGATGATGATAAAAGTCGCATCGAATAATGGTAAATTAGACGTTGTAGTGATGGTGGTTGTTATTGGACTCGAGAGATTAGATGTTGTAGTGATGGTGGTTGTTATTGGACTTGAGGAATTTGTGGATATTATAGGACTAGGATCATGATAAACTGCTAAATCGAATGAGGTATTGTACCTGTCAGTTCCGAGGGTGATAATATAACCAGGAATGGATGCATCGATCCAAACGTCTGGATTACCCACAGATGTTTTCCACCAGTTAATCGGACCTAGACTTTGATTCCAAACTTTATTTCCATCTGAATCATAATTCAGTAGATGAACCTCATTTCCATATGAGGACTCTTGCAGGAGGATGTAGAGTCCACCATTACATCCTGTAGCCACAGATGCACAAAACCAGTGTTTGTCCCCCAGATAGGAATCAGTAGCACTCCAGATATGATCACCAAGATTGTTATAGAAGTCAATATTGAATTCATTGTTCCAATCAGATATGCTGAGGGTATAGAAAGAACCATCAGGTCTAATGGTCATATAGCTTTTTGATCCAATCGACCACATCTGATTGCCATCAGAGTCCCATTTTATGATGAAATCTTCACTTAAAGTATAGATATATCCCATTTCATCAACTTGTACATCAGAACCCCACTCGAAATCACCTGTTCCACTCCATATTTTACTCCATAAGACTAATCCAGATGGAGATATCTTCGTTAGCATTCCTCTTGATTCTTCAATGCAAGAACCACATGTGGTAGATTCCCCACCAATTATGTATATAGATCCTGAACTATCCGCTGCGATAATGTGGCCATATTCATTATAATCTAAAGGTCCCCATATGACATTACCATCATAATCCCATTTCTGTAGACCATTCCTGCTATTTGTATAGATGAATACTCCATCAGTTGCCATTGACCGAGCATCATCATTGATAATTGTTCGATTCCATTGTTGATTCAATTCAAGATCCCATTTTACAAGATGAAATGTTTCTTCTGTCACAACTGTTGAAGATGATGTATCAAAATGTGCGCAGAATCCAAGTGTGAATATCGCATTATTTGAAGTTACCACCATTCCTTGCCACAAAAAGACTGATGAGTCATATCCATCCAGATGATACCTCCATGTAGTAGAATGTGCTGGTAGGAATATCTCCGATGTGTTTGTTAGTGTTGTAGTCAGATTTCGACGATTCGCAGTATTATCGGGTATATTGAGACCATATTTTGTAAGACGAAGATTGTTTCCATCGATCATATATATCCCTGAAAATAGAATAATCAGAATGATGAAACAGATCCCGAAATTCTTAATATTCATGAGAACTCCAAACCAACAAGAAAAGGTAGTATGCTTTCTAAAATAAGTTCTTGTGCTTGTCGGGACATATAAATCAACAGAACAGCCGCGTGTTCGAATCTCGCCCGGTCCACCATTTATTCTAAGGATAACATAGATTCCAACCGGGTTGATACGTATGAACAAGTTCCATTATCTCAGTATATGAATCATCTGAAAAGAAAGGCCTAGGACAGGTTGCTTCTCCATCGTATACTGCGAAGTGGATGTGTGCACCACCACCCACCTGCAGAAACTCACCGAGTGTATCCCCTTTAGCGACCCAATCACCCACTTCAATATCTAACATTGCAATTTGACGATCCACTACAGATGAATTTGTAGTCCACGGTTCAAATACGTATCCGATTTGTATAGTCTCATTGAATCTGATTGAAACATGGATCATGTAAATGTTATCTGCTGGACCGGTGTCAGTCCATGATATCTCTTCCACAAGACCCGGTGCAGCAGCTTGTACCATAGACCTGTTCTTGAAAGCAAAATCAAGTCCATTATGTACAGCTCCCCAAGGGCAAGAGGTGCTTTCACTATATCCTCCATTCCAATTAAGGATGTCAGATCGGTTTGTGTAAATTACACCCATATAATTCAGATTGGTAGAATCGTAACGTCCTTCATTATCAAAGAGACCATCCTCTCCATCTGGATTATTGGAGTCACCTCCATACTGCATATACAGTATGACAGCTGCAACAATTATAATCATGAAAATGAGTATGGCGCTGGTTTTTTTCTGCATACTCGTTTCGCATTCAAAACATGCTCAAAAACTTGCTCATAATATAGTATGGAGAGAGTTGTTTGTAATATCACGCTTGGTTAATCACTTCTGGATACGATTATTCAGACCCGTAAACAAACTTTTAGCGAATCCAAGAGTACTAGAAATCATTTTAATCAGAGTTTAAGGATTATTCCGTTTGGTGCTTGGAATGAATTTACCCGTGAGAAAGATTCGAAGCATATTGGTTGGTTTGGCGTATTATAACATCTGCCTACTGCTCATTGCCGCCGATGTGTATTTCAATATTCTAACCCTGTTACTAATCGCATTGGACCAGCTTTTCTTTGTTGCAGACATTCTGATAAGACCGGTAACACCAAGAGAGAAAGCAGATCTCAGTACAAAACTCATAGGGCTTCTTTTCCTATTACACCCATTTTTGTTAGCTCTGCTCTTCTACGAAAACTTGTATCTGACTGCAATTTTCCTCTCGTTTCTCAATGAGTCTATAGTCACATACATAGGATTTGCGATTTACATGTTTGGAGTAGTAGTAACTCTAACAAGCAGAGTTCAACTTGGGAGATATGGTAGCGGTATAATATCTATTGAAGACAAGCACGAGTTATTATCAACAGGAATGTACCGCCATATCCGTAATCCACTCTATTCTGGCGCCTTGGTTGGACGAATTGGAATTGTATTAGTCTTTCGTGGTTACATTCTTGGATTCTTGATGTTCTTGACCTATTTCTTGATTTTCAGAAAACGAATAGAAATAGAAGAGGAAATGCTGGAATCGGAATTTGGTGAGGAATATCTATCTTACAAGGAACGTACAAAGCGACTTATTCCATATGTCTGGTGAGCGTGTTCACACTTTCGTATCAGTCTATCAGGAGCATACAGTATTTCATAGATTACCAGGTCCATCTCGTGGTCAATCCTTATTTTGCTTCATAGTATACAACACATGTGGTTAGAATCATGGTGGATGATGTTCGTAGTGAGCCATATTCGGAATCAGAACAAGCTCTTCGAATCAAAGTGAGAAAGAGGATGTATATTGGAGCTGTAATGTGCATAGCTTTGCCTCTTCTACCTGTTGTTATATTTTTAGTACAATATATGATTCCTTCGAAATTAATGCTCATTTTGTTTATATCATTCGCGATTGTAGGATTTGCTGGATTAACTATCTTAGTATATTATAGTCAAGGAAGTTCAATGCTATTCCGAAGTATCAAGATACTTCGAAAACTTGCACCCCCTAATCCAGTTATTGAGGGAAAATATGCTGTTGTAAACAAAGATCCTGTCTATGTACTAGGCCAGTGGGGTTCAAATGTCATCTTTTTCGTGGCATTTCATCAACATGAGCGGTCATTTGAGCAAAAGATAAAAATTCCCCAAGTAATTTGGAAGTGGGAATATAGCCTTCGTATTGGAGCTTACAAAGTGGCAAGACATGAGGATGAATTCACTATTCCCGTTGGAGATGGCACATATCGTACCGGAAGAGGGATTCTTTACTCACTCTTATTGTTTAGGCAATCTGTAGTTGCAATTCCTCGCGACTTCACAGCAGAAGAGTTGAATCGAATAATCGAACATCTCATTAAAGACGTAGGTAATAATGGTTCTAGTGTAACTGATTTTGATAACGACAAATTCCTATAGGCCAGTAAAGTCCGAAGGCGGTATTTTCAATCCATGTCATCTTTATCTTGGTCACTCTGAGATTCACTTGTGCTATCTGTTTCTGTTTTCGAACTGTCAGACAATCCCAACAGTTTAAGCCAAGCCTTCTTTCCAGTGTCATCCAAGTCCTCTGATATGGTCTGCATGATTGCTACAACTTTATGGGCTATTTCCGATTCTGGATCCTTGTCCGACAAGACTGTTCCCACTCTAATAATGAGCAAATAGGAGATAAATCATCATAGCATGCCCTATATTTTGATACAAACTCAATCGACCTATAGCCGAGAATATCTGAAAGTGCACCGTGGTTTCCCATCTGCAATAGTTTCATCACGTTGAAAACTAACCCAAGTTTGAGCTGCTTCATGCATAAGATAATCGAAGTCACAGAGAATAGGTCCAAGTTCAGGATAGCCATTTTCCTGGAGTATTTCAAAATAGTAACAACGATTGATATCGAATCCAAACTGCGATTCAGTATCCAATACGGTCTCAAGTTCGAAGTACTTGTTCTCATACATCGATTTGTTCCCTTGTTTTGTTGATGATACAAAAGCAGACCACTGGTCCTCTGATTCCTTCAATGATTTTCTTTGGTTTTCAATCATAGCACTCATCATTACTCGATAGATTGCTAAAACATGCTTTTTTAGCTTAGAGATTGGCACGTTTCCTTTTGTCAGGACATCATGAAGTGCGATAACAAAGATTGGATTGATTCCAAATCTCATTGTGATTGGAGTAGGCATTCGTTGAAAGTTAGCAGACCAAATCACTCTGAATCTTTCATTGAAGTTGTTAGACATGCTCTCTCCAATATCTGGACCAAATTTAGCTAATAGATGGTTCTTTGTGAGCAGAAAAAAGTACTGAATCAGTTTCTCAATGTCATTGGGAATTTTCATAAATGCTCACTAGGATTAGACAAAGGTTTGTTATAACCATTCATGTCGAGAGAATAAAGTCACCAGTATCAAGTAGCAATTCGTCGAATTTCCTCATTTCTGACCCACTGTTTAAGATATCTTTGATATTTAATGATAAAGACTGATGTGTCCGATTCATTTTTGACATTACTAATAAACTCAATATTGAGGATATGTATAGTGAAGGATAAGCTGCTAGTAGAATTTCCAGATTCAATCGAAACAAAGAAACTCATAATTAGGAAATACGAGAAAGGAGATGGAGCCGATGTTCTCGCATTGTTTGATCGTAATAACAACAGAACATTACTTCAAGAGCGTGTGGATGAAGCAGCAGGAATTATAACCCAAGATGATGCTGAAATTGATTGCAGAAAACACACAGCTGAATGGGAAGCACGCGAACGTTTTGTTATGGGTATCTGGTCAAAGAGCTCAGGAAGATACATAGGCCAGATTTGGATTGAACCAAAGAAGTGGGAAGTCCCCTCATTTGAATTGGGCTATTTTCTTGACATTGAATGTCACGGAAAAGGCTTAGCAACTGAAGCATCTGAAGGTGCACTTCGTTTTCTCTTCAATGAGTTGGAAGCATATAGAGTTGAGATTATCACAAGGGATACTAACGAGAAGAGTTGGAAACTTGCAGAGCGACTTGGGTTCGAGAAAGAAGGACATATTCGGGAATGTGGCATTCAAAATGGAGAGAGATGGGGATTGTATCATTACGGCATGTTAAAGAGAGAATATCTCTTCAGAAACGAAGGTCACAGAACATGAGCGGAAAAATTCGTGGTGATTTGGAGAGATTGCTCCAAGAAAACGGAAAAGATTCAAATTCTGCAGAAGATTGGTTTGATTTTGGTGTTAATCTCCTTGATGAGAATAAGATATCCAAGGCAGAAATAGCTTACAGAGCGGCTCTCGAGATAAAGCCACAGTTTCCTGAAGCACTACGAGATTTGGGAGCCACATTATATCTTATGAACCGGTATGAAGAGGCTGAAGAGATATTCAGAGGTGCTTTGGAAATCAGAGATGATGACCCGGATATCTGGTATAATCTTGGATGCGTCTTGAATCTCATGGATCGTTTTGAGGATGCAATAACTGCATTCCAGACAGCGCATGAGTATAATCCAGAAGACATGGACATTCTTACAAACCTTGGAGTGGTTCTAGTAGAAATTGACCGAGTTGATGAGGCTGAAAAACTATTTAGAGAAGCCATCGAAAAGAATCCGGAACAGGTAGTTGTCTGGTTGAATCTGATTCAGTTGCTTTATCGCCAAGAGCGAAATGATGAGGCGGAATCTGCTTATGCTGAAGCTATGGAAAAAGCACCAGGATTTGAAGAGTTTGTGGACTACATAGACGATTTTATTGAAACTGAAGATTGACCGTGAGGTGGTCATCCATTGTCAGGCCATCTAACGACATTTGAAACTCCACTCCAAAGAATAGTACTCAAAGAGATATTAGAAGAAGGATTGATTGTGGATATTGGTGGAGGAGGAGAGGGGTTTGTTTCAAGAGTTGCTGGAGAGAGAGTCTGTGCAGTAGATAATAGAATTCACGAGATTATTGAAGCAAGGATACATGACCCACCAGCATCGTGGATCGTGTCTGACGGGCGTGCTCTATGTTTTCAGGACGGAGTATTTGCAGTTGCAACGTTGTGGTTCTCATTTGGCTTTATGCCAGAGTGGAATACTAAACGAGATGTCGTGACGGAAATAAATCGGGTTTTACATCAAAATGGTCTACTCGATATCCACTTCATGCATATCGGGGATGAGTCAGATATCTTTGTGTTCCGTGGTTCATTTACCCTTCCGGATGGTATTGATTCCTTAATGGGATACAGAGTGAACGGAGGACAAAATCAATACCCAGAGACTATCATCCGACTTCTTGAAGAATCAGGCTTTCAAATCATAGATTATGACTCTCATGAGTATTGGTCAAGGCTCGTTGCAAGAAAGATGGACTCTCCAAAACCTTAAAGTGTAGACTAAATTTCAAATCGACCAATCAAAGACCTGGTGAAAGACATGAGTCAACCAATTTGGTGGAAACGTAGCTATCGACCTGGATTAATCCTGATATTTCTTGGAATCGCAGGTCTCGTTCAGATTCCGTTACTTTGGCACGCAGCAGAGTATGTCAATGTGTTAAGCGCAGAGCTTCAGATGATTGTCTCTATTGGAGCAATGGTAGTCTTAGCTGGGTCATTCATTCTCATGGCTGAAGCAATGTATCGCTGGTCGAACATCGTTTCTAAGAAGAAAGTAAGAAGACGTCAGAGAGAGAAAACTAGTTGGATTGGTCGGCTCTCTAATATTGCGAGAATAACAGAGGATATGCCTGCATTCGTCGGAGCAGGGCTACTCACTTGCATCTTCCTAATGTTCTATTTCGTCCCATTTGGATTCGGAGATAACAGTAATCTTCCATCATGGCTAGCCTCATTATCATTTCTGGATGCATTGTTCATCTATCCACTCGCCGTGAATATTGCTGCGATACTTACTGCAGTCATTGCGAGTTTTATGAACTACAAGATTAAGTAGAGTCCCAACTTTACTCGAAATTGCATGAGACCTCAAAGATTAAGATTATTTGAAACTTAACTTTCGTGAGGGATTTAGAGATGAATATTGGCGACAACGCACCTGATTTCACATTACTTGAAGCACCAGGTAAATCAATCACATTGTCTGAAGAATTGATGAAAGGACCTGTAGTATTGGTCTTCTATCCTGCAGATTTCACGTCTGTATGTCAAGAGGAACTCTGTATGTTTAGAGATATCCTAACCGAATTCAATGATCTTGGAGCCAATGTTTTCGGAATTTCTGTAGACGGCATCTTTAGCCATGCGGCTTTCAAAGAAGCAAATGATATACAATTTCCACTTCTCTCAGATTGGGAAAAGACCGTCATTGAAGCATATGATGTAGTTCATCCAGACATTGCAGGAATGAAACATGTTGCCAAGAGAGCAGTATTTGTCATAGATGTCGACAGAACAGTAGTATATGTATGGGTGGGCGAGAGTTTGGGAAAGTTACCTCCATTTGACGAGGTAAAAGAAGCGGTTCGAAAATTAGCATAGTAACGTTGTATATAACAAAGTAGAGCCGATATCATCGTTAGTAGTTAATTTCCTGATAAGATTCTCATGCCACAGTTCCTGCAGAATTGATCTCCTACTTCATTCTCAGCTCTGCATTGTTTACATCGGATCTTTTTTGTTGACCGGGATTCATCTGGTGGCGTAATTTCGTGGCGTACCTCTGTAATGTAATAGTCTCCATCCATCTTGGAGCCAACACCCTTGATTCTAATGTGTGCGTGGGGTTTCAATACATCCGAGTAAAGTGTGCCCACAGACGTATAATGAACTACTTTGATAGTTTGATCCTCAGACACCTCAACTATTGCTATTGGTACAA
>Ga0315553_10000790_pt1 | contig 27269 bp, 23 predicted proteins | sample SalMarSW160140MG_FD_203099 | JGI IMG/M metagenome (GOLD analysis project Ga0315553, IMG submission 203099) | Salt marsh sediment microbial communities from the Plum Island Ecosystem LTER, Massachusetts, United States - Salt Marsh Sediment SW1601-40 ... | reverse complement strand
CGGTCGGTCGTCGGAACGATCGTGCCCGAGACGGAGACGTCGGGGCGTGACCTGGTGCGCATGATCGACCACATCCTTCAGCACCCGGAGCGCTATCAATCGAATGAGAACGAGAACGTGTGTCGCAGCGGCGAGCGAGTGTGGATCACCTGGCGCAACCGCCCCATCGTCGACTCTTCCGGGCGGCTGCGCGAGATCTTGTCGATCGGGATCGATACGACCGAACGGAAGCGGGCAGAAGAGGCGCTGCGGGCGAGCGAGGAGCGCTTTCGCTTCCTCTCGGTTCACGACAACCTCACGGGCCTGTTCAACACGCGCTACCTCTTCGAGGCGCTGGGCAAGCTGATCGACTCCTGTAGCGCGCCGCGCGATTGCCTCTCCGTGCTCTTCATCGATATCGATCGGTTCAAGTGCGTGGTCGATACCTGCGGTCATCTCAACGGCAGCCGTGCGATCCAGGAGGTGGCGGCGGCGATCCAGGAGTGCATTGCCGACCCGGCCTTCGCCGTGGCCTACGCCGGCGACGAATTCGTCGTCGTCCTCCCCGGCTACGCCAAGGCACAAGCCGTCGACCAGGCCGAGGAGATTCGGGCCTATGTGCAGCAGCGCGTCTTCCTCACGAACCAGGGGTATGCGGTGAGGCTCACGGCCAGCTTCGGCGTGGCCACGTTTCCGCAGGACGCGAAGGATCTCGAACAGCTGCTCGCCGTGGCCGACCAGGCCCTCTTCGCGGCAAAGGCCGCGGGCAAGAACGCGGTGACGACGACCTGAGCGCGCCGTCAACTTCGGAATCCGACACAGGACCCGAACCGAGACGGAAGGTTACACGGGCTCTGCCGCAGGTGCGGCCACGTCGGCTGCTGCGACCGGTCGCCGAACCGTCACGCTACCCAGCATTTCCGCGCCATCGGCCATCGGCCTTGACCGTGCTGTGACGAGCGTCCATCAGAGGATCTCTTCGATCACGTGAACCGGACCGCCGGCGCCGATCTCCCCGGTGCCGACGGCGAGCAGTCGGTTCAAGAAGGAGTATTTCGGTTCGGCGGCCTCGAACCGCGGCAGCGTGCGAAAGTAGGGGGCTTCTGGCGCTCCGTCGTCGCGGATGCCCTGGAACGTCATGTGGATGAGGGCGCCGTCGTCGGTCTCGAGCGTGACGCGCAGGTCGAGATCGAGGACGCCGTCCCCGCGGAGGAGCGTCCAATCATCGCCACCAGGCAGCACGTTTCCGCGAAGCCTTTCACCTTCGAACGAACCTCCGGTGATCGGAAACGTGACGCGTGTGCCGCCAGGTCCGGCGCCGATGTCCTGTGTCGGCGCCGTGTTCAGACGAAGTGTCATGAGGGGGCGCGATCGCATGGCAGTTCTCCTGTCGGCGGGTGATGGAAGGGGGGCTGCGAGGGGGGCGTGTGCGCATCCAGCGAGCGTCGCGAACGCGGCAAGCTTGAGAACGTCCCTTCGTCGAAGCGTCCACGGGGGCGTCATAGGATCTGGTAGATCGTGTAGATGGGGCCCTCGGCGCGCCGATCGCCGGTCGCTGCGGCGAGCAGGCGATTCAGGAATGCGTACTTCGGGTGCCCGGTCTCGAAGCGGGGCATGGTGCGAAAGTAATACGCCGATGGGTCGACGCTCTCGCCTCGCGCCAGCGCTGCGATCACTTCCGGCGGCCCGTGACGAAGCCCGAACGACGTCATGTGGATGAGGGCACCGTCGTCGGTCTCGAGCGTGATGCGCAAGTCGAGCTCGAGGACGCCGTCTCCTCGGAGGAGCGTCCAATCACCGCCACCGGGCAGAACCTTCCCGCGCATCCGCGGGCCCTCGAAATCGCCGCTGGCTATCGGTGCGGTGACGCGGGTACCGTGAGGCACTGCACCGATCTTCTGAGCGCCGGCGATCACAACCTGCAAGGTCATCAGCAAACGGAGGTCCATTCGTCTACCGTCCTTTCGCTCGATTCAGTCGGATGGCGGGTCTCATCCACCAGGTCAAGCGTTCCGATCAACCTCGGAACCCGGATCGAGCTGGCCAGAGTCGACGATCCGTGCTCGGGGTGGGTCGCGAGTGGCGCATGTCGATCGGCTCGAGAATCCCCTACGCGGCGGCACCTGCCTGCGAATCGTCGTGAAATGGCGTGAACCGGGCGGACACCGATCGCACCGGGGCGGCCCGGCCCTGGCCTGCCTCTCGAGGAACGATGGCCATGCCAGGGGTCGCCAACGCGATCGTGCCGAGCGACTGCCTGCTCTCTCACGTGTCGGCTCGACTTCCCTCTCTTACTCGTCTACGGATCGCGCTGGGGGCTTGCGCCTCGGAGCGCTCTCGCGGGGACCCATGCGGAGCCTGATCGAGGGTGCTACCGAGCCGGCGGTCGTTCGACGTGACGATCTACGGCGAGCTGATGGGTACTTGCCGGAGGGTCCGGGCGTGGACGATCGTCTGACACGACGATGCATCTTCGTTGGCGAGGCGAGACCATGACGAGGGTTTGAGATTCACACTCTCGAACCTCGCCATCTTCGCCGAGCGCCGGTCGGTCCCCGGCCCGGAGGTTCCCTAGCCTCTATCATCAACATTGAGAAGAGACAGGGAGGCAGGAACAGGTCATGGCCGCGGGAGAAGCGGGACTGGACGGGGAGACCCGGTTCTTCCGCCTCGAGCGGCGCGGCGATGCGGTCGAGGTGTCGCTGCAGGGCGCGTGGACCCTCGATCACGTCTCGCAGCTGAGCGAGCAGCTGGGAGCGGCCGGGCGGGAGCCTGCCCGGCACGTGACCTTCCGCTGCGGCGGTCTCCAGGAGATCGACATCGCCGGAGCCTGGGTCCTGCACGACGCCGCCCGGCGTATCGGTCGGCTCGGTCGCACCATCGAGTTCGTCGGCTTCAAGGCGGCCCATTTCAAGTTCCTCGACGAGGTGGTCCGGACCGACGAGGCGGCGAGTCCGGGGGATGCGGCGGGACCGACGAGGGGTCGCCGCTGGCGGGAGCGCGCAGCGGCGCTCGGGCGGGCCAGCACCGGCGCGTTCGCGGACCTCGGGCGGCTGGCGCGGGGTCTGCTCGACGGGCTCACCCACCCCTCGGGCGTGGCCCTGCGCGAGTGGATCCGGCAGCTCGACGCCGCCGGTGTCCGGGCCGTGCCCCTGGTGGCGCTGATGGCGTTCCTGATCGGAGTCATCATGGCGTTCCAGGGCGCCACCCAGCTGCGCCAGTTCGGCGCCGAGATCTTCGTGGTGGACCTGGTGGCGATCGCGGTGCTGCGAGAGATGGGCTCGGTGGTGACCGCGGTCGTGGTCGCGGGCCGCTCCGGGAGCGCGTTCGCCGCCGAGCTGGGCGAGATGAAGCTGAGCGAGGAGGTCAGCGCCCTGCGCGTGCTCGGCCTCGACCCGATGCGGGTGCTGGTGGTACCGCGGATCGCCGCCCTGGTGGTGGCGATGCCGCTGCTCGCGATGGTGGCCAACGTCGCGGGACTGGCCGGCGGGATGGCGATCGCGGTGGCCTCGCTCGACATCACCCCGGCGGCGTTCCTCGAGCGGGTGCAGGCGACCGTCGGACTCAAGCAGTTGGCTCTCGGCCTGCTCAAGACCCCATTCTTCGGGCTCGCCATCGGCGCCGTGGGCACGTTCCGCGGCCTGGAGGTGAGCACCTCCTCGGAGGAGGTCGGGCGCAAGACCACCGCCGCGGTAGTGCAGGCGATCGTCCTCATCGTCCTGATCGACGCCGTCTTCTCGGTCGTCTACGCGGCGCATGGCCTGTGAGCGAGATCGTGATCTCGGTGCGCGGACTGGTGAACGACTTCGGCTCCCAGCGAGTGCACGACGGGCTTTCGCTCGAGGTGCGGCGCGGCGAGGTCCTGGGGATCGTCGGGGGCTCGGGGTCGGGGAAGTCGGTGCTGCTGCACAGCATGCTCGGGCTCCGGCGTCCGCAGGCGGGGGAGATCCGCGTCCTCGGTCACGAGCCGGCCTGGTTCCAGCAGCGACCGCAGCGGGCGTTTGGCGTGATGTTCCAGGGGGGCGCACTGTTCTCGGCGCTGACCGTGCGCCAGAACGTGGAGCTCCCGCTCGCCCTGTATGCACGGACGTCGCGCGCCTTGCGTCGCGAGCTGGCCGAGCTCAAGGTGCGCCTGGCGGGTCTGCCCGTTTCCGCCCTCGAGAAGCGACCCGCCGAGCTCTCCGGGGGCATGGTCAAGCGCGCGGCGCTGGCCCGGGCGCTGGCGCTCGATCCCGCGATCCTGTTCCTCGACGAGCCCACCGCCGGTCTCGATCCGATCGCGGCCACCGCCTTCGATCGGCTGGTGGACCACCTTTGCCAGAGCCTGGACCTGACGGTGGTGATGATCACCCACGACGTGGACACGCTCGCCTCGATCTGTGACCGGCTCGCGGTGCTGGTCGAGGGCCGGGCACGGGTGGGTACGCTCGCGGACTTCATGGACGACGAGACCCCCTGGATCCGCGACTACTTCCACGATCCGCGGATGCAGCGCGCATTCCGCCGCGAGGAGGAACGATGAACGAGGATGCCCGCTACGTCGTCGTCGGGCTGTTCGTGGCGGCGGTCGCGGCGCTGGTCGTAGGCTTCGCCATCTGGCTGGGAGGACGGGGACCGGGGACGCCGCAGCGCAGCTACGTCGTCGCCTTCGACCACGACGTGACGGGGCTGGTCGCGTCGGCGCCGGTCCGCTACCTGGGGGTTTCCGTGGGCAGGGTCACCTCGATCGCAATCGATCCGCCCCGGGTGGAGGTGCGCATCGAGGTCTCCGATGAGACGCCGGTGACCACGGGGACCTACGCGATGCTGGCGGCCCAGGGGATCACCGGGGTCCCGTTCGTGAACCTCGCCAGCGAGCCGGGCGAGCAAACCCCGCTGCCCGCCGGAGCGACCATCCCTTCGCGGCAAACGGGTCTGCCGGCGCTGCTGTCGGAGGCGCCGGCCGTCTTCGAGCGCGCCAACGAGGTGCTGGGGCGAGCCGGGGCCGTGCTCGACGACGCCAACCGCGAGCAGCTGGGCGCCATCCTGCGCGATCTCGGATCGGTGTCGGCGACGCTGGCCGCGCAGCGCGAAGCGATCGGGCAGCTGCCGGGCGAGGCGCTGGCGACCCTGCGCAGCGTGCGCGGCGCGGTCGCCCGCGTCGAGCCGGGTATGACCTCCGCGGTCGCCCGCCTCGACGAGGTGAGCGTACACCTGGCCCGGATCAGCGCGGCCGCCGACCGCTGGCTGGTCGGAGACGAGGCGGCCGAGGGATTCCTTGCCGGAGGGCTCGGGCAGACCCCGGAGCTGGTGGCCGAGGCGCGGGCGACGCTCCGCGAGATCGAGAAGCTGGCCGTGGCCCTGCGCGAGGATCCATCGCGCCTGCTGTTCCAGCCGCAGGCAGAGCGGGAGGCGCCGTGAGGCGAGCCGTGCGGGTCGCCGCGACCGCACTCGCGCTCACTAGCTGCTCACCGCTGCTGGTCTCCCAGTCGCCGCCCGAGCAGGTGCTGTGGCTGACCTCGCCCGCGGTGCCGGCCAGCAACACCCCGGCGCGTCAGGAACGCCTGCGCATCGACGTCTCGGTTGCGCCGGGGCTCGACACCGAATCGGTGCTCTACCTGGATCCGCACGGGAACCTGCATCGCCATCCCGTGCTGCGCTGGCCCGACTACCCGCCCGAGCTGGTGAGCAGCCTGGCGCGGAGAACACTCGAGGACACCGGCCGCTACCGCGCCGTCCTCGACGGCGATCGCACGTCGCCGACCGAGGCGGAGCTGGGGCTCGAGGTGCGCGAGCTGTTCATCGCCGAGTCACTCGAGGGACGCGTCGCCCGCCTGACCGTCGGCTGGACCTGGAGCTGCGGCGCCGCGACGACCGCGATGCCCGCGCGCGTGTACGAGGCGCCGGAGGGGGGCGATGGCCGGCCGGCGACCTGGGCGCAGGCGTTCCAGACCGTGTTCGACGCGGCCCTGCGCGAGCTGGCGGAGGCGTCGGAGAACGGCTCCTGCTGAGCGCTGGCGCGGAGCCGTCGAATATCGGAGCGGACACGGATCCTTGGCCCAGCGACCGACGGAGCGCCTCTCGGGGCTCCTCGCCGGCGATGGCGGCCGTATGCTGCGCGTCGCCATGCCACCCATCCATCTCCATTACATCGTGGCTGGCTCGGTCGGCCTGATCTTCCACCAGGCCGAGGAGTGCCGGCGCCTGGGCGTCGACCCCTTCGATCCGGCGGTGGTGGAAGAGCACGCGCGCATCGTCGAGGAGCTGCTCCTCGGACCGGACCCGTTGCGTTCCGATCACGCCCACGACGAGCAGGAGAACCCCGCATGAACCTCGCCACGTTCAGCCACGACGGCCCCACGCACATCGGTGTGGTGGACGGAGGGCGCGTCGTAGACCTCGCCGCCGCGGCGCCCGAGCTGCCGCGCGAGATGGTCGCCTGTCCCACGGTCCCGTTTCTGCGCGGCGGCGTCGTGGTGAAGGAGCAGCTCGGTAACTCGAGGCCCTGCTGCGCGACCTGGTTGCGAAGGAGGAGCTCATCGAGGTGCGAGCCGGCAGCTCTACCAGCCCGACGTGGGCCCTCGGGGCGGGGAGGCGTTCCGCCTCGACGAGCTGCTCGGTCGCGGATTCGCTGTCGTGGCCCGCACCGAGGCAGACGCAGCCGTCGGCCCGGGCGCGCGGAGGATCCTCGATCGCCTCGGCGCGCGCGTCGTCTCCCTCGAAGGCCTCGCAGTGGTGCGCGGTGAGATGGATCGCCTCTTCGAGGATCACCCGGCGGTCCTGCTGCGTCCCGATCGCTTCGTGTTCGGCGTGGTGGACGAGGTCTACGACCTCGATCGCCTCGTCGCCGAGCTGGTCCGCTCGCTATCCCTGATCTAATGCGCCTCCAACCGGATCTGACAAGTGCACCTGCATGCGCGTCTGGAATGGCGCCCGCAGAGGTTCGGGATTCGAAGCGAGGGCTCAAGGGGTCCGTTGCGGAGCGAGACGCGGGCCAGCGCAGCGAAGTCGTGAAGGACCGCCGCGAGGCTCGCTCCAGGCTGCAGATGAATATTGAGGACAGACAGGCATCCTGCGGGGAGGTTCCAGGTCCGCATAACCGAGGGGCGCAGCCGAAGCCTCCTCGTGGCGGGCGTCCGCCTCCACACCGTATCCTGGGCGTGCGGTCTGCATCGAGGGGAGGGCCGAGGCATGGCGAAGCCGGAGCACGTGATCGATGGCGATGGTCACATCTGCGAGCCGGAGATCGTCTGGACGAACTACACGCGGAAGGAATACCGCGACCGCGTGCTCCAGATCCGCACGGTGGAGGGCCAGAGCCTTCTCTGCGTCGAGGGGCGCATGCGACGGGGCGCCCCGGGGCCCGCGGAGGCCTGCATTCCCGGCGGCATGATGCCCGGCAGGAAGCTCACCTGGGACGACATCCTCCCGGGCAGCCATGACCCGAAGGCCCGGCTCGCGGTGCTCGACGAGGAGGGGATCGATCAGGCGCTGATGTTCCCCTCGATCCATATCCTCTGGGGCGACATCCGCGATCCCGCGGTCTCGGCCGAGACCTGCCGCGCGTACAACGACTGGATGAGCGACTTCTGCAAGGAGGATCCGGCGCGCCTGTTCGGAATGGGCATCGTACCGCTGCAGGACATCGACCTGGCCGTGGCCGAGGCCAGGCGCCTGGCGGGGCTCGGTCTGCGCGGCCTGACGGTTCGTCCGGAGCGCTTCGACGGGCTGGCTCTCTACGACGAGCGCTGCGACGCGCTCTGGGCCGTCGCGGAGGCGGACGACATCGCGGTGGGCGTGCACGGCAGCTTCGGGACGCGCATGCCGGGCTTCTCGGTCGGGCGCTACGACGACAACCTCTTCATGGAGCACATGGTCGCGCACCCGTTCGGACAGATGGCCGTCGTGATGGACCTGATCGCGGGCGGTGTGCTCGACCGCTTCCCGCGGCTGCGGGTGGGCTTCTTCGAGAGCGGCCTGGGCTGGATCCCCTACTGGCTGGATCGCCTCGACGACCACTTCCGGACCATGGGGCACCACACGCCGGCGCTGAAGCGACTGCCGAGCGAGGTCTTCCGGGCGCAGTGCTTCGTGTCGATGGAGGCCGGCGAGCTCGAGGGCCTGCGCTGGATGATCGAGAAGGACCTTCTGCGCTGCATTCTGTGGGGATCGGACTATCCCCACTTCGATTCGACCTACCCGGGAGCCTACGAGGCCGCGCAGCTGACCTTCGAGGCCGCGAGCGACGACGCGGCGCAGCGGATCGTCTACGAGAATCCGCGGCGGTTCATGGCCCTGCGCTGACGAGCCCGGAGGCTCCGCGCAGACAGATCGACGCCCTCTGACGCCGCGGGCGAATCCGGCATACTGCCGCGCATGCCGAAGCCCCAACCCAGCGATCCCTTCGAGACGCCCGAACGCAGCACGATCCGGCCGAGCACCCAGCGGCACGTGGCGGCCATGGAGGCGTCGAACGACCCCGCCGTCTGGACCGGAGCCGGGATGAAACACCTGCTGGTGCGCAGTATCGGCCGCCGGAGCGGCGCGGTGCGCAAGGCCGCGCTGCCCTACTGGGAGGACGACGACGGTCATCCGATCGTCGTGGCCTCCTACGCCGGCGCGCCCGAGCACCCGGGCTGGTACCTGAACCTCGAGGACCGCCGCGCCAACCCCGAGGTGCTGGTGCGCATCCGCGACGACGCGTTCTGGGCCGAGGCGCAGATCCTCGCCGGGGCGGAGTACGCCGAGGTGTGGGAGATGCTGACGCGCGATCGGCCCTACTACCGCGACTACCAGGCGCTCACCGAGCGGCGGATCCCGCTCGTGCGCTTCGTGCGCAAGCGCGCGGCCGAGCCCGACGCGGGCTGAGTCGTTGCCAGCGGGCGGGCGCGGGCCGCGCCGGCGCTTCGTTTCCCTATCGATCGTTCGCCGCCTCCTCGCTCTCCTCCGGATCCGCCAGGAGCAGGTCCTGCTGGCTCCGGCAGCAGCTCGCGGTCTACGCACAGCGATACCACAGGCCCCGCCTCCGGCCCCTGGATCGGGCCTTCTGGGTCGCTCTCTCGCATGTCCTGGCCAGAGTGGAGGAGGGCAGGGGTCTGGGCTCGAGGGATCGTGTCAACCGACTCTTCGGACCCGGATCGAGGTTGCCAGGGGATGCTCGGCGTGGCGGCGGCCGCGCCGCGGCGCCCGTCGCGACGCGACCGTCATCGGCGCGCCCGCCGGCGGCGGGCGCGGAGGGCACCGCCGCCGCCGAGACGCGCCGCCAGGAAGTCCTGAACGATCACCAAGACGTCCTTCCTAATCGCTAGGGAGCCAGGGCCCCCCGCTGCGCGACGCGTTGCCCCAGCAGCGCGAACGCGGCTGCGAGGAGCGGGAGGGCCAAGTTGGCTGCTCCAGGTGCGATTTGCTCGAGGGCGTCGGAGTAGCCAAGCAGGCGGAGCAGGACGACCGCGCCGATGCCGGTTAGGGAAGCGAAGAATGCCATCGCGAGACCGTCGCGAGGTCGCAGGAGACCCGCCGCAAACGCCGCCACGACTACCAGCTCCGGCATCGCGGCGGGTTCGGGAACCGCCGAATCCGTGATCTGGGGTCCGCCCGCTCCGAAATCCAGCTCGAGGGACGCAGATCGGATCACCATGAGCCCGATCAGCAGAGCGGGATGGGACCAGAGACGACGACTCCTCTCGGCGAGCTCGTCGCTCGATCCCGCCATCGCCAGCCCGAGCGCGATCAGCAGTAGACACCACAGAAGCTCGCCGATTCCGTTCGCGGCCGTCCCGACGAACCAGGGTATTCCCTCGACCCCGAGCCAATCGCTGTGCACCGGCAACGCCAAGGCTCCAAGCCAGAGCAGCAACGTCGCCCCCACAATTCCGGCAGTGCCCCGGCAGAGTCGCCCGGGATCCCCCGCCGCATACAGCCCGAGCCAGAACGAGGTCAGGTGGAGCAGCAGACCGAAATCCGCAACGAGAGTGAGCCGATCCGTCGCCACCAACCCGACGTACGTCTGCAGAAGGATCGCTGCAATGAGTGGCGCGGCCCAACCCCGCGTCCAACGCCGTACGCCCCGAACCAGCGTTTCTCGGAAGACCACACCCACTGCGAGACCCGTGGCGAGGGTCCCCCAGGGCCAGAACACGAGCCTCCACCGATCGTCGATGAAGTAGGTGTGCACCAGAAGAGTCATGCCGAGAGCAGCGACCAGGAGGCCCTGCCTTCCGAACCGAGTGCCCAGGAAGATGCTGAGCGGCAGCATGAGGGCCCCAACGTCGATCTCTCCTCCGGTCGCAGGGCGGAAGGAGAGTGCAAGCAGCGGGAACATGGGCAGCCAGAGCCACGCTCGCCGTGTGTACAGAGCCTCCTTGGTCCCGGGCGCTGCGGCGGCTACTGCAATGGCGCCCAGGAGACCACAGAGATGGATCGCCTGGAGGAGTCCCGGTTCTTCCCGGGACGTCAAGGCGACGGTGAGTGCCGACGCCGTCACCACAGCGGGCCCAAGGACCAACGCGCCGAGCGTGACGTTGCCGAGGTTACGACCACGACTCGCCAGCCATGCGAGGTAGATCCCGAAGAGGATTCCCGCGAGCAGCCCGAGCCACCCGGCCATCCCGACCTCGATGTGGTGGTCCCGGGCAAACCCGGCGGTTAGGACGAACCCACCCGCCCAGTAGGCGGCGGTGGCGCCCAGCGCGGCGAGGGTTCGGGTCGTGGCTTTGAGGTCGGAGTTCATGTATTCACGCTCTTCTCCGCAGCGATCTCACCATTCCCAGAGGATAGACGCGACACGAGCGCGGATTCACCTCTTCGCTCTGGCCCCGAAGCCGCCCAGAATCTCCGCTCGCTGCGCGGACTCGCCGAGTCCTGAATGAACTCCGCGCCCAGTCCGTCGGCGCGCACCATGTCACCAGGTTGTGGTAGGAGACGCACAAGGACGTACACCACGTTCCTCGTCGAGCGCGGCGACGTGGTCCGGGCTCGCCCCCAGCCCCATGTGGGCGAGCAGGCGATCGGCGACGGATGCCGTGTCGTACGCCTCCGCCACCGCGCGGGCGTTGCGTGCGAGCTCGGCGTGGAGCGCGTCGTCGGAGAGCAGGCGGTCGAGCTGCGCCGCCAGGTCTCCGGTGTCCCAGACGTGGAAGGTGACGCCCGCGCTGCGTCCCTCGCTGCAGATCGCCTCGCTGAGCCCGCCGTGGTCGGGAACCAGCACCGGGGTGCCATGGCTGAGTGCCTCCACCGCCACCATGCCGAACGGCTCGCGATGGACCGGCGGATACACGACGCAGCGACTGTGCGCGTAGAGCGCGTCGCGTACCGTCTCGCCGATGCGGCCCTGCCAGTGCACGTCGAGCCGCAGATGCCCGGCCAACTGCTCGCACGCCTCGCGGTAGGCTGGACCGAAGGTGGTGCCGCCGGCCACCACGAGCTGAAGCTGGCGACCGCCGGACTGCACCATGCGCGCGGCGTAGAGCAGTAGATCGACGCCCTTCTCGGAGTCATTGCGCCCGACGTAGGTGACGATCGGTACGTCCGGTCTCAGCCGGGGGAAACTTTCGCGCAGCGTCTCGAACGGTAGCCGCGTTTCGCCTGGGCGCCGGACGTCGATGCCCGGCGGTATGGCGACGAGCGAGAGCGCGTCGATCCGCATCTCGTCGTGGAGCCGCTCCGCGTAGTCCCGACTGACGGCGATTGCCTTCCACGGTGAGCCCCGAACTACTTCGCGCAGGCGGGCCAAGTATTCCTGCTCGCGGCCGAGCGCTCGCGCGAATCCGACGAACAGCTCCTCGCCCTGGAACGTGACCAGGTACTCGAAGGGCTGCGCGCTCACCCGCTTCGCGGCGAGCGCGAAGGGGCAGGCGAAGGCGAAGGTGGGCAGGAGGTGGGTCACGCGGTCACGCTCGATCTGGCGGGCGAGCCTCGCGACCAGGCGCGGGTCACCCACGCCGCCGTCGCACACGACGTTGATCAGGTTGCGCGCGATGTGCCGGGCCACCCACGGCTGCGACTGCAGCAGACGGACGCGCCGCTCGGCAGGGAGCAGATCGAAGAGCGTGCCCGCGAGGTCGCCGACGCGGGTCGGACGATCGGTGGCATACCGCATGGCGCGCGCCAGCACCCGCTGCGGGATACCCGGGGCGACGAGCGTCGAATTCTGCTGCACCATCCAGTAGACGACGACGCGGAAGCCGCGGCGGGCGAGTTCGTTGGCGAGCCGCATGTCGCGGATGATTGCTCCTTCGAAGGAGCCGCTGGTCACCGCGAGAAAGCCGAAGACGGGTGTGGGCATGACGCCCCCTCCTTGCTGTGGCCTGGGAGCGCCGGTTCGAGTCGTCCTTCTTCCATGTGCAGCACGCGGTCGCCGGCGTCGAAGATGCGATCGTCGTGCGTCACCAGCAGCACCGCGGCTCCGCTCTCCTTGGCGAGCGCGCGCAACGCGTCGATCACGGCCCGTCCGGACTGCCGGTCGAGGGCCGCCGTGGGCTCGTCGGCCAGAACGAGCCGGGGGCGGGAGACCAGCGCGCGCGCGACGGCGGCGCGCTGTCGTTGACCGATCGACAGCTCTTCGGGCCGCCGCAGTGCGTGGTGCGCCAGACCAACCTGCGCAAGGAGCGCGCGGGCGCGCCGATCCGCTTCCGCAGCGTCGATTCCAGTCTCGCCGATCAGCCCCGTCCTTACGTTCTGCAGCACCGTGAGCGCGCGCAACAGGTTGTGGAGCTGAAAGATCCAACCGGTGCGCCGGCGCACCGCCACCCGCGCGGTCTCGGAGGCGCCCAGGAGCTCCTGCCCGAGCACGACGACGCTCCCCTGCTGCAGTGCGCGCAGACACCCCACCAGGGTGAGGAGGGTCGTCTTTCCCGAGCCGGAAGGTCCCGTGAGCAGCACCACCTCGCCGGCATGCACCTCCGCCGTCACGTCGAAGAGCACCTGCGTGCGCAGGGTGCCGGTGCCGTAGCTGTGGCAGACGCCCGCCATTCGGATCACGGGGGCCTCCATCAGAACACGTCCGCCGGGTCGGCCCTGCGGAGCTTGCGCAAGGCGATCAGCGCGGAGAGCCAGCACATAGCGAGCGTGAGACCGAGCACGAGGAGGCCGCGATCAACGCCGATCTTCATGGGCAGGTTGGTGGCCTCGTGGGCGAGCACGTGGAGCCGCCATGCCGTCGCGAGGCCCGGCACAAAACCGAGGAGGGCGAGTACGCTCGCCTGCGCGAGCACCGTTCGGGCGAGCCAGCCGGTTGTGTAACCCATTGCCTTCAGCGTCGCGTATTCGGCCTGGTGCTCCGCGATGTCCGCGAAGAGAATCTGGTACACGATGATGGCGCCGATCAGCACTCCCATTCCGACGCCGAAGGTGAACACGAACCCGATCGGGCTCACCGAGCGCCAGTAGGCGAGCTCGCGATGAGCGAAGGCTCGCCGTGTGAGCACGGTGACGTCGGGGGGCAGTTCCGCTTCGATGGCCGCGCGAACGACCTCGGCGTCGGCGCCGGGCTGCAGGCGCACCAGCCCGAGTGCGACCCGTGCCGTGCCGTAACCGGGAACGATTCGCCGGAAGGTGACGCGGTTGGTCACGACGGTGGCGTCGGTTCCGATCGTCGTTCCCAGTCGGAAGAGGCCGCATACCCGCACGCGATGGCCGTTCAGCTCGGTCGCCAACGGGCCGTGAGCGGTAACCTCTGCCGCCACCGGTCCGAACTCCTGGCGCGAGAGCGCGTCGAAGAGCACCAGGTCGGGTTGCTGCAGCATCCGACGCTGCGTCTCGACGCCCGGCAGCGTGAGGGCGTCTGCCGCCGGGTCGATCCCGATCAGGAAGAGATCGCGCGTTCGGCCGGTCCACGGGTTCTTCCAGCGTGCGAGCGCGGTGTCGACACCGGTCACGGTCGCCACACCGGTCACCGCCAACGCCTGGTACAGCCGGCGCCGGGGAAACGCCGTCGGCTTTCCGAGGACGTCGTAGTGCGGGTGCATGAGCACGAGGTCGGCGGCCAGCCGCCGGTGCAGCGCCGTGGCGCTGCGAAAGAGGCCGTCCATGAAGCCCAGCTGCATGAACATGAGAACGACGGCGAATCCGACGCCGGCAATGGCCACGGCGAGGCGGGCCGCTTCGCGCCGAAGCTGAAGCCACGCCAGTAGAGGCGCCGAGATCATGGAGCCTCCGTGTCGATGACGATGTCGACCTGTAAGTTCGAGAGCGCCGCCGCGCGCTCGGAGTCGTCGAGCCGCACGTGTACCTCGACCACACGCGCGTCCACGTCTGCCGACGGATCATCCGCGAGCACGGCCTGCTTGCGCACCTCGAGACCTACACGCTCCACGCGCCCGGTGAGCGGCTCTTCGAGCGCCGGGCTGCGTACGGTCGCACGCTGGCCCGGGCGCACGGCGGCGACGTCGGTCTCGTAGACCTCGGCGACGGCGTACATCGCGTCGGTACGACCGAGGTCGAGCAGGCCGTCCGAACCGATGCGCTCGCCCGGGCGCGCGTGCAGGAGGAGCACGCGTCCAGCGGCGGGCGCGCGCACAGTGTCGACCGCGAGCGTGGCACGTGCCAGGGCCAGATCGGCCTCGGCGACGGCGACGCGCCGGCGCGCATCGTCCCGGAGTGCCTCCGCCATGACGCGTTCGTGGAACAACCGCTCGACGCGAGCGAGCGCGGTGCGGGCGTTCGCGAGCTCGGCGCGGGCTCGCGCGACCAACGCGGCGTCGGCCGCGTGCGCGTCCAGCACGGCAAGCGCCTCGCCCTCGGAAACCCGATCGCCTTCCTCGACGAACACGGTCGCGACCACTGCGGATGGCCGCGCCGGACCGGCGACGCGAATGACGCCGTCCTTGGGCTCGAGCCGGCCGAGCGCGCCGACGGCGTGAGCAGGCGGGGCTGGGTGGGGCGCGGGCGGTGCGGTGGAGGGGGGCTCTACGCGCGGCGGGCCGACCCCGGCCAGCGCCAGGCCGATGGCGGCAACGGCCGACGCCGCCGCCACCAACGCGACGAAGTGCTTCACGAGGGACATTCCTCGCCTCGCACTGCGGCCAGGACGCTTCCACCGGCGCGGTGCGCATCCGAGGCCGGGGGGGGGCGGCGGCCGAAGTCGTGCACGAGTGCGTACTGCACGATCCGTGGGAAGAACTCGGTCGGGTCCGGATTGCGGACGCCCGCGGCAGCAAGCAGCGCCGTCTCGCGCCGGTTGTCGAAGACCGTGCTCACCCGCGTGTATGGCACGTAGGGCCGGAATCGCGTGAGGAGATCGCGCCCGCTGGCACCCGCGAGCAACGGCAGCGTCCGCTCGATCGCCAACCAGCGCAATGGGCCCACGGTGCGTGTTGCGACGCGCAGCGCCTGCCCCTTGTGACGGGCCACCGCCTCGTAGGTGTGCTGCACCACCTCGCGGACGGTGAGCGCCCGCGTGCCGGCCGTCAGGTGGAACGTCTTCCCCACGCCGTCCTCGCGCCGGCCGAGGGCGAGGATTCCGTCCGCCACGAAATCGACAGGCACGCAGTCGACGAGCGCAGTCCTGCCGGCGGGGCCGAAGGGAAGCCGGCCGTTCGCCATGAGCCTCATGGGGAAGTAGACGACGTTCCAGCTGCTGGTGTGCCCGTCGCGGCTGTCGCCGACGATGATCGACGGGCGATAGACCGTGGTCGGCACGCGACGCGAACGCCGCAGGAAGCGCTCGGCACGAGCCTTGGTGCGCTCGTAGGTGTTTCGGAAGTGGCGCGCGCTGTCCGGCGGCAGATGCTCGGCCGACGTGGGGCCGCGGCGCCGGCCGACCGCGAACGCCGTGCTCACGTGGTGCAGGCGGCGAAAGGGCCCGCTCGCGGCCGCCTCGATCGCCAGGTCGTGCACCGCGACGACGCCCGCGACGTTGATGCGATCGATTTCGGCGAGCGCCAGGTCGAAGCGGGTGCTCGCTGCGCAGTGATAGATCTCCTCCACCTCCGCCGCGAGCGCGCGGCGGCGATCGGGGGCGAGCGCGAGGTCGCCGCGCTGGAGGTCGCCGCGCAGCCACTCCACGCGCCGGCTCGCGGCGGGTGCGTCGTGCGGCCCCAGGAGTCGCACCAGCGTCTCCTTGCCACGCCGGATTGCCTCGGTGTCGCAGGCGGCGCGCACCAGACAGACCACGTTGCGTCCGTCGCGCACGAGCAGCCGTGCGAGCAGTTCGCCGCCCACGAACCCGGTGGCGCCGGTGAGCAGGATCTTGCGCTGGCGCGTCAAGGAAGTCGCCTCTCGTCGTCCTCGGCGCTGACCGGGGCCTCGGGCACGCCGCGCAGACTGGCCAGCAGCGTCATCGTCCGGCGTTTGACGCTGTGCATGCCCAGCGCACCGGCGAGGATTCCCGCCTCGGCGAGCTGCACCGAGGCCCTGGCGCGATCGCCGGGGCGACCGCGCAGGACGAAGGCGGCACCCAGGTCCATACGCGTGCGCGCCTGCAACGGCAAGGCGCGCAGCCGGACGTGCATGCCGAGCGCGCGCTGGAGATGCGCCTCGGCGTCGCTGCCGCGGCCGAGCGCGGCCGCTAGGCGACCCAGGTGACGTGAGATCGAACCTTGGAAGATCGGCGCGTCGCCCAGGACGAGGTTGCGTCCCCGATAGGGCAGCAAGGCGTCGTACAGCTGGGCTGCGGTGGGTGCGTCGGGCAGCGCGCAGCTGGTTTCGGCAAGCGCACACAGCGCGCCGATCCGCCCGGGGTGGTGCGGGATGCGGTCGATCCCGCCCGCGGTGAGCGATGCGAGCTCGGCGCGCGCCTCGTCGAGACGGGCCATCTCGGCAAAGAGCAGGGCGAAGCCGGCGCGGAACTCCCAGGGCATCCTCTCGCGCACGAGCAGGTGACGAGCTCCATCGACCAACTCGGCGCAGCGCCCCTGGTCGCGCCGCAGCAGGAACAGCCCGGCGAAGAAGTGGACACGCGCCCGTTCCGGATCGAAGCGACGTCCGACGCCCAGCGCCCGGTGCAGCAGGCTCTCGGCCTCGTCGAGGCGGCCCGCGAGATACGCGTGAAGGGCACGCCAGTGCACGGCGTGCCAGCAATGGCGCGGGAGGCGGAGATCGCGGGCGAGCTGCGCGTGGCGGTGCATCTCGCGCTCGGCCGGGTCGAGGTCGCCGCGCTCCAGATGGTCCCGGACCAGCCACTGCCGGGCCTGGATCTCCAGCTCGGGTACGTTCGCGGCCTGCGCGTGCCGGAGGATCTCGCGGGCCGTGGCGATCTGGCGGTCGACGTCGCCGGGCGCCCAGAGCACGTGTCGGGTGGCGTCGAGGACGCTTGCTAGGAGCTCGTCGTTGCCGAGGCGCCGAGCCATGGAGGCGGCATCGCGACAGAGCCGCTCGTGCTCGTCTCCGGAGCCGCCCACGCCCGCCTCGGCCATGGCGAGGCGGACCAGGAGCTGTGCGCGCAGCGGCGAGTCGTCGGCGCGCAGCCCCGCGAGCGCCTCCCGGAGGAGAGCGCGCTCGTCGGCGAGCATCGTGGGCCACCAGCGAGGGCCAGCGTAGGGGGCGAGACCCGGAAACTCCCGACCCGGGGCTTGGGCATCGTGCGTGAGCTCGTGTCGTTCCACGAGCACCGCTCATCGCAAACCGCGTGCCCACGAGGCGGCCGACCCAGGGCTCGCCCGCGTGCCGGCGTCCACTGTGGTTGGAATGCGGGCCGCTCGATGTCAACTGCAGTTGGCGCGCTGCCGGGGTGACTCAGTCCCCGCGCAGGTGGAGGATCCGGAGGTCGCCTGCCTGACGCGAAGGATTCTCGTCCGCGCCCGCGACCCGGGCGACGGGCTTGGTGGATCCCGTGAAGCGTCCGCGCAGTCTTTCTACGCGGGACCGTGGTGCGACAAGGTGCATTTCCTCCTCGACGTGGCCGACGCAGCTTCCCCAACCGGGCGGTTCGGTAGTGACCCAGAACAGCGTCACCTGATTCGGGCTCCCGGTCACGAGCACCTCGAAGACGTCGGGTTCCGCGACGACCGACCAGAAGGCCACGATCGGCCGCGTGGTCGGCCTCGAGAGCGCCATGTCGTACGCGGCGATGAACCCCTCCCGCAGGGTCTGCTCCTTCCCGTGGATAGTCGGCCAGAAGCCGCGATTCTCCCCCAGCGCTTCGTCCTGCACGTGGGCGACATCGGCGTTGCCGTGAATGGCGCCCACCTGGGCGGCCACCGCCGACAGCGAGTCCTGGCCGTCGATCAACTGCTGGCGGAGGTGCCGATACCACTGCGTCAAGGTCTGTCCCGGCGGCGGCGTGGCGAGCACGTGGTCCATTGCCTGGAACATCGCTCCCTTGCTGATGCTGAGCACCGATCCCGCCATGTGATTGCCCTCCCTTTCAGGTCGAAGGACCCGCGCTCGCGCAGAGCGCCTCCGCCTGCGCCGCGAATCCGGTCATTCCGCATTGCTCGAGCGTCGTCTTGGCTCGGCGGAGCAGTGCCAAGGCGCGAGCGCGCTCGTCTCCAACTTCATTCAAGGCACAGCCCAGTAGCAACCGTCCGTGATCGAGCAGCGTGCGACCCAGCTCCGGATGTGCGCCGCACTGGGACGCCTGACGCGCGGCCCGCTCGAAGTGGCGTTCGGCGTCGTGCGAACGCCCGCCGATGGCGGCGGCGAGCCCCCGCACCCGGGCCACCAGGAGCGGCCAGGCAATCGTGAAGACGATGCCGCGCTCCTCGGCGAGCGCGAGGACGGCTTCCAGCGGAGCGGCGAGATCGGGCCGGTTCGCGAGCACCGCCAGCTCGACCTGGAAGCAGTAGGCGGTTAGGAGGTAGGCGTCCAGGCGCGCTCCGGAACCGGTGGGCGCCGGGAGAAACCCAGCGGGGCTCGGATCCAGATGGATGCGTCGTCCCGTGTAGGCGTCGATCAGCAGCCGGTTCGGCTCCAGCGTGGCCGCGAACGCGCTCGGATCCTCGAAGATGCGGCCGGGGCGCACCATCTCGTCGAACGCCGCGATCGCCGCATCGCGCTCGCCGCGCACGGCGTGACAGTGTGCCCGGGTGACGAGCGCCAGCAGCGCGCCCCACGAGTAGCCGATCCGATCGTGCAGCCGCATGGCCTCGTCGACCCAGCGTTCGGCGTCGGCGAATGCGCCGCGCGTGGCCTCCAGCGCGGCGAGCATGGCCAGCGCTACCGATTCGTCCCCGGTGCTGAACGCCGTGCGATGCAGCTCGCGGGCCTCGCGCACGGTCGTCTCCACTTCGTCGAGACGCCCCAGCATGAAGAGGATCAGCGGCATGCGCTGCAGGCAGGTGGCCGCGCTGGCGGGGATGCCCGTTCGCCGGGCATGCTCGAGTCCGGTGCGGCAGCTTTCCAGGGCCTCGCGCAAATGCCCGCTCTGCTGCTGCGCCGCCGCAAGGTCCCAGCAGCGCTCGGCGCAAAGGCTGTCGTCACCGTGGGCGCGCGCGAGGGCGAGGCCAGCGCGGGCCAGGTCCTCGGCGCGGTCGGAGATGCCAGCCGCCCAGTAGGTGATCGAAAGAGCGCTGAGCGCCACGGCGCGCAAGCGCCAGAGATCGTCGTCGAGGTGCGCCAGCGTGTGCTCGAGGAGCTTCACGTCGTCGAAATCCGAATAGGCGACCTTCCCGAACACGACGCGTCCCCTGGTCCGCTCGCTGAGCGCCGCCGCCAGGCCCGCGGCGTCGCCGCTCGTCTGGAAGCCCGCGATTGCCGCGTCGAGGTGGGCGAAGCAAGGTCCCTCGTCGGAAAGCTGAAGGTAGGCGAATCCGGCGGAACGGTGGACGTGGGCTCTCTCGAGTGGGGTCAGCGCGTCACCGCGGGCGTCGGCGTCCAGCACGGCGTCGAGCAGCTCGGCGGCCTCGTGCCAGGCTCCGCTCTCGAGTGCCAGGTCGGCCGCGCGGCGAGCGAACTCGCACACGAGTGGGGGCCCGGCGGCGGCCCCGGCACGTACGAGATGGTGAGCGATCAGCGGCAGGCCGTCGGCGCGCTGCCGGCGCTGCATCTCGGCGCGCAGGTGCAGAGCGATCCGCAGATGCACGCGCTCGCGTCGCGTGCGGGGGAGCAGCCCGACACAGGTCTGGCGAATCACAGGATGTGCGAACGCGTACGCCTGGCCCTCGTCGACGACGAGCCCGCCCACCACGGCGGCGTCGAGCCGCTCGATCACCTGGTCCTCGTCCTCGCCCGTCACCGCGGCGAGCAGCCCCAGCTCGAAGCGGCGTCCGACCAGCCCTCCGACGGCCAGGAGCTGCCTCGTGTGCTCCGGCAGCGCCCGCACGCGAGCGGAGATGACGGTGGCAGCGGTGGAGGGAATCTGCAGGGCGGTGGACCGCGACACCGCGAAGCCGGCGCGGCGCGCGATCTCGCCGCGCGATTCCAGATGGCGCACCACCTCGCGGACGAACAGGGGATTCCCCGCCGTCGCGCCGTGCAGGAGGTGGATGAGCTGATTGGCGGGACGCTCGACGCCCAGGCCCTCGAGCAGAGCGTGCAGGTCGTTCTCGTCGAGCCCGGGTACGAGCAACGTCATGCAGCCCGGCTCGCGCGCGAGGTGCTCCAGCAGGCGGCCCGCCCGGCTCTTCGCGTCCGCGAAGCGATGCGTGCCGAGCAGGACTATGCGGCGCGGCCGATGCGGCGTTGCGATCAGGTCCAACGCCAGTTGCTGGAAGAGATCGAGCGAGGCGTGATCGCACCAATGGAGGTCGTCGATCGCCAGCAGGATCGGTCTCGAGGCCGAGAAGCGCTCGAGCGCTCGTTCGAGTGCACCGTGGATGTGGTGCCGGACCGGCGCTGGCTCCTCGGGCTCGCGCCGCCGGGCGTCGAGCTGAAGGAAGCGGCGAAGCAGCGCCGCGTCCCCGGGATCGAGCTCGGAGAGGCGCGCCGCCAACGGAAGGAGCGCGTCGATAAAGGGCTGATCGGGCAGACGGACATCCTCGGAGCTCTGTCCGAGCAGGACTACGGCGCCGGCGTCGTCGGCGCGCCGCGACAGCTCGCGCAGTAGCCGCGTCTTGCCCGCGCCGGGCTCTCCCGGAACGAGCACCACCGCCGGCTCGCCCGCGCTCGCACTGCGCAGCGTCTCCTCCAGGACGCGCATCTCGTCTCCCCGTCCCACGAACGGGGACTCGAGACGGATCGAGGCCGCGGAGCGAAGGGAGGGCGAGGCGCTCCCCAGGACGTACGATTCGTCGCCGAGCGGCTCCACGGAGCCGAGCGCGCGGTACAGGCCCTCGAGTGCGGCGCGCACGTCGGCAGCGGACGCGGGCCGATCCTCGCGGCGCTTCGCAAGGAGCTTGAGCACCAGCTCGCTCACCAGGGCGGGCACGGCCGGGTTGCGATCGCTCGGCGGCACCGGCGGCTCCTGCTCGTGCATGTAGAGCAGCTCCGCGGGAGAATCGGCGACGAAGGGGGGGCGGCCAGTCAGCAGCTCGTAGAGGAGGCAGCCGAGCGCGTAGAGGTCGCTGCGCGGGTCGGCCGGCTCGCCCCATGCCTGCTCGGGCGCCGTGTAGGCGAGGGTGCCCACGCGATGCACGCTGCGCGCGCCACGCGTCGCGTCTTCGGCCAGGCCGAAGTCGCCCAGCAGCGTGGCGCCATCGGCGTCCAGGAAGACGTTCTGCGGCTTGACGTCGCGATGGTAGATGCCGTGCTCGTGCGCCCCGTCAAGGGCCTGGCTGATCTGGGCGGCGATCTCGATGGCGCGACGCACCGGAAGCGTGCCGGCGGGAGTCGCGCGCAGGTGAGAGCCGAGATCGCCGCCGGGCAGGTACTGGCTCACGATGTAGAGCCGCTCGCCGGCGTCGACGACGTCGTAGATCGAGACGACGTGGGGCAGGTCGCCGAGGCGTGCCATCGCCCGGGCCTCGTCCAGCCTGCGCCCCGCACCGGATCCATCCGCCGGGGCGTCCACGGACGCGATGGCGACGGCCCGATCGAGAACGTCGTCGTGCGCGAGATAGACGCGCTTGTCCGCTCCGTGTCCGAGCGCTCGCTGGATCCGATATCGGCCGGGCAGACCCGGGAAGGCCGCACCAGTGGAGGAGCTGCAGGCACCGGTGTTCATCGTGAGACCAGACGCGCATCTTACGCGTCCGCGGCCGGAGGCCACACATTTTCTTGTGTCCCGGGCGCCGGGCGACCAGGGTGTTCCAGGTGGAACGCGCCCCGTGTCCGCCGAAGCCGGGCCGTCCCCGCAGGGTGTCGGGCACCCGTTGGGATGGCGGGGGCGCTGCATCGGACGCCGTTGCCCTGTTCCCCGTTCGAGTGTTTCATGCACGCCGTGGATGGCGAGAGTGACCAAAGCGCCGACCTGGCGCAGGCGCTAAGCGAGCGCGATCTCTACCGGCGGATGCTCGAGCTCGGCGACTACGAGGAGATCGAGCCGTTCGTGGGAGACGCGCTGCGCCTGGTGGCAGAGGTGGCTGGCGCGCATCAGGCCTATCTCGAGCTGGTGTCGCCCGCGTCGTCTTCCAACGCCCGGTGGTGTGCGGTGCACGGTTTCTCCGCCGATGAGATCGACGCGATCCGGGGTGCTCTCTCGACGGGCATCATCGCCGCTGCGCTGGAATCCGGTCGCACGATCGTCACGCAATCGGCCCTGCTCGACCCCAGGTTTCGATCCCGCGAAAGCGTCCGCGCGGGCGGCATTCAGGCGGTCCTGTGCGCTCCGGTCGGTGCTGAGCCCCCCATCGGCGTGCTGTATCTGCAGCGGCTCGAGCCCGGCACCTTCAGCGAGGACGATCAAGCGCGCGTCGAGACGGTGGCCAGACGGCTGGCGCCGTTCGCGGATCGGCTGCTGGCGCGGGAGGAGGCGCGCAAGGTGGCCGATGCGACGCGGCCGCTTCGCGAGCGGCTTCGGTGCGACGGCATCATCGGCCGCAGCGCCGCGCTCGCGGCCGCGCTGCGCGAGGTCGCGATGGTCGCGCCGCTCGACGTGAACGTGCTGCTGACGGGGGAATCGGGCAGCGGCAAGAGCCAGCTCGCGTGGGTCATCCACGAGAACGGTCCGCGCGCGGGACTGCCCCTGGTGGCGCTCAACTGCGCGGCGCTGCCCGAGGGGTTGATCGAGAGCGAGCTCTTCGGCGCGGCGCGCGGCGCGCATTCGACCGCGACGGCGCCGGTCCAGGGCAAGGTCGCGGCGGCCGAGGGCGGGACGCTCTTCCTCGACGAGGTGAGCGAGCTGCCGCTGCCGGCACAGGCGAAGCTCCTGCAGCTCCTGCAGGAGCGGATCTACTACCCGCTCGGCAGCAACCAGCCGCTGCGCGCCGACGTGCGCGTGATCGCCGCTACCAACTCGAATCTGGAGGAGGCGGCGCAGCAGCACCGATTTCGCGAGGACCTCTACTACCGACTCCATGTGCTCCCCATCCGCGTGCCGTCGCTGGCCGAGCGGCGCGACGACGTGCCGGACCTCGCACGGCACTTCGCGTCCGTCGCCAGCGAGCGGCACCGGCTGCCCTCCGTGACGTTCTCGCCCGACGCGCTGCGGCTGCTCGCCGCCCTCGACTGGCCGGGCAACGTTCGGCAGCTGGCGCACGTGGTGGAGGCCGCCGTGATCCGAGCCGCCGGGTCCGGAGCACAGCAGATCGAACGCCGGCATCTCTTCCCATCGAACGCGGACGCACCGCCCGACGACGACGTGGGGCAGACCTTCCAGGAGGCCACGCGCCGTTTTCAGGCGCAGCTCCTGCGGGACACGCTCGACGCGGCGGGCGGCAGCGTGGCCGAGGCGGCGCGCCGGCTCGACATCACCCGCGCCCACGTATACAACCTGATTCGCGCCTTCGGCATCGAGCGGGAGCGCCGAGTCCGCCGTTCGTCTTGACCGCCGGTCGTCACACGCGATCTCCGGTTCGGATTCATTCGGCTCCTCGCGCGCGGCCTCGCGAAAGCGCGGGAATGTCCCGACGTCTCCAAACCTCCCAGAGGTGAAGCGTCACTCCAGACCGAGTGGCGGTTGGGGGAGTCGGGAGCGAACCGTCTCCGGGGCGGAGGTCTCCGTTGAACGGGGAGAGCAAGGTGCGACTGGGTCCGCCGGGTGCGTCGCCCCCGACGGGCGGGCTCCCGATCCAATGATGCCGAGTGCGCCTGGCGGCGGGCACGGGCGCGCCAGAGTCATTGGCTTGCGCCGGGTCGGAGGCCTCCACCACCCGTATGCGTGGCGCGGCGCCGGCTGATGTGTTCCATCGGGACTCGAGATCACTGGTCCAGGGTGAGCGGCTGAATGATGAGAACAGACAGGCTAGGCCGCGGGGTGCACCTGCGCGGCCTTCGCGACGAGCTCGCCGTGTTGCTTCATCCGCGCGACGGTGATCCGACTGGTGGGTCCGCACACGATCAGCGCGGCGAGAGGGTAGCCGTCGCGCGCGAGGATCGGGGCGCCCACCACGCGGGCGTCGGTCACGATCTCGCGGTCGTTCATCGCCCAGCCGCGCCGGCGGACGGCGGCCAGAACGGGAGCGTCGTCGAGGGCGGGGTGGGCTCGACGGAGCGCGGCGAGCTCATCGGGTGGGAGATGTGCGGCGATCGCGCGGGCGGCGGAGCTGCGGACGAGCGGTAGCTCGGATCCGACCGGCGCGCTGATGCGCAGCGCGTGCCGGCTCTCGACGACCTCGAGCACCATCAGCCGCGCGTGTTCGATGGCGACGAGCATCACGGTCTCGCCGGTCTGATCCCGCAGCGCTTCCATCCGAGGCAGCATCGTGGCCGTGAGCGCGGCGGTCGCCGCGCGGCGCGCGAGCCTGCTCAGCGTCGCGGCGATCTGCCAGCGACCGTCGCCGGTCGGGTCGAGCCATCCGGCGCGGTGCAGGGTGACGGCGAGGCGGTGCGCCGCGCTCTTCTCGATCCCGGTGAGGCGGGCCAGGTCGCTCACGCCCAGCGGCTGCCGTTCGGCGATCGTCTCGATCAACATGCACGCGTTGCGGACCGACCGGATCTCCTTGACAGACGACACGGCGCGCTCCTAGAGTCGTCTAGGGACTCATCCGTGTTACATAGTAACACGGCTAGCGGGGGCCGGGAGAGCGAGAATGCCGACGGATGTGCCGGGTTCCGGCTTGCCGTGGGTCGAGGCGATCGCGCGGTCGTTCGATCCGTACTCTTTCGTGGATTTCCATCGCGCCCGATTGCTCTCGCTGGTCGTCCGCAACGGTCATCTCGTCCGGAGCGATTTGCGCGACGTGCCCCCGCTGGCGTTCCGCTCGGACGCCGGCGCGGCGTTCACCTGGGTCGCCTCCGAAGGCGGCGTGCAGGTGGTCGCTGGGGATGCCGACGCAGCCACCGTGGTGACCCTCTCCGAGGCGACCTTCTCGGAGTTCATCCACGAGCTGCTCACCGCGGCGGGCGCGGTGATGACGGGGCGGGCAAAGGTGGTCCGCGGAGAGCTCCCCGGCTGGCAGCGCTGGGAGCCGGCGATCCGTTCGCTCTGCTCGGGTCGCGAGATCTACGGCGCCGCGGTGTGGCGCACGCTGGTAGATCGCTCGGGCAAGCCGCTCGATTTGCGCCGCACTTTCTCCGCGGACGCCGACCTCGAGGAAATGCACCACTTCCTCGACACGGCAGGCTTCCTGCACCTCAAGCGGGTCTTCTGCCGGACGGAAGTCGATCGCTATGCGGCCGAGGTCGAACGCGCCCGGGCCGCGACCCCACCGGGCGACCCGTTCTCGTGGTGGTCGATGAACGGCGCGGGTCGCGAGGTCGTGACGCGCATCAACTATCTCGGGCGGCATTCGTCGGCATTACAGGAGCTCTCGCACGACACCCGCCTGCGGCGTTTCGCGCGGCTCGCGGGCCCGGACCTGCAGGTGTGCGACGACCGTCTCGACGGTCCGATGGTCTTCATCAAGAACGCAGACATCGTGAAGGGGCAGGGCGATCTGGGCTGGCACGTCGACGACGGCCTCGGAGGGCATCCCGTCATGTGTCCCCTCCTTCAGGCCGGCATCCAGCTGGACCACGCCAACGCGGCAAACGGGCAGCTGATCGTGCTGGCCGGCTCGCACCGTTACACGAAGCACTGGATCGCATGGGGCGAGGAAGGGGAGCTGCCCGCCGTGGCACTCGAGACCGAGCCCGGCGACCTCACGCTCCACTACGGCGACACGATGCATACCACGCCGCCGCCCAAATCGGCCGATGCGGGGCGGCGGGCTCTCTACTACAAGTTCGCCGAGCCAAAGACCTTCGCGTGGGTACCCGCCCACTGCCACTACAACGACGCACTCTTCCGCGCCGACGCGGAGGGGCGCGTGGCGAGCCGCGCTGCCGCGGGCGACGCGAAGGCGTACTGAGATCGGGTTTGCCCGCTACCTGCTATCCGCGCGGTACGCCAGCGAGCCCGACGGGGGAGAAACCGGAGCGTCGGAGCTGCACACCACCCGCGGTATCCGCTTCAGATCGATCTGGTGGGATCGTCGCGAGCGGCTCGAACCTCTACCGCGAGACACGCGGCACGTGTCTGTTACCCATCGCGGCCCGAACCGTAGGAGTATTGCTCGCGGCGATGTGGGCCCTGGCTTTCCGATCGATCGCGATCCTCCGCAGCCTCCTCGCTCTGTTCCGGAGCTCATCGTACTCAGCGAAGCCCACCTGAGACGCCTGCTCCGGGAGTACGTCGTCAACGCTGAACGTGTCCACACGTCGATCGGCGATGCTCCGGCCGGCAGAGCCGTCCAAGCGAGGCCCTCGGGTTCCGCTGAGATCGTCGACCTGCCGCGAGTGGGGGGACTCCACCGTGGATATGCGTGGAGCGAGGCCGCCTGATCACGAGCTCCGGCGCTCTTGGAGAGCCGATCGAATCTGGCGGATGAATTATCGAGAATAGACAGGCCCGGGCGTGATCGGGGCGCCCCGGAAGCGCAGACGTCACCTGCCGGTGTCGCCGGGATACCTACCCGAGGGCCCCTGCGGTCCCGAAGAGGTTGCCGATGGGTGGATTCGTGGAAGCGCTCGAACGCCGCGTTCACCCCCGCGTGAGGCGGCAACTCCCGTGCAGGGTGCTGGTCGCGGGCCATTGCCGGCGCGGGTTCGTGCGCGATCTCTCGGCCAGCGGAGTGTGCGTCGAGATGCAGGGAGCGCTGCCGCTCGGTGTCCCCGCGGTGGTCGCCCTCGATTCGCCGCACGAAGGGTCTTTCGTCCTCGAGGGCTGGGCGCACCGCTCGCGCCAGGCCGCGCACAGCCTCGCGCTGCTCGCGGCCGCAGAGCTGGTCCTGCGCCTCCAGGATCCCCCGCCGAGCTACCTGCGCTGGCTCGAGGGCGCGCGCGGAGGCTCGGCATGACGCAGCCCTTCGCGAGGCCGCACTCCGGCGAGGAGCTGATGGACGAGAGCACGTTCTCCGAGCTCTACTGGTGCAACGCCCAGCGTGCGGAGGGGCGCCGCGCGGAATCGCAACCGCAAGGGT
>Ga0315553_10000789_pt1 | contig 27285 bp, 24 predicted proteins | sample SalMarSW160140MG_FD_203099 | JGI IMG/M metagenome (GOLD analysis project Ga0315553, IMG submission 203099) | Salt marsh sediment microbial communities from the Plum Island Ecosystem LTER, Massachusetts, United States - Salt Marsh Sediment SW1601-40 ... | reverse complement strand
CCGCCTCATCCCGGTCTGACGGTTCGTAGGCAACAAATGGGGTCGCGGCGGCAAGAGCTGCCGTCAGCGACCGGGCGTCGCCGAAGAAGAAGCCGAAGTTGTCGGCGATGGTGAGCGGTATGGGCGCTGCTTCGGCTGGCGCAGGCGCCGCGGCGGCGCCGTCCACCGCCACCATCGGCACGAACCGCGTCTTGGGCAGCCAGAACTTGCCCGTGGCCTTCCCCGCCGCGCACGACAGTATGAGGTCGGCGATGTCGGCGACGGCGGCGTCGTCGGTGATGATGAACAGGTCGTAGTTGCTGACGTCGCTGATGTCGACGCCGTAGAGCCGCTGGTAGCGCTTCTGCTCGCTTTGCCGGCGCTCGGCGAGCTTGGTCATTGCCGCGGCGGCGCTGTCGTAGGTCTCGCCGGAGCGAGCCTTGTCGGCGATTACCCGCTCCGCTGCGGTTTCCGGCGAGGCCGACAGGTAGACCTTGGTCGCATCCGACACGAAGTGCCAGGCCATGCGCGAGTCGATAACGAAGCTCTCAACGGTTCTGTCGATCTCGCGCGTGCGGCCGTCCACCTGGTGATCGATGTCGACGTTGTTCTCGGCGGCGAGGTTGGTGTTGAGCGCATCGAGGTTGGAAATCTGGCCGATCTCGCGGAACAGCGAGCCGGCCGAGTAGTGCGGCACCCCGAGGCGCTCGGCCAGCAAACTCCCGACCGACGACTTGCCCGAACCGAGGTCGCCGCTGAGCGTTATGCGCATGTGGAGGCCGCCGCCGGCTCGTTCATGTGAGACTGATAGCGAAGCGGCGGCGGAATTCAACCGCCGGCCCGCCCGGGGCCGCTCACGCCTCGAAAAACACCGTCTCGTCTTCGCCCTGGAGGCGGACGTCGAAGACGTAGCGCGGCATGCCGTCGACGGTGCCGTCGTGCTGGGCGATCAGCGTGCCGCGGCGCTCGGCCGGGACCAGCGCCAGGATCGGATCGTCGTTGTTCGCGGATTCGCCGGCGAAGTAGATACGGGTGAACATGCGGCGCAGGATGCCGCGGGCGAACACGCCGACGTTGACGTGCGGCGCCTGCTCCTTGCCTTCCGGTCCCGGCACCCGGCCGGGCTTGACCGTGCGGAACCCGTAGCGGCCATCAAGGTCGCATTCGGCACGGCCGAAGCCTTTGAAGGTGGTGTTGGGCGGGGGGACGCCGGCGCCGCCAGAGTAGCGGCCGGAGCCATCCGCCTGCCAGATCTCCACCATGGCATCGGGGACCGGGACACCGTCGCCGTCGATCACGCGGCCTTCGATCCGGATCACGTCGCCGACGGTGTCTTCGGTGACGAGATCGTCGCCGACGAGCGCGGTGAAGCCGTACCGGTCGCCCGGCGTGAGGCCGATGTTGAAATACGGCCCGACGGTTTGTGACGGCGTGATGCCGGCCTGCCCCGCGTGCGTCATGCCGGTGTCGCCAATGTCGGTCTCACTCATCGTGGGGCTCCTCGAATGGGGTGTGCTCGCGGCCGCGCAGGACAAAGTCGAAGCGGTAGCCGAGCGCCCACTCGGGCACGGTGGTCTCCAGATCGAACTTGGCGATCAAACGCTCGCGGTCCTTTTCGGGAACCGCGCAGGCGATCGGGTCGAGCGGGATCAGCGGGTCGCCGGGGAAATACATCTGCGTCACCAGGCGGGTGAGGAACGACGGTCCGAACAGAGAGAAATGGATGTGGTTGGGGCGCCAGGCGTTTGGATGGTTGAGCCACGGATAAGCGCCAGGTCGAATGGTGGTGAACTTGTACCGGCCCTCGGCGTCGGTGACGCAGCGTCCGGCGCCGGTGAAGTTTGGATCGAGCGGGGCCGGGTGCTGGTCGACAACGTGGATGTACCGGCCGGCGGCGTTCGCCTGCCAGATCTCGATCAGGGTGTCGGAGATCGGGCGGCCGTCCTCGTCCATGACCCGGCCACTGACGATGATGCGCTCGCCGAGCGGTTCGCCGACGTGCTGCTTGGTCAGGTCGCTGTCATTCTCCAGAACACTGTCGTGCCCGTAAACCGGACCGGAAAGCTCAGACAGCGTGTGCGGTAGGATGACCAGCGGCCGCTTCGGCGATCGGGTGCGGGTCGAGACGTAAGCCGGCGCCAGATAGGGCGGATGCGCCTTGAGGCTGTCGCGCGGATAGGCAGTGGTCATGACATTCCTCCCTGCGAGAATCGCTCGTTCAGGCAACCCGCTCCAGTGCCATAGACACGCCTTGGCCGACGCCGACACACATGGTGGCGAGGCCGAGCCGCGCGTCGCGGCGCCTGAGCTCGAGCGCCACATCGGCGGCGATGCGCGCCCCCGACATCCCCAGCGGGTGGCCCAAAGCAATAGCGCCGCCGTTGGGGTTGACGTAGTCGGCGTCGTCAGCCACGCCCAACTGCCTGAGGCAGGCTAGCGCCTGACTGGCGAAAGCTTCGTTGAGTTCTATCAAATCGAAATCGGCGACCTTCAGGGAAAGACGCTTGGTGAGCCTATTTGTCGCGGGCACTGGGCCGATCCCCATGATGCGCGGTGGGACGCCGGCGGTCGCCATGCCGAGGATGCGGGCGATCGGGGTGAGGCCGTGGCGCTCGGCGGCGGCGGCGGAAGCGACGATCAGCGCCTGAGCGCCGTCGTTGACCCCAGAGGCGTTGCCGGCGGTGATAGTGCCGCCCGGGCGCACGATCGGCTTCAGCTTGGCGAGTCCTTCCAGGGTCGTGTCGGGGCGGGGCTGCTCGTCTTTGCTGACGGTGCTCGGACCACGCTTGCGGGTGCCGGGCGTTTCAACCGCGACGATGCGGTCGCGGTGGAGCCCGGCCGCCACGGCGGCCCGCGTCCGCTCCTGGGAGCGGCAGGCGAAGGCGTCCTGATCGGCGCGGCTCACCTGGAATTCGTCGGCAACGTTCTCGCCGGTTGCGGCCAGCGAATCGACTCCGTACTGCGCCTCCATCAGCGGGTTGACGAAACGCCAGCCGATGGTGGAGTCGTGGATCTCGGCGGTGCGCTGGAACGCGGTCTCTGCCTTGCCCATCACTAGAGGCGCGCGGCTCATCGATTCGACGCCACCGGCGATCACCAGATCGAGTTCGCCGACACGGACGGCGCGGGCGGCGGTGCCGACGGCATCGAGGCCAGAGGCGCACAGGCGGTTCATGGTCGTGCCCGGCACGTTATCGGGAAGCCCCGCGAGCAGCGCTGCCATGCGGGCGACGTTGCGGTTGTCCTCGCCGGCTTGGTTGGCGCAGCCGAAGATCACTTCGTCGATTGACTCCGCAATCTGCGGATGGCGGTCGACCAACGTGCGGATGGTGATAGCGGCAAGGTCGTCGGGACGCACCGTCGCCAGCGCGCCGGCGTAGCGCCCGATCGGAGTCCTGACCGCATCGCAAATGAAAGCGTCACGACTCATGCGTCGCTCCCGTGCGCCCGCGCGGTGCGTTCTTGAAGACCCCGCAGGACCTTGAGCTCGGTCTCCGTCGGCGGCGGCGTCTCGCCGGCACCGTCGGCGAAGCGGAGCGGCCAGCCGCATTGCGCCTCGATCGCTTCGCGAGTAACGCCGGGGTGAAGCGAAACCACCGTCAGCTCGCGGGTCGCGGGGTCCGGTTCGATCACGCAGAGGTCGGTGGCGACCTTGGTCGGTCCCGCGGTGGCGATGCCGAGGGCGGCGCGGCTGCCCGGTCCGGAGCCGTGGCCGAGCGAGGTGACGAAGTCGAGCTTGTCGACAAAGGCGCGCTTGGACATCGGCATGGTAACGAAGATCTCGCCGCAGTTGGTGGCGATCTCGGGGGCGCCGCCGCCGCCGGGCAACCGCACCTTGGGCTTGGCATAGTCGCCGACGACGGTGGTATTGAGGTTGGCGTAGCGGTCGATCTGGGCGCCGCCGAGGAAGCCGACGGTGATGCGGCCTCCCTGCAGCCAGTAGCGGAACATCTCGGGCACTGAGACCGTGACGAGCGCGGTTTCGCAGAGCTCGCCGTCGCCGATCGATAGAGGCAAGACGTTGGGTTTGGTGTCGATGGTGCCGGACTCGTAAATCAGCGTTATGTCGGGCGCGTGGGTGAGGCGGGCGAGGTTGCAGGCGGCCGAAGGTGCGCCGATACCGACGAAGCAGACGTCGTCGTTACTGAGCGCGCGCGCCGCGGCAATCGTCATGATCTCGGTCGGCGTGTACTCGGTCATGCGGCCTGCCTCCCGGTGAAGGCCGCGAAGTCCTCCGGGGCCTTCTCAAGAACGTTCTCGCTCATCCAGGCGCGGAAGGTGTCGCGGTCGCGCGAAATGGCGTCCCAGGCTTTGTAGAAGGCGTTGGCGCGCTTGTAGTAGCCGTGCGCGTAAGATGGGTAGGCGCCGCCCGGGACGACCGAGACGGCGGTGACCGTCCACGAGGGCAGGATGACTGCGTTGGGGCTACGGCGGCCGAAATCGTCGACTACCTCTTCAACGGTAACAATGGCGCGCTTGGCGGCGAGCACGGCTTCCTTCTGGACGCCGACGATGCCCTCGACCATGACGTTGCCGTCGCGGTCGGCGCGCTGGGCGTGGATGACGGTGACATCGGGCCGGATCGCCGGCACCGTCGCCAGGACTTCCCCGGTGTAGGGGCATGTGACCGAGCGGATGTTGGGATTGACTTTGGTTAGGTCGACGCCCTTGTAACCACGGAAGACGGCGAACGGCAGGTTGGCGGCGCCGGCCTCGTAGGCGTTGGCCATGGCGGCGTGGGAGTGTTCCTCGATTGCCAGCGGCCGCGGCCAGCCTTTCTCGACCGCGTCGCGCAGCCGGTGGAGCGAGCCGACGCCGGGATTGCCGCCCCAGGAGAACACCAGCTTGTCGGCGGCGCCCATGCCGATCAGCTGGTCGTAGATCAGGTCCGGGGTCATGCGCACCAGAGTCAGGTGCGCCTTCCGCTGGCGGATGATCTCGTGTGCTGCCGCGAACGGAATGAGATGGGTGAAGCCCTCCATCGCGACCGTGTCGCCGTCCTTCAAATTGGCTGCGACGGCATCGCAGAGCGACAGGAACGTGGACATCACTGCAACTCCTCTCCGAGCACCTCGCGTAGCCAGCGGAAGGCGGCGTTGGCCGCCGGAACGCCGCCGTAGATCGCGGCCTGCATCGCGAGAGCGCGCAACTCGTCGGTCGTGACGCCGTTGTTGAGCGCCGGGCGCACATGCAGCTTGAACTCCTCCTCACGGTGGAGCGCGATCATCATGGCTAGTGTCACCAGCGAGCGGGTCTTCCGGGGCAGCGTCGGATCGCCCCAAATCTCGCCCCAGGCGATGCGCGTGACGAAGTCCTGCCACGGCGCGCCGAAGTCACCGGCATCGTCCAGCGCGCGGTCCACATGTTCGTCGCCGAGAACCGATCGGCGCACGGCGACGCCGCGGTCGAAGTCCTTGCCCGACGCCTCCGGCGCGTGGCGGCCTAGGAAGGCGGTGAGGTGCGCCGTCACAGCCTCGGCTCTTTCGACCGAGACGATGTGGAAGGCGCCGGAGATCACTACCATCTCCGAGCCAGCGATGCGCTCGCGAAGGTCTTCCGCCATGGCGGGCGTCGTTGCCGGATCATCGGAGCCGACAACGATCAGAGTCGGCGCGGTGATGGCGCTAATCCGCTCGCGGAGGTCCATCTTGCCGATTGCCTCGCAGCAGCGCGCGTAACCGGTGGGGTCGCACGCCTTGAAGCGTTCGCGGTAGCCCTCGATCACAATTGGTTCGCGCGCCCGGTATGCTTCGCTGAACCAGAGCGGGATCACCTCGTCGACTACCGCCGCCATGCCGTCCGCCCTCACTGTGGCGGCACGGGTCTGCCAGCGTTCTGGCGGTGGCAGGTGTGCCGTGGTTGAGACTAGCGAGAGACTCTTGACCCGCTCCGGATAGGCGATGGCGAAGGCTTGGTTCAACATGCCGCCGATCGACAGACCGACGATGTGGGCACTTTCGATTTCGAGAGCATCGAGCAGCCCGGCGAGGTCGGTGGCGAGATCTTCGATCTCGATCGCTTCGTCTACTGATCCAGATAGCCCGTGGCCACGCAGGTCATACCTGATGCAGCGATAGCGGTCACTCAGTGCGGCGAACTGGGCGTCCCAGGTGTCACGCGTGGAGCCGACGGAGTGCGAGAAGATCACTGCCGGAGCTCGCGGAGGTCCGGCGCTCTCGTAGGACAGATCGACACCGTTGACCTTCACCATTGGCATATCAGCGCTTCCTCCTCTTGCGCGGCGCGATCTGCCGGGCGACCGGTTTCGTTGCGGCAAGGATGCGGTCGGTGGCGGCGGCCGCGGCGTCGACCGCAGGCGTCAGGTCGAACGCCGGCGCGAGCGTCCGCCACAATGCCTGTGGAATCGCCGATTCCTCGGCCAGCGCCTCCTCGAGCGACACGCCCGTCTCCCGGACGGTGTCGGCGGCTTTGGCGACTAGACGGTGCGCGTCATCGCGGCCAAGCTGCGTCGCCAGACGCGCCGAGACGGCGCCGGCGAACAGGAGGCCGCCGGTCATGTCCAAGTTGTCGCGCATGCGCGTCTTGTCCACGACAAGGTCCTCGGCCAGTCGCCGTCCCTCTCGCAGCGCCCCGGAGGCGAGGCCGAAGAGTTGGGGCAGGGCGTGCCATTCGGTATGCCAGGGGCCAGCCGGGCGCTGGTCGGCGGCCGCCATTGCATTGACCAAGGTAGCAACGTGGCCGGCTGCGGCGCCGTGGGCGGCGAGAATGACGGTCGATGAAACAGGGTTGCGCTTGTGGGGCAGGGCCGAGGAGCCGCCGCGGCCAACTGCGTGCGCCTCCGATACCTCGCCGACTTCCGTCGATGAGAGGTGCACGACGTCGGTCGCCATCTTGGCGAGTGCGCCGATGACGAGTGCCAGCCACAAGCCAGTTTCGGCGACGCGGGCGCGCAGCACGTGCCATGGAGCGGCGGTCGAAACGAGGCCGAGTTCGGCGGCAAACGACGCGCGCACTCTTTCGGCCTTGCCGCCGAGGCCGGGGAGCGTGCCGACCGGGCCGTCGAGGGAGGCAGTCAGCGCCCGTTCCCTGAGGCGCGGGAGGTCGGCCGCAACCTCTGCGATGCCGGCGAGCCAGACGGCGACGGCATAACCGAACGTGATTGGCTGGGCGTGCTGGCCGTAGGTGCGGCCGACCTGCGGGGTCCTGCGGTGGGCACGGGCGAGCTTGGCAAGCCCGGCGATGATCGTGGCGAGGTCGGCGGCGACAAGGTCGAGGCCGTCGGCGACCTGCAGAACCAACGCGGTGTCGAGGACGTCCTGGCTGGTGGCGCCGCGGTGGAAGTCGGCGCGGAGCTTCGCCGGCAACTTCGCCTCCACCGCCTTGACGAACGGGATCGTCGGCATCCCCGCGGTGGCCGTGTCGTCGCCGATCTTGGCGATGTCGAGGTCACCCGGGGCGATGCGCCCGATCGCCGTGGCGAGCGCCTTCGGCACGAGGCCGTGAGCGGCCTCGGCGCGCGCCAGCGCGGCCTCGACCGTCAGCATCGCCGCCAGCTTGGCGCGGTCGGAGAAGACCGCACGCATCCCGACGCTGGCGAACAGCGGGCCGGTGAGTTCCGAATCAAGAGCGGAGAAGGTCATTGCGTTTTTCGCTACTGGATCGAATCGGGCTCGTCGAACGGCAGGCCGACGTAGTTCTCGGCCAGCGTCCGCATGGCCGCCTCGGAACTGGTGACGTAGTCGAGCTCGGCCAACTGCCGGCGGCGGTCGAACGGCGTGCCGTCGGGGTCGACGTGGAGCATGGTGGTCATCCACCACGAGAAGCGCTGCGCCTTCCAGACGCGACGTAAGCACCGGTCCGAATACGCTTCGAGCAGCGCGCGGTCGCCGCTGCGGTAGAAGGTGGCGAGACCCTCGGTCAGGTAGCGCACGTCGGCGACCGCAAGGTTCATGCCCTTGGCGCCGGTCGGCGGGACGATGTGGGCGGCGTCGCCGGCAAGGAACAATGAGCCAAAGCGCATCGGTTCGGCGACGAACGCGCGCATCGGCGTCACGCCGCGCTGCAAGATGGGGCCTTGCTCGATATCACCACCACCGTTGGCGAGCGCGGTGCGCCGCCTGAGCTCTTCCCAGATGCGCGCGTCTGGCCAGTTGGCGAGGTCCTCGTCTGGAACGCACTGCAGATAGAGGCGCGACATCGTCGGTGAACGCATCGACAGCAGCGCAAAGCCATCGTCGTGGTAGGTGTAAGTCACCTCGTCCGACGGCGGTGTCGACTGGCTGAGGATGCCGAGCCAGGCGAAGGGGAACACCCGCTCATATACTGTGAGCGCGCCCGGCGGGACGCTTGGTCGGCAGATGCCGTGGAAGCCGTCACAGCCAGCGATGAAGTCGCAATCCAATTCAATCGCTTCTCCGGCGTCATTGTAATCGATCCTCGGCCGGTCGCCGTCGAAGCCGTGGATGTTGGTGCCAGCCACGTCGAAGCGAATCGTCCCGCCGTCGGCGAGCCGGGCAGCGACCATGTCCCGGATAACTTCGTGCTGGCCGTAAACCGCGATGCGCTTGCCTCCGGTAAGTGAGGGGAAATCGATACGGTGTGCGCGCCCGCTAAACCGTAGCTCGATGCCATTGTGTATGAGGCCCTCGGTCTTCATGCGCTCGCCGAGGCCGGTCTCGTTGAGCACGTCGACCGTGCCTTGCTCGAGGACGCCCGCGCGAATACGGCCCTCGACGTACGCCCGGCTGCGGTTCTCGAGCACGACGGATTCAATTCCCTCGCGCGCCAGCAAATGGGAGAGAAGCAAGCCCGCCGGGCCAGCTCCGACTATGCCGACTTGCGTGCGTTGGCTCATTGTCCCTTCCTAGAACGGGTAGTGGAGAGGCTCCGTCTGGATGCTGATCCAGCGCAGCTCGGTGAACTCGTCGATCGCCGCTTTGCCGCCGAAGCGGCCGTGGCCACTCGCCTTCACCCCGCCGAACGGCATCTGCGCCTCGTCATGCACCGTCGGGCCGTTGACGTGGCAAATGCCGGACTCGATGCGCTTGGCGACCTTGAGAGCGCGACCGATGTCCCGCGAGTAGACGGACGCCGACAGCCCGTACTCGGTGTCGTTGGCGATGCGAATGGCTTCTTCGTCGTTGTCGACGTGGATGACGGCGGCCACCGGTCCGAACGACTCCTCGTGGTAGAGGTCCATCCTGTCGGTGACGCCGTCGACGACCGTCGCCTTCATGATGGCGTTGTTGCTTGGGCCGCCGGCCAGCACCTTGGCGCCCTTGTTGACGGCGTCCTTGATCAGGTCGCCGACGCGCATGGCCGCCTCGACGGTGATGCACGAGCCGAGAACGACGTGTCCGCGCGGATCGCCGGCGGGCAGAGCCGCCGCCTTGGCTGAGAATGCCTCGAGGAACGGGCCGGACACCTTGTCGTCGACGATGATCTTCTCGGTCGACATGCAGATTTGCCCGGCATTGGCGAAGGCGCCGAAGGCGGCGGCGTTGACCGCTTCGTCGACGTCGGCGTCGTCGAGGATGATCAGCGGCGCCTTGCCGCCGAGCTCGAGCAGCACAGGCTTCAGGTAGCGCGCCGCGGTCTCGGCGATGATGCGGCCGACGCGTGTGGCGCCGGTGAAGTTGATGCGCTTGACCTTGGGGTGGGCGATCAGCGTCTCGACGATCTTGTGGGCGTCCTCCGGAGCGTTGCTGACAAGGTTGATGGCGCCCTTGGGCAGGCCCGCCTCGCGGAAGGCGTCGATGATGAGCGCATGGGTGCGCGGGCACTTCTCCGACGCCTTGAAGACCACCGTGTTGCCGCAGGCGAGCGGCATCGCCACGGCCCGCACGCCGAGAATGATCGGCGCGTTCCACGGCGCGATCGACAGGACTACGCCCGCCGGCACCCGGATCGCCAGCGCCGTCGTACCCGGCCGGTTCGACGGAATGACGTCGCCGGTAATCTGGGTCGTCATCGAGGCCGCCTCGCGGATCATGTCCGCGGCGAGGCCGACGTTGAAGTGTGACCAGTGGGCGGGGCTGCCAGTCTCGGCGACTACGGCGGCGGCGAAATCATCCATCCTCGATTCGAGCGCTTCGGCGGCCTTCCACAGGATCTTGCGGCGCTCGCCTGGCGGCGTTTCGGACCAGACCGGGAAGGCGGCGGCGGCCGCGTCCACGGCCTGCTGGGCGTCAGCCACCGAGGCCGCAGCGGCGCGGGTGGCGACGTCTCCGGTCACCGGGTCGAGCCGGTCGAACGTGCGGGAATCGCCCGCGGCAACCTCGCGGTCGGCGATGATCAGCTTGGTGTGGAACATGGGGCTTCCCTCCGGGTGTGCGGGTCGGGCCGGCGGTGCGGCCGGCGCCGTGCTCGTTGTGACGGTCTTGATCGGTCTGGCCGCGGGCCGCGGCCGTGGCGGCGGTTCGTTGCCGACCAGGCGCCGGGCCTCTCCGTTGCCGGCGTCTGTCCGCGGTGATGTTTCGCCGGACCCTGCATGCGACGGCAGGAGGATATCCTCGCGGATGCCGCCGACGCCGAGGTAGGCCTCGTGGACGGCCGGGTCGGCGACCAGGTCGGCGGCCTCGCCGTGGCCGACGATGCGGCCGGTCTCGATCAGGTAGCCGCGGTCGGCGATCCTGAGGCTCTGCTTGGCGTTCTGCTCGACGAGGAGAACGCCGACGCCGGTGTCGCGGACGTGCTCGAGCGACTCGAACAGCTCGTGGGCGAGCAGCGGCGACAGGCCGAGCGAGGGCTCGTCGAGGAGCAGGATCTCCGGCGCCGACATCATGGCGCGGCCGATGGCGATCATCTGCTGCTCGCCGCCGCTCATGGTGCGGGCGACCTGGTAGAAGCGCTCCTTGAGCCGCGGAAAGAGGGTGACGACCACCTCGAGGTTGCGCTTCTCGGAGTGGCGGGCGCGGCGGGCGAAGGCGCCCAGCGTGAGATTTTCGCGAACGGTCAGATCGCCGAAGATGCCGCGGCCCTCCGGCACCAGCGCGACCCCGGCCTCGACGATCTCGTCGGGCGGCAGCACGCTGAGTTCGCGGCTGCCAAGTGAAACGGAGCCGCCCGGCAGGTGCGGGACGATGCCGGCGATGACCTTCAACAGCGTCGACTTGCCGGCGCCATTGGCGCCGAGAATCGCCACCACCTCGCCGCCGTCGACGTGCAGGTCGACATCGGCCAGCGCCAGATGCTTGCCGTAGGCGGCGGCGATATGAGAGACCCTAAGCAACGGCGTCTCCGATATAGGCGGCGATCACTTCACGCTCGGCGAGCACCGCGTCGGGCGGGCCATCGGCGATCTTCTGGCCGGCGTTCATCACCACGCATCGGTCGCACAACGAGCGGATCGCGTCCATCACGTGCTCGACCAGGATGATGGTCAGCCCCTCCGTGCGCAACGACCCGACCAGCTCGATGCCGATGCCAAGCTCGCGCGGGTTCAAGCCGGCGAGCCACTCGTCGAGCAGGAGGAGCTCTGGATCGAGAGCGAGGGCGCGGGCGAGCTCCAGCCGTTTCTGGTCGATATAGGTCAATTGGCCGGCCGGGACATCGGCACGGGTGGCGAGCCCAACGCGGTCGAGAAGCGTGGCGGCGCGCTCGCGCGCGGCTTCGCCCCACAGCGGATCCGGCCGGAAGGCGAGGCCGGCGATGACGTTGTCGCGGCAGCTCATAGACTCCAGCACCCGCACGATCTGAAACGTGCGGGCGATGCCGAGCCGGGCGATCTGATGCGACGGCAGACCGGCGATCGGGTGGCCGCGAAAGCGAATCTCGCCAACGTCGGGCTTGAGAGCGCCGGAGATGAGATTGAGAGCCGTGGTTTTGCCCGAGCCGTTGGGTCCGATCAGGCCGAGGATCTCGCCCTGCTCGACGGTGAGATCGACGCCGTCTAAGGCCCGCACGCCGCCAAACGCCTTGCGTAGCCCGTTAACCTCGAGCAGGGGGCCGCTGCCGGGGATGCGCGGTGCTCGGGCGATAGCCGGCAGACGAGTGGCGCCGGTGCGCCAGCGCTGGACCAGGCCAACGACGCCGTTCGGCAGAAGATAGACGATCACAATAAAGACGACACCGAGGACAAGCGGGAAATTGCTGGCAAACGTGGTCGAGATCACCTCGCTTATCAGGACGAGGGGAATGACGCCGAGGAGCGGTCCATAGAGCGTGCCAGCGCCGCCGAGCAACGCCATGATCACCACCTGGAAGGAAACCAGCGGATTAAACGCGAACGCCGGATCGATGTAGGTGTAGCGCGGCGCCATCACGGCGCCGGTGGCGCTCATGAAGGCGGCGCTTACGGCGAACAGTGCCAGCTTAGCGGCGGTGGTGTTGATGGCAACGTGGCGGGCGACGGTCTCGTCGTCGCCGATGACCCTCAGCGCAAGGCCGAGGCGCGAGCGCGTGATCAGCCAGCCGGCCATGAACACGAGCAGCGCCAACGCGAACAGCTCCCAGTAAATCTGCTCCTGGCTGATGTTGAAGAATATGTAGCGGCCGACGGTATGGGCCTGGTTGACTTCGTACCAGCGCACGACCTCGCGCATCAGCTCGCTGAGGCCGAAGGTGAAGATGACGAAGAAGATGCCGCGCAGCCTGAGCGTCGCCAGGCCGACCACCAGGGCGACGGCGACACCGATAACAGCCGCCAGCAGGATCAGCGCCGGCAACGGTGCCGCGTTGGCGAGTACTGCAACGGTGTAGTTGCCGACCCCGAAAAAGGCGGCCGTTGCCAACGAGATGTAGCGGGTCGGGCCGGAGAACAGCGCCCACGCCGTCGCCAGCACCACGAATTGCAGCATGTTGATGCCGAGCGTCAGGTGATAGGCGCTGCCCAGGCGGATGCCGTTTTCGGCGAGGACATTGCCGTCGACGGTGAGCGGAAAGGCGGCGACGATAACGACAGTAACGACGATCACGGGAACGATCCAGGCGCGCCCGTCGCTCACGCCGACCGCCCGAAGAGGCCCGCTGGTCGCACCATCAACACGGCCAGAATGATCAGAAAGTTTGCCGCCAGCGTGAGACCAGGATCGATGAGCCGCGCCACGGCGACTTCGACGAGGCCGAGAACGAGGCCGGCGATCAACGTGCCGGCGAGGTTGCCGGCACCGCCCATGATGACGATCACCAGCGCCTTCATGGTGAACACGATACCGGACGTGACGGTGAAGGTCTGCGACATCGAGATGAGGACGCCGGCGGCGGCGCACAGCGCGCCGCCGGCAGCGAATACCAGCGCGGAGAAGCGCGGGACGTCGATGGCGACGAGGCTGGCGGCACTGGGGTCAACGGCGATGGCGCGCACCGCGGTGCCGACACGCGTGCGCGTCATCGCCAGGTAGAAGCCGATGCCGATGGCGAGCGCCACTGCGGCGGCGACCAGTCGGTTCGCCTGGACGGCGACGCCGGCAATCTCCACCGGGATGCGGAGATACGGGTAGCCGTAGATCTGTCCGCCGAAGATCGCGAGCCCGAGTCCCTGGAGAACGAAAAGCAGCCCGAACGTGAACAGGATCGAGTCGGCTTCCAGCGCCTCGCGCGAGGGCGCGCGCCGCACCAGCGGCGTCAGCAGGTACGTGTAGATCGCCCAGTTCGCCAGGAAGGCGACGGGAACGATGACGATGAGCCCGACCAGCGGGCCTACCGCGTGCGACGAATACAGCCAGTAGGCGCCGAACGCACCGGCGATGAGCAGTTCGCCGTAGGCGAGGTTGAGGATGCGGGCGACGCCGTATTGCAGCGTCAGCCCCAACGCCACCATGGCATAGATCCCGCCGAGGATGACCCCCGACAAGATGATGTCTACGGCGACCACCGCTCCTCTCGCCGGTGCCTCAACGTGCCGCTACTCGGCCGGTTTCCACGCCGGCTTCGGCGCGTACGGCTCCGCAGCACCCGCCATGGTGGACGGGGCGAGGCCGTGGAACTCGCCGTCATGCCACTGGCCGGCCCACCAGACGTTGGTGTTCACACCTTTGTCGAGCTTGATGGTGCCGGCGACCGTGTCGAACGTGCCGTTGCGCAGTTCGTCGATGATCGCTGCCTTGTCGAGGGAGCCGACGCGCTCGATCGCCTGCTGGAGCATCTCGAGGCTGGCGTAAGTGACCGGGCTTGCCCAGCGGTCGGGTTCCTGGCCGGTCACTTCCATGTGGCGCTTGGCATAGTCCTGGTACTTCGGATCGTCCGGGTTGACGCCGCCGATGCCGAGCACGCCCTCGGTGTTGCCCTTCATGATCACGTCCCTGTAGACGGGGAAGGCCGTGCCGACGGCGGTGTAGAACGCCGGCGGGTTGTAGTTCAGCGCCACGGCCGTGCCGGAGAGGCCGAACGTGTCGGGCGGGTAGGAGAAGGCGACGAAGGTGTCGGCGCCGCTGGCGGCGGCGGCACTGATGAGCTGCGAGAAGTCCTCGGTGGTGATCGGGTAGCTCTCGTCCATGGCGAGCTCGAAGCCGGCCTGTTCAAGCGCCGGCCGTGCGGCGACCGCCAGCTCGATGCCGAAGGCGTCCTCGACGCTGACCATCGCCACCTTGTTGTTGATCGTGCCGGCGTCGTGCAGTTTGGTCAGCACTTCCGTCAGCGAATTGGCGCCCATGGTGGACGTGCCGAGCATCCACATCGAGGTCGGCCACTGCGCGGCCATCTCGTAGGCGTGATCGGTCGCGCAGGTCGCGCAAGGCTGGGGGTAGCCGTATTTGGCGAACGTCGGCCCGGCGGCGAGGTTCATGCCGGTGCCCCACGGCGGCAGGATAAGGTCGACCTTGTCCTGGTTCGCCAGACGCTCGATTGCCTTGATCAACTCCTCGTTGCTCGACTGGTCATCATACTTGACGACCTCGACAGGCAGGACCTTGTCGCCGACCTTGAGACCGCCGGCGGCCTCGATGTCATGAATCCACAAGTCATAGTTAGGCACGGTAGTGATTGCGGCGCCGGCCGCATTCGGCCCCGACAGCGAGACGGCGTAGCCAATCTTGACCTTGTCCTGGGCCTGCGCGGCGCCGACAGCGAATAGCGCCGCGACGGCACTGGCGGCAACGGTCGAAGCAATTTTCGGCATTCTCGGTTCCTCCCTTAAAGCGCGTTTCTCGCGTTGCAGCGGTCCCCATCGCCGCAGCCCGTGCGGCGACTTCGCTTGACCGACTCGGGAATCTGTTCGATTATCGAACAGTAGTTCGTTATCCGACCATCTTCCGTGAGGTCGTTTACAGTGTCAATGGTTGGCCGATCCGCACCCGACAATTCGCCCGATCCGGGCCTGACTGACAAGTGGGATGCAGCTCGCATGGCTGCTCATGCGCCAGACAAAGAGTTCATGACGACCTTGGCGAAAGGCCTTGCTGTGCTGGGCTCGTTCGGCGAGCGCCGCGCCTCGATGACCTTGTCGGAGGCCGCGCAAGCTGCCGAGCTCTCGCGGGCGACGGCACGGCGAATCCTGTTGACGCTAGCCGATCTTGGCTACGTCTCACAAAACGGTCGCAGCTTCACCCTGACGCCGCGGATCCTTGAGCTCGGGTTTGCCTATCTGTCGACTCAGTCATGGATCGACCGGGCGGAGCCGCTGATGAAGGAGCTGAGCCACGCGCTGCGCGAGTCGTGCTCGGCGGCGATCCTGCAGGGGAGTGAGATCGTCTATGTGGCGCGCATGCCGGCGCCGCACCGGCTGATGTCGACGGCGATCGCCGTGGGGACGCGCCTGCCGGCATTCCACACCTCGCTTGGCCGCGCCCAGCTCGGCTTCCTCAACGAGGCCGAAATCAAGGCGCGCCTCGCCGCAACGCACATCGTCGCGTACACGCCACGCACAGTGACTGACCCGGAGGCGCTGCTAGCGCGAATCGCCAACGACCGCGCTCAGGGCTACTCGATCGTCGACGAGGAGCTGGAGAAGGGGTTGCGCTCGCTGGCGGTTCCGGTGGTGACCCGCGGGGGTGACAACGTTGGGGCGATCAACCTGTCGGCGCACTCGAGCCGGACGACGCGTAACGAATTGCGCGACCAGTTTCTGCCACGCCTGACGGCGGTCGCGCGGGAGATTTCGCAGTCGCTTGTGTAAAGCGGGCATTGCTCCGCCGTTCGTCTAACCCTTGCCGCCCTCCGCGTGCTAGCGTTGCCAACGCGGGATGTAGCCTGGGCATGCGGCGGGGAGACATTGTTCGGCCAGGTTTTCGACATCGCAATCATTGGCGGCGGCATTAACGGCACCGCGATCGCGCGTGACGCGGCCGGGCGTGGCCTGTCGGTGTTTCTTTGCGAGGCGGGCGACCTGGCTGGCGGTTCGTCGTCGGCGACGACCAAGGTCGCCCACGGAAGTCTGCGCTGCCTGCGGGGGTTGGAAGCCTCCGCCCTGCGCGAGGTGCTCACCGAACGTGAAATTCTCATGCGGGCGGCACCGCACCTTGTCCAGCCGTTGCGTTTCGTCGCACCTCATAACGGCCGGCAATGGCCACGTTGGGTGCTAAGCCTCGGACTGTTGGCTCGCGATCGGCTCGTGACGTCGATGCTGCCGCCCAGGCGCTGCATAGACCTTCGAATCGAGGAGGGGTACGGCGCTCTGCGACCGCACTTCGCCGTGGGCTACGCCTATTCCGACTGCGTTGCCGACGACTCGCGGTTGGTGATTGTCAACGCCATCGATGCGCGGATGCGCGGCGCGAGCATCAATCCTCAGTTGCGATGTGTCGTTGCGGAGCGCGACGGCCGGCGTTGGCGGCTGGCGCTGGAATCAACGATGACTGGCGATCGATCGACGGTGACGGCCAGGGTCCTGGTCAATGCTACGGGCTCTCAGGCGGGTGCGGTCATCGACCACGTCATCCACACCAACCGGCGCGTGCCGGTGCGGTTGACCAAGGAATGCTCCATCGTCGTCAGGCGGCGCCACGATGACGATGACGATGGCGCCTACGCCCTGCCGACGGCGGACGGACGGATTGTCTACGCGATGCCCTACGAGCGCGACCTCATGCTGATCGGGGCAAGCTCCGGCGAGCATCGTGACGACCCGTCGGCGGCCACCGTCGAGCCAGGCGATGTCGCCTACCTGCTCAACGTGGCCGGCGGATATTTCCATCCCGCGCCCCGAACCACCGATATTGCCTGGAGTTTCGCGGCCGTGCGCGCGATGCCGCAGGAGGCGGGCGCGGCGGGGCGGGAGGAGGCGATCGTGGTCGACGCGCCGCCGCACCTGGCGCCGGTCATATCGTTGTTCGGTGGGGCGCTGACGACGCACCGGCGGCTTGCCGAGCGCGTACTGGCGGCGGTCGGGCGGTTTGGCCGGATCAGGGGCCCGTGGACCGCGGGCGCGACGCTGCCCGGCGGCGGTCTCCCCCGGGGCGGCGTCGGGGCGCTCGCCGGGATGCTCCGGGGAGACCACCCATTCCTGTCCGAAAGCCACGCCATGCGCCTCGCCTGCACGTACGGGACGCGCGCGCAGGCGATCCTGTCGGGTGCGCGCACGTCCGATGATCTCGGCGCCCAGTTCGCGGCCGACCTCACCGAATCGGAAGTCAGGTACCTCAGAGACGAGGAATGGGCATTCACCGCCGACGACATCCTTTGGCGTCGCTCCAAGCTGGGGCTGGTGTTCACCGCTGGCGAGGCGCAGGCGCTGGCCGCTTGGCTCGCCGCCGTGCCGCAGCCGATGGCGGTCGCGGTTTAGCGGCTTTGGGTCACGCTAGGACCGCCTTTTCGCCGCCAGATTCGAGTGCTAGGGAGCCGCGTTTCATCGGACTTCGACGTTTCTCGCGACTCTCATGAACCGCACAGCATCACGCTTTCTGGCCGGGCTGGCGCTGATGGCGTTTGCGGTCTCGCCCGCCGCGGCCGAGAAAATCGCAAACCCGGTCGCCGTCTTCGCCGGGCTTGACAAGATCACCGGCCGCATCATCTCGTTCGACGTCTACATTGACGAGACCGTCCAATTCGGGGCGCTGCAGGTGACTCCGCGGGTGTGCTACACGCGGCCGCCGACCGAAGAGCCGCGCACCGACGCCTTCGTCGAAGTCGATGAGATCACCCTCAACCGCAACGTGCAGCGCATCTTCACCGGTTGGATGTTCGCCGCGAGCCCTGGGCTCAACGCCGTCGACCACGCCGTCTACGACGTGTGGCTGACCGACTGCAAGACGTCCTCGGACGTGCCACCTCCGTCCAGCCGGTAGAAATCGGCATCAGTCGCGATCGCCGCCTCAAGGCGTTGTTGGTAAGTGCGGCGGTCGAGGTCGACAGCGCCGAACTGCTTGAGATGACCGGTGGTGAACTGGGTGTCGAGCAGGCGGAAACCACCGGTCCTGAGGCGTCCGACCAAGTGCACTAGGGCGACCTTAGAAGCGTCGCGCTCGCGAGCGAACATGCTCTCACCGAAGAAAGCTGCACCGAGCGCAACACCGTAGAGCCCACCGACAAGCCGGCCGTCGCGCCAGGCTTCGACTGTATGGCAGTGGCCGAGGTCGAATAGCTCGCCGTAGAGCCGGCGGATGCGGGCGTTGATCCAAGTCTTGGGCCGGTTGGGCGTTGCGTCGGCGCAGCCGTCAATGACGGTGGCGAAGTCGGTGTCGACGAGGATGTCGAAGCGGCCGGAGGCCACAGTGCGGGCGAGGCGGCGCGGCACATGGAAGCGCTCGAGCGGGATGACGCCGCGCACCTCGGGCTCGATCCAGTACAGGCTTGGATCGTCGGCCGATTCGGCCATCGGGAAGATGCCGACCGCATACGCTTTGAGCAGGACCTGCGGCGTTATCTCAACCTGGATATCGTCGCGCGCAGTCATTCGCACTCACCCGTCCGCTAGCCAGTTCTCGAGCCAGTGGATGTCGTAGTTGCCTTCGATGATATTCGGATTTTTGACCAGTTCGCGGAAAAGGGGAAGGGTCGTGCGGATGCCGTCGACGACGAACTCATCGAGCGCCCGTCTCAGCCGCATCAGGCACTCCTGTCGCGTGCGCGCGTGGACGATCAGCTTGCCGATTAAGCTGTCATAGTAAGGCGGTATCGCGTAACCCTGATAGACGCTGGAATCGACGCGCACGCCCAGCCCGCCGGGCGGGTGAAAGTTGGCGATGGTGCCGGGCGAGGCGGCGAAGGTCTTCGGATCTTCCGCGTTGATGCGGCATTCGATCGCGTGGCCGTCGAGATGGACGTCGTCCTGTGTGAACGACAGATCGAGACCGGAAGTGACGCGAATCTGCTCGTTGACGAGGTCGATGTCGGTGACCGCCTCGGTCACCGGGTGCTCCACCTGGAGACGGGTGTTCATCTCGATGAAGTAGAACTCTCCGTTCTCATACAGGAACTCGATTGTGCCGGCGCCGGCATATTTGATCTTAGCCATCGCGGCGGCGACCATGTCGCCGACACGGTCGCGCGTTTCCGGGGTGATTGCGGGCGAGGGGCTCTCCTCGACGAGCTTCTGGTGACGGCGTTGCAGGGAGCAGTCGCGCTCGCCGAGATGGAGAGCACCGCCCTTGCCGTCGCCGATCACTTGGATCTCGATGTGGCGCGGCGCGTCGAGGTATTTCTCGATGTAGAGGGTATCGTCGCCGAACGCGGCGGTAGCCTCAGCCCGGGCGGTCATCAGTGCCTTGGTGAGTTCGTCGGCGGAACGCGCCACCTTCATACCCCGCCCGCCGCCGCCGGCCGCGGCCTTGATGATCACCGGGAAACCGATCTCAGCAGCGCTGGCACGGGCGGCCTCGTCGTCCGTGACGGGCCCCTCGGAGCCCGGAACCACGGGAATGCCAAGGCGCTTGATCGTGCGCTTGGCTTCGATCTTGTCGCCCATCATACGGATGTGCTCGGCGCTTGGGCCGATGAAGGCGATGCCGTGGGCGGCGAGGATCTCGGCGAAGCGGGCATTCTCGGCAAGGAAGCCGTACCCGGGATGAACCGCGTCGGCACCGGTGATCTCGCAGGCGGCGAGGAGCTGTGGGATGTTGAGATAGGACTGGCGTGCTGGCGGCGGGCCGATGCACACGCTCTCGTCGGCTAGGCGCACGTGCATGGCGTGGGCGTCGGCGGTGGAATGGACCGCGACGGTGGCGATATCGAGCTCTTTGCAAGCACGCAGGACCCGGAGCGCGATCTCGCCGCGATTGGCGATGAGGATCTTGTTGAACAGATGCGGCGGCGTGGTCATTCGATGATCATAAGCGGCTCGTCGTATTCGACGGGCTGACCATCCTCGACCAGAATCTCGACAATCCTGCCGGCGTGCGGTGCTGGTATCTGGTTCATCGTCTTCATGGCCTCGACGATGAGCAGGGTCTCGCCTTCGGCGATGGTATCGCCGACGTTGACGAAGGGAGCGGCGCCGGGCTCCGGCGCGCGATAGGCGGTGCCGACCATCGGCGAGTGAACGGTGCCCGGGTGTACCCCAGTCTCGGACGGCTTCTCCTCGTGCCTGTCGACCGGCGGCGTCGGCGACGCGGCTGTCGCCGGCGTTTGCGGCGGCGCCATACCCGTGCTGCGGACGACGCGGACTCGGGTGTCGTCACGCTCGATCTCGATCTCGGTGAGTCCGGTCTCGGTCAGGAGGTCGGCGAGTTGGCGGATCAGGTCGTGGTCGGCGATCGCCTTCTTGTCCGTCATGGGCGCTTCCTAGGGGGATGGGCCGGCCTTGGCCGTGACCAGCGACTGCAACGCTTCCAGGGCGAGCACGTAACCCTGCAATCCGAGGCCACATATAACGCCTGCAGCGACCGGCGAGACGAATGAGTGATGCCGGAAGCGTTCGCGCGCGAAGATGTTAGAGAGATGCACCTCGATCGTCGGTATGTCGATTGCGCGAATGGCGTCCTGCAGCGCAAGAGAGGTGTGGGTGTAGGCACCGGGATTGATGACGATGCCTTTCGCGGTGTCCGCCGCCTCCTGGATCCAGTCGACGAGATCGCCTTCCTGATTGGTCTGACGGAAGTCGGTCGCCAATCCGAGCCGCTCGCCAGCGGCGCGACAGGCGGCCTCGATGTCAGCGAGGCTTTCCTTCCCGTACACGCCAGGCTCGCGCTTGCCGAGCAGGTTGAGGTTTGGACCGTTGAGGACGAAGACCAGGACCGCCATCCGCTTGATGATTCCGCCGAATCGGCGGCCGCGACATGGGCCGCGCCTGAAGTGGCGGTGGTTATAAAAGGTCGGCGGGCGAAGGAAAAGGGGCGGCGACCGCGGCCGAAGCGGCCGAACTGGCCAACCGGAACTAGCAGGCGGCAGTGGCGCAGGCGCGCACGTCGTCGATCTTCGCCTTGAGGGCAGCGTAGCCGACGGCGCCGACCACGACCTCACGTTGCGTCACGTAGGAAGGAGTTCCTGTGAGGCTTAGCTTGCCTGCCAAGTCGTACGATTCGGAGATGATCGACTTCACTTCATCGCTGTCGAGCTTGGCCCGCAGCGCCTCGGTGTCGAGCCCGAGATCCTCGGCGACCGCCAGCGCCCGCTCGCCATCGACCTGGCCCGGCGTCGCCAGCAACTCGCTGTGAAACTCGCCAGCGCTCTCGGGTGCGGTCAGGAATACTGCGGCGCTGACCTGGGCGGCCTGGACCGAGCCGTCTCCGAGCACGGGGAATTCCTTGAGTACGACTCGCAGCTGGGGATCGTTGTCAATTAACTCGGCCATGTCTGCTTGGGCGCGCCGACAGTACGCGCAGTTGTAGTCGAAAAACTCAACGAGAGTGACGTCGCCATTCGGATTGCCGAGCACGATCTGCTTGTCGGAGTTGAAAATCAGGTCAGTGTTTTCGCTGATCGCTTTCGTCTGTGCTACCTGCTCGGCCTCGTCCTGCTTTCGCTGCAGCTCGTTTATGGCGTCGCGAATGATTTCGGGGTTGGTCATCAGATAGTCCCTGATGATCGCCTCAATTCCGGTGCGCTCATCGTCGCTGAACTGCGCGAGGGCCATAGCGCCATCGCTGGTCATGGGCGTCAGCAGAGCCGGGGTGGACTGATCGGTCTCGATCGCGGCGGTCTTGTCCGCTCCGCCGTAACGCACGCCGACGGTGTAGGCGAGCGCAGCGATCGCGACGGCCCCGGCAGTGGCGACGGCGACGATGCGTCCGTTCATCACGGGTCTCCAGCGAATGGGGCCACGACCATAGCCCCGGAAAAGTAAACTATTTGGGTGGGTTATAGGACACGATGTCGTCGGCGCGAAGCCATGCCGGCGATCCGGTCTTCAATCCTGCTTGAGCGCGCTCGGCCTGAGCCTTGGCTTCCTTAATGTTTCCTTCGGCGAAAAGCCCTTGGGCCGCGGCCAGTTGTGCCATGGCGATCTGGTCGTGCATGGCATAGGCGCGGGCGAGCGCGCGGAATCCGTGCGAGGCATCGGGGTCAGACTGCAGGCCGACCGACAGAACCTCGATTGCCTCGGCGGCGAGCGCCTTGTTGTCCGTGGCCACCAGCGCCTGGCCGAGCAGGATCTTGAGGAGCGCGGACCTCGGTGCCAGCGAAACGGCCTTGCGCAGTGGTGCGACCGCCGCCTCCGGGTTCCCGGTCTCAAGCAGAACCTGGCCCTTCAATTCCCAGAAGTACGGGAAGTCCGGGCGGGCGGCAATGAGATCGTCGATCTGCTTGATGGCGGGGCTGGGCTTGCCGAAGCGGTAGGCGGAGACCGCCCGGGCGTAGCGGGCCGGCAGGCTCGAGTCGGCTGCGGGGTAGCTGGTGAGGACGCGCCCAGGCGGTCGCGTGAAGCCGACCAGCTTGGCGCGGACCAGATCATGCCGCGCTTGCAGGGCAGGCGGGTCGATCTTACCGAAGTACCTGCCCTGATGCACGAGGGCGTCGAGGGTGACGATCCGATCTCGGGGGAGGGGGTGTGACTGCAGGTAGGGATCTGCCTGCCGCGAGACGAACAGATTCCGGTCGGCGAGGCGCTCCAGAGTCGCCAAGAGCCCCCCGCCGGACTGGCCGGTGGCGTTGAGGAAGTCAACGGCCGACCGGTCAGCTGCCGCTTCCTGCCCGCGCTGGTAGGCGAGCAGGCTGCGCTGGCCAACGGACACGGCGCCGGACATGATACCCGATCCGGCCGTGGCTAAACCTTGTGACCCGCCGAAGGCACCAGCGGCGGCGGCGCCCATGCCGAGCAGAGACGCGATAAGAACCGCGGTCTTCGTGTCGGCGAGGGCTTGGCGTAGCGCGGCCAGGTCCTGATGGGCCAAGTGTGCGGTCTCGTGGGCAAGCACGCCGATTATCTCGTTCGGCGTCTCGGCGTCGATGATCGCGCCGGTGTTGACGAAGATCTGGTGGCGGTTGGCGACAAAGGCGTTGAAATCATCGTCGGGGATTAGGAATACCTGAATGTTCGCGGACCGAACGCCGGCCGCCTTGAAGATGGGGCGAAGGTAGTCCCCGAGGAGCGCCTCGGTCTCGGCATCGCGGACAATGCTGACGGGCCCCTGGGCCACGGCGAGCGTCGGCGCCAGGCTGAGGCTCACGGCAAGCAGGCCGGCGAGGGCCCGGGCCGGGGCTTTGCAAGCTGTCCGCGGCCTGCTAGGGAGCGCCTTCTGTTGCATCGGTGGCTTCAACTCCATGACCTGGGCGCGGTTCCCGGCCGGTTCTGCCGGTTTGCAGGCCGGCGCCAGGTCAGCCGACACGGGCCCGCGTGCCGCCCGAATGGCCGGCGATTTGGGCAAGAGCAAGACTTCGTTTCGAATGGAGGCCGACGATGACGCCGAAACCGCCGAGGCCCTCACGGCGCAGTGCGGTTGAGCCGTTCATTGTCATGGACGTCATGCGTGCCGCGATCGATCGCGAGCACGCCGGCGAACGGGTCATCCACATGGAGGTCGGCCAGCCCGGGGCGCCGGCGCCGCAGGCGGTCGTCGCCGCCGCGCACGCCGCCCTCGCCGATGGGCGGATTGGTTATACCGAGGCGCTCGGATTGCGTCGGTTGCGGTCGCGGATCGTCCTCTACTACGCCGACGAGCATGACCTGGAGATCCCGATTGAGCGCATTGCGGTCACGACCGGCTCCTCGGCCGGTTTCAATCTCGTGTTCCTGGCCGCGTTCGACGCCGGCGACCGCATCGCGGTGACGACGCCCGGATACCCGGCGTACCGCAACCTGATGAGCGCGCTCGGCCTTGAGGTTGTCGAGATCGAGGTCAACGCCGAGACCCGGTACGCGCTGACGCCGGCGATGCTGCAACAGGCCCACGGCGAGAAGCCGCTGAAAGGGGTCCTGATCGCGAGCCCCGCCAACCCCAGCGGTACGGTTATGGCACCGGAGGCGCTGGCCGCACTCATGGAGGCGGCCGAAGCACTCGGCATCCTGTTTATCTCCGATGAAATCTACCACCGACTGGTCTATGGCGGGACCGCGGCGACGGCGCTCCAGTTCAGCGACAACGCGATCGTGGTCAACTCCTTCTCCAAGTACTACTGCATGACCGGGTGGCGGGTCGGCTGGGCCGTACTGCCGGAGACGCTTGTCAGACCGGTCGAGCGGATCGCCCAGAACCTCTACATCTCGGCGCCCGATATTTCGCAGAAAGCGGCGATGGCGGCGTTCGATGCCACCGACGAACTGGAGTCGGTCAAGGCCGGCTATGCTGCCAACCGCCGGCTGCTACTCGACCGCCTGCCGGCGATCGGGTTCGAGGAGTTCCTGCCGGTGGACGGCGCCTTCTACGTCTACGCCGCAGTCAACCGATTCTCGAACGATTCGGTCGATTTCTGTCGGCAGATGCTGGCGGAGGCGGGAGTGGCGACGACGCCTGGGCCCGATTTCGACCGGGCGCGCGGGCACGGCTTCGTGCGCTTCTCGTTCGCCGGCACAGAGCCCGATATGGCGGAGGGGATGGAAAGGCTCACGGCTTGGCTGAGGTAGCCGCGAGCCGCTATATCAGCGTGGCTTCTGGGCACCGAGATAGCGCACGTTTGGCGAGGGGAATATGAGCCTGTGACACCGGCGATGGTCAAAGCGTTCGCCGAACTGGAGAACCGCCGATCAGCATTGTCGGCGGTTCCTGTGCGCAAGCTCTTCGAGGATGATCCCAAGCGGTTCGACAAGTTCTCACTCACCCTCGGCCATCTCATTCTCGACTACTCGAAAAATAAGATCGACGCGGAAACCATGCGTATCCTGTTCGAGATCGCCGAAGGGGCAGAGGTCGAGAAGCACCGCGCCGCCATGTTTGCCGGCGAGGCGATCAACGTGACCGAGAAGCGGCCGGCGCTGCACGTCGCGCTGCGCGCTTCGCCCGCGGAAGTCTACCGGGTTGACGGCAAGAACGTCGTTCCGCGGGTCCAAGAGACGCTTTGGAGGATGGCCGACTTCGCGGACGGTGTGCGCATCGGACTGATCCGGGGTACCGGTGGTCAGTTCACTGACGTGATCAACATTGGCATCGGCGGTTCAGACCTCGGCCCGGCGATGGCGACAAGGGCGCTCGCACCCTTTCACGATGGGCCGCGCATCCATTTTGTATCGAACGTCGACGGCTCGCACATCCGCGAAACGCTGGCCGGGCTCGATCCAGCCCGCACCCTCGTCCTGGTCGCGTCGAAGACTTTCACTACGATCGAGACGATGACCAACGCAGCCACGGCGCGTCGGTGGATCGCACGTGCGGTCGGCGAGGACAAGGTTGGCGCCCACTTCGCGGCGATCTCGACGGCGTCCGAGAGGGTCGCCGAGTTCGGCATCAGCGAGGAACGCACCTTTGGCTTCTGGAATTGGGTCGGTGGCCGTTATTCGGTCTGGTCCGCGATCGGTTTGTCGCTGATGATCGCTATCGGACCATACGAGTTCCGCCAGTTTCTGGATGGTGGGCGCACCATGGACGATCATTTCCGCACCGCGCCGCTCGCCGCCAACATGCCAGCGATCCTGGCGCTGATCGGCGTATGGCACCGCAACGTCATGGGCTATCCGGTCCAGGCCATCTTGCCTTACGACCAGCGGCTCGAACGGTTGCCGGCCTACCTGCAGCAGCTCGATATGGAATCCAACGGCAAGCGGGTGCGCACGATCGGCGCAGCAGTGATGGGAGCGACCGGCCCGATCGTGTTCGGCGAACCGGGCACCAACGGCCAGCATGCTTTCTACCAGTTCCTTCACCAAGGCACCGACGTGGTGCCCTGCGACTTCCTGGTCGGCGCGCGCACCGACGTCGACAATCCCGATGCCCAACGCCATCAGACGTTGCTTCTCGCCAACTGTTTGGCGCAGAGCGAGGCATTGATGCGTGGCAAGACGCTGGCCGAGGTGCGCGAGGAACTTGCCGCTAACGGCATGAGCATGCCCGACGTCAACCGACTTGCCCCGCACAAGGTGTTTCCCGGCAGCCGCCCGTCGAACACGATCCTTTACCGCCGGCTCGACCCGCACACGCTCGGCATGATTATCGCGCTTTACGAGCACAAGGTGTTTGTTCAGGGTGCGATTTGGGGGATCAATTCGTTTGATCAATGGGGTGTGGAGCTCGGCAAGACGCTGGCCAAGGAACTGCTGCCGATGATCGAAGGGACCGAGTCAACCAAGGACCGAGACGCTTCGACCGCTGGCCTGATCGCGGCAATCAAGATGTTCCGGGGGCCATGAGGCGTCACATCGAACATCGTGCGTGCTATTGCGCGTCAAGGGGGTTTCTGCTCCGTTTGACTTTCGCACGTCGAGGTCGATCCAGCGACTGCATCGGGGCAACCTCAAATTGATCATGAAGGGGCGGCCACTTGAGGGCCAAAGTTGAATGAACAACGTCGCTCCGCCCAAGTTCGGCATGGGCGCACGCGTCCGGCGCACCGAGGACAAGGCGCTGGTCACTGGTACCGGACGGTTCACCGCGGACTATGCCCCCGAAGGGACGCTCAGAGCCGTAGTCGTTCGCTCGGCTATGGCGCACGCCCGCATCACGCTCGGTGACCTGACGGACGTCCGCGCCATGCCCGGCGTTCGCCTCATCATGACCGGCGATGATCTCGTCGGCGTCGGCGGACTGCCATGCAAGGGCAAGATCCGCCAAATCGACGGTACCCGCCCGAAGGTCCCGCCGCGTCCGCTCCTCAACAGCGAAGTGGTGCGTCATGTCGGTGACCCGATTGCCTTCATCGTCGCCGACGACGTGGAATCGGCACGCGCTGCCGCCGATTCGGTTGAAGTCAATTACGAGCCCCTCGCCGTGGTGGTCGACTTGAAGGCGGCGCTCGCCGACAAAGCGCCGCTGATCTGGCCACAGTTCGGCACCAACGTTGCCTTCGAAACCTCGCGTGGCTCCAGCAGCGCGAGCAATGATGCTTTTCAGCGGGCGGCTCGCATCTCCCGCATCGAAGTCGTCAACAATCGCGTGGTCGCCAACTACATGGAAACGCGCGGCGTCGTGGCTGAATACGAGGCGGTCGGTGACCGCTACACGCTAACGCTCG
>Ga0315553_10000786_pt1 | contig 27345 bp, 22 predicted proteins | sample SalMarSW160140MG_FD_203099 | JGI IMG/M metagenome (GOLD analysis project Ga0315553, IMG submission 203099) | Salt marsh sediment microbial communities from the Plum Island Ecosystem LTER, Massachusetts, United States - Salt Marsh Sediment SW1601-40 ... | reverse complement strand
ACAGAGCGCTACATCTACGTGGCCGACCACGCCAACATCGGTGTTCTGCGCCTGCGAAAGACATGGTCCATTGAAGAAATCGTGAGGTGAGACATGAGTGACGGAAACTCGTCGGAGGCAAGATGATGAAGAACTGCATGACAAACTTGGCCTTGGCAATGATCATCGGAGTGTTTGACACGGCCATCCTTGGCAACGGGGTCAGAGCTTGAACTTAAGTTTAGAAGGGCCACTGGGTGCCGACCGCAATAATGGGTGGGTCCGGAAAGGCTTGCTTCTATTGAGCACCGGCCAGACTATACTTGAGCATGAGCACAACCATGCCGAAGAACATGCCCATGTGCATGCGCATCATAGCGAAAACAAGAAGAGCATGACCCCCTGGATTCTGTTCACCATATTTGTGTTCTGACCGTGCGAGCCCCTTGTCCCCATTTTGATGTATCCGGCAGCCACGGAAAGCATTTTCGGTATGGTATTTGTGGCGGCAGTATTCTCGCTGGTCACAATCGGCACAATGTTCACCATTGTAATGCTTGGTGCATGGGGTATCAGCTTTGCGAAGATAGGCAGATTAGAGCGATATACGCACGCTCTGGCCGGCTTGACCATCTGTCTTTCCGGCCTGGCGATCCAGTTTCTTGGGCTGTAGCGAGGTGATCTCTCCTGTATACGGTGATCAGAAACGGTCCTTCTTGTTTGCAGTTATCAGAAGGAACCGATGAACTTCAACATCATGAAAAGGCCAATGGCAATTCTGGGTCTCCTGATCTTTGTCGTGGGTTTTCTTATCGTGCCCGCTGTCCACGAACTGGACATACACCACTGCGACTCATCCGGTGAAGACGGGCATAGTTATCTGGGACACCATACGTATTTAATGGTCTCACTCCCTTCCTCTTCCGACCGCACTATGGTTAGCACGTACGGAGGACCTGTGCGCGGTCAGTGTGTCTTTGACGCGGGCTTGGTGCGGAGCTTGATGGCGAGGCTGCGAGCGTGGGTGCCGCGGACGTTTGCGGTGAGCTTGATTGTGGGGCGGAGTTGGTGGACCTTGATCCGTCGGTCGCTAGTCAGGACCTTGTCGGCGTCGTGTGCGATTGGGTTATACGTCGCGCCGCCGGTCAGCATCCCCAGATAGACAGATAGCAGATAAGTCTGTTTCTAGTTCTACTGTCTGATTTGTTCTAAAGGTTCTGAAGTGGTTGTGTCGATACACCTTCTGGGGGAATGGTCCCTTGGGAGGGCAGAACGATGGAACGACGATTTGAGTTGCGGAAGAAGGAGTTGTTGGCGGAATGTGCGGTGGGGCCAGAGGTGTTTGACGGGATGATGGAGCGGCTGCGTGAGTTCGCGCAGCCTTTTGCGGACTGCCTCTGGCGCAAGGAGCAGAAGGCCCATGCTAAGACGTACTTGGCGGGGTTGTTGTCGAACGTGAAGCGCAAGAACGTCGAGTCGATCGCGTACCGGAACGATCAGGGCCGTGGGTGTTTGCAGTGGTTCGTGGGTTTTTCCAAGTGGGACCCCGGTCCGCTGGGGGCGGAGTTGGTGCGCCAGGTGGGCGAGGAACTGGGGGAGCGGGACGGAGTGCTGGTGTTTGATCCATCGGGGTTTCCGAAGAAGGGCACTCATTCGGCGGGGGTGGCCCGGCAGTGGATCGGCCGGTTGGGCAAGGTTGAGAACGGTCAGGTGGCGGTGTACCTGGGCTACGTCTCGCGGAAAGAACACGCTCTGGCCGACATGCGGTTGTACCTTCCGAAGGAGTGGGCCGAGGACAAGGCGCGCCGAGAGGCGTGCGGCATCCCGCGGGATATCCGCTACCGTACTCGCCACAAACTGGCTCTGGAGATGCTGCGAGAGGACGGGAAGCTCCTGCCCCATGCGTGGGTTGCGGGAGACGACGAAATGGGCCGTAGCACGTCGTTTCGCAGGGATTTACGTGCGCTGGGCGAATCGTACCTTCTGGCCGTGCCGACGAACACAAACGTCCGCGACCTTGAGTCCGCCCCTCCGACGTGGAAGGGCCGCGGAGCCAAACCCAAGCCGCCCTTCCAACGAGTGGACCGATGGGCCGCGTCCATGCCCGACGCCGCCTGGACAACGATCGAAGTGCGCGACGGCGAGAAAGGCCCGCTCACCGTCAAGATTCTGAAGACGCGCGTCGTGGCCCGCACCGAACACAGCCGCACCCGGCCGACGGAAGAACTCCTCGTGGCCACGCGGTGCCCGGACGAAACCGGCAAGACGAAACACGACTACTACCTGTCGAACGCTTCCCCGGACACGCCGCTTGGGGAACTCGCCCGCGTCGCCAAGGCGGAACACCGCATCGAGGAATGCATCCAGCGCGGCAAGAGCGAGGCGGGGCTTGCAGACTACGAAGTCCGCACGTGGGCCGGTTGGCATCACCACCAGGTTCTCTCGCTGATCGCCGTCTGGTTCTTGATCCGCGAAGCACGGCGGGGGAAAAAAACAGACCCCCGCCATCACGGTCCCCCAAGTTCGGCAAGGGCTGGCGATGCTGCTGCATGAAGCCTGCGGGTGCTACACTCCAGAGCGCGTCGCCCGCGAAGCAACCCGGCGACTCACGCGCAACGAACAGGCGCGATTCTATCACTGGAAGACCCGTAACCGACTCCCGTCTCTACGGATCAGCCAACAACGATGAAGCAAGACAGTAGAACTAGCACTACAACGCTAGATCTCCTCGCCTTTGGCGACGTAACCGCTTGTAGAGCAGTGACTTGCGCATCACGCCGGTCTGTTGTCTCACGCGTCGGAACGGCGAGAGATTCTTCGTCGCTCCGCTCCTCAGAATGACATGAAGACACCCGATTCTGTCATTCTGAGCGAAGCGAAGAATCTCTCCGTCCAAGATGTAGCGTTGTAGTGCTAGAGTCTGCTGTATTCATGTCATCCTGACCCCTTCGGCTTCGCTCAGGACAGGCTGCACGAAGGATCTCGGTTTTCAGCAGAGCAGTCCTGACACCTTTTGCACCGTCACGCTTCAAATGGCTGAAGTCTTACGTGGTCTCGGGTGACCGCCTTTCGACAGGCTCAAAGCGCCCTGAGCGAAGTCGAACGGGCGCACTTCAAAAGATCACCTCCGGCGATCAACGACGTGACGCAGGACTGTCTGAATCACATTTCCCCGTCCTCTCTTGACGTGCATCTGTTTTGCCCGAACGCCGATTTTTGGCTAAAGGACAGGGGCATGGAATGTCGATACCTATGAAAGTACGCCGTTTGGCACGCGGGGGGATTGCGCCCTTTTCGTGCGCAGCGGGCATCCGGCGTAACTGCTGCTGTGAACGCGGCTTAGTGACAGGCCCCGGCGGAAGGAGCCACGTGACCGAACTGGGTGCGGCGATCTACGGTCTCGTGCAGGGCCTGACGGAGTTCCTGCCGGTGAGCAGTTCGGGGCATTTGGCCCTGTACGACGCCCTTGCCGGGGGCGCGGGAAAGGACCGGCTGGCGTTGTCGGTGCTGGTGCACGTGGCATCGCTCGGCGCGGTGCTGATCGTGTTCCGCCGCGAGGTGCTCCGGTTGTTTGGCGCTGATCGCCGCCTCGGGGTGTATATTTGCATCGCGACGGCCCCGGCCATCGCGGCCGGGTTGCTGTGCGGTGACGTGGTCGAGAACGTCGCCCGGGACCCGGTGGCGGTGGCCCTCTTTCTGATGGCGACGGGCCTGATGCTGATCGGGGGCGAAGCCGCCGCCCGCCGCCGGCGAGAGGCATCGGGAACGGAGCAGAAGATGGGCCTGTGGCAGGTGCTGGCGGTGGGGGTGGCGCAGGCGTTGGCCTTGCTGCCGGGCATATCGCGGTCGGGGATGACGATCAGCGCGGGGCGGTCGCTCGGGCTGAGCCGGGATGCGTCGGTCCGGTTCGCGTTTCTCCTGGCCGTGCCTGCGATTATCGCGGCCGGTGGCTACGAAGGCCTGAAGCTGCTGTCGGGCAGGTGCGAGGCGGGCGTCGGGCTGCTGCCGGCGCTGGTTGCGTTTGCGGTGGCGTTGGTCTCGAGCTGGATCGCGCTGGTGGTGCTGATCCGGATCGTCCGGCGGGCCGGTCTGTGGGTCTTTTCGCCGTATTGTTTTGCGGTCGGAATCGCGGCCCTGGTTCATTTTGCCTGGAGGTAGCTCGTGCCATCCCAATCGGAAGCGTTGAACAAACTGACGATGGTCCGCAAGCGGGCCACCAGCCTCGCGTTCGGTTTTGTGGCGCTGTTCATTTTCCTCAGCCTGTTGACGTTCAGCAGCCGCGACCTGTCCCAGGCGTACTGGCCGCCGGCCGGCACGTTCCATAACGTGTGCGGACGGGTCGGCGCCCTGCTGGCGAACTGGCTGACGGTGAATTTCGGATATGCTTCGTACCTGGCGGCGGCGCTGGCGATCGGGTTTGCCATCCGCTGCCTGATGAAGCGCGACCTGATTGATGCGTGGATGGGCGTCTTCGGCGCGCTGGTCATGCTGGTCTCGGCCGCCGTGGCGGCGCAACTGGTCGGGCCACAGACGGCGTACATGCCCGGCAGCGGCGGGGTCGTGGGCATCGCCGTGTCGGACGTGCTGATCCTCCACGTCGGGCGCTGGGGCACCTGGCTGGTGACCGTGCTGCTGTTCTCGTTGGGCGGGCTGCTTCTGTCGGCGGACGAGTTGGCGGTATGGGCCGCGAAGAGCTTGTCGGCGCGGGCCAAGGGCTGGATGGCGGCGTACCGGGAGCGGGCGGAAGCCGGGCGCCAGTTCAAGCCGAAGATCAAGGTGTCAAGGCCGCCGGTCTTTCCGGCGGAGCCGGAGCCCGCCGCCACGTCCGCCGTCGCGACGGTCCCCAAAGAGACGGGGACAGCCGCTAAGGAAGCCGAGGAGGTGGCGCCGGAGGAGAAGCTGCCGCCGATGCCCATTGATGCGACCGCGGGCGCGGGGAAGACGAAGGCGCTGGACAAGATCGCCGTGATGCCGTCCTCGGTGGTGGGCAAGGATTACCAGTTTCCGCCGCTTTCGCTCCTGGACCCGGCGGAGCCGTTCGACGAGAGGGCACTGGAGGCGTCGATCCGCGAGAACAGCACGGTCCTGGAACGAACGCTGTCCGAGTTCGGCATCGGGGCGCGGGTGGTCGGGATCGAGAAGGGGCCGTCGGTCACGCGGTACGAGATCGCGCTCGCCCCGGGCATCAAGGTAAACCGGATTACGAGCCTCTCGGACGACATCGCGATGGCGGTCAAGGCCAAGAGCGTCCGTGTGGTGGCGCCGATTCCGGGCAAGTCGACCGCCGGGGTGGAGGTCCCGAACGCGATCAAGGAGATCGTGCACCTGATCGAGCTGCTCACCTGCGACGAGTTCAAGGCCAAGAAGGACAAGTTCATCCTGCCGGTGCTGCTGGGCAAGGACGCATCGGGCACACCGATCCTCAGCGACCTGACGCGAATGCCGCACCTTCTCATCGCCGGCGCGACAGGCTCGGGCAAGTCCGTCTGTCTGAACTCGATCATCGTCACCACGCTGATGCTGCACCGGCCGGAGAACGTGCGGCTCATCTTGGTCGATCCGAAGATGGTCGACCTGGGGATGTTCGAGTACATCCCGCACCTGCTGACCCCGGTCGTCACGGACATGAAGCGGGCGCCGTACGTGCTGGAGTGGGCGACGAAGGTGATGGACGAGCGCTACGACTGGCTCGCCCGGGCCGGCGTCCGCCACATCACGCAGTACAACAAGCTGGGCGAGGAGGGGATCGCGCAGCGGCTCGGCGACGATTTCGACTACGACGAGGAAGAGGTGCCGTTCCACATGCCGTACATCGTGATCGTGGTGGACGAGCTGGCCGACATGATGATGGTGGCGTCGAAGGAGGTCGAGGTCTCGATCACGCGGCTGGCGCAGAAGTCGCGGGCCGTGGGCATTCACATTGTGCTGGCCACGCAGCGTCCGTCGGTCGACGTCATCACCGGCCTCATCAAATCCAACCTGCCGACGCGGATTTCGTTCCAGGTGACCTCGAAGGTCGACTCGCGCACCATCCTGGACCGCAACGGTGCCGAAAAGCTGCTCGGCTGCGGCGACCTGCTGTTCGTCCCGCCGGGCACGTCCGACCTGGTCCGCGTCCAGGGCACCTACGTCAGCGACCACGAGATCCGGAACGTGGTCGATTTCGTGAACAAACAGGGCCGGCCGGCGTACCTGATGAACGTGAAGCAGCTCGGCCGGGACGACGACGCGCCGGCCGACGAGTACAGCCCGGACGACCTGTACGACGATGCCTGCCGGGTCGTGCTGGAGAGCCGCCGGGGGAGCGTTTCGCTGCTCCAGCGCAAGCTCGAGATCGGCTACACCCGGTCGGCGCGCCTGGTCGACATGATGGCTGTCGAAGGGATTGTCGGCGGCTACAAGGGCAGCAAGGCGCGGGAGGTCATCATGACCCTCGAGGAGTGGGAGGAGCAGCGCGGCATCCCGCCCGAGCAGCGCACTTCCGCCGGCCTGGCGCAAGACGAGGAGACCCGCTTCTCGGACGATCACGCCGACGACGAGTAGGGCGCGGGAGCGCGCGGGCAAGGAAGCGCCTCTCACGCCGCCCCCCCCCTTCTCCTATGCTCATGTGCTCCTATCCCCCCGCGCCTGCGCCGGTTGATTTTGGCCGGCGCCGTCCTACAATAAAGGTTGTATCTCCACCGTCACAATAGAGAGGAAAGTCGGCATGTCTGCCAAGAAACCGACGTACGAGGAGCTGGCCCGGCGCGTCGCCGCGCTCGAGTCGGCCCTGGAGGAGTCTCAGGGTAAGCGGCGCCGCGCCGGGCGGCCGGCCGAACGCGCCCCGGCGGAGCCGCCCGACCGACAGGTCGAAGAGACCTTGCTTCATTTCCTTGACTTCGCGACCGACGGGTTCATTCTGCTGGACTCGGACCTGCGCATCATCCGCGTCAGCGAATCATCGGCGCGGGATGTCGGGCGAACGCCGCTGGAGGTCATCGGCAAGGAGCTCCGCGAGGTCTACGCCGACGTCGAGCCCTCGGGCCGGTATGGGAAGTACGCCGAGGTGCTGAGGACCGGCAAGCCGTTCGCCTGCGACGCCGTGTTCCAGACGGAGCACGGCGAGAAACACGTGGATCTGAGAGCCTTCAAAGCCGGGGACGGCCTGGGCATCATCGCCGTGGACGTCACGGCGCACCAGGAAGCGGAGGCGGCGCTGCGCGAAAGCGAGCGGCGCTACGCCCTCGCTCAACGGGCCGCGCACATCGGGAGCTGGGAGTGGGACCTGCGCACCCGGCGCGGAACCTGGTCCGAAGAGCTTGAACACATCGCCGGCCTCGAGCCCGGCGGATTCGGCGGCACGCCCGAGGACCTCGCCCGACGCATCCACCCGGACGACGTCGAACGCGCCACCAGCGCCTTCGCGGCGTGCGCCCGAGAAGGCAAGGGCTACAACATCGAGTACCGGCTGGTGCGGGCGGACGGCGCGGTTCGGTGGGTCCAGGACATCGGCAACGTCGTCCGCGGCGACGAGGGCGAGCCCGAGCGCACCGTCGGCATGTGCATGGACATCACCGAGCGCAAGGGGGCGGAGGAGGCGCTGCGGGAGAGCGAGAGTAAACACCGAACCCTGCTCGAAAATCTCCCGCAGAAGATTTTCTGCAAGGACACCGAGTTGGTCTACGTCTCGTGCAACGAGAACTTCGCCCGAGATTTGAAGATCCGCCCCGAGGAATGCGCCGGGAAGACCGATTACGATTTCTTCCCGGAGGAGTTGGCCGAGAAGTACAGGGCCGATGACCGCACCGTCATTGAGTCCGGCCAGACGAAAGACATCGAAGAGAAATACGTCCAGGACGGGAAGGAAATCATCGTCCGCACCGTGAAAACGCCCATTCGGGACGCCGAGGGCAACACGACTGGTATCCTGGGCATCTTCTGGGACATCACGGCGCGGAAACGGGCCGAAGCCGAACTCAACAACCTCAGCGCCGAACAGGCCGTCCTGCTCAACACCGTCCCGGCGATGATCTTCTGGACCGACCGCCAAGGCCAGCTCATCCGGGCCAACCAGGCGTTCGCCGCGGCGCTGCACAAGACGCCCGCCGAGGTCGAAGGCCGGCCCCTCTCCGAGCTGTACCCCAGCGAGATGGCTGACAAGTTCCTCCGCGACAACCAGGAGATCATTCAATCGGGCACGCCCGAGAAGCGCATCGAGGAGGCGGTGGCGACTCCCTCTGGGCTGATGTGGGTGAGCACGGACAAAGTGCCCTACAAGAACGAACGCGGCGACATCGTGGGCATCATCGGGTTCTCCATAGACATCACCGAGCGCAAGAAGGCGGAAGAGACAGTCCGGCAACTGACCGAGAGCCTTGAACGCCGCGTGGCCGAGCGGACCCGGGAACTGGCCCAGTCCGAAGCGCGCTACCGCGCCATCTATGAGGCGATCCCCGACGCGGTCTTCCTGTACGACTCCGAGCGGCGGGAAGTGGTTCACGCCAACGACGCCTTTTGCCGGATGTACGGATACGCCCCGGACGAACTGAAGGGGAGGACCCTGGAGGCCTACTGGCCGGTCCACCCAGAGGACCGGGCGCGAATCCGGGAACTGTCGGAAATCCTGCAAACGCAGCCCGGGCCGCGCCACTATCCGGTCCACCGCCGCCTCCGCAAGGACGGCTCGGACTTCTGGGCGGAAATCACCACCACGGACACCGAGCTGCACGGCCGCCCGCTTAAGCTGATCATCACCCGCGATGTGACCGAACGCCGCAAGGCCGCAGCCGCCCTCCGCCACAGCGAACAGCGCTACCGCACCCTCGCCGAGTCCGCCCGTGACTCCATCTTCATTATCAACCCGGACATGACCGTGCAGTACGTGAACGACTTCGGCGCCAAGCAGTTCCGACGGACGCCGGAGGCCACGATCGGCACACCCCTCCGCCGGCTCTTACACCCCAGCTCGATCGAAGGGCTCGAAAAGCACCTGACGAGCGTGCTTCAGACGGGGCAGCCCGTGTCCGTCGAGCGCACCGTCCGATTCGCCCACGCGCCCGACCGGGAGGTCTGGCTCGACACCCGGCTCACCCCGCTCCGGAACGACGCGGGCGAGGTCGAGGCGGTGATGGGCGTCGCCCGTGACACTACCCGCCGCCGGCAGGCCGAGGAGGCGCTGCGCGAGTCCGAGGAGCGGTACCGCCGGGTGGTCGAGGACCAGACCGAGTTCATCTGCCGCTTCCAGGAAGACGGAACGGTCACGTTCGTCAACGAGGCCCTCTGCCGTTATTTCGAGGCGCCCGCCGAGCAACTCCTCGGGCGCAGCTTCTTCCCCTACGTCCACGAAGGTGATCGCGGAGCGGTCGAGGGCCAGCTCGCGTCCCTCACCCCCGAGCGGCCGTCCGCCACAATCGAGGATCGCGTCGTGCTTCGGAACGGCGAGGCCCGGTGGACGCAGTGGACGAATCGAAGGATCTTTGACGAGCAGGGCAACTTTCTCGAGTTCCAGGCGGTCGGCCGTGACATCACCCGGGAGAGACAGGCCGAGTCGGCGCTACGGCGCACCCAGCGAGAGCAGGCCGCGATCCTCAACAGCATGACCGAGCACGTCATCTATCACAACCGGGACATGGTGATCGTGTGGGCGAACAGGAGCGCGTGTGACTCGATCGGGCTGACGCCGCAGCAGATCGCGGGAAAAAACTGTTACGAGTTGTGGCAGGGCCGTTCCAGGCCCTGTGACGGCTGTCCCGTGAAAAGAACCCTCGAGACCGGCGGGCCGCACGAAGAGGAAATCGCCACCCCCGAAGGCAGGCAATGGCTCGTGAGGAGCTCCCCCGTTCAGGACGAGAACGGCGGCCTCGTGGGCGTCGTCGAGATCACGATGGACATCACCGAGCGCACGCGCGCCGAAGAGGCGCTCCGCGACTCCGAGGAGCGCTACCGCGCGGTGTTCGAGCAGGCCACGGACTCCGTGGTCCTGCTGGACGCCGAGAGCGGAGCCCTGGTCGAGTTCAACGACAGCGCCTGCCGGAACCTGGGCTACACGCGGGACGAGTTCAGCCGGCTCACCCTTGCCGACATCGACGTGATCGAGTCGCCCGAGGAAGCGGCCCAGCACCTCGCGAAGGTCGTTCGGCAAGGCCACGACATCTTCGAGACGAAGCAGCGCCGAAAGGACGGGGACATCCGCGACGTCCAAGTGAACACCCGGCGCATTTCCGTCCGCGGCAAGAACTCTGTTCACGCCATCTGGCGCGACATCACCGAGCAGAAGCGCGCCCAGGAGGCGCTCCGCCAGTCCGAGGAGCGATACCGCACCATCTACGAGGTCATCCCCGATGCCGTGTTCCTCTACGATCCCGCCACAACCAAGCTGGTCTCGGCGAACGACGTGATGCTCGAGCTGTACGGCTACACCTCTGAGCAAATCGAAGCCGGGGAAGTCAGCGTCTTGGACCTGCCCCCGAAGAGCCGGCGGGAAGCCGTGCGCAAGGAGATGGAGGCGGCCATGGAAACTCCCGTCCCGGAGCGGCTCGGCGTCCGCCCCGGCGTGAAGAGGGACGGAACCCCCTTCTGGGTGGATGCAACGAGCGCGCCCATCCAGTTCGCCGGGCAGCGCCTGCGCATGGCGATCCTCCGTGATGTCACCGAAGCGGTCCGGGCGCGCGAGCAGATCGAGCGCCAGGCCCAGATCCTCGCCAACGTGACCGATGCAGTGACTGTGGCCGACAACGACCGGGCCGTGACCTACTGGAACCGCGGCGCCCAGGAGCTGTCCGGCTATTCCCAGGACGAGGTGCTCGGCCGCACCGGGCTGGAGTTTCTGCTCCGCGACCCCGGCCAGACGGCGCAGATCAACGAGCGAATCGAATCGGCTGTCAAAGAGCAACGCGTGTGGTCGCATGCCCGCCTGCCCTGCCGCCGCAAGAGCGGCGAGGACATCTGGGTCAACGTCCGCGCCTCGGCGCTAAAACCGGGGCCGGGCGAGGCGGAAGGCGTGCTGTTCGTGGCCCGCGACGTCACCGCCTCGGTCCTGCTCGAGCAGCGCCTCATCCTCACCCAGCGCATGGCAACGATCGGAACCCTCGCGCTGAGCGTGTCGCACGAGCTGAACAACATGCTCGGCGGGCTGCGGGGCCTGTCCGACTTGGCCGGGGCCGACGCCTCCCTCGCCCCTCGTCTCATCGACGCCTGCCGCGCCGTCGCCGAGCGCGGCGGCGTCATCGCGGGCCGAATGACCTCGCTTTCCCGGGCCGATTCCCCCGGACAGGAGCGGCAGATCGACGTCGCCTCGGTCGCCGGCACCGTGGTCGGCATGATGGGGCCATCGCTGGCCCCGCGGCACATCGGGGTCGCCGAGTCCTACCAGGCCGTCCCGCCCACCTGGATCAACGAGGGCCAGATCCTTCAAGTGCTTCTCAACCTGATCACCAACGCTCGCGACAGCATCGGGAGCGACGGACGCGTCGACATATCCGTCCGCCACGACGCGGACCAGAGCCGCATTGTGATCTCGGTCCACGACTCCGGCGCCGGCATCCGGGCCGAAGACCTGCCGAGGGTGTTCGACCCGTTCTTCACCACCAAGCTCGGACCCGGCCCCGGCGGCGAGGAGCCTTTGCACCTCGGCCTGGGGCTGCCCGAATCGCGCACCATCGTGCGCGAGTGCGGCGGAACCATCGACGTTGAGAGCCGGCCGGGCCAGGGCGCCACCTTCACCGTCCGGCTGCCCGTGCGGGCCGTCCCGACCGCGCCGCCCCGGCTCAGCCCCGCCGCCCAAGCGATGCCCGAGCGGGGCACTTCGATCCTCGTGGTCGACGATGACAACCTGATGCGCTTCTGGCTTACCGTACACCTCGGCGACCTGGGGTACAACGTGGCCGAGGCGTCCACCGGCCAGGCGGCGGCCGACGCCTGCCGCGACGCGGCGTTCCCTTACGTCTTCCTCGACCTGCTCATGCCCGGCGAGATGGACGGCGCCGCCACCCTGCGCACGCTGAAGGAGGTCCAGCCCGACGCGAAGATCATCATCATCACCGCGCTCACCAGGGCCAACATCCCCAAGGACTGCCTGGCGGCGGCGCACGCCGTCCTGAAGAAACCCTTCGGCGTGGACGACCTTCCCGCGGCGTTCGCAGGCGAGTCGTCCGAGTGATCAGGGCAGGGCAGACAAGTCTGCGGGCTGCGACGATCAGGCGACGTACGTGCTCGCCGTGGTGTCGCCGCCCTCGCCGGTCCAGTTGGTGTGGAAGTGGCCTTCCTTGTCGACGCGTTCGTACGTGTGGGCGCCGAAGTAATCGCGCAGTGCCTGGATCATGTTCGCCGAGAGCCGCCCGCGCCGGTAGCTGTCGTAGTACGCCAACGCCGAGCTGAACGCCGGGACCGGGACGCCGAGCTTCGTCGCCTCCATCACGACCGCGCGCCAGTTGTCCTGCGACGCGTGCACGATGCCCTTGAAGTAGTCGTCCAGCAGCAGGTTCCTCAGGTCCGGTTCGCGGTCGAACGCCTCCCCAATCCGGTTGAGGAAGTGGGCCCGGATGATGCAGCCACCGCGCCAGATCATCGCGATCTCGCCGAAGTGCAGGTCCCAGCCGTGTTCCTCCGCCGCCCCGGCCATCAGCGCAAACCCCTGCGCATACGAGCAGACCTTCGACGCGTACAGCGCGTCGTGGATCGCCCTGACGAACTCATCCCGGTCGCCATCATACGTGCCCGTCGGCCCTTCCAGCACCTTCGCCGCTGCGACCCGCTCGTCCTTGATGGCCGAGATACACCGCGCGAAGACCGCCTCGGCGATCGTAGGCGCCGGGATCCCCAGGTCGAGGGCGCTCTGCGACGTCCACTTCCCCGTCCCCTTCTGGCCCGCCCGATCGAGAATGACCTCCGTGATCGGCTTGCCCGTCTCCGGATCGGTCGTCGCGAGAATCTCGGTGGTGATCTGGATCAAGTATGAATCGAGGTCGCCCTCGTTCCAGCTCTTGAAGACCTCGTGCATCTCGGCCTCGGTCATGCCCAGCGCGTACTTCATCAGGTAATACGCCTCGGAGATGAGCTGCATGTCGCCGTACTCGATTCCGTTGTGCACCATCTTGACGTAGTGGCCGGCGCCGTCGGCTCCGATGTACGTGCAGCACGGATCGCCGCCGACCTGCGCCGCGATTCGCGTGAAGATCGGTTCCACCAGCTCGTATGCCTCCGGCTGGCCGCCGGGCATGATCGCCGGGCCCTTGAGCGCGCCTTCCTCTCCGCCCGACACGCCCGTGCCGATGTACAGAATCCCCTTCTCCGCCAGGCCCTTGTTGCGGCGGATCGTGTCGCCGAAGAACGAGTTGCCCCCGTCGATGATCAGGTCGCCCGGCTCGAGGTGCGGCGCCACCTTGTCGATGAAGTCATCGACGGGTTGCCCCGCCTTGACCATCAGCATGATCTTGCGCGGCTTCGCCAGCGCGGCGGCCAGCTCCTCGACCGAATGCGTCCCCACGATGTTCTTCCCCTTCGCCCGGCCCTCGATGAACCGGTCGACCTTCTCCACCGTGCGGTTGAACACGGCGACCGAGAAGCCCTTGCTCTCGATGTTGAGGATCAGGTTTTCGCCCATCACGGCGAGCCCGATCAATCCGAAATCACAGTTCGCCACGTCACCACTCCTTTCGCTTCGTGGTAGCACTTCGAGACTGTAGCGCCGGCACAGGAAATCACGGTACAGCCACCCATTTCGCGGCGCCGAAATGGGATGGCAGTCCCGGATTTCCTCGGCGTACCAGCGCGAAAAACGGTGACTGGCACCAGCGGAGCGAGCAGGGCGAGCGGAAACGTGCCTGTCACCGCTTTTCGCACCTTTTGCCCAGAATAGCCCAACCGGCCGCCGCAGTCAACTGCGTACGACTGGAAGGGCGTATCAGATCGGGACAGCCGCCCACTTCCGTGAATCCATTTGACTTGGCGCGCGGAGGGCGCTAGGCTAATCCACCCTACCGGCAGTCCAGGATAAGGAGAGAGGCATGCGACGGACGATTGTGGTGTTGGTGGTGTTGGCCGCAGCGGCGTCGGCCATGGCGGCGGACAAGTTCGAGCCGATCTCCAAAGGCGGCGGCATCGAGGTCTACACCAAGGCGGACTTCGACAAGGGTGACAACCCGTTCGATGCTCAGGGCCGGGCCGCGGTGGCCCTGGAGACCCGGCCGGACTACGTGGTCGGCGGCCGAAGCCTGCACGTCAGGCGGAAAGAGGCGGGCGGCTACTTCGGCGGGCGGACGCAGGGCATCGCCGTCCGCGGCTCGCGCGGGCTGAACATCGCGTTCTGCGTCCGGGCGAAGGGCATGCAGACCATCTCGGTCAACTTCTTCGACGCCAAGAAGCGCGACAATACCACGCCCACCTCACCGGCTCGCGTGCAGGACGACATCTGGCGGACGGTCGTCTTCGCCGTGGAGGACTTCCACCACAACTCGGACCCGCCGCAGCGGAAGGTCCCCGCCGATACCGAGCACACCAGCCTGCTCTTCCACGGCCGCGAGCTGAAAGGCCAGAGCGGCGAGTATTGGATCGACAAGTTCATCATCTATCGCGGCGTCGATACCCAGCCGCCGGACCCGCCCGCCGGCCTGAAAGCCACGGGCGGCGCGAACGGCAAGGTCGAGCTGACCTGGACCGAGCCGAACGACAACGCCTTCCCCGCCGTCTACAGCATCTACCGCAAGCTCGAAGGCAAGGAGTGGGTCAAGATCGGCGAGTCCATTCAGCCGCGGCGCGGCGACCTGGTCACCACCGCGGGCGAAGTCACTTACCGCGTCACCGCCGCCGACTATGACAACAACTGCTCGAGGCCCTCGAACGCCGCCGCCGTTACCGTGACTGCTCCACCGAAGATTGCGCTCGTGCCGCTCCCCCGTCAGATGACGGACCGGCAGGCTTACGCCGAGAACGTTCGCAAGATCCACGCCCGGGGGGTAGGCAAGGTCCGCCACGACGTCTTCCTGTTCGCGGGCGACAGCATCACCGCCGCCGACTCCTACAGCAACACGCTCGAACAGTGGCTCGCCCGCGGCCGCCAGGTCCGCCGCGGCGTGGGGCAGATGAAAACCGGCTACGGCAAGGCCAAGATCGGCGAGTACCTCGCCCGGGCCAAGCCCGAGTTCGTCATCGCCATGTACGGCACGAACGACTCGAAACGGCCCGACGCCGTGACACAGGGTGTGGCCAACATGGCCGCGGTGGTCGACGCCTGCGTCGCGGCCGGCACCGTGCCCATCATCACCACCATCCCGCCGCGACGCTTCGATAAGAAGAAGCAGGACGGGCAGATCCGCTTCAACACCGCTCTGGTCAAGATGTGCCGCGAGAAGAAGGTCCCCATCAGCTACTGCTTCGAGGAGATGATGAGGCGGGACCTGCGGAAGATGCTCGGCGACGGCGTGCACCTGCGCCCGACCACCGGCAACGACGCCGCCGGCGCCGCCCTGCACAAGACCATCCAGCAGATCTACTTCGCCCTGCGCGACACCAGCGGCTCGTGGTAGGGTCGGCCCTGTCCGGCCGGCAGCAGGTGGAGGTGAGCACCTTGCGAGTCTGGGCCGAGCTGGTCCTCGAGGTGGCCGTGGTGGTGGCGGGGATCACAGCCATCGCCGCCGCCCACTCACGGAACGCTCTTCTGTGCCTGTTGCTCCTTCTGATCTAGGCAGCGGTCGCGACGTTCTGGCACACGATGCAGGACCTGATCTTCTTCCTGACCGGTGCGGTGGTCGGCCCCGTCGCCGAGATTGTCTGCGTCCACTTCGGGGCTTGGCAGTACGTCACTCCCTCGTTCCTCGGCATCCCGGTGTGGCTGCCGGTCGCGTGGGGATTCGCGACCACGCTGATCGGGCGCTTCGCGGGAACGCTGACCCGGGTCAGTATGAAGTGACGTCGCCTCGGTGCGCCGCTCCACGCCCACGCCTCTCTTGTTACAGACCTGTTACCGTCCGCCCCGTCTCCATGTGCTAATATTACTGTGGCGAGAATATCGAGAACTTGTTTGAGCCCCGGGCGTCTCAATTACTGGCAGGCCGGCGCGCCGCCTGCAATCCAGGGAGTCAGTCATGAACAGATCCATCAGGTGCACGGCCCTCCTTCTGGTGCTGAGCCTTCTCTTGGCCGCAAACGCAGCCGGCGCGGGTGAGCCGGGCATCAAGGTGACCCATCAGAATCACATCAGACAGGTCTACCTGGGGCAGACTCGCAAGGACGGCAAGACCGAGATCGTCTGCGAATTCGAAGGCCACAAGTTCCTGTCCAACCAGAGCACGTACAGTTGCATCATGGTCAATCGACGCATCGTGTGGATGAGGGAGTACAACAACGAAGACTCCTACGTGAGGGGTTTCGTCGCGCTCGGCGACGACGAGAAGCTCATCGTCCACTCCGGCGTCCTGGAGCGGGTGGACCGGCTCAACCCTCACGACCACGCGTCCCTGTGGAAGGCGTTCGTCGATTCGGGGCGCACCCCATTCGTCGCCAAGAGGGCCGCGCTGCCCAAGTGGTGGGTCTCCAACCCCATTCGCGAGCGCCGCACGAAAGAGACCACCACGGGCAGGAAGGAATCACAGGCGGAGCGGGTGCGGCGCATCCTGGCCGACTCCGGATATCCTCGCGTGCAGAAGGAAGACTACCCGACCTTCATCCGCGAGGCGTTGCACGGGAACTTCAGGGCGACCTGGGCGCTGGCGATCTCCGGCTACACGGCCGAAGCGGCGGGCGCGCTGACGAAGATCGTCTCGGACGCGTCCTACAAGAAGGGCGTCAGGGACTATGCCGCGATGGGGCTGGGGAACTACCTCTCGGCAATGCCGGGCCGCGACAAGACGGAGCTGAAGGAGGTCCTCGGAGGCATCCTGGCCAACGAGAAGAACCCGCCCGCCGGCGTCGGTCGCCTTCTCAAGCGCCTCGACAACACGAACCCCTGATGCACCTTCAACCCTGGAGTGCAGGGTTGTGGAAACGCTCGGCGGACGAGAAAGGGGGCGGGGGTCTTTTTGCTCCGCAAGGACTCGATGCGCAGCGCAGTGCGGCAGGCAAGAACACACCCGCCCGGCGCACCAGGGATAAGAAACGCATCCACAAACACCCCGGCATGGGATATACTCAGCGCTGGTCCAGAGAATGCCGAACACCTGCGCGGCGAGCACCCAATGGCTGAGACGTTGCTCGCATATCACGGCACGACGCGGGCTCGGGCGCAGGCCATCTTCGACCAGGGCTTCCTGCCCAAGCCGCCGTCGCGGCCATGCTGTCCCACAGTCTGCTGTGCGTCAGCTATCCAGCAGAAGGCTCGGGCCACTTGACATAATGATACTGTAGTGGTACTATATTGACATGCCGAGAAAGGTCCGAGAGCTGATCCGGGACCTGAAACAGGCGGGGTTCATGGACCGCGGCGGCCGGGGAACCCACCGCAATTTCAAGCACCCAGCCGGCACCAGGATCACCATCAGCGGCAAGCCCGGCGACGATGCCAAGCCTTATCAAGAACGTGACTTACAGAGAGCTCTCAAGGAGGCGGCCCGATGAAACGGAGCGACCGATACCTGAAAATCGTCGAGTGGTCCGAGGAGGACCAGTGCTACGTCGGCTCCTGCCCCGGCCTGATGCTCGGCGGCGTCCACGGTGACGACGAGACCAAAGTCCATCGCGAATTGTGCCAGGTCGTCGACGAATGGATTGCCATTCTCGAAGAGGACGGCGAGCCCCTCCCGCCGGAAACCGCCAACAAGGATTACTCCGGCAAGTTCGTCGTGCGGGTCGGCAAGGACCTGCACAAGGAACTGGCCATCGACGCCCTGCGCGAAGGCGCGAGCCTGAACACATATTGCGTCAGCGTCCTCAGCGAACGGCGGGCGAAATACAGGGCCGGCAGCCGCTCCAGAGGAAAGACGAGAGGCCGGGCAGCGCGCAGGAAAAGGAAAAGCAAATGAATCTGACGTCGTCGCGGCCTTGGGCATTGGGCTCAGGGCGCTGCCTGGCGAACTGACAGCGCCGGACGGACCGATGTTCTACCGGAAGTGCCGCGAGTTTTTTCCTCCCCGGAGGCGAACAAAGCTCAGGGGGTCGTTTACGTCTGGTCAACGCGCGCACCAGTGCCTCGACTGAAGGGCGGAAGCAACATCATCTACATCGGCCAGACCACGGGTACCCTAGCTGCCCGCTATCTGCGCTATGCGAAGGCGCTGGGCACCGACAACAACTGGAGCGTTGCGACCACATCATCACGAAGTTCGGCGCGATCATCGTGTAGTATGCCACGGCCGACGAAATGAACATGTCGCCGAAGGACGCGGAAAACAAGCTGCTCGGGGCATACTTCGACGACCATCTGGAGTGCCCGCCGGCGAACGGGCAGTCGCGCTAACCTGCGAGGACCGCGGTAGTTGGGAGCAAGCGAATGAAACCGATGAACATCCTATACATGCACTGTCACGATCTCGGCCGTTACTGCGAACCGTTCGGCTATGCCATCCCGTCGCCCAACCTCCAGCGTCTCGCGGAAGAGGGCGTGCTGTTCCGGCAGGCGCATGCCGCGGCGCCCACCTGCTCCGCCAGCCGGTCGGCGCTGGTGACCGGCCAGTGGCCGCACTGCAACGGCATGTTCGGCCTGGCCTCGACCAAGTGGAACTACACGCTTAACGACTACAGCCGGCACATCGTCCGCTTCCTGCGCGGCCACGGCTACCGGACGGCGCTCGCCGGCGTGCAGCACGTCGCCCGCCCGCCGCTGGCCAACCCCAAGGAGGTGCTCGGCTACGAGCGGTTCCTCAACCACAAGCCGACGCAGTACGAGGAGTTCGATCCCGGTCAGACCGTCCCCGCCGCGGTCGAGTATTTGTCCGAAGATCACGACGAACCGTTCTTCCTCTCCGTCGGGTTCGTCCAGCCCCACCGGTTCAGCCAGGGCGACGCGCGCACGTTCAGCCAGACCATCCCCGAGGAGCCGGCGGACATCGACGGCCGCTACTGCCGCCCGATGCCCCACCTGCCCGACACCCCCACCATGCGCCGCGAGACGGCGAACTTCAAGATGGGCGTCGAGGTCGCCGACCGCCGGATGGGCGCCGTCCTCGATGCGCTCGACGACAACGGCCTGCGCGACAACACCCTCGTCATCTGCACCACCGACCACGGCCCGGGGTTCCCGGACATGAAGTGCACGCTGACCGACCGCGGCACCGGCGTCATGCTCATCCTCCGCGGACCGGAGGACACCGGCTTCAGCGGCGGAAGAGTCTGCGACGCGATGGTCCAGCACATGGACCTCTACCCGACGCTGTGCGAACTGCTCGGGCTCGACCCGCCCGACTGGCTCCAGGGCGCCTCGCTGATGCCGCTCATCCACCCTTCGACAGGCTCAGGGCGGCCCGGAGGCCGCGGCGAGCGTGACGGAATCCACGAGATGATCTTCACCGAGCAGAGCTGGCACGGCGACTATCGCCCGCTCCGCGCCGTGCGCACCAAGCGCTACAAGTACATCCGGCGGTTCGACGTGAACGCGAAGAAAGGCGTCGACCGCGGCCCGGCGCAGATCGCGTGGGAGGAGCTCGGCTGGCAGGAGATGCCGCAGGCCGAGGAGGAACTCTACGACCTGATGTTCGACCCCAACGAAGCGAACAACCTCGCCGACCGGCCCGGCCACGAGGCCGCGCTCGACGAACTGCGCCGCCACCTCCAGAAATGGCTGGAAGACACCAACGACCCCGTCCTCACCGACAGCATCCCCCCGCCGCCCGCGTGGGAGGGACGGAAAGAGTGCTGACACCCGCGCCCCCACGTGCAGCCCCCGCCATCATAACGCTTGACGTTACTAACGCGAGGCGTTAATATACGGACATGATCCGATCCTTCAAGTGCAAAGAAACCGAGCCGCTCTATCGCCGCCTGCGCTGCCGTAAGCTCCCGCCATCGGTTCAGCGCGTCGCCATGCGGAAATTGTGGCTGTTGGACGCGGCGACGCGGCTCTCGGAACTCCGCATCCCGCCGGGCAACCGGCTGGAACCACTCAGCGGCCGCCGGAAAGGGCAACACAGCATTCGAGTCAACGACCGGTGGCGAATTTGCCTTCGCTGGGACGACGGAGATGCTTACGACGTGGAGATCACCGATTACCATTAGGAGACCGAACCGATGAAGAAAATGCGGCCGATCCATCCCGGCGAGGTGCTGAACGAAGAGTTCCTCAAGCCGATGGGAATCAGCCAGTACCGCCTGGCCAAGGACATCAGCGTGCCGCCGCGGCGGATCAACGAGATCGTGCATGGCCGGCGTGCGGTCACGGCCAACACCGCGCTGCGGCTGGGACGCTACTTCAAGACCACGCCCCGGTTCTGGCTCAACCTCCAGGCGCACTACGACCTGGAGGTCGAACGTGACAAGCTCGGAAACCGGCTCGCCCGTGAGGTCCTCACACCGGCCACCAGATGAAAGCCGGGCCGCCAGTTCAAGCTTGACGCCGCTGACACGAGGCGCTGAGCCCACGCCGACCCGGGCGCTTTGAGTTGAAGGGGCGGTGCGGCAGCGGTACAATCGGGTGTTCTCAGCAAGGACGGAAGGGTGGATGTTGAAGCATGTGCGGACGAACCGGCGCACAAGGCCGTAGCCGCCGCGCAGGTCTCAGCCGATAAACGGAGGGAGGTCGAATGGGCTATGTCTTGCTTTTCGTGATTGGGGTCCCGGTGTTCGCACTGGCGTTCGCAGGAACCGTGAAGTTCCTGGGGCTCTTCTGGGCTCGGTTCGAGACCTCCGGCCCGGGCGGGTTCAGGATGCTGTTCACCAAGATGCTGCTCGTCGCCGTGGTCTACCTGTTGCTCTCGGTGGCAGGAATCGGCGGGCTCGTAGGCCTCGCCGTGATGGCACTGTGCTATAAGACCCTGTTCGGCGCGGGCTGGGTCGAGGCGCTGGTGGTCGGCATTCTGGGCGGGCTGGTCGGCTGGATCTTGTTCATCTTCGCACTCGCAGGTTTGACAGAGCTCGGGCTGAAGCTCGGCGTGAGTTGACGGACACCACTATCCCTACGATCACACCCACTGACGCGTTGCCTGTCGGTCGCCACGGCACTCCAGGTTGCTCACCGGGACGGCCCGGCCTGCCAGCGATTGAATACCGGGCACGGTCCCGCTATAATCCGCAAGACCATCCAGATCTGCGAGGGTGAGCGATGGACGTAAACACATATACCGATGAGCTGGTCGAGAGGGCCGCGGTTGCGGCGCGGGCGCTGGCCGGGGCGTCGACCGAGGCCAAGAACGCCGCGCTGGAGGCGATGGCCGATGGCATCATGGTGAATGCCGACGCGCTGAAGAGCGCGAACGCGAAGGACGTCGAGGCGGCCAAGGAAGCGGGGCTCTCGTCGGCGATGGTTGACCGCCTCACCCTCACCGATAAGCGTATCCAGTCGATGGTGGATGGTTTGGGCGTCGTCCGCGGACTGCCCGACCCGATCGGCGAGGTGTTCGAAACGACCGAGCGGCCGAACGGCTTGGTCATCGAGCGCGTCCGCGTGCCCATCGGGGTGATCGTCATCATCTATGAATCCCGGCCGGACGTGACCGCCGACGCCGCCGGCCTGTGTCTCAAGTCGGGCAACGCGGTCATCCTGCGTGGCGGCAAAGAATCGCTCCAGTCGAACGTCGCCATCGGCAGCGTCCTGCAAGGTGCGCTGGAGAAGGCCGGCCTGCCGCGCAACGCGGTCCAGGTCGTCGACACCACCGACCGTGCCGTGGTGGATTATCTGCTCGTTGCCGAAGGCCGGGTGAGCCTGGTCATTCCGAGGGGCGGCGAGGAGCTCATCCGCACCGTCGTCGAGAAGTCGAAAGTGCCCGTCATCAAGCACTACAAGGGCGTGTGCCACGTGTTCGTCGATGCGGCGGCCGACCTGGACATGGCCGAGTCCATCGTGATGAACGCGAAGGTCCAACGGCCGGGGGTGTGCAACGCGATGGAGACGCTGCTGGTGCACGTCAACGTCGCGGCCAAGTTCCTCCCCCGGATCGTGCCGCTGCTGCGGGAAGAGGCGGTCGACGTGCGCGGCTGCGAGAAATCGCGCGCCATTATGCCGGACTTGCAGCACGCGACCGAGGGCGACTACTACGAGGAGTACCTGGGTCTCATCCTGGCGGTGCGGGTGGTCGATTCGGTGGACGAGGCCATCGAGCACATCACGAAGTACGGCTCGGCGCACACGGACGCCATCATCACGCAGGACGAGGCGACGGCCGAGAAGTTCCTCAGCGAGGTCGATTCGTCGTCGGTGATGGTCAACGCCTCGACGCGATTCAGCGACGGCGGCGAGTACGGGATGGGCGCGGAGATCGGCATCTCGACGGACAAGATTCATGCCCGCGGGCCGATGGGGCTTCGTGAATTGACCTCGTACAAGTTCGTCGTCCGCGGCTCCGGCCAGGTACGGGCGTGAGCGCGGCGGGCCCGGCCGCGACGCTTGAAATCCGGCCGCGTCGGGAAGATAATGAAGGATGTACTTCGAGCTGGTCAGCGAGATTGAGCACGTTGAGGTAATCGCCGCTGGCGGCCGGATTCGCGACGTTATGCGGCTCCGCAAGCAGTTCGGCCAGAGACGATGGCGCAAGCTCAAGGGCGTTGCGACGGTGCGCCTTGCTACGGGAAGAATCTGCCGAGCGGAGGTGCACTGGTACGAGGCGCACGGAGTGGGCCGGAAGAAGATGAAACTCAAGCGGCTTCTGGACTGAAAATGATGACGAAGGCAAAGACTGACGCATTGTTCGCGCTGTGCGTCGAGGACTCGGACTGTGACGACCTAGAGAAGCGGAAGGTTTACCGGATCGTTCCGGATGAGAAGGCGGCGAAAGACGGCTACCTACGGGTCATCGACGAGTCCGGTGAGGACTACCTTTATCCGGAGTCGTACTTCGTTCTCGTGCCCTTGCCGAGCAAGGCGCAAAAAGCTCTTCTTCCCGCGAGCTGACCAGCTACAAGTTCGTCGTCCGAGGCTCCGGCCAGGTGCGGACGTAGCTTTGATCTCACCACGAATGACACGAAGTGGGCGCGTTCAATGGAACGCCCCTATCCCTTGTCTGCCCTTCGTGTGCTTCGTGGTCTTCGTGGTAAATATCCCCCTTGCTAATGCAGGCGAGACGAAGATGAAAACGGCGAGCGCGTTCTATCCGAAAGAACTGGTGCAGCAGGCGCGGGCCAACGCGAAGAAGCACCCGTGGGCCGCGGCGATCCAGAAGAATATCGTGAAGGCCGCCGAGCCGTGGCGCAAGATGTCCGACGACCACCTGTGGTCGCTGATGTTCGGGAACACCATCAAGCGGTCGTGGATGGTCTGGTCGAACGGCCACTGCCCGGCGTGCAAGAAGAGCGTCCCTATGTACAACTGGCGGATGGACGCAGTGCGCCGGCCGTGGAAGGTCTGGTGCCCGCACTGCAAGGAGGTCTTTCCCAAGAACGATTTCGCCACGTTCTACCGGTCCGGCCTGGACGAGCGCGGCGTCTTCGACCCGAAGAAGGCCGACCGCAGACTGCTCTTCAACACCGAGCATCCGGACCCGAAAGACCCGAAGCACAAGTTCGGCGTGGACGACGGCGAGGGGTTCGTGTGGAAGCGGCGGCGCTGGCGCTTCATCGGCGCCTATCTCGTCTACGGCCAATGGAAGCACGCCGTGCTCGGCGGGGTCAAGGCGCTATCCGCGGCGTACGTGGTCACCGGCGACCACGTCTACGCGCGGAAGGCGGGCATCTTGCTCGACCGCGTCGCCGATCTCTATCCCACGTTCGACTTCCGCCGCGAGGGCGTGCTGTACGAAGGCCGTGGCGCCGCCGGCTACGTCTCGACCTGGCACGACGCCTGCGAGGAGGTCCGCGAGCTGGCGCTCAGTTACGACCGCGTCTTCGAAGCGATCGGCAAGGACAAGGAGCTCGTCGCGTTCCTCGCGAAGAAGGCAGAGCAGTTCAAGCTCGACAACCCGAAGGCGACGTTCGGGGACGTCCAGCGCAACATCGAGGGCCGCATCCTGCGGGACACGGTCCGTAACCGGCACAAGATCCGGTCGAACAAACCGCGGACATCGGTCGCCCTGCTGGTGATCACCACCGTGCTCGGCTGGCCAGGAAACCGCGACGCCGTGTTGCGTTCGCTGGACTCCATCGTCCGCGGCCACACACGGGTGGACGGCGTGACCGGCGAGAAGGGGCTGGCCGGGTACAGCACGATCGGGCCGCGCAGCCTGGCGCTTATCATCGAACGGTTCGCCTCGATGGAGCCGGCCCTGCTCTCGGACCTGTTCAAGCGCCGGCCGGACTTGCGCCGGACGTGGCGGTTCCACATCGACACCTGGTGCCTGGGACAGTACTACCCGCAGTCGGGCGACACCGGCGCGTTCGCCATGAAGAGCCCGCGCTACCGGGGCGTCGACTTCGCCCGGCAGGGGCGCGGCGGCGTCAGGGGCGACCTTCTCCAGCCGTCGCGGTTCGCGTTCCTCTGGCGGCTGTACGAGGAGACGGGTGACCCGGCGTACGTGCAGGTCATGTATCTGGCGAACGCGCGCAAGACGGACGGCCTGCCGCACGACATCTTCGCGAAGGATCCGGTCGCCTTCCAGAAGCAGGTCGCGGCGGCGATCAAGAAACATGGGCCGACACCTGGGCCGCCCAGCGTGAACAAGCGGGCCTGGTGCCTGGGCGTCCTGCGGTCCGGGGTGGGGAAGCACCGGCGGGCGCTGTGGCTGGACTACGATTCGAAGCACGGCAACCACTCGCACCACGACGGGATGAACCTGGGCCTGTTCGCGAAGGGGCTGGACCTGATGCCGGACCTCGGCTATCCGCCCGTGCAGTTCGGCGGGTGGGGCGGGGCGCGGTTCTCCTGGTACGTAAGCAGCGCCTCGCACAACACGGTGGTGGTCAACGGCCGCAGCCACAGCGGCGTCGGCAAGACGACCTTATGGGCCGACGGCGGCCAGTTCCGCGCCATCCGCGCCTCGGCGCCGGGGATGGCCGGCAGCAAGCAGTTCGAGCGCACCGTGGCGCTCATCGATATCTCTGAGCGCGACTTCTACGCACTCGACGTGTTCCGCGTCGTCGGCGGGGTGGACCACGCGAAGTTCTTCCACAGCCACTTCGGCGAGGTGACCACCGACGGGCTAGCGCTGAAGGCGGCGAAGAAGTACGGCTACGGCACGGTGATGAGCAACTTCCGCACCGACCCCACACCGAAGCCCGGCTGGAGCGTCGATTGGAAGATCGACGATCACTACGGCTACCTGCCGAAGGGCGCCGAGGTCCACCTGCGTTACACCGACCTGACCACCAGTGCGGCGGCCTCGGTGTGCAAGGGGTGGGTGATGGCGGGCAGCTACAACTCGAGCGAGCAGAAGTGGATCCCCCGGGTGATGACGCGGCGCCGGGCGGCGAAGGCGCCGCTCGCCTCGACGTTCGTCGCGGTCATCGAGCCGTACGAGAAGCAGGGCAACATCACCGGTATCAAGCGGCTCACGCTGGAGACGGTCAAGGGGGTGGCTTATTCAGACGCGAACATCGCGGTCGAGGTCTCGCTGGCCGACGGGCGCGCGGACCTGCTGATCGCCGCCGACGCCGAAAACCCGATGAAGCTCAAGCCGTCGAAGGGCCTTAACCGCGTGATGGTGCAGAACGATTGGCAGTTGAAGACGGACGCGGAACTGTGCCTCATTCGCCGCAGCAAGAGCGGCGCGGCCGAGCGCGTCGCGCTGTGCAAGGGACGTTCAATTCAAGTCGGCGACTTCGAGATGAAGCTTCGGCAGAAGACCGGGTACATCGAGGTGGTGGTGGTCAAGGGCAAGGCCGCGGTGGCGGCCGGCGACCCGGCCGACGTCGAGACCCTCTCTGTTGGAGACACGCAGTAATGGCGGAGCACATCGTACGGGAGGTCCCGGTCCGGCAGGTCACCGTCGGGCCGAAGTACCACTTCTTCGGCTACTACGACAAGTCCCCGTGGGATGCCACCGGGCGCTATCTGCTGGCGCTGGAGGTGGATTTCATCGGCCGCGCGCCCGAGCCGGACGACGTCGCACGCGTGTGCCTCATCGATCTTGAGCGCGACCATGAACTGACCGTGATCGGCGAGACCCGCGCCTGGAACTGGCAGCAGGGCTCGATGCTCCAGTGGCTCGGCAGCGCACCCGACCGCGAGGTCATCCACAACGGCCGCGACGGCGGCCGGTTCTTCTCCGTCATCATCGACATCCGCAGCGGCGACACGCGGGTGCTGCCACTCCCCGTCTATGGCCTGAGCCCCGACGGCGCCTTCGCGGTCTCGGCCAACTTCGCCCGCATTCACCACACCCGGCCCGGCTACGGATACAGCCCGCCTGACCCGCGCAAGGACGTGCTCTGCCCGGACGACGAGGGCATCGACTGGATGGACCTGGCGACGGGCGAACACCGCCGGGTCGCCACCTACGCCGAGGTCGCCGCCATCGACCACACCCCCGAGATGGACGGCGTGACGCACTGGTTCAACCATCTCCAGGTCAACCCCGACGGCTCGCGCGTGGCGTTCCTGCATCGCTACAACCGGGCGGACGGGAAGCGATGGTACACCCGCCTACTGACAATGAACCCCGACGGATCAGAGAAGCGCGTCCTGTCTGACCACGAGATGGTCTCGCACTACGACTGGCAGGACCCCGGCCACGTGTTCGCGTGGGCCAACCGCAACGAGGCTGGCCAGCACTACTACCTGTTCGATGACCGGACCGGCGCGTTCGAGGCGGTCGCGCCCGACGTGCTGACCTGCGACGGGCATTGCAGTTTCTCGCCGGATCGGAAGTGGCTGCTGACGGATACGTATCCGCGGGACGACCACCGCACGCTCATCCTGTACAAGTGGTCGGACGGGCCGCGCATCGACATCGGCCGGTTCCACTCGCCCCCGGAGCCGGAGTTTCAGGGCGAGTTCCGCTGCGACCTGCACCCGCGCTGGAGCCGCGACGGCACGCAGGTCTGCATCGACTCATCGCACACCGAGGGCCGCCAACTCCATATCCTCGACGTCTCGGAGATCGTGCCAACCTGACCGCCAAGACGCGAAATCACAAGACCGCACTAAGGAAAGACGGGCGGCTGATCTGCGGTCAATCCGCAATCCGCACTCCCCGACCCGCAATAAAAAACCTCCGCGGCAGCCGTGAGGAAGACTTATTTGGAACCCTTGACGTTACGTGGGCACCACATGACAGTTTCGCAAACCCTCTACAGCCGTGTCCGACCGGAGGTCTGTGCTAGCCTGTCAAAGTTAGGTCCCCTCGCGTGGGCATCGGTTCAAAATATGCTCGCTTCCCGACACGAACAGCGCAGAGGTTTTCATTAGCTCCCAGTATAAACCCCCGCTCCGGAATTTGCAAA
>Ga0315553_10000785_pt1 | contig 27392 bp, 25 predicted proteins | sample SalMarSW160140MG_FD_203099 | JGI IMG/M metagenome (GOLD analysis project Ga0315553, IMG submission 203099) | Salt marsh sediment microbial communities from the Plum Island Ecosystem LTER, Massachusetts, United States - Salt Marsh Sediment SW1601-40 ... | reverse complement strand
CAACCATTATAATTACACTTCGCCTGGAGATATGCATGCCCTCAAGCTCGAAACGGAAACCGATCCCGATCTACACAACCTCCGGAGATTGGTCGGCTTTGATGGTATTTCCTCACCTGTACAACACGATCGGTGAGTGGATCGGTTGGGTTTCATCAGACCGGCAAGTCTTTGACGTCGATGGCGTTTACATTGGTTGGCTGACAAGTGAGCCGCGCATCCTGCGAAAGCGGATCATCGAGGACGAACTTCCCCGCAACACCGTCCCGGATACACCCTCCCGTATCCGCCCTCCAGCAACCGTTCCACTGCCCCCGATGATGGCTGAACTTCCCTTCGAAATCATTGATGTCCTCGAGGAAGAACCCGAGCGGCTGCACACCACCGATACGGGCGAGTTCAAGGAAGATATGGATTGATGGCGCAAGCGAACCGTCCGGCAACCGGAAAGACAGTGAGGGCATCCCGTATCAACCTCAGCCAACTCATGCAACCCGAACATGCGAATATGCATGGCTATGTTCATGGTGGCTGGATCATGAAACTCGCCGATGAAGCGGGGGCTCTGGCTGCGATGCGGCACGCACAGCAGCGGGTGGTCACAGTCGCCATAGACCAGATGATGTTCCACGAACCGATTCGCATCGGCGATCTGGTGACGCTCGAGGCTGAGGTAACCTTTGCCGGCCGCACATCCATGGAAACCCGGGTATCCGTCCTTGCCGAGAATCCAGTGACGGGTGAGCGTGTGCACACCAACACAGCCTATCTGGTTTACGTCGCACTCGATGACCATGGGAAGCCAGTTCCGGTACCTAAATTAATTCCGGAAACAGATCTGGAAAGGAAGCGGGTTAACGAAGCCCGGGAACGGCAGACCTACCGGCTCGAACTCCGCAAGCGCGAGTACGAACGCACCAGCGACAAACGCTGATCCAATCGAGCGGCAGTCCTGTAATAGGCTCCGACCTGGTGGACTGCAGTTATTATAAGATCTTGCGTTTTATCGTTGTGCACATGTTAAATAAAAAGCAGGCCGGCTATGCCGGCCTACATGCCAGATTGGGCGATCGGTGCAAACCTTACTTTAGATGTGAATCGATATAGGTTACGGCTTCGCCGACCGATGTGATACCTTGTGCATCTTCGTCGGAAATCTCACCCCCAAATTTCTCCTCAAAGGCCATGATCAGCTCGACCAGATCGAGTGAGTCTGCCTCCAGGTCTTCCCGGAATTTGGCCGCGGACGTAACCTTGCTATCCTCGACGCCCAGGAGTTCTACGATGATGCCCTTTACATCCTCAAACGTATCTGCCATGTGTCGCCTCCTTAGGTTTCTCTGCAGACAGGCCGGGAGATTGTACCCGACTTCTGTCCCGCAGAGCAAGTTGACATGCCTATTAGACGCCTGCTATCATGGCGCTCTCACATAGGAACACCACCCAATGGGCAAAGTTACGCGCACCGGGCAACGCAAATCTGACCATATCCGCATCAACCTCGAGCAGGATGTGGAATCGAGCCTGACGACCGGGCTGGAGGCATTCCACTTCGAGCACAATGCCCTTCCCGAAATCTCACTCGGGCAGATCGATCCTGGGACCACCTTCCTTGGAAAACAACTCCGGTTCCCACTTTTAATTTCCTCCATGACGGGTGGGACCGAAGAAGCACTCCAAATCAACACCCTGCTCGCACAGGCAGCTCAATCAGCAGGAATCGCGATGGGCGTCGGCTCGCAGCGGGCAGCCATCGAGGATCCAACCTCTGCTGGATCCTTCTCCGTGAGGGAACACGCACCCGATATCCTGCTCTTTGCCAACCTCGGAGCAGTGCAATTGAACTATGGTTATGACGCTTCCCATTGCAAACGGGCGGTCGAGATGATCGACGCCAATGGCCTCATCCTGCACCTCAACCCTCTCCAAGAAGCGCTGCAACTTGAGGGTGACACGGATTTCAGTTCTCTACTGAGTAAGATCGAGATGGTTTGCAGGACATTGGATGTGCCAGTTCTCGCCAAGGAGGTCGGCTGGGGCATATCCGCTGCGGTCGCGAAGGATTTGGTCAACGCCGGGGTAACCGGGATTGATGTGGCTGGCGCGGGTGGCACATCGTGGTCACAGGTTGAACGCTTCCGCGCCGCAGACTCTATGCGAGCGGGTGCTGCTGGAGCCTTCCGTTCGTGGGGCATCCCGACCTCCATCGCTTTGCAGGAGGTCCGGCGCGCGCTCCCCGATGTTCCGCTTATCGCCTCGGGGGGATTGAGGAATGGTGTTGATCTCGCCAAATGCCTTGCACTCGGCGCGGACTTATGCGGGATGGCGGGACCTTTCCTGCGAGCCGCATCCGAATCTCTCGAAGCAGTGCTGCAGATGATCGAACGTACAAACCTGGAACTTCGGACTGCCATGTTTGCCACTTCATCCATGACCCCCTCCAATTTGCGCACCGGCAAACTACGAACCGGTACCAAATGATGATGGAGCACGATCTCATCCCGCCAATGCTCGCCCAGCTCGAGCGAGATATGCGCACCTCTGCTGAAGTCATCCTTGATCGACCATCTGATGACCTGGGCGAACTCATCGCTTACCACCTTGGTTGGGAGGAAGCCGGCCAGGCTCCGTCCGGGAAACGGGTCCGGCCACTCCTGCTGCTCCTATGTTGTGCCGCTATAGGTGGAGATTGGCAGATAGCGCTTCCAGCCGCGAGTGCTATTGAGTGGCTGCACAACTTCTCTCTAATTCACGATGATATCGAGGACCACAGCCAGACCCGGCGTGGCCGCGAGACGTTGTGGGCGCGCTCAGGGATACCGCTGGCGATTAATGCCGGCGATGCACTCTATGCCCTGGCCCGCTTCTCCACCTATCGTCTCCTTGATAAAGGCGTTCCTGCCTCCCGTGTTGTCGAGATCAACCGCCTATTCGATTTAACCTCGCTGCAGCTTACTCAGGGACAGCACATGGATATGCGCTTCGAGAGCCGGAACGATGTCACTATTGACGAGTATCTGGTCATGATCGAAGGGAAGACGTCAGCTCTGATCGCGTGCGCGTGTGCCATTGGGGCGATACTGGCTGGTGCTGAAGCAGATCGCGTCTCCCACTTCGCATCGTTCGGGCGGAATCTCGGCCTCGCATTCCAAATCCTTGATGATCAGCTAGGAATTTGGGGGATCCAGGAAGAAACGGGGAAGCCGAGGGGCGACGACCTGATCTCGCGCAAGAAATCCCTCCCGATCCTGCTCGCTCTCCATGGTTCCTCTGATTTTTCAACGCTCTGGGAAGCTGACAACCCGACCGCCGAGCTGGAGGCCATCATCGCTTGCATGGACGCAGAGGGGATCAAGGAGCAAACCCAGACCTATGCGGACAAGTACACCCAGGCCGCACTGGATGCGCTGGCCCTTGGTCACCCTGGTCAAGTTACAGGAAAGATCCTGGAAGACCTGGCCCGATCCCTTCTCCAGCGGACTGCGTAAAGCATTCCACAACCAGATCTCCATCTCACGAAACAAGGCATAGTTCCTGCACGTCATTGCTACACAATGCGGTCATGCTATAATCCGGTCGAACACGGTGGGAAATGAAGCGCACAACTCGAGAACTTGGTGAACACGCAACGAAAAACGAAGCTCTTGACCGCCTGCAGGCTGGCACCACACTTCAGGAACGATATCTGATTCTGGGAATGCTTGGATCAGGTGGTATGAGCTCTGTTTACAAAGGCCGTGACCTGCACTTCCCAAACGTCACCAAACTGGTCGCGATCAAGGAGATGGTAAACCTGATTGCAGATCAGTCGATGTACGATATGGTTGTCAAGAACTTCGAGCGAGAAGCCGATTTGCTCGCCACGCTCTCCCACCCGGCCATTCCTACGATATACGACAACTTCACTCATAAGAACCGCTCCTACCTGGTGATGGAATATATCGATGGTGATGATCTGGAAGTGATCCTGGATGAGCACGAAGGATTCCTCCCCGAAGAGCGGGTTGTCACGTGGGCAATCGAAATTTGCGATGTGCTCAGCTACCTGCATGCGCACAAACCACAACCCATCATCTTTCGTGATATCAAGCCATCAAACGTCATGGTCGATCATCACAACCACGTCCGATTGATCGACTTTGGCATCGCCCGTCACTTCCAGCCAGGCGAGAAGGGCACGATGATCGGCACTGAAGGTTATTCACCTCCGGAGCAATACCGGGGTGAAGCCTCCCCTGCCGGCGACATCTACGCCCTGGGCGCCACAATGCACCATCTACTCACCGGGCGTGATCCGCGCCTCGAACCACCCTTCTCCTTCACCGAGCGCCCGGTTCGTGAGATAAACCAGGTAGTCTCGCCTGAACTTGAAGGTCTCGTTAACAATGCGCTCGCGTATGATCCCAAGGACCGGTATCCTTCGGCAATGTTGATGAAGGAAGCCCTGATATCGACGGCCACGCGCACCGGACTGCTCAGCCGGCCGTCCGTAGCAGCCGTTATCGCACAATCTGGCAAGGTCGAGGAAATCTGGCAGTTCGAGTGCGAGGACGAGGTTCGCGGCAGCCCGCTTGTTCAAGACGGCATCCTCTATATCGGGTGCTATGACAATAACCTGTATGCGCTAGATGCCAAATCAGGCGCATTCCAGTGGAAATATGCTACCGAAGGCGGCATCAGCGGTCGTCCTTCCGCAATTGATGGCATGGTCTTCATCGGATCGGAAGATAACCGCCTCTACGGGCTTACAGCGAATCGCGGCGATTTGGTTTGGACGTACTATGCCGAGGGCCCGATCCATTCTTCGCCCACCCTGGCCGACGGACATGTCTTCGTCGGATCAGATGATCGACGGCTGCACGTGGTCAACCAGACAAGCGGCAGACGGGCCTGGCGCGTGGAAGCAAACGCCCCAATTTGGTCCACGCCACTCGTGCATAAAGAGCGTGTGTATTTTGGCTGCGAGAGTGGGGATTTCTACTGCTTCGACTTCAAGGGAGAATTGAAATGGCGCAAGAAGGCCAAGCGCGGTGTTACTTCCTCCCCGCTCCTGGTCGAAGACATGATATATTTCGGTTCCCGGGACTGGACGCTCTACGCGGTTGAAGCCGAAAACGGTTACCAGATCTGGCGTTTCCGGATGGGAGGAGCCACGATCTCATCGCCAGCCTACGCGGATGGAATGCTCTTTATTGGATGCGGTGATAATAACATCTACGCGATTGACTCACGCCATTCGCGTGAAATCTGGCGCTACGAGGCCGATCACCAGGTCACAAGTTCTCCAGTTGTGCATGAGGGATCTTTGTACATAGGATCGGTCGATGGGTCACTTTACTGCCTGGATTATAAAAGTGGCCGGCTTCGCTGGCGGTTCCACACCCAGGCTCCTATTACCGGTACACCTGCCGTCGTCGACAATACGGTATATATCGGATCGTCGGATCATAAAATTTACGCTGTCCTGGCCTGAGTTCAAACCGAGATCCGCAGGCCTCTAGTGATAATCAGGATAAGTCATTCTTGAAGAACTTCTTGGCATCGATATTTAAACGAAAACGCACTTCCCCGGTCGTAAACGGTCGTGCTGCTCATGGGGCGAGACAATTCCCCGATGTGGGCGGGGCGCATCAGATTGTCATTGGCACCGGGCAGTCGGTCGGTATCGAGCGCGACCACAACGAAGATGCCCTGCTCGTCTTGACCGGGCAACTCACCAGCGTTGACCCGATCCCTGATTTCGGATTATTCGTCGTTGCCGACGGCATGGGTGGGCACCGTGCAGGTGAAATCGCCAGCGCAGTCTCGATCCGGACAGTGGCGAGGATGCTCACTCAAGAAACCGTAATGCAGCTGCTTGCTAATGACCGATCCGAACTTGAGAAACCGCTGCAGGATCTACTGCGTGATGCACTTGAACAAGCCAACCGGGCAGTCGTCGAGGAAGTGCCCGGAGGAGGTACCACTCTCACAGCAGTTGTGTTGCTCGGGCGCCAGATGACGATCGGGCACGTTGGGGACAGCCGGGCCTACTACATCCAGAACGGGAAGACCGAGATCCTCACGCGTGACCACTCGCTCGTCGAACGCCTTAAAGAACTCGGACAGCTCACAGCTGAAGAGGCCGCGGTTCACCCTCAGCGCAATGTTCTCTACCGGGCCATTGGACAGGGAGCCAATCTCGAGGTCGATATCAGCACCCAGAGCATGCCGTCAGGTGGTGGCCACCTACTCATATGTTCGGATGGATTATGGGGTGTGGTTGATGATGGGCGAATCCAGAAGATCGTCAACAACAGCACCCACCCCCAGATCGCAGCGCAAGAGCTCGTTACCGCTGCAAATAACGCCGGTGGACCAGACAATATTACGGTCATCCTGGTTCGGTTTCCAAAAGATTAACCCGGTTCATGAGATGAGCACCCACGCCTGATGAAGGATTACTACGCACTATTAGGGGTGCCGAGAAACGCGAGTACTGATCAGCTCAGACGAGCCTACCGCGAGGCAGCCCAGCGTCTACACCCGGACAGGAACGTCTCACCAGGCGAGACAGAATTATTCCTCGATGTCAGTCAAGCATACGAAACACTAATCGACCAAGACCAGCGCAAAGCCTATGACCAGCAGCTGGCCGAGCACGAAGAGACGCTTATTGCAGATGCCCCCTTCCGCTGCCGGGTGCAGCACAGCCGCGATTCGCTGCTGAGGATTGATGAACCCCAGGTTCATTACCTGCTCCTGGATATCAAACCAGCGGATAATTTGCCTGATGTACGACCCCCAATCAACATGAGCATCGTGATCGACCGCTCGACCTCGATGAAGGGACAGCGAATGGATCAAGTTCGCTCAGCTGTACTGACCATTCTGCAAGACCTCCTGCCGGGCGACAGGGCTTCGATTATTGCCTTCAGTGATCGGGCAGAAGTGATCCTCACCCCGGATCAATCAGAAGACATCGCCATTGCCCGCGCCCGGCTTAGCATCATGCAGGCAGGCGGCGGCACAGAAATTGGACAAGGATTGACAGCCGGTCTGGATGAAATCCACCGTAGTTTTTCTCGAGAGGGGGTCAACCACCTCATCCTCCTCACGGATGGGCGCACATACGGTGACGAAGACCTTTGCCTCGAACTCGCCGACCAGGCTTCACAAGCTGGAGTAACAATCAACGGGGTCGGGATCGGTGGTGATTGGTCCGATCGGCTCTTAGATGATTTAGCCAGTCGTACTGGGGGCTCAGTCCTCTTCCTAAACACACCGCGTGCGGTGACGGATCTGCTGAAGACAATTTTCGATGGACTCACCCAGGTGATTGCCAACAAAGTTCGCATCGAAGGGGCTTTTGGTCAGCAGGTCGACTTGCGCTCAGCATACCGGCTCCTCCCTGAACCAATGCCGTTAGGGGATAGCCTGCCGATGACCCTCGGTGCACTCCCCAAGAAGGGCCAGATCAGGCTCTTGCTTGAACTTGTTATTCATCCATTCGGTTCAGCCACCGAGCTTACCCTCGCCCATTTGACCGTCTCCGGCACGGTCCTGTCCAAGAATGACGAAGTCAGCTCGCTCCCGGTCCCACTGATCCTGCCCTCTTATGCCGAACCCGATCTCAAGCCCCCACCAGAAGATATCAGCACAGCATTAAACCTGCTTTCGCTGTACAAGCTGCAAGAGAAAGCGCGGCATGAAGCCGAACTTGGGCAGGTAGGTCAGGCATCACGACGGTTAGAGAACCTGGCAACTCAACTCCTGGCAGCAGGCGAACGCGAGCTGGCAAAGGCTGCACTAAACGAGGCCGCGCATCTGGCGCGTGCCCGAAGATTTTCGAATAAAGGAGAAAAGACGCTTAAGTACGGTACTCGAGCCCTGCTCCTGATGCCGCCGTCTGAGCCATCATGATCGAATGTCCCACCTGCCAACACCGCGAGTTCGTCGGTACACTCTTCTGCAGTGAGTGCGGCACACGCCTTGTGCATTCCTCGGCCTTGCCGACCATGTCGATTTCACCCGACCGGATCCGGGAGGAAGCCGCATCGACAAAACCATCTGTTCCAACCGGACCCGAGCTTTCCACCGGGGCGATGCTCGGCCTGCGGGTGATCAACTCGGGTGAGATCCTCTCTCTCCTCGGTCGGGATAACTACACTATAGGACGTGCGATTGATGGCCAGGCCATCATGCCAGAGGTTGATCTTTCCCGATTTGATGCCTACGATGCAGGGATTTCGCGCATGCATGCTGAGCTGCGCATTGAAGAGGACGGCTTCTACGTCATCGATCTGGAAAGCGCCAATGGTACGATCGTAAACGGTCAACGAATTCCCCCTCAAGAACCCGAACCGGTTCAGCACGGGGATATCATCCAACTCGGTCGCCTGCGACTGCAAGTCATTTCGCAGGCTTCTAGAACATCGAGGTAGCGTATGTCCTACTCAGTGCTCGTACACATTTCCGGCGAAGAAGCTGTCCTGGGTGAGATCGACGAGATGCCGGACCACGATAGCTCGATCATCGCGGTTAACAACCCGCGCCGCAAGGACGAAAAAGACCTTACTTACCTTTACGAGACGGTGACCACCGTCATCTGGCCTATGCACCGCATCAATTTCATCGAGATTCTGCCGACTCGCGAAGATGAGGAATTGATCGGGTTCGTACGGGAGTAAGATGTCGGAGTCATCCAGCCACCGGCGCAAGGTGCTTGTCGTTGACGACGAGCCGCGCATGATCCGCTTCATCCGTTTGAACCTTGAGCATGACGGCTTTGAGGTCTATGAAGCCAGCAGCGGGACGGAGGCTCTGAATAAAATCCGGGATCGTTTGCCGGATTTGATCCTGCTTGACGTAATGATGCCTGACCTGGATGGCTTTGAGACCTTGCGCCTACTACGCGAGATTTCGACCGTGCCGGTGATCATGCTAACCGCAAAGGGCGAGGAGGATGATCGCGTGCGTGGCCTGGAGCTGGGCGCCGACGACTACGTGATAAAGCCCTTCAGCCCGCGCGAGCTGGTAAGCAGAGTTCGAGCTGTCCTTCGCCGGACCGAGATGCCAAGTCAACCGGTCCATGACGCCATCGAAGTTGACGATCGACTCAAGATCGATTTCGATCGCAGAGAAGTGTGGGTTGAAGGGAAATTGATAAAACTTCGTCCGACTGAATACAGATTGCTCTACCACCTCGTGCAGAACGCCGGTTGGGTAGTGCCACATGAGCAGCTGCTGGCAAAGGTATGGGGATACGAGTATCGTGATGAAACACACTATTTGCGGCTATACATCAACTATCTCAGGCAGAAATTAGAACGTGATCCGTCAAATCCTGAATACATTCTCACCGAACGCGGAGTCGGTTACAGGTTTGTTGACTACAGGAGAGCGAAGGATTCCGGCTGAGTCCGCAAACTCAGCCCTCTCCCTTGGACATTGCCCAGAACCAGCCTAATTACTCACCCAATTATTAGTGCTTGATAGGACACTGGCTGTTGGATAGAATTCTCGAGATAGAGAAAGGTTGGAGCGATTGACAAGGCAAAGGATATTGCTCGTAGACGATCATGAAGTCGTCCGCGTGGGCCTAAAGGCACTGCTCGATAAACATCCCGATTTCGAGGTCGTAGCCGAAGCAGCCAGCGGTCGTGAATCGATCGAGAAAACAAAAGCGCATAAACCTGACGTTGTTGTGATGGATATTCGGCTTAAGGGTGGATCCGGAATCGAAGCCTGCCAGGAAATCACAACCGATTATCCAGATACGAAAGTGATCATGCTCACTTCGTATGCCGAGGACGAGATGCTGTTCTCGGCAATCCGTGCTGGTGCCGCAGGATATGTGCTGAAGCAAATTGGCGGGGATGACCTCGTACGTGCCATCGAAACGATTGGCCGCGGCGAGGCCTTGCTTGATCCAGCGGTGACGCAGCGTGTGTTCCAGGAGGTACGCAAAGCTGCCAGGGAAGAGGAAGCGTCAGCCTTCGCGGAACTCACTCAGCAGGAGATGCACGTGTTGCAACTAGTTTCGGAGGGTCGTACAAACCGCCAGATTGCAGAGATGCTGTTCCTGGGCGAGGGGACTGTACGTAACTACGTAAGCAGCATCCTCTCCAAGCTCAACGTTCGCAACCGGGCTGAGGCTGCGGCCTACGCGGTCGAACATAATTTGAAGGACTATATCTAGCGGGTATTGCCCTGGAAAAAGCAGTAGATGTTTATTTCGGCGCTAGTGTCGGTGAGAGGTTTGGGGCGTACGCTCCCAGATCGGATCGCGGCCATGCGCTGCTTCGTAGGCAAGACCATCCAACCAATCATTAACCGAAGATTCCATCTGGTTCAGGATGCCCATCCTGGCTGCGATTGAGGTGACCTTTTCCCCCGCTTCGACGCAGATCTCCTCTAGCAAGTTGACGTCTTCGAGCTCGAGGTTTGATCCTTGCCTGCGTACATCTTCACGAAAAGCACGACTGCACATCTGACGGAATGACTCTGGCGTGTCAGCGGATAGGATCCGGGGTAGGAACACTCCGAATTCAGCCATCGCTTCTGCCAGATCCTGTCGCACGCTGCGCCCATCCCGGGTTAATTCCGCTTTTATAAACCGGAGCACGTCCTGGACTTCGCGCAGGATCACAAGCGAAGGTGAACCCGCGATCACGAGTTCGCTCACCAGCTCATAGAAGGGTTCGGGATCGCCACGTTGCAGGCAGTGCGTGATGAGCTGTTCTGCCTGCATACGGACGTAAGTCCTCTCTGCAAAGGAGAGCAACTCACCGAGCGGGTCAGTTACCATGCTGCTGCGCTCCTGCGTGCTGGTCACAAGGACATAGGGAGCGAAGGTAGCTCCAGGGATAAATCCCGTAGCGATGGCCATCCTTCCATGTGATCTGCAGGGCGTAATTGCCGGCTTGTTCTAGTGACTCTAGCTGTGTTGCGTCATCTGACCGCAGGGTAAGCATTAGATCGCCATTGACTGCTGCTGGTTTCGTCCCATGCGTGCCCTGGCACTCGGCACAGGGGCAAGCGGCGCGTAGATCGACAAAGCGATATTCGCTCCTGTGATCATCATCCCAGATGATGGTCAGGATGCCGTTTGAGCGTGAGGCGGATATTTCCTTCGGATGGTGGGTCAAGGCTTATTCTCTTATCAGGAACTATAGATGAGAAGACCTACAAGGACAACTCAGGGAGAATCGGCTCTCCGCAGGTAATTGGCAACCACCCAACCTGATTTCTCTGAATTATAGGGGTTAACGAGATACCACCATTCATAGCCGTCCGCTTCGTTCGGCCCATTCCTTACTTCGAACACCTCGCTCTCTACACCCAGGAAAGCGATCGATGATACCAATCCAGGTTGGTTGCGCAGGCGCAGACCATCGCCGCCGGTGCCAAAAATTGAGACCAGATCTCCGAGAGCGAAAGTGCCTTCAAGCTGGGGCGGTGGAACCGGCGTTGGCGTCCAGTCGGGTGTTGTAGATGGACTGGGTGAGGGCGTAACCGGGGTATTGCTGGGTAGGGGGACGACGGTCAAGACCGGCAGGGATTGTCCGGCAGCTGGAGCTGCAGCGCGTGTGAAAAAACCGATCCCTGCAGCAACAAGCAGGAGCAGCACACCCAGGATGATGCCCAGGGTCACCCAGGGCAAGAATTCCTTCAAGCGAAGCGTAACGCTACCCGAATCGCTCGTCATTAATGCAACAGGAAGAAGGCCAGTGCGAGCATACAGTACAGGCTGATCAACACCGCTCCTTCAAGCCAGTTCGATTCCCCGTCCTCGGCAACAAGCGTAGCGATTAATACACCACCGATCAACGCAATCAACTCGAAGGAATTGAACACCAACGTCAGCGGGTTGCCAAGTGCCAGGCTGATAAAGACCAGGGCTGGGACAACGAAGAGAGCCACCTGCAAGCTGGAGCCAACCGCGATCTCCACCGACAGACTCATTCGATCCTTCATCGCTACGGAAACCGCCACCATATGCTCGGCGACGTTGCCCACCAGTGGTACCAGGATAACGCCTAGAAAAAATTCCGATATCCCCAGTTCGAGCACAACCGGCTCAACCTGTTGGACGAGAATCTCACTTGTCCACACTACACCTGCAGTCGCGGAGAGTAGAACGATGATTGCGGTACGCAAAGACCAGGCGCGTTTGTGGACCACATGTTCGGCTGAAGCACGCGTGAGGGGTCCGCTTTGCAGCCGCAATCCATAAATCAAACCCAGACCATAAAGGACAACCATCAATCCAGAAACGCCAAGACTTAAGATCTCGACGTCCTGCGCACTTGCGATCCCGATGCCAGACTGGGATTGTGTGAACAAGGATGGGATGACGAGTGCAGTTACTGCCAGCAGGAGTAACAAACTGTCGCTGCTCGCTTTATGGCGGTCGAAAACCTGAACACCGTTACGCGCACCCCCAAGCAGCATGCTCATGCCAAGGACCAGGAGCAGATTGCCAAGGATCGAACCCGTTATCGACGCTTTGACAAGTTCAAGCAATCCCTCCCTGATCGCGACGATGGTGATGATCAGCTCTGCTGCGTTCCCGAAAGTTGCATTGAGCAGACCGCTCAGTCGTGGTCCAGTCATTGCAGCCATGGCCTCGGTAGCTACCCCGATCAATCCAGCCAGCGGGATCATGCCCAGCGCAGCAAGCAGCAGGATCCAGAAAGGTTGGGCTCCCGCAAAATCGAGAACAATTGCCGCCACCCCAAGCGGAAGCAAGAAGTTGAGAGGGTTTTCCATGAAGAATGAGCGCACAGATGACCTCATCCACCCTCCTTGATTGTCGGTTGTTGGCTGAATACACGATGACCGTGATCGTCGGCCGGAACAAGCACGCGCAAGGCTCTCGGCCTTACGCCAAACTCAATCGTGCGGCTTTCTGCGCATGGCTCCCCATCGCATTGAATTGGCGCCATGCCTTGGACCTCGAAGGTTGCCTTTGCCGCCTGGAAGCTTATCACGCCTTCTGTTTTTACCAGCCTGCCCATAAAAATCTGTGCGACTCGGATCAGGGCATCGCTGAGTGAACTCCCCGTGATGAGCCAAAAATCAAGCAGGCCGTCATCCACTTTTGCGGCCGGCGCCAGGTCTATCAAACCGCCGGCATAGGCCGGGATATTGCTCGCAACCGCGATCAGGAAACGGCCCTCGTAGGTCTTGGCGTCTGCGCTCACCTTCAGTTCGATCCCCTCCCAGCCGCTGGCGTTCCATAACGCAAGCGTGGCGTAGTGAATAGCGCCGAAGGCCTTCTCCCATCGCTCGCGGGGTTCGATGCTGTTGACAATATGCGCATCCAATCCCACTCCAGCCCAGAGCAGGAAGTTATTCTCGTTACAGGTACCCAGGTCTACCAGGTGCTGATCCCCATAGGCAAGACGCTCGGCAGCTTGTTCTAGAGCGTACCAATGAATCCAGTCCAACCTGGGTAGGCCAATTTCCTGGGCCCAAACATTTGCAGTACCAGCAGGGAGTACACCCAGAGCAGTGTCTGTTCCTTCCAAGACATCCGCCACCTGCCCAACAGAACCATCGCCGCCAACAACAAATACTGCCTCGGCGCGTGCCTCAACAGCCTCCCGGGCTGCTTCCGACACGCTCGGCACCTGGCGACCCTCATCCATGTGCACGGTCCAACCTGCTTCCTGCAGGACACGTGCAGCGCGTCCAAGCAGCGGTGCAGCCGGAAACCGTCCAGCGGCCGGGTTATAGATCATCCATGCCAGGCGTTTTTGTGTCATATCCCGCACATTATAGCGCGGGGAACCTGATGCGCATTGCCCCCCACTCCGCTAGAGATTAGAATGCTGCGCATGGAGCAGCATTCACCCCGACTTCTCGGTGGACGATATCAGGTTTTGGAGCAGCTTGGCCAGGGCGGCATGGCAACGGTGTTCCGCGCTCGCGACCAGAACCTGCAACGCGACGTGGCAATTAAAGTTCTTCGAGAATCCTTGATCGGCGAGCCTGGGTTCCGGGAACGCTTCCTACGTGAAGCCCGGGCTGCGGCCAATCTCTCCCACCCAAATATCGTAACGGTCTATGATTTCGGACAGGACGCGGACCAGCTCTACCTCGTCATGGAGTATGTGCCCGGTACCGATCTTAAATCCCTTCTACGGAGACAGACCCGCTTCCCGATCGCGGAGGCGGTAGAAGTTATGATCAAGATCTGCCTTGGTGTTGGCTATGCGCACAGGGCTGGGTTGATCCACTGCGACCTCAAACCCCATAACATCCTGGTGACCGGGGACTTGCAGGTAAAAATCGCTGACTTTGGGATCGCGCGAGCATTGGCCGCGATCGATCCTGATGAGCACAGCGAGATCGTGTGGGGCAGCCCTCTGTATTTCGCACCCGAACAAGCAGCAGGTAACGCTCCTGCACCGGCCAGTGATGTCTATTCACTCGGTGTGATCCTTTTCGAGATGCTTACCGGTGAACTCCCCTTCAAGGCCTCGGATGCGAGCGCCCTGGCTGAGATGCACCTCAACCAGAATCCACCCTCACCCAGCAAACTTAACCCCGCGATCCCACCCAGCTTGGAGAAGATCGTCCTGAAGGTCCTGTCGAAAGAACCGTCGGCTCGCTACCGGACGGCGGATCAATTCGGACGGATCCTGCGCCGCTTCGCCACGCCCGAAGTAGCCATCGATCCAACCGAGCATGCTCTATCTTTTCCCGCACCTGAACTCCCTGATATGCCTGACGCACAGACCCAAGCAGTCGGCTTACCCGTAGAAACGAATGTAGACTGGATAGCAATCATGCTCGGGTTGCTGGCATTTCTAGCGTTGGGGGGGCTTCTCCCGCTGTGGCTTTGGGTTTGTCTCCTCTACCCCTCTTGTCCACTCAACCCTTAAAACGGACCAAACTAGCCGCACCCCTTTCGGCGCGGTATAATCCCGACGGACATCCGAAAAAACTCGTTTCAAACGAGCGCTATTGTTGTAGGAGGCTTATGTGAATTCACCGCGAGGCAGAAACTCGCTGGTCTTGGTTATCCTGATAATGGTCGTCGCGGTGCTGATCTACCAATTCCGCAGCGGATCAACCCAGCCCGAACGGCTGCCCTTCAATGAGGCAGCATCGAAGATCCGGTCTGGTGAAGTCGTTCGCGTCATCGTCGATGAGAATGAACTCGAGCTCATCTTCCAGAATGGCAGCAATGCTTTGTCGAGGAAAGAACCGACAAAAACCACGGTAGAACAGCTTATCGACCTGGGTGTTACGGAACAAGATCTTGCAGCGTCCAATATCGCGTTGGAAATCAAAGCACCCAGCGACCTGAACACGGTCCTCAGCCTGATCACCTACATCCTACCGGCTATGCTTGTCGTCGGCTTGATCTGGCTCATGCTGCGTCAAGCCCAGGGGAGCAACAATCAAGCACTTTCCTTCGGCAAGAGCAAGGCGCGGATGTTTGCCGGGGATCAGCCGACGGTCACCTTTGATGATGTGGCCGGTGTTGAGGAGGCGAAGGAAGAACTTCAGGAAATCGTTGAGTTCCTCAAGGAGCCTGATAAATTCATCACACTCGGTGCCCGGATTCCGAAAGGTGTCCTTCTTATCGGCACACCCGGCACCGGAAAGACTTTAATGGCCAAGGCAGTCTCGGGTGAAGCCGGGGTTCCCTTCTTCTCGATCTCCGGCTCCGAATTCGTTGAGATGTTCGTTGGTGTCGGCGCAAGCCGTGTGCGTGATCTCTTCGATCAAGCCAAGCGTCACTCACCGTGCATCGTCTTCGTGGATGAGATCGACGCCGTTGGACGTCAGCGTGGTGCCGGTCTTGGTGGGAGCCATGACGAGCGTGAACAAACACTGAACCAGATGTTGGTCGAGATGGATGGGTTTGACACGGATACAAATGTGATCATCATGGCAGCGACCAACCGCCCTGACATCCTCGATCCGGCTTTGCTACGACCGGGTCGTTTTGACCGGAGAGTCGTACTCGATCGACCTGATATGCGCGGCCGGGAAGCTATCCTTCAGGTCCATGTCAAGGGAAAGCCACTCGAGGATACGGTTGATCTGAGCGTGATCGCCAAGTCCACACCTGGATTTGTAGGCGCCGATCTGGAGAACCTGGTCAATGAAGCCGCCATCCTGGCTGCCCGCCGCGATAAGAAAGCAATTGGCCAGGACGAGTTCGAAGAATCGGTCGAACGGGTCATTGCCGGTCCAGAACGGAAAAGCCGTCTGATCAGCCCGGAAGAAAAGAAAATCGTGGCCTATCACGAAGCGGGGCACGCCGTCGTCGGACACGTCATCCCGGAAGCTGATCCTGTCCATAAGGTCAGCATCATTGCACGTGGGATGATGGGCGGGTTTACGCTTGCGCTGCCGGAAGAAGATCGGACGTTGATGGCGCGCAATAAGATGCGCGGGGATCTGGCTTTCCTGCTTGGTGGACGGGCAGCAGAAGAGCTGGTATTCAACGATATTACCTCCGGAGCATCGAATGACCTGGAGCGCGTCACAAAGATGGCCAGGTCGATGGTCACCCGCCTGGGGATGAGCGATGACCTCGGCCCGATGGTTTATGGCCAGAAGGAAGAGCTGATCTTCCTCGGTCGCGAGATATCCGAACAGCGCGATTATTCGGAGAGCATCGCCGAAAAAATCGATGCCGAGGTCCGGCTGCTTGTGCAGGATGCCTACCAACGCGCAAAGGACATCCTCCTGCAATACCGCGCCCAACTCGAGGCAATCGCCAATCGTTTGATCGAGATCGAGACCATCGACAAGGAAGAATTTCTCGCCTTGTTTGATCAAGCAGTGCCAGAGAAGAACAGCGGCACTCCTGTCCTCAGCGGTTCGTAATCGGCCAAGAAGGAAAAAACGCCCGGGCTTGCCCCCGGGCGTTTTGTTTCAATGATCCTTGCAACCTACGTCAGCCTGATTGCGTTTCCCGATCCTGACGCACCAGCTCGCGCCGCAGCACTTTCCCAACCGTCGTCTTGGGAAGCTCGTCCCTGAACTCAACGTGCGTTGGAACCTTAAAGGGAGCCATGCGCTCCTTGCACCAGGCCTTCACTTCGTCTTCTGAAAGCGTCTCACCAGGCTTGACGACGACCCACGCCTTGACCGTCTCCCCACGGTATGCGTCTGGGACGCCGGCAACACCGACCTCGAGCACGCTCGGGTTTTCGGCGATCACCTCTTCAACCTCGCGCGGCCAGACCTGGTATCCGCTGGGCTTGATCAGTTCCTTCTTACGGTCCACGATGAAGAAATATCCATCCTCATCCATACGGGCGATGTCACCAGTGTAGAGCCAGCCATCACGCAAGGTGTTGGCCGTCTCGGTCGGCATGTTCAAGTAGCCGCGCATAACCTGTGGACCACGCACTACCAGCTCACCAACCTCACCCAGTTCTAGAACCGTTACCCCATCGTCGAGATCAATGATACGCGCCTCGACATCGGGCAACGGCAGCCCGATCGAACCTTCCTTATTCAGGCCGGAGAGCGGGTTGCAGTGGGTTGCGGTGGGGGCTTCAGACAGGCCGTAGCCCTCGACCAGCTTTCCGCCGGTGAGGGACTCGAAGGTAACCTTCGTTTCGCGCATCAGTGGTGCCGAGCCGGAGATGCAGCCGCGGATCGAACTCACATCGATCTTGCCCGCCTTTACATCTGGGTGGTTGTTGATTGCGTTGTACATCGTAGGCACACCCGGGTAGACGGTAGGGCGATACTTGGCGATCGAGGAGAGTACGTCATCCATATCACGCGGGTTGGGAACCATCACCAGAGCAGCTGCAGCGGAAATGCCAAAGCTCATGCCTGCTACCATGCCGTAGACATGAAACATCGGGATGGCCATCAACACGATCTCATGCCCAGGGACGATATCGGGCATGAATGAGCGGATCTGCAGCGTATTGGCTACCAGGTTGCGATGTAGTGCAACGGCTGCTTTCGAAAGGCCGGTCGTCCCACCGCTGTACTGGTAGAGCGCGTCATCGTCAGGACCGATCTCGACGTGTGGGCGCTGCTCGGGTGTGTACTTTTTGAGGACATCCTGGAACCACACGTCCCCTTCCGCAAGCACAGCATGATGTCCTTCTTTCTTCTCCTTAAGCAGCGAGAAGAGTATGCGCAGAACAGGGGGAAGATATTCCTTGATGTTTGCAACGATCAAGGTTTTCAAAGGTGTTTTCGGTTGGACTTCCTTGATCGTCTTATAGAAATTGCTCATGACGAGCATGATCTGGGCACCCGAGTCATTCATTTGGTGCTCGATCTCACGACCCGTGTAGAGCGGGTTCGTAGCAACGACGATCCCGCCGGCCTTGAGGATCGCGTAGAAGGAAATTACGAACTGGGGTGAGTTCGGCATGAAGATCGCGACTGGAGTTCCCTTCCCCACGCCCATGGCTGACAGGCCAGCTGCCAGCCGGTCTGTCAGCTTATCCACTTCCGAATAGGTGAGCGTGTTCCCCTTGAAGATCGCACAGGGTCGATCGGGAAAGTTGCTCGCCGAGTCTTCCAATAACCTGTAAAGAGGTACCGCTGGATACTCAATCGAGGTAGGGACACCTTCATCATAGTGTGCGAGCCAAGGTCGGTCACTCATAGCAGCAAGTCTCCTTTGTGCGGGGTAGGAAGCAGCGGTTCGTAACTTGTTTATACAACGGAATAGGGCTTGCGCAAAGCGCCAATGATATAATATGGGCTCTGAATTGTGCTTGTGGGCACATATGTCGCTGCGATCAGATAACGGCCTGCTCACCCGAGCACCCAGTTTAAGGAAGTGATTCGGCTTTTCCCCGACTGGAAACGACCTCGTCTTAACTCACTCTGCAGGAGGATCTTCATCCATGGAAACGCGTAAGGTGCCGGGCGAGAAAGCCCGATCGTATCTATCACGCGACCACGCCGTCGTCTCCCCTTCTTATCCACGTGCTTATCCATTCATGATGGACCATGGCCTTGGGTCAGAAGTCTGGGATGTGGATGGGAATCGCTATATTGATTTTTGCGCCGGCATAGCGGTTAACTCCACAGGCCACAGCCACCCGGATGTTATCGCCGCCATTAAAGACCAGGTCGATCGTTTCATTCACATCTCCTCCGATTTCTATCACCCGGTCTGGATCGAATTTTCCGAGAAGCTTGCCAGCACGGCTCCTTTCAGCGAACCGGCACGGATCTTCCTTGGGAACTCAGGCACCGAGGCGGTAGAAGCTGCAATCAAACTCGCTCGCTATCATACTGGCCGGCAGCAATTCATCGGTTTCTTTGGCGGCTTCCACGGCCGTACGATGGGATCTCTCTCATTTACCGCAAGCAAACCACTCTACCGCCACCGCTTCATGCCCATGATGAGCGGAGTAACGCACGTCCCCTACCCGGATCCGTACCGCCCGATCCTGGCGCAGAACGGGAAGGATTACGGCGAGACGGTTGTTAACTATATCGAGGAGGTTGTATTCAACCGCTCGGTTCCGCCGGAGGACTGCGCAGGAATCCTGATCGAACCAATCCTGGGCGAAGGCGGTTATGTCGTGCCCCCACCAAGTTTCTTCCCCGCCCTCCGCGAACTATGCGACAAGTACGGCATCCTTCTCATCGTAGATGAGGTGCAATCAGGCGTTGGTCGCACTGGAAAATGGTGGGCGATCGAGCATTGGGGAGTCGAACCCGACATTGTAACCTTCGCAAAGGGCATCGCCTCCGGCATCCCGCTGGGCGGTATCCTTGCCCCGCAGAGCGTCATGAACTGGCCAACCGGCGCACATGGCAACACTTTTGGCGGTAACCCGGTAGCCTGCCGCGCCGGGATTGCAACCCTCGATCTGATTGGCGGTGGGTTCATGCAGAACGCGGCCGTGATGGGTGAGTACATGCTCGACGCATTGGAGGAAATCGCCGCCCGGCATTCGCATATCGGACAGGTGCGGGGCAAGGGATTGATGATCGGTGCGGAGTTGGTGAAAGATCGCGAGTCGAAAACGCCAGCCAAACAACTTCGCGACCGCGTCGTCCAGGCATCCTTCGAGCAGGGACTGCTCACACTGGGAAGCGGAGCCAGCTCGATTCGCTTTGCCCCGCCCCTGAACATCACTCAAGATCTCGTCGATGAGGGCTTGCATATCTTCGAACACGCCCTCACCGAAGAGGAATCCAAGCGCTAACTGCCGGTTATGCTTCCTGATTTTCGTGTCCGCCAGCGTGATTACCTCCTGGAGATCAACCGGGCAATCACGGAAGAACTGAACTTGCAGCGAGTGCTGGACCGCATCGTCCGTGTCTCAGCCGAGCTGCTTGGCGCCAGCGCCAGCCTGATTGCTTTGCGCGATGTACAGGACGGCTGGGGCATCGCCTCCACCCACGGAATCCACCAGGACTTCCTCCAGTACCTCGATCCGCTTCTTGCCGATATCCCCGATCACGGCGATCCCGCTCGTTTTGAAGTGCCTGAAGTCAGCCGCCGGCTGCAGCGGATAACCAAATCCGCCTCGATGGGCTTGCTCACGGGAGTCGGTCTGCCGATGATCGTTCAGGGCGAGGTCATCGGTGTGATTTTTGTTTTCCGCGCATACATGGGACCCTTTTCACGGGCCGATACTACTCTTCTTGGTGCATTTGCCGCACAGGCTGCAATTGCGGCTCATAACGCACGCCTCTTCACCGCCGTCAACCAGCAGCGCCAGAATCTCGACTCGATGCTCGAGGCCGCCGCTGATGGGATCTTTATCCTCGACCCATCTCAGAAGATCACGCGCTTTAACCGGGCTTGCTCACGCCTGACTGGTTTCGATCCAGATGAAGTGATCGGCCGGGAACATGGAGAGATCGTACGCTGGTTGAGCCATGAACCCGGAATGACATTGGAGGAAGCAGAAGCCGGCGGTTGGCCGGTATCAGCCCAGGGTGCCCTGTATGTCGAGGGTGACCTGATCACAAAATCCGGCGGCGCGATCAGCGTTGGCGTCACCTACGCTCCCGCACTCTCTGAAGAAGGCCGGCTCTTGAGCGTCATCGCTACGGTGCGGGACATCACTAAGTTCCGCGAGGCCGAAGAACTGAAGAGCACCTTCATCTCCATCATCAGCCATGAATTACGGACGCCGGTGGCTTTAATAAAGGGCTATGTCAGCACCCTGCGACGCGAGGATGCAAACTGGAAGCGGGAGATCGTCGATGACAGCCTGCAGGTGATCGAGGAAGAAACGGACCGCCTGGCGGCCTTGATTGATGATTTGCTCGATGCCTCCCGTTTGCAGGCCGGTGGGCTCGCCCTCAGTCTCTCGGACATTGCGCTCGATCACCTGGCACGGCGCATGGCGGACCGGTTCAGCACCCAATCCGATCAACACCAATTTGTGCTTGATTTTCCCGAGCCGTTCCCGTTGATCCGTGGGGATGAAAACCGCCTGATACAGGTCATTGGCAATCTCCTGTCGAATGCCATAAAGTACTCACCCCAGGGCGGCAAAATCACGCTAAGCGGGCGTTTTGCGGACGATGAGATCGTGATGTGCGTGAAGGACGATGGCCCCGGGATCGCGCTTGAGGATGTACCCCGGATTTTCAAATTATTTTATCGATCAAACGAGGCTGCCCGCAAAACGAAGGGCGCCGGGTTAGGACTGTTCCTGGCAAAAGCGGTTGTTGAAGCTCACGGCGGCCGGATCTGGGTTGATGATCACTCGTCCCAGGGCGCCCGGATCTGTTTCTCGCTGCCTAGACCTCAACCTTAGGAAGGATAATTTCACACCATGGCTTCCAATGCTGCGCAGATCAACTGCCCCAATTGTGGTGCGCCTATCCAGGCTCGTATCCAACAGCTGCTCGACGCTGCGCGTGATCCATCAGCGAAAAGCCGCTTGCTTTCTGGTAGTCTGAACCGCGCCCAATGCACCGTCTGCGGTTTCGATGGGACAATTGCCACACCACTTGTTTACCACGATCCAGCTCACGAGTTGCTGCTGACCTTTGTCCCGGTCGAGATCAGCATGAAGAATGCCGATCAGGAGAGGCTCATTGGTCAGCTTATCAACCGGGTGATCGATAACCTGCCAGCCGAGGAACGCAAGGGTTACCTGCTTCAGCCTCAAGCTGTCCTAACCATGCAGGGGCTGGTCGAACGCGTGCTTGAATCGGAAGGTATTTCGAAGGAGGAGCTGGAAGCCCAACAGGCCAAAATGCGCCTCTTTGAACAACTCCTGCGCGTTCCTGAAGAACAGCTGCCAGGTTTTGTATCGGAGCATGACACTGAGCTCGATGCAGCCTTCTTCCAACTCGTCAGCCTGACCCTGCAAGCGACCGCTGATCCTCGCGCCCAGGAGGCGATGAGCGGCCGGCTCCAGGTGCTACTTGAGCAGAGCAGCTTCGGTAAGCGGCTCCAGGCGCAGGAGGCCGAGATCCAGGCAGCAACCGAGAGCCTTAGAGAACTCTCTGAAGGCAAATTGACGCGTGAAGCTTTGCTGCAGTTGTTCCTGGATGCTCCAAACGATGACCGCATTACCGCCTTAACCAACCTGACCAGGCCCGCCCTCGACTACGAATTTTTCCAGCTGCTATCGAATAAGTTGGACAAGGCTGAAGGCGGGGATAAAACCCGTCTCGAGTCACTCCGAAAACAAATCCTGGAGGTGACGGAGGAGATAGATCGCATACAGCAAGAGCGCGCTTCACGGTCAGCGGCGCTCTTGAAGACGATGGTCGAAGCAGAAGACACTCAGGCCGCTGTTCAGCAGGCGATCCCATTGATCGATGAACTATTCCTGGGAACACTTGAGGCGAACATACAGGCTGCTCGTGAACGCGGTCAGGAAGGCATGCTAAATAAACTAGAGCAGGTAAATAGCCTGATCCAGGATCAGATCCAGGCTTCGTTGCCACCAGGGATCAGGCTTGCCCAGGAATTACTTGCACTCGAGTCGGACGAAGATCGACTTAAACTGCTTGAAACCAGGGCGGGCGAGATCGATGATAATTTGCTCGGGAGCCTGATGCAGACCAGCCAGCGACTGGAAGATTTAGGCCAGCAGGAAGGCGCGGTCGAGCTTCGCAATCTGTATAAAGCAGCGCTGAAGATGAAGATGAAGGGGTCAATGAAGTCTAGCCAACTTCCTTGATCGTTTGACACGGAAAGGATTTGGAGCCGGTTGCAGCTCCAATCTGTTTAATCCACCCGCAGGAGCATGCCCTTCAGGTAACTCCCCTCAGGAAAAGCAAGCTGCACCGGGTGATCCGCGGCTTGCTCGAAATGACGGATAATGCGGCAGGAAACTCCAGCATCCAATGCCGCATCGGCAAGAATCTTCTGGAACAGCGCGGCCGATATCCCTCCAGAACAGGAGAACGTAGCCAGCAAACCACCTGGCCTTAACAGTTTGAGTGCCAGGAGGTTGATGTCCTTATATGCACGGGAGGCCTTCCCAGCCTGGGCCGCGGTTGCGGCGAATTTGGGTGGGTCGAGGATAATCAAATCAAACCCGGCTCTTCGATCACGCATCGCCCGCAACGCCTTAAAGACATCATCCTGGAGCAGGCCGTGATTCCCACGATCGAGACCATTGAGCCTGATGTTCTGACCTAGCAGTGCGAGAGCGGTGGGAGAACTGTCAAGAAATGTAACGTGCTTTGCTCCAGCTGCCAGGCACCCAAGCCCAAATCCCCCACTGTAGCAAAAAGCATCAAGCACTTCGGCGTCGACCGACCAGCCCGATACTACGGCACGGCTGTCACGTTGATCGAGGTAGTATCCAGTCTTGTGTCCGTGTTCAATATCGACCTGGATGCGCAAACCTGCCTCCTCGATCAGGATTTCACTGTCGAGCGGAGCTCCCCACAATAAGCCCACCCGGGGCTGCAGGCCCTCCAGTTCGCGCACATCCGCATCTGACCGTTCGAAGATCGTGCTGCAACCACCGATATCTCCCAGTAGTTCGGTTATCACATCTCGCTGAGCGTCCGCCCAGGCCGTGGTTAGTTGGACGACGCGAACGTCGCCATATCGATCGACAACCAGCCCGGGCATACCATCCGATTCGGAGAACACTTCGCGCCTGGCATTCGTCTGGGATAAACCCAAAATTCCGTCACGTCTCTCGATCGACCGGATCATCCGCTCGCGTATAAAAGCACGGTCGACAGTTTCACCCTCTTGCCAGGAAAGCACCCGCGCACTGATCTGGGAACGGGGTGAGTACGCGGCGCAGGCGAGCCATGACCTATCTGACGCCCTTACATCGACCACGTCGCCAGGAGCTGGTTCGCCCATGACAGCCTCGATTGCACCAGAGAATATCCAGGGATGCTTACGCAGGAGCGGTTTCTCCCGACCAGATTTTAGGAGCACTTCTGCCTGGGTCATGAGCTTTCCTTTAAAGACATCACTGCGAGATCAATTAGGTCTTGCTTGCGAATAAGGCCTTGAGTCCTGCTTCATCGAGGACCGAGATTCCCAGATCGACCGCTTTCTGGAGCTTTGAGCCCGGCGATCCGCCGGTGACGACGTAGTTGGTCTTCGTACTGACGGTTCCCATGACCTTGCCGCCGTGTGCTTCGATGGCTTGTTTCGCTTCGTCGCGTGACCATGAAGGTAGGGTGCCGGTGATGACGAAAGTGAGTCCGGAAAGCGTTTGCGGCTCAGTCGAGCCTGGGTTAACCTCCATGACCGGCCAGACGCCATACTCTTTAAATCTCTTCAGCAGTTGTTGGTTGGCTTTCGTCGCGATCCAATCCACAATGTTGCGGGCCACGGTTGGCCCGATTCCCTCGATCTGTTCCAACTCCTCAAGTGACGTCCGCTGCAAGCCATCCATACTTCGGAAAACCGTTGCAAGCTCGTTAGCGACAACCTCGCCAACGTTGCGGATACCGAGAGCACCGATCAGCCGTGCAAGCGGCCTCTCCCGCGATGCCTGGATGGCTTCGATCAAATTTTCGGCACGTTTCTCACCAAAACCTTCCAGCGAGATCAGGTCGGCTGTCTCCAGACGATAGAGGTCGGCCACGTTCTCAACCACCTCCTCTTTAACGAGCAGCTCGGCAACCTTGATGCCCAATCCCTCGATATCCATCGCACCACGACTGGCGAAATGCTCCACATTGCGGACTAACTGTGCAGGACACGAACCATTTACGCAATAGACAGCGACCTCCGTTTCGCTTTGTTCAAGCTGCTCGCCGCAGGAGGGACAATGCTCGGGGAGCCCGTAGGGGTGGGTATCCAACTGCCTCACCTCGAGCAGCGGCCCAATAACATACGGGATGACATCACCCGCGCGTTTGAGCAGGACCCTATCGCCGATGCGGATATCCTTCTCGTGGATGTAGTCGAAATTGTGCAAGGTTGCCTGGCGGACAGTCACTCCGCCCACTTGCACCGGTTCCAGGATTGCATACGGCGTTATCACCCCGGTCCGGCCGACATTGAGACCGATATCCAGCAATTGTGTGCTCACAACCTGGGCGGGGAACTTGTAGGCCAGCGCCCCGCGTGGATCCTTGCCAACCACACCCAGGCTTGTGTTGAGGTCTAGATCGTCGAGCTTGATCACAACGCCATCGGCCTCATATGGCAGCTCGTCTCGCATTTCCATCCAACGCTGGTACGCCTGCAGGACGCCCTCCAGGCTATTTTCCCGGCTTGAGCCTCCTGCCACAGGAAAACCGAGCCGGCGTAGGTATGCAAGTGTCTCCCACTGCGTTGCCGGCACCTCACCATCGGCATCGACGATGGCGTATGTCAGCAAACGGATGGGCCGGTTGGCCGTGAGTGTTGAGTCAAGCTGGCGCAGTGCGCCGGCAGCCGTGTTGCGGGGGTTGACATACGCTTTCTCACCAGCCTGCTCCATGCTGCGGTTCAGAGCAGCGAAATCCTCGAGGAAGATGATGGCTTCCCCGCGCACGACGAGCCTTGCAGGTGGGTTAACATCACCCGGCTCGACCGGGATCCGAAGGGGGAGGCTGCGAATCGTCCGCAGGTTCTGCGTGATATCCTCACCGACCTCGCCATCCCCGCGTGTGGCACCCATTGTAAAAAGGCCATCCTCATAATGAAGAACAACTGTGAGTCCATCCAATTTTGGCTCGACCACAAAAGCAGCATGCTGCACTCGCGGGTCCAGCTTGGTGATACGCTCGATCCAGGCTCGCAGCTCATCATCGTCATATGCGTTTGCCAGGCTGAGGATCGGGGTTGGATGTGGAATGCGCTGGAACCCATCCGCGGGTGTGGTACCTGCACGCTGGGTTGGAGAATCGGACGTGATCAATTCAGGATGTTCAGTTTCCAGGCTCTGCAGTTCACGCAGGAGCTGGTCGTACTCGAAATCGCTGACGGAAGGTTGATTGAGGACGTAATACCGGTAATTGTGGCGACGTAGTGCTTCACGCAGCATTTGAATGCGTTGCACAGGATCGGACCCGCTCATGTACCTCACCTATCCATTCTTGCCAACCTGTTATCGGTCTTCATCTCGGCCAGCACGTGGCATGGAATCCGGCCAAACCGGGAGGAACATCATCCACTCATCTGGACGGCTGCGGATGTAACCCTCGAGTATTTGGATCGTCTGCTGAGCGAGCCGGAGTGTGTCCACTCGGTCATCACCCGTCCGCTCCGGGACAAGGATGTGAGGACCAGTCACATGGTACTTGCCCTCACCATTTTTTTGAACGACCCCTATCACTACGTGTGAGTCAGTACGGATCGCCATGCGTGCGTGACCGATGGGAAGCACGACCTCCCGCCCGAAGAACTGCATCGGTACCCCCCCCAGATCAGACCGGTCTACGCCCGTAACCACAAACCCGCCCTGCTTGAGCCTGCGGATCGCCTTGCGCAGCGATTTATTCGAGATGGGCGTGATCTCGACCCCGATCCGGCGCCTGAGATCGTTTTCTGCAATGTAGCTGCCGCGTACATCGTGATAGGAAAGGACCTGGATCGGTAAACCGCGTCGTGCCATCATCACCATGAACATATTAAAACTGCTCATGTGGGCGCCCACAAAAACGACTCCATGCCCTTGTTCGCTCGCTTTTTCAGCCTCAGAGAGAATGTGATCGTCGATCGTGCAGTATTTCCCCTCAAACTCAGCAGTATCGGTCATAGCCCGAAACCAGTCAACATACCCGTGCCCTACGTTCTGTAATACCTGGAATACGACACCGTCCAGCTGTGGCGAATCGTAGGGCAGATCCCGAATAACGGATTGGTTGGCACGGATTGCCTGGTAGAGGCTGCTCTGCCTTCGACTGGCGAGGATATTTGCCAAGAAGTCGGCAAGGGCATACGCCTGACGTCTTGGCAAGACTCTCCCAAGGAAATACCCGACCCGGGGTCCAACCTGGCTGGTGATGAAATCGTGTAAGAGCATCGTCACTGGTCCGTCTGTCTACCATCCAAGTGCGAA
>Ga0315553_10000784_pt1 | contig 27411 bp, 22 predicted proteins | sample SalMarSW160140MG_FD_203099 | JGI IMG/M metagenome (GOLD analysis project Ga0315553, IMG submission 203099) | Salt marsh sediment microbial communities from the Plum Island Ecosystem LTER, Massachusetts, United States - Salt Marsh Sediment SW1601-40 ... | reverse complement strand
CCATCTCGAGCCTCGCGGCCTACGGCGCCGGGCTGGAGCGCGTGCTCTCGGTGGCGCTGTTCCCGATCGTGATCCTCACCATGTTGATCGAGCGCATGTCGGTGGTGTGGGAGGAGAGCGGGCCGCGCGCCGCTCTCCAGCAGGCGGCGGGCAGCCTGACCGTCGCGAGTCTCGCCTATCTCATCTTCCACGTGGAGCTGATCCAGCACCTCACCTTCGTGTTCCCGGAGCTCCTGCTCGTGGTGATCGCGGTGATGCTGCTGCTCGGCCGCTACAGTGGCTACCGCCTGACCGAGCTGTACCGGTTCCGCGGTCTCGCCGGCGGCGACGGCGAGCCCTCGTGAGCCTGCTCTACCTGACGCGGCAGGGCGTGCTGGGCATGAACGCCCGCAACGCCCACTACATCAGCCGTTGGAACGCGCGGCGCAACTACCCGCTGGTGGACGACAAGCTGCGCACGAAGCGTCTGGCCCAGGGGGCGGGCATCGCGGTGCCGCCGCTCTACGGCGTGGTGCGGGCGAACCACGAGCTGCGCGATCTGCGCGCGCGTCTGGCCGGCTACGCCGACTTCGTCGTGAAGCCCGCCCACGGCAGCGGTGGCAACGGAATCCTGGTGGTCGGAGAGCGATCGGGCGACCGGCTCGTCAAGTCGAGCGGACAGGAGATCACCTTCGAGGATCTGGAGTACCACGTCTCGAACGTGCTGAGCGGGATGTACAGCCTCGGCGGTCAGCCCGACGTGGCGATGCTGGAGTACCGCGTCTCCTTCGATCGGCTGTTCGAGGACGTCGCCCACCGCGGTGTCCCCGACATCCGCACGCTCGTGTTCCGCGGCGTGCCGGTGATGGCGATGGTGCGCCTGCCGACCCGTGCCTCGGACGGCCGCGCCAACCTGCACCAGGGCGCCGTGGGAGCCGGCATCGACCTGGACGGTGGGCGCACCACGTCGGCGGTCTACCGCAACCGCATCATCGACAGTCATCCCGACACCGGCCACGGGATCACGGGGCTGGAGATCCCGGGCTGGGAGAAGCTGCTCGACCTCGCGGCGCGCTGTCACGAGCTGACCTCCCTCGGCTACCTCGGCGTGGACGTGGTGCTCGACGGGAACTACGGGCCGCAGATGCTCGAGCTGAACGCGCGCCCGGGCATCAGCATCCAGATCGCCAACAAGGCCGGGCTGCGCCACCGCCTCGAGCGGGTGATGCACTGGCTCGAGGGGCGCAAGGAGCCGCCGCCGGTGTCCGAGCGCGTGGCCTTCGCCCGCGCGAGCTTCGCCTGCGCCTAGGAGCGCGAGGCCGGAGCGTCGAGGAAGAGCGGCGACGACCAGGCCCGCTCGCGCACGGGAGCCAGGCAGTCGTCGCCGGGCTCGGCCCGCCAGCCGACGCGGCACGGCTCCACGCTCACGGCCCGCCCGTCGGCGTCGAAGCGCGCGCGCAGGTTCGCGCCGTCGATGGCGGGGGTCGGTTCCTGGAGCGCCCGGGCGTAGTAGACGCGGTCGACGTCGCCGAAGTCCGGGTCCTCGAAGGTCGCGCTGCAGCCCGCCGCGTCGCCCGGGCAGGGGATCCGCAGCCAGGGATCTTCGATCCGGAGCGCGAGGTCGGCGGGGTCGGCGCCCGGCCGGATGCGCACGATCTCGATCGCCTCGATCGCGTGGCGCCGATTCGAGGGGTAGTAGCACTCACCCAGACACAGCGACTCGATGCGCTCGGCCGAGAGGGCGGCGCGCGTGGCGGCGGGGCAGCCGGGTCGCTGGACGAAGCTGCCGAGCGCGCGCACCTCGAAGCGCGGCAGCGCGCGCTGCACCACCGCGGATCCCATCGGCGCGCGCCCTTCGGGCCCGTTCACCAGGTCGAACCAGAGCAGGATGCGCGGTCCGCTGGTCGCGTACACCTCGCGGCGCATCAGCGCCTCCCAGATGCTGCGGCGATCGCGGCCGGCGGAGTGCACGGCGACCAGCCCGCCCGGGTAGAGGAAGCTGGCGATGCGCTCCACGTCGAGCAGGCCGCGGAAGCCCGAGGGCGCCGCCGGGGAGCGCACCGCGCGCCCCGGGTCCTCCGCCTCCCCCGACACGAAGCGGGAGAGCCAGCGCTCGCCGCGCTCGGAGGCGAAGCCACGAGCGTCGGTCATCCCCTTGCGATGCACCTGCTTGTAGCCGCTGCCCGCGCGCGCGGTGTGGTTGTCGCTCGAGCCGATCAGCCCGAAGCGGAAGCGCAGGGGGCGGCCCTGCTCGTCGCGCTGGTCGGTGCTCTCCGCCGCGAGCGTCGCCTGGACGCTCGTGTACGGGCGCGGGCTCATCGCCGACTTGAAGGCCCCCCGGTCCTGGTCGCAGTCGAGCCAGTCTTCCACCGCCGCGTCGGGCACCACCCAGTTCGGGCGCGTGCCCGCTTCCACGGCGAAGCGGCGCGCCTCCTCGACGCGTTCCTCGCACTCGGCGGACGCGGGATCCGCGCAGCGCGCGCGCACCAGCTCGCCGGCGCGCCAGCAGCAGGGGAGGAAGTCGGGGGTCGGCTCGGCGCACACGCCGCGCTGCGCCGCGTCGTCGGCCCGTGCCGCGGCCGCCGAGAAGCGCTCCCCGGCGCCGTGGCCCGAGTAGACCTCGATCAGGCGCTGGGACTCGGGAGCCAGGCGCTCGCGCGTGAGCTGGTTGGCCATCGTCGCACCGGGCGGCGCGTGGATGCCCCAGGTGAGCCCGTGCGGGATCACGAGGTGCGGATATCCCCACTGGCTCAGCTTCTCGAACAGCACCTCGGGGGTGGGCGCGTTCTCCAGGCAGTCGGGCGGCAGCGCGCGGACGTCCACCCCGTGCTCACACATGGGAGTGTCGGCTAGCTGGCGCAGCCACCACAGGAAGTCGGCGTAGGGCGGGAGGCCGACGCTGAGCACCGCCTCGGCGCCGCGCGCCAGCCACAGGAAGTGTCCGCGGCTCATCGCGTCGTCCGCTAGCGCGGAGATCGGGCGCGTCGGAAGCTGCGATGCATCGAGGGTGGGGAAGATCACGTTCTTGTGCCCGAAGTGCGTCCGTGGGCTCGTGCCCGTCTGGGTCCACTCCCAGCCCGCGAAGGGCACCAGGTCGGGATCCGCCGGGTCGCCCGAGCGCGCGTCGCACTCGCGCAGGCTCTCCAGGGAGCGGCGCCAGCGCGGCCCGGTGAGGCCCTCGGCGTGATCGTTGAGCGAGAAGAAGTCGAGCTCGGCGCACCAGCGGGCGAAGTCGCAGGCGTCGGCCGGCGGGTGCACGCCCTCGCCGCCGAACAGGGGCAGGCCGTAGAGGAAGGCGTCGATCGAGTAGGTGGTGTGGACGTGGAGGTCGCCGAACAGGATCTGCTTCGCCCGCGTGACTTCGCTCGGCGTGGCCTCGCTGCGCGCGGCCTCCGGCCGCTTGCCCGTTCGATCTTCGCTCGGCGTGGCCTCGCTGCGCGCGGCCTCCGGCCGCTTGCGGGCCGGGCCCTGGATCTCGCCGGCGGGCTGGTCGGAGCCGCTGCAGGCCAGCGCCAGGAGCCCGATCGCGATCGCCGCCTTGCGCATCGCGGCCGGCGTACCTCAGTCCACGAAGCCGCGGCGCTGCACCGGTCGCGTCAGCGGCTGGTGCACGTCGTCTTGGTTCTCGAAGGCCGAGAAGCCGGCCGCGAAGCCCGCGCCATCCGAGGCGCGGCGCGCGGCGAGATAGGCGTCGAAGCTGTCGGCCCAGACGAGGTAGCGCAGGAACGCGCGGTTGGGGCTGGTGCGGCGCAGCTCGCGCTGGAACTCGGAGGAGGGCTGGGCGAGCTCCTCGGCGGTCTCCCCGAGCGTCCGGCGCCGCCACTCGAGGATGGCCGCGAGGTCGGCGCCCTCACCGGTGATCCGCCAGCGCAGGCCGTCGGCGCCGATCGGCAGGCGGTCGAAGTGGGAGCGCAGGCGAGCGCGCTGGGACAGCGGCAGCAGCGAGAGCGAGAGCCCGTCGAGGGGCACGTTGAGCGCCCGCTCCACCCCGCGGTAGAGCTCGTCGAGCAGGGTCTGGTCGTCGATCACGAGCGCGCGCCCGTAACGCACCAGCACGGGCACCTCGCGCGCGCCGGCCGGCGCCGGGCGCGGGTCGGGCAGACGCACCGAGCGTCGCTGTGGCCGGGCGGCGGCGGCGGCCTGGTCGCGCAGCGCGGACTGCTCCTCCTTCGCCCGGGCCAGGTCCCCGCGCAGCGCCTGCTCGCGCGCGGTCGCCTCGCGCAGCCGCGCGCGCAGCGCCTCGGGTCCCCCGGCGCTCGCCGCCGCGATCTCCTCGCGCAGCCCCGCGGTGTCCGCGCGCAGCGACGCCAGCGTCTCCTGCGCCTGCTGACGGCGCCCGGCGAGCTCCTGGCCCTGGGCGGCCAGCGGGGCCAGCTCGGCGCGGATTGCCGCGGCCTGTTCGGTGGCGGCTGCCAGCGACGCGGGGGTGAGCTCGGGGCGCTCGTCGAGCAGCGCGTGCAGGCGACCGACCGCGTCGCCGCTGCTGATCTGGACCACCGCCAGCATCACGACGAGGATGCCCGTGACGTTCGCCATCGTGTCGAGGAGCGAGTCGAGGTTCTGCTCGACGCCGCGTCGCCGCGCGCGGGAGGCCATGCTATTCGGCTCCCGCGGTCACGGCGGAGAAGTCGAGCTCGCCGTTCTCGGGGATCGGCATCAGGCCGTTGCGCGCATCCTGGCGCGCGGCCTCGATCGCCAGGGCCCGGCACGTGCCGACGCCGCTCGGCCGCACCAGCAGGATCGCCGAAGCGCCGCGCGCCGCGCGCACGTCGGCGAGGAAGGCGCGGACGTCGAGGCTGTGCTCGATGCTCGAGGAGGGAACGCGGATCGGGTGCCGGTCGGGGCCCTCGTAGAGCACGACGCCGTCGCCGCGGCACTCGGCGAAGTGGGGCTCGAGGCCGGTACCGCTGCCCGAGGGCTCGATCCCGATCGGCGCGCTGGCGAGCGACGTGCGCCGCTCGCTGATCCGCTTCGCGAGGGCATCGCGCTCGGCGTCCAGCGAGGCCAGCTCCGCCTCTAGGTCGTCGACGCGCTGGTTCGTCGCCTCCACGTCCGAACGCAGCGGAGCGCTCTCGGCGCTTACGGCTCCGTAGCGAGCGCGCTTCTCGGCAAGCTCGTCGCGCGCCTGCTGCTCCTGTACGACCGCCGCCTCGGCCGACGCCACCTCCTGTTCCAGCGCGCGCAGAGCGGTCAGCCGCTGGTGGCCCTCGGCGATCTCGCGCTCCAGCGCGTCGTAGGCATCGAGGTCGATCGCCTCGGGGCCGATCTCGCCGATCGCGGTGGCGGTGATCAAGAGCGTCAGCGTGCCGATGATGCAGGCGAGCACCGACAGGAACGGGAACAGAGAGACGACGTTCCCGCTGCGCTTGCGCGTGCGCGCCACGCTAGCCCAGGAAGAAGAAGCGGGAGCGACGCGGAGGAGTGTCGGCCTTCCCCGGACCGCGGCGCTCGATCGCCTCCAGTGCGCCCGCGATCCGCTCGGCGAGCGCGCCGAGGTCGCCGCGCGCGGCACTCGCGCTCTCGCGCAGGGAGGCGAGCGTGGTGGACAGCTCCCGGGTCGCCTCGCTCAGCGCCGCGCGCTGGCTCTCGGAGAGCGCCGCGTCGCGCCGCAGCTCGGCCTCGCGGTCGCGGGCGCGCTGCGCGTCCTCGGCGTGCAGCGCATCCAGCTGCTGCCGGCGCCGGAGATCGATCGCCGCCACCTGCTCGTCGATCCGGCCGAGGGTCGCCGCCAGCCGCTCGCCGGCCGCGCGCACGCCGTGGGCCTGGGACTCCTCGGCCACCACCAGCTCGCGCTGGAAGGTGTGGGCGTCCCGGGCGGTGGCGTGCAGGTGCTCGGCGAACTCGGTCAGCAGGCGTGCGCCCTCGTTGCGCAGCTCCGAGGCCTCGCCCCGGATGCGGGCGAGTGTGCGCGCGAGATCGTCCGCCGCGCCCGCGAGCTCCTGGCCCTGGGCGCGCCGGGTCTCCCCCGCCTGGGCCGCCTCCTCCTGGAGGCGACGGTGCAGGCGCTCGACCGCCGCCAGCTGCTCTCCCTGCCGGTGGGCGCCGTCCTCCTGGACGCGGCGCACCTCGGCTGCCATGCCCTCCAGGTGGCTGCGGAAGTCGCGCAGCAGGTTGCGCTGGGTCTCCGAGAGCTCGTCGCTCGCCTCGCGCTGGCGGGCCGCCGCCCAACGTCCGAGCTGCTCGAGCTGCTCCGCCTGTCGCAGCCGCAGCTGCTCGTCCACCTTCTGCCAGCCCGAGACGACCTGTCCGGTCAGCGTCTCGCCGATCTGCCCGAGCCGGTCGAGCCAGCCGCGCAGCTCGGCGTGGTGGGCCGCCATCGCTCGCGCCACGGCCTCCTGGATCACCTGCTCCTCGGGCGCGGGGGCGTCGCGCTGCGGGTCCTCCAGCCGCGGCACCAGACGCTCGTCGGTGTAGTCCTCGATGGCGACGAGCAGGTCTTCCTCGGCCTTCTGGAGCGCGCTCGCCGGGAACATGATCAGGATGCTCATCACCAGCGCCAGCAGGGTGGTGTCGAAGGCGACGCCCAGTCCGGTGGTGACGCCGCCGATCGCGTTCTTCATCAGCGCCAGATCGGCCGCGGCGCCGATCGACTCGGAGAAGCCGGCCACGGCCGCGCCGATCCCGATCACGGTGCCGATGAAGCCCAGGATCGGGACCGCCCAGATGAACACCCGCACCAGCGTGTAGCTCGACTCGACGGCGTCGGCGTCGGCCTGGGCGCGCGCGGTCAGCTGCTCCACCACCTCGCGCGGGTCGCGCCGGCTCTGGAAGTGGAGCAGGGCGCGCCGCAGCCGGCGCGCGACCGCGCTGCGGGGGGCGTCGGCGGGCAGCGCGTCGAGGTGGGCCAGGAACTCGGGCACCGCCTCGGGCGCGATCTCCGTCGCGATGCGGTCGGGCAGCAGGTCGAGGTCGAGGGCGGCCCGCTCGCGACGCAGCGCGATGTACTTGGCGAACAGGATGACGGCCGACCACCAGGAGAAGAAGGCGATCGCGTAGGGAACACGGCCGCGGCTGGCGAAGATCTCGCCGAAGGGGGTGTCGGCCAGCGGCGACACCACGGCCACGTAGAACAGCGCGGTGGCCGCGAGGGCGGCCGCGCCGGTCCAGGCGAGGGCGACGTCGGTGGAGGCGCCGGAGCGCTCCGGGTCGGATCGCAGCGGATTGCGCAGAGCCATGACCGGCCGGGGAGTATCCCACGTCGGCGCGCGCCCCGCTGCTCGCGGTCTCGGCCGGCCGCGCCGGCCGACCGGGATATAATGCGTTGCCCGTTCCGGAGCATCGACTTCGCGAGTGGGCTCGGGCGGATCCGGGCCGACCCGGCCACGACAGGGGACAGGGGAGGGTGACCCATGCGCATCGGTCTCATGCTCGGCGGCAGCGAAGGCTCGCTCGAGAGCGCCACGGCCCAGGCCCGGCGGGCCGAGAGCCTCGGCCTCGACAGCTTCTGGCTGCCCAACATCTTCGGCCACGACGCGATCGGCACCGCGGCGATCGTGGGGCGGGAGGTTCCGCGCATCGAGCTGGGAACGGCGGTGGTGCCCACCTACCCGCGACACCCGGTCGCGCTGGCTCAGCAGGTGCTGACGACCTCCGCGGCCACCGGGGGGCGCTTCACGCTGGGGATCGGACTCTCCCACCGGATCGTGATCGAGGATCTCTTCGGCCTCGACTACTCGAAGCCCGCCCGGCACATGCGCGAGTACCTCGAGGTGCTGACACCGCTGCTGCGCGGCGAGCCGGCGAAGCACCAGGGCAGCGAGTTCCGGGTGAACGTCGGGCTCCAGGTTCCCGACGCCCGGCCCGTTCCGGTGCTGGTGGCGGCGCTGGGACCGGTGATGCTCGGTATTGCCGGACGCCTGGCCCAGGGCACGATCACCTGGATGACCGGACCCGACACGCTTGCGCGTCACATCGTGCCGACCCTCACCAGGGCAGCGCACGGAGCGGGCCGGCCGGATCCGCGCGTGGTGGCCGGGCTGCCGATCGCGCTGACCCGCGACGTGGACGCCGCCCGGGAGGTGGTCGCGAAGACCTTCGAGATCTACGGGACGCTCCCCTCCTATCGGGCGATGCTCGACCGCGAGGGCGCGGCCGGCCCGGCGGACGTGGCGCTGCTCGGCGACGAGGCGCAGCTGACCGCCCAGCTCGACCGGCTGCGCGACGCCGGCGTGACCGACCTCGACGCCGCGATCACCCCGGTGGACGCGGGCGCCGGAGAGCGCACGCTCGAGTTCCTCGCGGGCTACCGCTAGGGAGCCGTCGTCGACCCGCGCGCGCCCAGGGAGGAGCTGCGCGTCAGCTACCGGCTGGCCGCAGGAGGCGTGGACGCCGAGGCCCGGGCCGAGGCGATCGCCCGCGAGCAGACGGTCGAGGTGCCGCGCGTCGTGGCCGAGCGCGAGCCCTTCGTGGCGCACCAGATCCTGGGCCGCGTCGAGCGGGTGTCGGGCGCGGGGTCGGGCGCGAGCGTGGCGACGATCGCCTACCCGCTGGCGGCGACGGCCTGCGACCCGGCCCAGCTGCTCGGCGTGCTCTTCGGCAACGCCTCGCTGTACCCGGATGTGGAGTGCGTCGACTTCGACCCCCCGGCCTCCCTGTGCCAGGCGTTGCGCGGCCCGCGCTTCGGCCTGGCCGGCCTGCGCGAGGTGAGCGGCGTGCGCGACCGGGCGCTCACCTGCACCGCCGTCAAGCCCCTGGGTCTCTCGCCGGCGGAGCTGGCCGCCCGGCTGCGCACCTTCGCGCGCGCCGGCATCGACGTGATCAAGGACGACCAGGGCCTCGCGGACCACTCCTTCTGCCCCTTCGAGGAGCGCGTGCGCGCGTGTCTGGAGGCCGCCGAGGAGGTCGCGCAGGAGACCGGACACCGCGCCCTCTACGTCCCCAACCTGATCGGCACCCCGGGGCGCGTGTTCGCCCAGCTGCGCTTCGCCGAGGACGCGGGCGCGCGGGCGGTGATGGCGTCGCCCCTGCTCCTCGGCCTGCCCACCTTCTGGGAGCTCTGCCAGCGACGCGCGTCGGTGCCCGTGATCGCGCACCCCTCCCACGCGGGCGCGCTCCGCTACGCGCCCGAGCTGCTGTTCGGGAAGCTGCTGCGCCTGTACGGCGCCGACGCGGTGATCTTCGTCGGCTTTGCGGGCCGGTTCGGGACGCCGCGCGAGACCTGCGCGGCGATCGCGGCGAACCTGCGGGCGCCGTGGCGGGGTCTGGCCGCGAGCCTCCCGGTCGCCGGAGGCGGGCTCGAGCTCGAGGGCGTCGCCGAAGCCGTCGCCTTCTACGGGCGCGACACGATGCTGCTCGTCGGCGGCAGCCTGCAGCTGGAGGAGGGCGGGATCCTCGAGCGCAGCCGCGCCTTCGTGCGCGCCGTGGGCGAGGCGTCCGCGGGTCTCGTCCGGGAAGGGGCGGTCGCGCCGTGACCCAGGGCACGAGGCCGCGCCCGAAGCTGTTTCGCGCCCTGGGCGCGCACGAGCCGCCTGCGGCGGTAGAGGTGGAGGGCCGCGCCTTCGCGCTCGGAAGCTGCCTGAAGCACGACTCCTGGGCCGCGACCGCGGTCTACCGGTGCGGCGAACGCCGCATCCTGTGCAAGTTCGGCCGCCAGCAGCCGATCCTCGGCGTTCCGGCCCGGTGGCTGGGGCGCGCACTCGCCCGGCGCGAGGGCTGGTTCCTCGAGAACCTCGGCGACCTGCCGAGCGTGCCCCGCTCCTGCGGTCCGGTGCGCGTCGCCGGTGCAGTCGTCGATCACGCCGTGGCGCACGACTACATCGGCGGCCACCCCCTCTCCCGCGACGAGCGGGTGGACGACCGCTTCTTTCCCCGACTCCACCACCTGCTCGACGCGATGCACGGGCGCGGAGTCGCCTACGTGGACCTGCACAAGCGCGAGAACATCGTCGTCGGAGACGACGGTCGGCCGTGGCTCGTGGACTACCAGATCTGCTGGCGGTCGACCGCGGGCCGGTGGGGCCGGCTGTGGCCCGCGCGGCGCGTCTTCGCGTCCCTGTGCGTTGCCGACCGGTACCACCTGATCAAGCACCAGCTGCGCCTGCGACCCGACCAGGTGCCCGGGGAGCTGCGCGATCTCGACCGCCTGCGCCCCTCGCTCCTGCACTGGCACCGGCTCCTGGTGGGCGACCCCTTCCGCGCGCTGCGCCGTCGCATCCTGGTGTGGATGGCCATCCGCTCGGGTGCCGGGCGGGCGAAGAGCGAGGTGTTCCCCGAGGAGTCGGTGCGCCTCGCCCGCGAGCGGAGGGCCTCGCTCGGCTGGCGCGGCGGCGGCTCGGGCGGCCCGGTCTGAGCGCAGCGCGGCGGGCGGGCTCCCGCGCCGCTCACAGCAGCCCGAGCTGACGCGGCTCGCCGAGGGCGTCCTCGGTGTGCTCGCCGGTGGCCTCCAGGATCGCGTCGGCGATCGGGCGCAGCACGCGCTCGACGTAGTGGGCGCGATCGATCCCCGGCGGCAGCGGCTCGTCGTGGAAGACCGGCTCGGGTCCACCGGCGGTGATCACGTAGCGGACGACCGGGCCCGCGCGCGCGCCGGCCTTGCGCGCGGCCTGGACGTGGGGGGGCGTCGATGCCGTGTAGCGGTCGAGCGCGCCCTTGCGCACGCGCTTGGTGTACACGAGCTCCTCGTCGAGGTCGCCGCCGCGCACCGCCTCCACCGTCTCGCGTACGAAGGGCAGCACCGGCGCGTCGGTGAACACCCGCTCGAGCATGCCGCGCTGGAGGCGGCGCGCGACCGCGGGCCAGTCGCGCCGCACCGACTCGAGGCCCACCACCGACAGCTCGCCCGCACACCAGCCGGCATAGCGCTTCTTGCTGCCGCTGCCGCCGCCGCGCACGCGCGGCATGAACAGCCGGTCGTAGACCCGCTCGAGCTCGAGCTCGAGGTGCGAGGGCACGCCGTAGCGCTCGTGCACGTGGCGGGCGATGCGCTCCTGGACGCGGGCGCGCAGGCGCTCCGCCTCGGCGTGGCGATCGCCCTTTCCGCCCTCGAGCTGCGCGAAGATCGAGTCGGTGTCGCCGTACAGGACGGAGACGCCGCAGCTCTCGAAGGCGTCGCGGGTGCGGTGCAGGATCTCCTGGCCGAAGCCGGTGATCGCGTTGGCGATCGCCGGATCGAAGAAGCGGCAGGACGGGGCGGCGAGCACGCCGAACAGCGCGTTCATCATGATCTTGATCGCCTGGTCCGCATGGCGGTCTCCGCGCTTCTGGGCCGCCTGCCGGCGCTCCCGGAAGCGCTCGATCACCGACGGCAGGATCGCGCCCTCCCGCGCGAAGCGCGCGCCGCCCGGCGCCTCGATCGCGTCCGCCCCGGCGCGCGCGTGGGCGAGCGGATCGAGCTGGAAGGTGCGCATCAGGCTCGGGTACAGGCTCTTCCAGTCGAAGACGGCGACGTTCGCGAACAGGCCCGGGGTCGAGTCGAGCACGGCGCCGCCGCGCACCGGCTCGCTCGGGCGCGAGGCGTCCACGCTCGGAGCGACGAAGCCGCGCCGGCGCAGCTCGGGCAGGTAGAGCCGGTCGAAGGAGGCGATGCTGGCGCCGACGCGGTCGAGGGGCATGCCCGAGAGCAGGCTGCGCTCCACCGCGAGCGCCAGCAGGCCCTCCCGCTCCAGCACGTCGATCACGAGTCGGGCGTCCTCCCGGTTGTAGGCGACCAGGGCCTCCGGGTCCTCGCGGTAGAGGCGATCGATCTCGAGGGCGGGGTTCACCACTTTCGCGATCCGCTTGCCGCGCCCGAGCACGTGCTGGGCGACGCTCTCGAGCCGGTAGTCGTCGAGGCGCATCGCGTCGCGCACCAACGGGAGGCCGTCGAGGACCACGCGTCCGGGCACGGCGGCCCGCGCCTCGCGCGTGAAGCCCATCTCCTGCTGGAAGCGCACCTCGCCCGCGACGCGTCCGATCTCGAGCGGCGCGCCGAGCGTCTCGCCGCGCTTCGCCCACAGGCGCAGGTCGAAGTCGACCACGTTCCAGCCGGTGATCACGTCCGGGTCGATCTCCCGCAGGCGGCGCGCGGTCGCCCGCAGCAGCGTCCGCTCGTCCGGATGCGCGATCGCGTCGGCGACGGCGCCGCGGCCCGCCAGGTGCACCTCGTCCACACCGTCTCCCACCAGGGCCACCGAGCGGATCTCGCGCGCCTCCGGATCGGTCTCCAGGTCCAGGGAGACGACGCGCAGCGAGGGGCGCGGCTCGGCGGGCGCGAGCTCGGGGTTGCCGAAGTGGAGCAGGCCTTCGCGCACCTGCGAGGGGCCCTCGATTGCGACGCCCGCCCGCAGGCCGGCGTCGATCAGGTAGCGGTAGGGGAAGCGCAGGTCGGCCTCGAAGCTGGGTCGACCCGCCCGGGAGAGGCGCTCGCGCAGCGGGGGCACCGCCGAGGGAGCCGGCACCGTGACGCGGACCAGCGCGTTCCCCTCCAGGTCGCGCAGGTCGCACTCCTCGATCCGCGCCCGGGCGTCGCCGGCCAGCAGCGGGGCGTCCTCGGCGCGCGCGAAGAAGTACGGCCGGAAGCGGTCGTCCTCGACGACGAAGGGGCGGCCGTCTTCGAGACGGCCGTAGAGCTGCACGATCGGGACGCCGTCGCGGATGCGGTAGGTGGGCTGGAGGATGAATCCGGCGGGCACGGTAGGTCTCCGCCCCGGTCCGAGGGCCTGCGGAAGTCGAATGCGGAGTGGCGAACCGGTGACGATTCCGAGACGCTTCTCGCACATCGAGCGCTCCCGCGCCTGCGGGAGCCGGTGTTCACGATAGCCTCTGCCGGCGTCGGGGGAGTAGCCGCCGGCGGTGGTCGGGACCAGGACCTCCGGAGAGCGACCTCGAGAAGAGAGGGATCTCGGGAAAGATGGGCCAACGCATTCTGGTCGTGGACGACGAGCCCGATCTGCTCGAGCTCGTCCGCGTCAATCTCAGCCAGGCGGGCTTCGAGGTGGAGACCGCCGACACCGGCCGCCAGGCTCTCGAGCGTCTGCGCCGGGCGTCTCCGGACCTGCTGATCCTGGACCTGATGCTGCCCGACCTGTCCGGCACCGAGGTGTGTCGCCACGTCCGCTCGGACCCGACGCTGGCGGAGCTGCCGGTCATCATGCTCACCGCGAAGGCGGACGAGGTCGATCGCGTGGTCGGGCTGGAGCTCGGCGCGGACGACTACGTGACCAAGCCCTTCAGCCCCCGGGAGCTCACCCTGCGTGCCCGGGCGGTGCTGCGCCGCCGCCAGCCCCCGAGCGCCAGCGGCACCGCGGTGCTCGAACGAGAGGAGCTGCGCCTCGACCCGGAGCGCCACCGCTGCTTCGTCGCGGGAGGTGAGATCGAGCTGACCGCGAAGGAGTTCGCGCTGCTCCACGGCCTGATGATGCGGCCGGGCCGGGTGATGACGCGCGAGCAGCTGCTCGACGACGTGTGGGGCACCGACATCGCGGTCACCACCCGCACGATCGACACCCACCTGAAGCGACTGCGCGAGAAGCTCGGTCCGGCGAGCCACCTGATCGAGACGGTGCGCGGGGTGGGCTACCGCTTCGCCGAGTGAGCCGCCGAGCGGGCGCTAGCGCCGGACGGCCGCCTTCCGCAAGCTGTTCCCGCACCGCTCCCCCGGAGTGAAGGATGCTCGGGCGACCGCTCTCGCGCGCGGCGGCGTTTGCCGCGCTGCTGACCCTGCTGCTCGTCGGCTGGGAGCAGTGCGCCTCGCGGGACCTGCGCGCCCGGGAGCTCGCGCGGCTCGACCAGGCCCTCGAGCGGCACGCCCGCGAGCTGGCGCGCTGGCTCGGCGTGGCGCCGCCGGACACCCTCACGTCGAAGCAGCTCGCCGAGCGCGTCGACGCCAGCGCGCGGGCGGCTGGCGTGCGCGTGACCCTGATCGACCCCGACGGAAGGGTGCGCGTCGACTCGGACGTGTACGCCTCGCGGCTGCCCGGGATCGAGAACCACGCCGGCCGCGAGGAGGTGGTCGCCGCCCTCGCCGGGGGGGTGGGCAAGGCGTCGCGGCTCAGCGACACCGTCGGCCGCGAGCTTCGCTATGTCGCGGTCCCGGCACCGGGGGGCGGGGTCGTGCGCGTGTCCGGCGATCTCGATCGGGTCGCGGCGCAGGTCGACTCCGCGCGCGCCTATGCGCTCGGCGTGATCGCGATCGCCGCCCTCGGAGCGATGGCGCTCTTCCAGGGCTTCTTCTGGCTGCTCCACCGCCGTCCGCTGGAGGAGGTGCGGCGGATGGCCGCCGAGGTGGCCGAAGGGCGGCTCGACGTGCGCGCTCCGCGCATCTCCGATCCGGTCCTGTCCCGGATCGCCGGTGCGATCCATCAGATCGCGGCGCAGCTGCGCTCGCGCCTGCGCGAGGTGACGCGCGAGAAGGAGCAGCTCGGTGCGGTGCTGGAGGCGATGGTGGAGGGCGTGCTGGTCGTTGACGAGCACGGCCTGATCCTGCTCGCCAACCCGCGTCTGCGCGAGCTCTTCGACATCCAGGGCGAGCTCGAGGGCCGCCCGCTGCTCGAGGGCATCCGCAACACCGACCTCGACGCGCTGCTCGCCCTGGCCTCGGACTCGGACGAGACGGTGGGCCGCAACCTGACGCTGCACGGATCCAGCCCGCGCACGCTCCAGGTGACGGCGGCGCGCTTCCCCGGCGCCGGCGATCGCGTCGGCACGATCGCGGTCTTCCACGACGTCACCGAGCTGATGCGGCTCGAGGAGGTGCGGCGCGACTTCGTGGCGAACGCCTCCCACGAGCTGCGCACGCCGCTGGCGGCGATCCGGGGCTTCGCCGAGACGCTGCTCGAGAGCGCCTCGCTGTCGCCGGAGGACCAGAAGTCCTACCTCGAGGTGATCAACCGCCACGCCCAGCGCCTGTCGAACCTGGTCGAGGATCTGCTCGAGCTGTCGACGATCGAGAGCCGCACCGTGCGCCTCGAGATCGCGTCGGTGGACGTGGCGCGCGTGGCCGAGAACCTGATCGCCGACTCGCGTCTGCGCCTGGAGGAGCGGCGGATCGAGGCGACCCTGCGCGTGGAGCGCCGGCCGGTCGCGCTGGCCGACCCGCGCGCCCTCGACCAGGTGCTGGGCAATCTGCTCGACAACGCGCTCAAGTACACCGAGCCGGGCGGCTCGATCGAGGTGTCGATCGAGCCCCGCGCGGGCGGCGTGCGCGTCGCCGTCGCCGACACGGGCATCGGCATTCCGGCCGGCGACACCGCCCGCATCTTCGAGCGCTTCTACCGGGTCGACCGGGCGCGCTCCCGCGCGCTCGGCGGCACCGGCCTGGGCCTGTCGATCGTGAAGCACCTGGTCCAGGCGATGGGCGGCGAGATCTTCGTGAAGAGCGACCTCGGCCGCGGCTCCACCTTCGTCTTCACCCTGCCCGGAGCGGAGGAGGACACGGAGTCGCCGGCACCGGAGGAGTCCCCGTGCGCCGACGCCTAGCGTATCGACGAATGTCTCTCCTTCCGCTCGCGCTCAGGTCGGGGTCAGAGTCGGAAGAAGCCGAAACATGAGCGTGGTGGCGACGAAGTAGAGCACGTAGCCGACGGGAAGCCAGACGTGGAGGTGCCGGTTGGCCGAGGTGAGGCCCACCAGGAAGAAGAGAAGGCGGCCCGACTGGGCGATCCGGTACGGGTGATCGAGGGGGACGTCGCCCACGATCCAGGTGACGAAGATGCCCCACACTCGCCCACCACAGGTGAACGTGTATCAAGAAGAGCGCCAGCCACCCAGAAGCTGTGACCCAGGTATGCGCGAGAGCTCCTGACGATCTCGCTGGCGCCACCGAGTCGCTGTGCGACGCCCAGAGCGAGAACGATGGAGACCAGGACCATCGCGTACTCGAACAGCGTCGCCTGGATTCGTCTGAAAGCCGGCCCACGGACTCGGCGTTCCCCCGCGGACGACCGCGCCGCCGGGAGGGGGCACCGCAGCGCCGGGTGTCGTCAGGCAGGGCTCTCACCGGAGCCGCCGAAGAGCAGGAGCGCAAAGCCCATTGCGGCGACGCCCAGGTGCCAGACCAGCATGCTGAGATAGACGACCTCCGCGAGCAGCAGGGATCCGAGTGCCGCCACGGCGAGGCTGGTGAGCGCCAGCGCCAGCCCGATGTGCTGGGTGACTCTCTGCCGGTCCTTCATTTCCGGAGGGCGTCGGAGAATGAAGGACGACACGTCCGTGAGGTGCACGAGGCCGTAGACCCACAATGCCCATCGCCAGGACGCGGGCTGCGCGACGACGCGCTCGAGGATGAGTGGGAAGATCGAGAAGAAGATGGTCAGAGCGCTCACCTGCAAGAGGACCCGCAGGTTGAAGCGCTGGATCACGCTTCAATGCCTGACCTCGCGAGCCTCGAGGGCTACGACGACGCTGCTGAACCCAGCGATCGCGACCGCGAGCTCCGCGAGCAGCACCAGGGTGTCGTGGCTCGTCATGGGACTCCGATGTTCGGTGCACGCCGAGTCACACGAGGGAGCGCAGCGCCTGGACGATCTCTCGCTCTTCGGGGAAGCGACCCGCGGAGTGCTTCGAGAACACCAGGTTTCCATCCGCGACGACGTCGAACACGCCGTCGTCACCCTTGATCAGCCGGGCCTCGATCCCGAGGTCGTGGGAAAGCCTGGCCCCCAGACTGGAGGCCCGAGGAAGGTAGTTTCAACGCACGCAATACGTGATCGTGACATCCATCTCTCGAAGCTCCTTGCGCCGCCTAGCTACGGAGAATCCGTCCCGACTGCCCGGCGTCGTGAAGCGGAGGGTGGCAGATGGGTGGGGTAGCGCGCCATGGGTCGCGCTCAGCGTCCGTCGCTCGCGCGCTCCTGCTTTGCGAGCAGCGCGCGTACCGTCTCCTGGTGGGCGCGGGTGGTGAAGGTGTTGGGCTCGGCGTACTCCTCGGCGAGCAGGGTCTGCTCGAAGGAGGCATCGGCGGCGGAGCGCAGCAGGGGCTTGGTCATGGCGGGCACGTGCTCCGGGAGCTTCGCGATCCGCCGGCACCACTCGAGGGCGTGGTCCATCAGCTCGGCGCGCGGCAGCGCCGCGTTGACCAGGCCGCGCGCCGCGGCCTCGCGGCCGTCGAGGGTGCCGCCCGCGAGCACCAGCTCCATCGCGCGCGCGTAGCCGAGCCGCCGCGTGAGCGCCCAGTTGGTGCCGATCTCCGGGACGAGTCCGATCCGGGCGAAGGCGGTGGCGAGCCGCGCCTCCTCGGCCGCGAACACGAGGTCGCAGTTGAGCGCCCACGCGAGCGCGACGCCCGCGGCGTGCCCGTTCACGGCGGCGATCACGATCTTCTCGGTGCCGGTGATCTGCCGCGCGATGCCGCCGAACTGGCGCCGGATCCAGCGCCACAGGCCGGTCGTGCCCTCGGGTCGCTCGGCGTAGCTGTGGGCGCGCTCCTGCATCATCTGCCAGTCGCCGCCGACGGAGAAGAAGTCGCCGGTGCCGGTGAGCACGATCGACGCGAGGCGCGCGTCGGCGCACAGCGCGCCGAGCGCCTGCTGGAGCTGGAGGGTGAGGGGACCCGAGAGGGCATTGTGGTTGTCCGGGTCGTCGAGGCGCAGCACCGCGCAGGTCGGGTCCGGACGTTCGACGGTGACGAGCACGCGCTCGTCGCGCGCGATCGCGTCGAGCCAGTCGGCGTAGCCGAGAAGGGGATCGTGGATGGCGGGCGTGGTCACGGGGATCCTCCGGTTTCGTCGCCGCGCCGCAGGGCGCGCCAGGCGGCGTCGGCGAGGGCGGGAGCCGCGGCGCGCAGCTCGTCGCTGCGCCCGCGCGGGAGCCAGTGGGCGGCCAGCGTCTGGGCGGGCCCGAGCAGCAGCGCCGCGTACAGCTCCGCGGGCAGCTTCACCACGCGACCCTCAATCACGAAGGGCGCGAGCCGCGCCTCGTAGGCCTCGAAGGCCGCGCGGGTCGCGGCGCGGATCTCCTTCTCGACCGCGCGCACCGGGCTCGAGCGCCGGTGCTCGAGCAGGTAGCGAGCCTGCTCCGGATGATCGGTCAGCCACTCCAGATAATGGGTGACCACGGCGCGCACGAGCGCCTCCGGGCTGCGCAGCCGGGCGAGGCGCTCGGCGAGGCTCGTGTGGTAGGCGCGCAGGCCCTCCACGTAGACCGCCCCGGCCAGCGCCTCCTTGCCGCCGAAGAAGTGGTAGAGGCTGCCGGCGCTCGAGTGCGAAGCCGCCAGCACGTCTTCGATGCGGGTGCCGGCGACGCCGTTCTTCGAGAAGCAGCGCAGCGCGGCGTCGAGGATGCGCTGACGGCGGTCGGGCCGGGAGGACGACATCGCACCCCAGACTAGAATAGTATTCTAGTCGCGGCCAGGCGGGGAGCGGAACGCGACCGCGGCCTAGAGCGGAACCCGCGGGCTCAGGTTCCGCTCGAAGAAGCGGGCGAGTCGCTCGTGAAAGTCGATGCGGTCCTGCTCGTCGCTCAGCTCGTGACCCTGGTCGCGGTACTCCTCGCTCTCGAACTCGTCCCCGGCCGCCTCGAGAGCGTCCTCCATCGCGCGCAGCTGGGAGACGGCGACGACGCGGTCCACGCCGCCGTGGGCGATGAAGACGGGCGCGCGGATGCGGTCGGCGAGACGCGCCGGAGATCGGGCGGCGAGCGCCTCGCGGTCGGCGGGCGTGGCCCCCGCGGTCGGATGGTTCAGCTCGGGCGACCCGTAGTCCTCCGGGCTCTCGAGCAGGGCGGTCCGGTCGGTCACCGCGCCCCAGGCCGCGCCTGCGCGGAACAGCTCCGGGTCCGTCGCCAGGGCCAGGAGCGCGGCGTATCCGCCGTACCCGCGACCGAACACGCCGATCCGGTCCGGGTCGGCGATGCCCTGGGCGACGAGCCAGTGCACGCCGTCGATCACGTCGTCTTGCATCGCGCCGCCCCACTCCCGATAGCCCCTTCGCTCGAACTCGAGGCCGTAGCCGCTCGAGCCACGGAAGTTGGGCTGGAACACCGCGAAGCCGCGGCTGACCAGGAACTGCACGGTGGCGTCGAAGCCCCAGTGCACGCGGTCGGTCGGGCCATCGTGGAGGATCACCACCACGGGCAGGTTCGACGGGTCGGCTCCCGGAGGCAGGCTCAGGTAGGCGGGGATCTCGAGACCGTCGCGAGCGGTGAAGGACACGGCCCGCATCGGCGCGAGGGTCGCCCCGGCGAGCTCGGGCAGGGAGTCGTAGAGCAGGGCCATCTGTCTCTTCGCCCGGTCGTACACGTAGTAGGCCGGCGGTCGCGTGTCGCCGCTCACGCGCACGATCGCGGTGGACCCGTCGCGCGACGCGCTCACGATCCGGTTCGTGCAGCCCGGGAAGACGGCGTCGATCGAGGCGTACTCGCGCCGTCCCTCGGGATCCACGAAGTAGAGCTCGGGACGCTGGTGCTCGACCTCGATCGCCCACAGGCGCCCGCTCGCCGGCGAGAAGACGAGCGCTCCGACGTCCACCTCGGGGTCGGCGTGGACCAGACGGGTGCGCCGCCGCTGTTCCAGGTCGTACTCGAAGAGCCCGACGTGCCCGCTCTCGCCGCGCGCATAGACGTAGAGGGTGTTCGGGTCCGGGGCGAAGCCCGCGAACTCGAGCTCGGAGGCGAGCACCTCGCCCACGTCCGCCAGCGGCCCGAAGGCGTCCTCGTCCGAGCGCCGGGCGTAGTCCAGCTCCGTCGCCGCCTCGGGGTCGTAGCCGCGGCCGGCGCGCACGTCGCCCCGAGCGTCGGCGAACCAGCGTCGCATCCCGAGCTGCGCGGGAACGACCGTGGTCTGGAAGCCGCTCTCGACGTCCGCGCGCTGGACGCTGGCGCCCCTCTCCTCCGACTCCCAGCGGTTCACGAGGATGTGATCTGAGTCGTCCGGCAGCCAGTCCAGTACGCTGACCGGGTCGTCGGGTCTCATCGCCAGGGGCCAACCCGGAGTTGGAGTCGGCTGTTGCCAGCGCGCAATGCGGAGGGTCACCATCCGCAGATAGAGCCTTCCGCCCTTCGCCACTCGCCCTGGAGCGTCGGCGAAGGGGCCGCGGTCGTCGTCGAACCCTACGACGACCGTGTCATTCCCCGACCAGCCGAGCACCCGGACGTCCCCGCCCCGCTGGTTCAGCTTCGCGATCGCACGGATTCCGGACTCGCGCACCGGCTTCACGAACACGATCCGATCGTTCGCATGCCCGAGCACACCCGCGATTCGCTCCCCGTCCGGCGAGAGTGCGATTTGGGTCGGCTGATTGCGAAAGAACGCCGAGGCGGGGAGGGCTTCCTGGGCAGCGACCGGTCCGGCGCCGGCGCCCGGTGTGCTGCGACACGCGGCGGCGGCCAGAGAGATCAAAGAGGTCAGGATCCACAGCGTTCGCGAGGGACACGACCATCGGCGCGGCACGGCGGGATCCTAGGGGCGCGCGACGGGCAGTCGCAAACGCGCGCGCGGCCGGACGAGAGGGTCAGATCCCTTCTTCGAGCGCGCGTTCCGCCGCCCGTCCGACCAGCTCCTCCTGGACGCACAGACCGCGGGTGCGGTTCAGACGGCGCCAGCTGCCATCGCGGTCGAGCTCCCAGGCGAGCGTGTCGTCGGCGAGGCACAAGTCGAGGACCTCCTCGACGCGGGCCGCGAGCGGGGGTGACTCCACCCGCACGACGACCTCGACGCGGCCGTCGAGGTTGCGCGGCATCAGATCGGCGGAGCCCACGTAGTGCCGCACGCCACGCGCGTCGCTGCCGAAGCGGTAGATGCGCGAGTGCTCGAGGAAGGGACCGACGATCGAGCGGACGCGGATCGTCTCCGAGAGTCCGGGGACGCCCGGTCGCAGACAGCAGGTGCCGCGCACGATCAGGTCGATCTCGGTGCCCGCTCGCGAGGCGTCGTAGAGGGCGTCGATCAGCGTCCGGTCCGCGAGCCCGTTCACCTTGATCACGATCCGCCCGTCCGGGGCGTTCTTCTCGCGCTCGATCTCCTCGAGCAGCGAAGGGCGCAGCGTGCGCGGCGCGACGAGCAGCTTGCGGTAGGCCGTCTGCTTGCTGCAACCGGTGAGGTAGTTGAACAGCTCCGTGGCGTCGGCGGCGAGCGCGTCGGAGCAGGTGAACAGGCCCAGGTCCTCGTAGGAGCGCGCCGTGGCCGGGTTGTAGTTGCCGGTTCCGATGTGGACGTAGCGGCGGATGCCGTCGCGCTCGGCTCGCACCACGAGCGTCACCTTGCAGTGGGATTTCAGTCCCACGACGCCGTACACCACGTGCACGCCCGCCTCTTCGAGCACGCGCGCCAGCTTGATGTTGGCCTGCTCGTCGAAGCGCGCGGTCAGCTCGACGAGCGTCACCACCTGCTTTCCCGCCTCGGCGGCGTCCATCAGGTTGCGCACCAGGGTGTTCTCGACGCCCGACGTCCGGTAGAGCGTGTGCTTGATCGCGAGCACCGCGGGATCCTCCGCCGCCTGGGCGAGGAATGCCTCGAAGGAGTCGCTGAAGGACTCGTAGGGGTGGTGCACGAGCACGTCGCCCGCGCGGATCGCGGCGAACAGATCGGGGTCTCCGTCCTCCACCGTGAACGCCGGGGGCGTCACCGGGACGTGGGAGCTCCGCTTCGCGTCGGGGCGGTCGAGGGCGTGGATCTCCCACAGCGAGCCCGGATCCAGCAGCTCGCGGGTGACATAGACGTCGTCGTCGGTGAGGTCGAGCTCCGCGAGCAGCAGCTTCCGGATCCGCTCCGACATCCGGTCCGGGACTTCGAGCCGCACCGCCGCGTTCATGCGAAGACGCCGCTTGAGGCCCGACTCCACCGCTTGGAGCAGATCCTCGGCGTCGGTCTCGTCGAGGGCGAGATCCGCGTCGCGCGTCACGCGGAAGGGACTGCACGAGACGATCTCCATGCCCGGGAACAGGGCGGGCGCGTGGGCGGCGATCAGCTGCTCCACGGGCAGGAAGCCCTCGCCTTCGGGCAGCTCCAGCCAGCGCGGGAAGAGCGGCGGCACCTTGATGCGCGCGAAGCGGTGCACCTGGGTGTCCGGGTCGCGCACGACCACCGCGACGTTGAGCGAGAGATTCGAGATGTAGGGGAAGGGATGGGCGGGATCGACCGAGAGCGGCGTCAGCACCGGGAAGATCCGGCTGTCGAAGTCGCGCGACAGGTGCGCGCACACCGAGGGAGGAAGCTCGTCCCAGGAGCGCAGCGGGATCCCGAGGTCGCGCAGGCGCGGCGCCAGATCCTTGCGCAGCAGCTCGTCCTGGCGCTCCACCTGCTCGAGCACGAGCGGACGAATGGCGGCGAGCTGCTCCGCGGCCGTGTGTTCGTCGATCGAGCGCGCGCCCACGCGGGCCGCGATCTGGGTCTTGAGACCGGCCACGCGCACCTGGAAGAGGTGGTCCAGGTTGCGGCTGGAGATGGCGAGGAACTTTACGCGCTCGAGCGCGGGCTGCGACTCGTCCTCGGCGAGCGCGAGCACCCGGGCGTTGAAGTCGAGCCAGGTCACCTCGCGGTTGAAGTAGCGGGGTTCGCTGTCGGGCCGTTCGCAGGGGGCAGGCGGCTCGACGTCGGGCTGGCGGAGGCGATCCATGCGGAGGAGGGACCCTGCGGGTTCGGGGCCCGCGAAGTCTACCAGCTCCCCCCAGGGATGAAGGTGTCGTCGCCGTTACGCTTCCGTGAAGGCTCCATCTCCGGGGGGCGATCCCAACGCCTCCTCCGAGAGTCGGTAGCCCACGCCCCGCACCGTCTCGACGTAGTCGCGGGCGCGGCCGAGCTTGCGCCGGATGCTCTTGATGTGGGCGTCGATGGCCCGCTCGCTGTGGGGCGCCTGGCCGCCCCACAGCCGCTCGATCAGCTGGCTGCGGCGCACGACGCGGCCGGCCTGGGCGATCAGCGCCGAGAGCAGCTCGAGCTCCCGCGGCGTCAGGTCGACACGGCGTCCCTCGACGAGCACGCGCCCGCTGCGCGGATCGAGGTGGATCACCGCGCCGTTGCCCGGCTCCGAGATCGCCGTCGCCTCGCGCCCCGCGAAGCCGCGCAGCACCGCCGCGATCCGCGCCCCCAGCTCGGGCGGATAGAAGGGCTTGGCCAGGAAGTCGTCCACGCCCGACTCGAAGGCGAGCACGCGGTCGATCTCGCTGGCGCGGCTGGTCAGCACGATGATCGGCGTGTTCGCCAGCTCCGGCGACTCCCGCACCGTGCGGCACAGCCCGAGACCCGACTGATCCGGCAGGTAGAGATCCATCAGGATCAGGTCCGGCGGATCCTCGAGCGCCGACTTCAGCGCGTCGAACGCCGTGGACGCCTCGCGGCAGGCGAGCTGCCGGTCCGCCAGGCACTGGCGGATCGCCGTTCGCACCGCGTCGTCTTCGTCTACGACCAGGACCACTTGGGAGGGCACGTCGCTCACTCGCAGGCCGGGGGATCCGAGCCTGCACGGCACCAGATCCCGATGACGCCCCCGTGAAGGCCGCGCGACGTTTTCGGGATCGGCCGCGGGTCCCGGCCCGTGCGGGCTCCTAGGCGAGCCGCACGTGGACGAAGCGGCGCTCCCCGATCCCGACCTCGAGCCGCCACTCGCCGCTCTCGGGGTGGCGGGCCGTCTAGCGCGGCGACATCAGGCTCCGAACGGTGCGCAGCAGCAGGGTGCGCGGCAGGAACGGCGCGAGCGACGCCAGGACGCGATTGCGCGCGCCGGTGACCTCCACCCGCTTGTTGGCCTGCCACGCGTCGTATCCCATGCGTGCAACGCTCTCCGACGACATCGGCGTGCCGGACTCGGCGAGGCGCGTGCGGCCGGTCCCCGCGCGCTCACGGAACCGGCTCTCGGTCGGTCCCGGGCAGAGGCAGCTGACCTTCACGCCGGTGCCGCGCGCCTCCTCCCACAGCGCCTCCGAGAACGACAGCACGAACGCCTTCGACGCGTAGTAGATCGCCATCAAGGGTCCCGGCTGGAACGCCGCCGTCGACGCCACGTTCAGGACCCCGCCGCGCTTGCGGGCGAGCATCCCCGGCCAGTAGATGTGGGTGAGCTCGACCAGCGCTCGATCGTTCAGATCGATCATGCCGAGCTGGACCTCGACGTCCGACCCGTCGAAGGCACCCGCCTGGCCATAGCCCGCATTGTTGACGACGACGTCGACCGAGAGCCCCCGGCGCTCGATCTCCCCGGCGAGCTTCTGCCCGCTGCCGATGACGCCCAGATCCGCGGCGATCGGTGTCGCCGTGACGTCGTGGGCCTTCGCCAGCCGATCGGCGACCTCGCCGAGGGTGCTCTGGGTGCGCGCCACGAGGATCAGGTCGTAGCCGTCCCGGGCGAAGCACTCCGCGAGGTCGACGCCGATCCCGGTCGACGCGCCGGTCACGAGCGCCGTCTGTCCTTCGCCCCGTCGCGTGCCCGTCATGGCCCCTCCCCGGGTCGGAGCGCCGACGGGCGTCCTGCCCGCCGCGCACCGCCATTCTACCAGAGGGTGATCCAGGAAGGCCCCCGGCGCCGTCCGAGGCGAAGAACACGAAGAGGGAGGATAGGCGGTTCAAGCTGGATTCTCGCCAGGGCCGAGAAGCGGAATGATGTCAACCGTGCCCGCGGCGGCGGGCTCAAGATCTTCGAGTCGGGTCCGCTGATCTCCGCCATTCTGGCCTCGTGCTCGATGCCGATGGTCTTCACGCCCACCGAGGTCGACGGCCGCTGGTACGTGGACGGCGGCGTGATCAACAACTTCCCCATCGAGCCGCTGCGCGGCCGTTGCGACATCGTGGTGGGGCACTATGCGAGCCCGCTTCGCAGCATCACGCACCCAGACCTCGGCGGCGTGCTCGCCGTCTCCGAGCGCGCGCTGGAGGTGGGGATGCACTACGCCTCCGAGCCGAAGTTCCACGAGTGCGACGTGATGCTGCGCTGTCCACAGCTCAACGAGTACGGCTTGTTCGACACCAAGCACCATCGCGAGATCTTCGAGCTCGGTCGGCGCGCGGCGCTGGACGCCATGGAATCGATCCAGCACGCGCTGGACGCCGTGGGTTGATTTGCCAATCAACCCATGGCTTCGCTACTCGCCCGGCGTGACGCGCACGAACCCTCCCTCCGTCCGGCCCGAGGTGCTGGAGACCTTCCGGCGCCAGGTGGGGAGCTGTCGTTCCGCGGGCTCCGAGTACACCGCGCGGCTCCTCGAGCGCTGCGTCGCGGATCTCGAGCGTGGCGGCGCGCTGGCCGCGCTCCTCGAGGGCTGGGAGGGGGAGCCGCTGCTCGACGCGCTCTGTCAGCGCGTGATCGGGGCCGTGCAGGGGCTGGCGCTCGCAGGTCGCGCACCGGAGCTCGCGGCCTGCATGCCGTCGCTCGGCGGCACGCCGTCCTGGCCCGCCGCGGGCGACGCGTTCCTCGCGGTGATCGAGGAGCACGGCCCCGAGCTGCGGCCGCGTCTCGACGAGCAGGTGCAGACCAACGAGGTGCGGCGCTGCGCGGGGCTCCTCGGCGGCTTCCTGCGCGCCGCAAAGCAGGGCGGGCTGCCGCTGCGCGTGCTCGAGATCGGCACCAGCGCGGGACTCAACCTGTTCTGGGATCGCTACCGCTACGAGCTCGGCCCGCATCGCTGGGGGGATCCGGACGCCGCGCTCGCGATCACTTGCGATTGGCGCGGCGACCCGCCCGATCTCGACGCCCCGGCGCGCGTCGCCGTGCGCAAGGGCTGCGACCTCCATCCCCTCGACCTGCGCAACCCGGCCCAGCTCCGGCGCATCGAGTCGTTCTTCTGGGCGGACCAGATCGAGCGCCGCGCGACGCTCCACGCCGCGGCGGCGGCGCTGCCGAGCGAGGGCGCGCCGATCGAGCGCTGCGGGGCCGCGACGTTCCTCGCGTGCGAGCTCGCGGAGCGCAAGCCGGGCGTCGCGACCGTGGTGTTCCACTCGAGCATGTGGTGGTACCTCTCGCCCGCGGAGCGCGACGCGGTGACGCGCACGATCGAGGCCGCGGGTGCGCGTGCCGACGCCGAGGCGCCGCTCTTCTGGCTGCGCGCCGAGCCCCCGAACCTCGACTACGGCGAGCTCCGCCTGCGGAGCTGGCCCGGCGCGCACGAGCGCCTGCTCGCCCGCATGAGCCACCACGGCCTCTGGGTCGAGTGGCGCGACGAGGCCTGACGCCGCGCGCCAAGGATCGCTACGCCTCGCGCCGGACTAGCGCGAGCAGGCCGACGAGCGCGAGAGTGGCGAGGCCCGCGCCACACAGGAACGTGGCGGGCGATCCGAGCTGCTGCCACAGCAGGCCCGCGAGCAGGCTCGCGCAGAAGAGCGCGACGCCGGAGACGAGGTTGAAGAGGCCGAAGGCGGTGCCGCGCAGGCTCTCCGTCGCGGTGTCGGCCACCATCGCGGCGAAGAGGCCCTGCGTGAGGCCCATGTGGAGGCCCCAGAGCCCGGCGCCGATGAGCGCGCCCGCGATGCTGCCGAAGCGCGCGAGCACGAGGTCGGCGGCGACCAGGGAGACGAGGCCGGCGGAGAGCACGAGCCGGCGGTCGATGCGGTCGGAGAGTCCGCCGGCGGGCGTGGAGACGAGCGCGTAGACGAGGTTCATCGCGACCATGACGAGGGGCACCAGGCCGATGGGGAGCCCCACCTCCTGGGCGCGCAGCACCAGGAAGGCCTCGCTGAAGCGCGCGAGCGTGAAGACGGCGCCGAGCGCGACGACGACCCAGAACGCAGCCGAGAGCTGTCGCAGGTCGCTCGCGCGCAGAGGCGATGCGGCGGCGCGCCGGCTCGACTCCGGCTGCGGCTCCTCGACGCCGATCACGAGCAGCGCCACGGCGATCAGCGCGGGAACGGTGGCGACGGCGAACACGGCGCGCATCTCTCCGCCGAGCGCCGCGAGGAGCCCCATGCCGAGGAGCGGCCCCACGAAGGCCCCGAGGGTGTCGAGCGCCTGGCGCAGCCCGTAGGCGGCGCCGCGCACCGCGACCGGCGTGACGTCAGCCACCAGCGCGTCGCGCGGCGCGCCGCGGATGCCCTTGCCGACCCGATCCGTGAAGCGCGCCGCGAGCACCGCGAAGGGGGTCGCCGCGAGCGCGAACACGGGCTTCGTCACGGCGCCGAGGGCGTAGCCCACGACGGCGAGGCGCTTGCGCCGCCCGGTCCAGTCGCTGAGCGTGCCGGAGAAGACCTTCGTGATCGACGCGGTGCCCTCGCCGATGCCCTCGATGAGGCCGACGAGCGTGGTGCTCGCGCCGAGCGTCGAGACCAGGAAGACGGGCAGGAAGGCGTGGATCATCTCGGACGAGACGTCCATGAAGAGCGAGACGAAGCCGAGCGCCCACACGGTGCGGGGCACCGCACGCCAGCCGCGGGTGGAGGCTTCCGACACGCGGCCCCGACCTACGCGTGTCCGGCCGACGCCGGCATCGGCGCGCGGCGCACCGCGCGGCCGCGGCGGCTGCCGATCAGGATCAGCGGCACCTCGCTGCCGGCGGCGACCGCGAGCGCGAGCCGGCCGATCGCGTCGCCGGCGAGGAGGTCGCGCCGCAGGCCCATCAGCACCAGGTCGGTCTCGGCGGCATGGGCGAGGATCGCGGCCTGCG
>Ga0315553_10000783_pt1 | contig 27437 bp, 25 predicted proteins | sample SalMarSW160140MG_FD_203099 | JGI IMG/M metagenome (GOLD analysis project Ga0315553, IMG submission 203099) | Salt marsh sediment microbial communities from the Plum Island Ecosystem LTER, Massachusetts, United States - Salt Marsh Sediment SW1601-40 ... | reverse complement strand
GCGGCTCATGCCGGGCTTGCGCGGAATGCCGGCCGTGACGACCACCACGTCGCTCCCCGCCGAGTCGTCGTAGCCGGTGGTGCCGACGATATTCGAGTCGAAACCCATGATGGGCGACGACTGCATCAGGTCGAGCGCCTTGCCCTTGGGCATGTCGCCGGTCTGGGGAATGTCGACCAACACAATATCGCCCAGCTCCGCTGCGGCGCACCAATGAGCGGTGGTGGCTCCGACGTTTCCTGCACCGACGATGGTGATCTTCGCGCGTTTCATGGCGTACTCCTGGGACGGTGGCGCCTGCTGCCTGTAACCCGAAGCGTGAGCGAGGGAACTCTGCCTCTCTCAGATCGCTCGGTCGATCGGCACTTCGCCCTCGCTAAGGCTTCGGGTTACATTTCGAACTGACCGGTCGTGGGAAGCCCCGAATATGTACGCGCGTCGCGTCAAGTCAAGTGGGCGGGTGCCGGGGAAGAAGGGGCGGCTCGCTCGAAATGGACGCCGCCCCACCAAGTCCGACGGCGCCGCTGCACAATCAGCCGCGCGACCGGTGCTGGGCGATCTCAATCGCCTTCAGCAGCCCCCGCGCCTTGTTGAGCGTCTCCTGGTACTCGTGCCGCGGAACGCTGTCGGCGACGATTCCCGCCCCCACTTGAATGTACGCCTTGTTGCCCTGCACGACCAGCGTCCGCAGCGTGATACAAGTATCCATGTTGCCACCATAGTCGAAGTAGCCGACGGCGCCGGCGTACGGACCTCGGCGGTGCGGCTCCAGCTCGTCGATGATCTCCATGGCGCGAACCTTCGGCGCGCCCGAGACGGTGCCCGCGGGCAGACACGCACGCAAAGCGTCGAACGCATCGGTCCCCTCGGCCAGTCGGCCGGTAACGTTCGAGGTTATGTGCATCACGTGGCTGTAACGCTCGATCACCATTACGTCGGAGAGCTGCACGCTGCCGAATTGGGCCACGCGCCCCACGTCGTTGCGGCCCAGGTCGACCAGCATCACGTGCTCGGCCCGCTCCTTGGGATCGGCCAACAGCTCCTCGGCCAGTCGGCGGTCCTCTTCGTCCGTGGCACCCCGCGGTCGCGTACCGGCCAGCGGGCGCACCGTCACCACCCCGTCGACCACGCGGCACATGATCTCCGGCGAGCTGCCCACGAGCGTGGTTTCGGGAGAGCGCAAAAAGAACATGAAAGGGCTGGGATTGATGACACGGAGCGTTCGGTAGATTTCGAAGGGATCGCAGTCGATGTCGATTTCGAGCCGCTGGCTGATGACGACCTGAAACACGTCCCCCGCCTCGATGTACTCGACGCACTTTTTGACCGCGGCCTCGAACTGATCCTGGCGGAAGTTCGAGCGGTAGGCGACGTTTTCCTCCCGCGCGGTTTCCATATCGACCGGCGGCAAATCGCCCCGCGGCGATGAGAGCTTCTTCACGAGGCCATCGACCCGAGCCGCAGCGTCGTCGTACGCTGCGCGGGGGTCGGGCAACCGGTCGAGCCGCGCCATGGCGATGACGTACATCGTCTTGCTGACGTTGTCGAACACCACCATGTGGTCGTAGAAGGCGAACGACAGGTCGGGCAGGTTGCGGTCGTCGGGCGGAGCATCGGGCAGATTCTCGACGTAGCGCACCACGTCGTACGCTACGTAGCCCACCGCCCCGGCAGTAAACGGCGGAAACTGCGGCAAGTGAGCCGCCTTCGTCGCTAGCAGCCGCTCGCGCAGCTCGCCGAGCGGATCGTCGCAGCGAAACGTCTTCGCGCCGTCTTGCGCGGTGACGGTGACATCGTTGCGCAGCGCGCTGAACTGTTGGAATGGCCCGCATGCCAGAAAGCTGTACCGGCCGACCTTCTCTCCCCCGATGACGCTTTCGAACAGGCACGCCGGGCCGCCGTCGTCGATGCGGTGGAACGCCGACACCGGCGTGAGCGTGTCGCTCATCAGGCGACGGTACACCGGCACGAACTGGCAGCCCTTTGCCGCCCGGCAAAACGCGTCAAAATCGGGAAGATGTGCCATAGGTAGCAAACACGCTCCGCGCGAAGGGGTCCGTTATTCGTAGTCAGTCGTCCGTGGTGGGTTGTCCCGTGCGTGGACGGTATTCGAGCGTCCCCCGTTTCCGGCGCTCGGCTCGCGACTCTGGATCCTCAACTCTCGTGCACATTCTCGGCTCCCGCGCGCCGATTGGCAACGCACGCCGACGTTCATTCGACAACGCTCCCAGACACACCGATTCGGCCAGGGGATCGCCGTTTTCTGTCCCAAGCGATGTGTTTGGTTGGTTACGCTGAAGCACGACCTAATCCAACTTTGCCGTTCGATCGCACCGCAACGACGTGAGTGCTTCCCCTCTACCCGGACGCCTACCCTCGCCAATCTTGACACGCGCAACGCCGCTGCTAGAATCCAAATGGTTACTTACCCTTTGGTATGTAACGATTTGCAATCATCCATCGCAGGCGGTTGGGCTTCGTCGTCGCGCACTTGGCCTTTCGCTGCTCGCCACCCGCCTGCGAAGCTCCGATCTACGTCCATGAAGTGCCAGCATTGCGAAAAGCCGGCCACGATTCACATTACCGAGCTGACCGGTCCGGAGCCGCAAGAGCACCACTTGTGCGCCGAACACGCGCAGCAATACCTGGCGCCGCCGGAGGAAACCGCACAGCCATCCTCTCCGCTGGCCGGCGCGCTGGCACAGCAATTGAAGCTGGGGCAGACCGCGGCCGAGCTGGCCCGGCTCGATCAGCAGTCGTGCCCGGTGTGCGGCATTACCTTCTATGAGTTTCGCCAGCAGGGACGACTCGGCTGCCCGCATGATTACACTTGCTTTGAGAAAGAGCTCGAACCCTTGCTGGTCAACATTCACGGCGACACCACGCACAAGGGCAAAACACCCCGCCACGGCGCCGAAGGCGCCAGCCACAAGACGCAATTGATTGGGCTGCGGCGTGAGATGCGGCAAGCCGTCGAACAGGAAGATTACGAGCGAGCCTCGGCGCTGCGGGACCAGATTCGCACCATCGATAAGGAAGGCGCGGCGTGAAACTCGAAGAACTCGCGGCGCGGTGTGGCGAGTGGCTCAAGGGCTCCGGCCCGGAATCGGATATTGTCATCAGTAGCCGCATCCGGCTGGCACGCAACCTCGCCGACTTTCCCTTCGTTCGCCGCTGCAGCGACGCCGATCGGCAAACGGTGGAAAAGGCCCTGCGCGAGCGCATCCTGCAACTCTCCGAGCTGAACGGACTCTCGTATGTCGACGTAAACGACCTCGAGACGGTCGACCGGCAGTTTCTCGTCGAACGCCAGCTCATCAGCCGCGAGCACGCCGAGTCGATGGGAGCCCGCGGAGTGGCCATCGACGCGCAGGAACAGTTCAGCCTCATGATCAACGAGGAGGACCACCTGCGGATTCAGGTGATGCACAGCGGGCTCGATCTGGCGTCGGCCTGGCAGCGGATCAACGGCATCGACGACCTGATCGGCCAGGCGGTCACTTACGCCTTTCACGAGCGGTTGGGGTATCTCACCGCATGCCCCACCAACGTCGGCACCGGCATGCGCGTCAGCGTCATGCTCCATCTTCCGGCGCTGGTCATTACCCGTCAGATCGACAAAGTCTTTCGCAGCCTGCAAAAGATCAGCCTGGCCGTGCGCGGCCTGTACGGCGAAGGCTCGCAGGCGATGGGCGACTTCTACCAGATCAGCAACCAGATCACCCTGGGGCGAAGCGAGCAGGATCTACTGAAGCAGGTGGGTGAGGTGGTCCCCGTGCTCATCGACTACGAGCGCCGGGCCCGCGAGTTCCTCTACCGCGAGAGCCAGAAGGACCTGCACGACCGCGTCAGCCGCGCGTACGGCATCCTGTGCACCGCCCAGACGATCAGCAGCGAAGAGACGATGCACCTGCTCTCCAGCGTGCGGATGGGCATCAATCTCGGGCTGATTCACGATCTGGAGATACCCACCGTCAACAAGCTCTTCATTCACACGCAGCCGGCCCACTTGCAAAAGTTGCGCGGCATCGAGCTCGATACCGCCGACCGCAACGTCGAGCGGGCGCATTACCTGCAGCGGCACCTCATCAAGCGTTCCGGCGACGGCGAGAGCGAGAAGAACTAGACCGCGCTAGGTCGCCGCTGCCAGTTTCTTGCGCAGCGTGGGAATAATCTCCCGCGGGACGAATTGCTTCAGCATCTCGTCGGTGGCCAGGGGAGTGATCTGCTTCAATAGCGTACTGGAAATGTGCGCGAACTCCTCGTCGGCCATGAGAAACACCGTCTCGATGTCGGGATCGAGATGGCGGTTGGCCATCATCATGGTGAATTCGGCGGCGATGTCGGTCAGCGGCCGCACGCCCCGGATCATCACCCGCGCGCCGCACTCCCGCACAAACTCCACGGCCAGACCCGAGAAGGTGCGCACTTCTACCTTGGGATACGAGCTGGTGACAGTGCGAACCAGATCAACGCGCTCGTCGAGCGAGAAGAGCGACGGCTTCTCGACGTTCACGCCGATGCCCACGATCAGCCGATCGACGAGGCGACAGCTTCGCTCGATGACGTTCACGTGGCCCAGCGTGGGCGGGTCGAACGAGCCGGTGTAAACGGCCACGCGAGAGTCGCTTCGGCTCATGACGCGCTTTCCCACGGCGAATTCCTGCTCAGTTTTCCGCTCTCGTCCCTTCTCCGACTGAAAACTGAACACTGACAACTGAAAACTAACGGGCAGTATCGCAAAGCGGCGCGGCGTTGGGTAGCCGCCGATTGTCTCAAGTAACGTCCGTCCGCACAGATGCCCTACGTCGATTCGTCGCCCGGGCGCTGCTCCCTCGTGCCTCCGTTAGACAAGCCCTCGTCGGCCGATTGATCGCCGAGCGGATCTTGGCCTTCCATCGCGCCCACAGCGGGCGGCAAGAAGGCGGAAGGACCGCACTCGGCGCTGCGGTCGGGGCCATCGTCCCACGCCTCGGCCGACACCACACCGCTACCGTCGTCGGCCTCCGCCTCACCGAACACCGCAAAGGACGATATAGCGCCGGTGTACGACGAAGGAGCGGGATAGGGCTGCGGAGGAAAAGGCGGCCGCAGTGCTTGCGGCCAGAAGGTCCAATGGATCTCGTCGTAGGAACAGCCGCGCTCGCCCATCTCGAATGCGGTCCGCGTCTCTCGATTGCGGCACACGATTAGACCGTACACGAACAGCGCAATAGCAGTTGGCGCCAAGTAGAGCGAAACGATCGACAGCAGCCCTAATGAGATGGCGAAGATTCCCATTCCCCGCTGCTGAAACTGAAAGTTCCGCAGCGCGGCGTAAATTCGCAACAGGCCGGTCACTAGCGGAGTTGCTGCCAATAGACCGTAGAACGTGGCAACAAGCCACAGTTGCTCGGTCTGCGGTGCACCGCGCGAGGGACTGGAGGTGGCGATAATCCACGCAAACGAGCCGCAGCCCATTCCGAATACACAGAACAGCGGCGCGGTCACCATCTCCAGCCCACCCTGCACCCACATGAGGATGCACAGAACCCGCACGTGTCCCACCATGCCCGGGTTGGGGAATTGTGGCAAGGGCGCAGTGCCGCCTGTCGATTCGATCGACTTGTTGGAGGTGTCTTGTGGCGACGTACCGCTCATGACTTTGCTGCTCGGACGGTGGTACTGCCCGCGGGAAGGCTGCTTCGCGCTCCGCTTCGCGTCGCGGCTAACCGACCGAATTGCGTCGCGTCCTCGCAAGTAGGTCCGGATTGCCGAGCCGGACCTGCGGCGCTTCACCACATTGCGCCGCGATCAGGTCCCGCCCGGCAGACGGGACCTACTTTCGAAACCTACTTTCTCGACGGTTCGATCATACGTCGCGCACGGCTTCGATCAGGCGTGCCACGTCGTGCTGGTTGACGTACGCGTGCGGACTTGCCCGCAAACGTCCGCCCCGCGCACTCAAAAGGACTCCGGCCTGGCGGCACCGCCAGCGCAGTTCTTTAGCTTCGCGGCCCGGAAGGGCAAATGCAACGATTCCCGAGCGATGCCGGCGATTGGAGGGCAAAAAGACATCGGCCCCTATTTGGCGGAGACTGTCGGCGACCAGCTCGGCCAAGTCGAGCACGCGGTCGGCGATGATCGTCAACGAGGAAGAGAGCCCGAAGCGAACCAGCATGTCGAGGCTCGCTCCCAGGCCGATGATGCCGGCCGTGTTGTACGACCCGCCCTCGTAACGGGCCGCCTCCCGGCGGAGATCGAGGCGAATGAGCGAGAAGTCGTGCGAATGGACGACACTGTTCCAACCGACGTTCAAGGGGCGAAGCAAATCGAGATGCTCGCGGCGGACATAAAAAATGCCCGCCCCTTCCGGCCCCAATAGCCACTTGTGACCGTCGGCGGCCAGAAAGTCGACGGGCGTGCGCGCTACGTCGAGCGGAAAGACTCCCAGCCCTTGGATGGCGTCGAGGAATACCAAAATGCCGCGGCGGTGCGCCATCTCCACCAGGGCGTCGACGTCGATTCGCCATCCGCTGGCGTAGCCGACCCAACTCGCCGCGATGATTCGCGTTCGAGCATCGCACGCCTGGTCGATACGAGCCAGATCGACGGCTCCGTCGTCGACCGCGACGCGTCGCTCCTCGACGCCGCGCGAGGCAAGGTTCATCCACGGGTACAGGTTGGACGGGAACTCACCAGCCAACGTGACGACGTTGTCCCCCTCGCGCCAGGGAAAGCCTTCGGCCACGAAATTGATGCCCGCCGTCGTGTTGGCGACGAACGCCACTTCCTTCGGGTCGGCTCCGATCACCGCGGCCGCCGTGGCCCGAATCTGCTCGATGCGGCGCGACCACTCGGCCCCCTTGGCCCCCCCGTCCTCGGCCGCCTCCCGCAACCAAGCCAAGATCGCGTCCTGGGCCGGCCCGGAAATGGGGGCCACCGCCGCGTGGTCGAAGCAGGCCCACTCGCGTGCGGCCGGCATCAGGCCGCGCATTTCCTCCCAGCGTGGGTCAGCCGAAAGGTCGCGGCCCGGCATCGAGAGGCCTCCCTCAAGGAGCTTGGTACGGGAGAATTCGTGCTGCCCGGCCCCCAATTGCCCTCAGGGCGCAGGGCTCACATAAGGACCACTTTTGAGGTCCCCGGTCTACCCGCCCGACGCTGGCTGGGCCATATTGGCGGCGAAATCGCTGTAATCGGAACGGTGCGAAGACCATCCTCCGCCCCCTCACGGCGACGTGGCGGTCTGCGCGTGACAGTGAAATCGTATGAATTATACTAACGCGAATGTAGTCGAGGCATGGCACCGCGCGCTGATTGGCACCATGAGGAAGTTTTGAATGCCCAAGGCGTTATGTATCTCGGGGATGGTGATCGCCGCCCTGATCTTCATCATCTTTCTCACCGACCTGGTGCTGCCTGCATCCTGGGCACCGTTCATGAAGGCCAGCCGCCTCATGGACATTGTGTTCATTCTTTGCGCCATCGGGCTGGGATATTTAAGCTGGGCAACCTGGAAAGACCTTGATTAGCGCCGGCATTACCTGGAATTCGGGCCGTTGCAGGGACAATGCCGAATGACGAAGCCCGAATGACGAAACGACGCAGCGGTGAGCCAGGCGAATCGCCCGGCCGACGGAGATCGCGAACCAGCCTACTAGACCGCAGCGATCAGGCGGCGCGAAGAATCGAATGGGCCGGAGCGGATTTCGGCCGGTGAGCCAGCGAGCGGCCCAACTGACCGAGCGTCGTGATTGCGAGCACTCCGCGGTCGCGGAGCCGCGCCGCCAGGCGCAACGTTCGCTCGATCGGCGATAGGCCGCGCCTACCGGCAACAACCAGGCTTGGCCCGTCGATCAGCGCTTGCACGACCGAGCCGTTCACGATGGCTTTCTGTATCGCGCGTCGAGCCAATTGTCCGCCGCTTGCGCGCAGCCATGATCCTGAATTGGTGAGCGTCGCGGTAACCGGCAATTGCCACAGCCCGAATCGAACGTATTGCGGGCGTTGCACGGCGGAAGGCGTGGAATCGCCTACGACGGTGCTCAGCACGGACAGCCCGTGCTTGATCGCCAGATCGAGTTCGAGCTCTTGTTCGAGTGCCGCTGAGCGCAGTGCCAGTGTGTCGATCGCGATGTCGGCCGCGCGGCCCCCTTCGACACGTCGGGCTAATTCCCGCGCAAATCGAGCTCGGCCGGCGCCGCGACCGACCCAGGTGGGATCACCCAGTACGGCGATTTCGTGTTGGGAACTGGCGCCCTGCACAACGTCGGTTGCGGCGCTTCGCGCGGGGTCCGCCACGGCCCAGGTTGCGGGGATCCGGTATCGGCCCAAAAGTGCGACGAGTTGGGCCGTGACGGAGTCGAGCCGCGTCGCGTCGGCGCGGTGGCGCTGAGGAATCCCCCATTCGAGATCGATGGCGACGACCAAAGTAGCTCGGTTCGTGCTCTGGCTCATGGGCGGCAAATCTCTCTGCGTCGTAGGCATCCTGGGCATGTTGGTGGCAACAAAAACGGGTCGCGGCGCGCTATCGGTAGCATCGGCATCGGCGGAGCTTCAACTGGCGTGAGCGATCCGAGGGGCCAAGTGAGACGTGTTGGGCAAACTGTGAGGCGCAGCCGGGCGAAGAGACGTCGGTTAGAATTACCGCACTCTCGACCTACGTTTACGGGCTCCGGGCCCGCGGCGTGAAAGCGGAGAGCGGAGAGCGGAAAGCGCAAGACAAGCCGAGAACGCAGCAAACCCCATGACGGACGAGCCGACCGACAAGAGCGATGCATCCGCCGAAACGCCGCTCAGCTTCGAGCAGGCGCTTCAGAGGCTCGAGCAGATTGCGGCCGAGTTGGAGGAGGGCCAACTCGGGCTGAGCGACGCGCTCAGGCGCTACGATGAAGGTGTCCAGCGCCTCCGGCAGTGCTACGAGTTTCTGAATCAGGCCGAGCGAAAGATCGAGCTCCTTTCGGGCATCGACGCCGAAGGCAATCCGATTACCGCCCCTTTCGACGACTCCGCGCTTTCGACGGACGACGCATCGGAGCACCGCAGTAAGCGTCGTTCGAGCCGAAAGTCGCCCAAGAGCAAGAAGCGTGCCTCGGAGGACGACGTAGACGCACCAGATAGCCTGTTTTAGAATGGATTCAGTTTCGCTGGCCGGCCCGGCCGGCGAATCCGGCAAGCGTGGGGAGCGCTGGCGTTGGAAAAGTGGTATAGGATAGGCACTTACTCTGCCAACATACGGTGATCCGCCGTTTGGGAGGGTCGAGCCGAACTCGAATCGCCTATGCACACGGTCGACACATCCTCGGAGGCTTTCTGGCGAGCCGCCGAGCCGATGCGAGACGAAGTCAACGCGGCACTCGACCGATACACGTCCTACGATAGCGGATGTCCTGCCGAACTCCGCGACGCCATCCGGCACAGCCTGCTCGCGCCCGGCAAGCGACTGCGGCCGCTGTTGGTGTTAATGGCAACGGAGGCATGCGGTTGTGATCGTAGCCGTGCGCTGCCGGCTGCCTGCGCCGTCGAGATGGTGCACACGTACTCGCTCATCCACGACGACCTGCCGGCAATGGACGACGACGACGTGCGCCGCGGTCGGCCGAGTTGCCACGCAGCGTTTGGCGAGGCTACGGCGATCCTGGCCGGCGATGCGCTGCTGGCCCAAGCGTTCGAGGTGTTGGCGCGTGATACGAGTCCGCCCGAGACGGCTGCCAAGTGCTGCGTGGAATTGGCGCGAGCCGCCGGGGCAACGCATCTGGTTGGCGGTCAGGCAGACGATTTGGCAGCGCAGTCGGTTGCGTCGGCACAGTCGGAGGGAACTACCAAGTCCGTCGGGAGTGAACTGGCACAACTCGAATCGATCCACCGCCGCAAGACGGGAGCACTGCTTAGTGCGTGCCTGAAGCTGGGTGGACTGGTGGCCGGCGGCGATGCCCGGCAGCTCGAAGCACTGGAAACCTTTGGCTGGCACCTGGGCCTGGCCTTTCAGATTATCGACGATCTGCTGGACCTCTCAGGCGACGAAACCGCGTTGGGAAAGCGAACGGGAAAAGACTCGCACCGGGGCAAGCTAACCTTTCCAGGGGTCCTCGGCCCTGAGGCAAGCACGCAGCGGGCACGGCAACTGATCGAAGATGCCTGCCAAGCGCTGGCCCCTTTGAAGCCGCGGGCCGCCGCACTCGAAGGGCTGGCGCACTACGTACTCGAACGACATCGGTGAATATGACGGATAAACTCCTCCCCCAGATCGACTCGCCGCTGGCGCTGCACAGCATGTCGCAGGCGCAGTTGAAACAACTGGCCGACGAGATTCGCCAAGTGCTGTGCGGGCTGTTGAGCATTCGCACCGCCCACTTCGCCTCGAACCTGGGCGTAGTCGAGCTCTGCCTGGCCCTGCACAGCGTGTTCGATTTCAGTAAGGACCGGCTGATCTGGGATACGGGCCATCAGATTTACCCCCACAAGTTGGTGACGGGCCGCTTCCCGCAGTTCGGCACAATCCGCACCAAGGGGGGGCTGATGGGCTACCCCAACCCCCACGAGAGCCCGTACGACCTGTTCATGACCGGCCACGCCGGTTGCAGCATCTCGACAATGCTGGGCATGAAGGTGGGCGACGATTTGTTGGGCCACGAAGACCGCCGCGCCGTGGCCGTGATCGGCGATGGCGCGTTCCCCTCGGGCATCGTGTACGAGGCGATGAACAACGCCGGCGGGCTGAAGAAGCGATTGCTTGTCATCTTGAACGATAACAAAATGTCGATTTGCCCCCGCGTCGGTGGGCTGGCTCGCTACCTCGATCGGCTCCGCACCAACCCCTTCTATACGGGCTTCAAGACCGAAGTCGTCAAGGTGCTCAACCACGTACCGGTGCTGGGCGACCCGGCCGAGCGCTTTCTGGCGCAGCTCAAGGAAGCGGTCAAGTGCGGGCTGCACGGCGGCATGCTGTTCGAGGAATTGGGCTTCCGCTACATCGGCCCCATTGACGGCCACAACATCGGTCTGTTGCGCAAATACCTCCGCATGGTGCGCGACCAGGAAGACCCCATCCTGCTGCACGTCGTTACCGAGAAGGGGCACGGGTTTCAGCCGGCGGCCGAGGACCCGGTCTTCTTCCACACGCCTCCCGCGTTCGAGCAGGAAAACGGCCGCACCATTCCCAAAAAGAGCTCCGGCGACAAGGCGTTTACGCACTATGCCCGCGACGCGATCGCCGAGGCGATGCGCCGCGACGACAAGGTCACCGCGCTCACGGCCGCCATGTGCCAGGGAAACAAGCTGGAACCGGTGCGCGACGAATTCCCGCAGCGGTTCTTCGACACGGGCATTTGCGAATCGCACACCGTGGCCTTCGCCGCGGGCCAGGCCAAGGCGGGCATGCGGCCCATCGCCGCCATTTACAGCACGTTCCTGCAGCGCGCTTACGACCAGATATTCCAGGAGGTGGCCCTGCAAAAGCTGCCGGTCACCTTCATGCTCGACCGCGCGGGTCTGACGGGACCCGACGGACCGACGCACCACGGCGCCTTCGACGTGGCGTACCTGCGCGTTCTGCCCAACATGGTCGTAATGGCTCCCGGCGACGGCGGCGACGTAGCCCCGCTGGTCGACTTTGCCCTTTCCCATAACGGACCGTGTGCCATTCGCTACCCCAAGTCGGTTGCACCGCAGATCGAGCGCGAGCGGCCGCGCGTCGAGTTGGGCAAGGCGGAAGTTTTGTCGTGGGGCCGCGACGGAAACATCCTCTGCTTCGGGGCCCTGCTCGGCGAATGTGCATCGGCGGCGCAGACGCTCAGCAAGCGGCACGGACTCGACGTGGGCGTGGTCAACGCCCGCTTCGCAAAGCCGATTGATGCCCAGGTTGTGCAGCGGGCGTTGCGGCAATCGCCCTTCGTGCTCACGGTTGAGGAAGCGGCCCTCATGGGAGGATTCGGCAGCGCCGTGTTGGAAGTGGCGGCGGACGCCGGCATCGACGCGGGGCACGTTCGCCGCCTCGGCATCCCCGACCAATTCATCGAACACGGCGAACGCCACGAGCTGTTGGCCGATTTGGGGATCGACGCCGCGGGCATCGTGGCGGCGTGCCGCGACATGGCGGCTCGCCACGCGCCAAAACAAACTGCGGGACAACGCGTTTCGGACGCGGCACAATCGGCTCTTCGTTAATTCCGACGGGGCGAATGTAGGTTGGTTCAGCGCGGTTTCTTGCTTGGTGATGCTGCTCAACAGAGCGCAGTCTCCAACGCGCCGGAATTCCCTGCGGCGTGAGCCCCGGCCACTCCGACCTTTCATCGAAATGAATCAGCAGCAGCGACAAGACTCGCTTTCTCCCCCTTGGGCAAAAGGCCCGCCGCGACGACTGCGCGTGGTGCTGTTGGGATCGGGCGACAAGCCGCACATCCGCGAGGAAGTTCCCCGCGTGCAAAAGGCGATCGCCCAGTACGCCGACGTGGTGCTGACCGACTTGGAGTCGAAAGCCGATTTGACGGCGATCGAAGCCGACATGGCGGTGGTGTTGGGGGGCGACGGTTCGATCCTGCGATCCGCCAACCAGATGGGACTGCATCAAATGCCGGTCCTGGGGGTCAACCTCGGCAAGCTGGGGTTTCTGGCGGCTCTCTCGCCCGACGAGCTGCGGCGGTGGCTGCCCGAGGTGTGCGCGGGCAACTGCTCGATCGTCAACCACCTGATGTTCCGCTGCTCGGTGTACCGATCCGACAAGCTCATGGCCGAGTGCCTGGGCCTTAACGAGACAGCGATCCTGGGCGGCGCCCCGTTCTCGCTCATCTCCGTCGATCTTTACGTTGACGGGGAATTGGCAACTTCCTATAGTTGCGACGGCCTGATCGTGAGCACGCCCGTTGGCTCCACCGCGCACAACCTCTCCGCGGGTGGACCCATCCTTCGCAAGAGTCTGCAAGCGTTTGTCATTTCGCCCATCAGTCCGCACACGCTCACCGTTCGCCCGGTCGTCGACACTGCCGACCGCGTTTACGAGCTGGTGGTTACCGAACCGAACGAAGGCACGACGCTGGTGGTTGACGGGCGCGTGATGTGCCGGATGACGGCCGACGACCGCGTGCGCATCGAGCGGGCCGAAGCGCAGTTCCAACTCGTTGAGGTGCCGGGGCAAACGTACTACCGCACCCTGCGGACGAAGCTGGGGTGGGGCGGTCGAATCGGCGGTACGTAGCAAGTGCGAAGCCTCACCAGATGCGCGACGCTGCACCGGACGCACGAAACCGCCCCGGCCGCACAAGGACGTGATCTCTATTGCAAGGATGCAACCTCATGCACCGCAAAGTGCCACTGGCCATTCTGTTGACTGCCCTATCGCTCTGTCAGGCCGCGGCAGACGATCCCTCACCATCGCCGCGATCTCCCCTGGCCGAGCTGCAAGCAGCCAAAAACGCCGTCACCGCCCAGGAGTACGAGCTGCGCTACCGTCTCACGCCGGGTGAAACGATTCGCTGGAAGGTCGTGCACCTGGTGACGCTCGAAACCAAAATCCAGGGCGTCACGCAATCAGCCCGTACACGTACCGTCGCCACCCAGGTTTGGAAGGTAACGGACGTCGACGAAAAGGGCCGCATGACGTTCACGCACACCATCGAGGACGTCGACATGTGGCAGACCGTAACCGACAAGCCCGAGGTGCGCTACAACAGCAACAGGGACCTCACGCCCCCGGAGGGCTACGAGCACATTGGCGAGTCGATCGGGCGTCCGCTGGCCTCCGTGACCATCGACCCGTGTGGCCGCATTGTCGAGCGAACGGACTTCCAGACGCAATACAATCCCGGCCTGGGTGGCCTTACGGTGCCGCTGCCCGAGCACGCGATCAAAGTAGGCCAGCGATGGAATACACCCGACCTGGTGCGGGTCCGCGAACCCAACGGCCAGGTGAAACGCATTCACCTGCGGCAGCTCTACACGCTGACCGACGTGAAAGCCGGCGTAGCCACGATCGAGGTGAAGACGCAGGTGCTCTCCCCGATCGACGATCCTCAAATCCGTTCGCAACTCGTGCAGCGCTTGCAGTTCGGCACGATCCGCTTCGACATGGATGCGGGCCGGGTCATCTCGAAGCAAATGGACACAGACGAAATCGTTATCGGCTTCCAGGGCGCCGACAGCATCATGCAGTTTCTGGCCCGATTCACCGAGGAACCGATCGACGCATCGAAACGGAATCCTTGACTCTCTGCACGCTGCCACGTAGGCTTGAACAGACTTCCTCACAGCCCGAGTGTCGGCCATATCGTCCCTTGTGCACGTTGATTGCCTCGACAATGAGCGCAGCGCCGACGATCCGAGGGGTTGCCGACGCTTCACGGGGCGACCAAAGCACCGCGCCAAACGAGCAGCCGTTATGGTGAAGGTTTCGCAGAGAGTTTCGGACTTCCGATTCACCTTTCGGGCATTGGTCTATCGAGAGGATGGCTTTTGGATCGCGCACTGTCTCGAAACCGACGTGGCCGCCGAAGGCGACTCGCCCGCCGAGGCCGTTCACGCTCTGGGCGAACTTTTGACGACTCTCGTCGAACAAGCGATCAAGGAGGGCGACCTGAGATCGGTGTTCTCCCCCGCTCCGCACGATATCTGGCGACTCTATGGCTTGGGCAAAGAGTCGAAAGTTACCGCTCGTCTTCCCAAGCGGCGCTCGTCGATCGACGGAATCGAAGTGCGGGAACTCGCGTTAGCGTGAGCGTTCGATGGCAGAAAGGCCGCTTAAGTATCGCGATCTTTTGCAGCGACTCCGGCTCTTTGGCGTCGTCGAAAACAAGGCGCGAGGCAAGGGCTCCCATCGGTTGATGATTCGCGTCGTCGAGGGAGTGAAGTACTTCTACCCAATACGATGCCACAACGAGGGCGAAGTGAAGCCGAGGGCCGTGATCGGCGCGCTGCGACGCCGACTGAGGCTCAGCGGCGAGGATGGCATCAGCGACGAAGAGTTCTACGGAAAGTAGCCGACACTTGCCGAGGTCGCTTTCCGTGATCGGCACCGAATGGCTCGGCACTCGCTTCTGCGTCGCCGTCGAATGACACGCCGCAAGTTGCCGGCACGTTTTCGCGGCGCCGCCCGCTGCTTACACTGACGGGATGATCGGCTCGCGAAGCACAACGAGCGTGCGGTGTGCCTTGATTCTGGCGTGCGCCCTTCTCGTCGCGTTGCCTATTCTCGCTTGGTACGACCGCGCCGCTTGGCTCGCCGTGCGGAGCACGCTGCTGTTGGCGCTGGACGTGGGCGTTATCAGCCTTCCGCTCGGTACGGTGCTGGCGTTACTCTTGGTGCGGACCGACCTGCCCGGCCGTCGCGCCTGGATGTTTGCGCTGGGCACACTGCTCTTGGTGCCTCTCTATCTGCAAGCGGCCGGCTGGGACGCCGGATTCGGCAAGCTCGGCTGGCACTCCATGGCCTATGGACGCCTGGCAGTGCCACTCTTGGAGGGTTGGCGGGCGGCCGTTTGGATTCACGCCGCCGCCAGCGTGCCGTGGGTCGCGCTGATCGTGGGCCTGGCGCTAGCCCACACCGAGCCCGAACTGGAAGAGCAATCGCTGCTCGACGCCAGTCCCCTGCGCGTCTTCTTCCGGCTCACACTGCGCCGATCGCTCGCCGGCACCGCCGTGGCCGCTGCTTGGATCCTGATGAGTGCCGCGGGCGAAATGGCCGTTACCAACATCTACCAGGTATCGAACCTCGCCGATGTGTTGCACGTAGGCTTCCGGCTGGGCGACACCGCGGAGCAGGCAGGACTGCGGACGCTTCCCACGCTCGTCGTATTGGCGGGTCTGGTGATGGTGGCACTGATACTGGTGGCCGGCGTTGCGCCGCCCGGGGCGGGCACCATGCAGCGCGGCCCGCATCGATTCAGCCTGGGGCGGTGGAAGTGGCCGGCAGCGGTCGCCACGACGCTCGTCGTCTTGCTGCTGGCGGGCGTTCCCTTGGCGAACCTGTGCTATCGCGCCGGTCTCGTATCGAACACCGTAGACGGAACGACGACGAGCCTCTGGTCGGCGACCGAGTTCGCACGGCTCGTGGGAGCGGTTCCCTTTCGGTATCGGGAAGAAATCGGCTGGACGCTATTGATCGGCGTGTTGTCGGCGGCGCTGAGCGTCGCATTGGCGGCCCCTTTGGCATGGTGGGCCCGCGGGGGAAAGTGGCGCTGGTGGCTGGCTACGGTGCCGGCGGCCGTTTGCTGGGCACTGCCCGGACCGCTGATTGGTCTCGGCGTGATCGCGCTCTTGAACCGAGGCGAGTTGCCCTTTTTGGTGTGGCTGTACGACCGCACTGTGGCGGCGCCCGTGCTGGCGATGACCGTCCGCAGCCTTCCGCTATGCATCCTGATGTTGTGGTATGCGTTGCGGTTCGTGCCCGACGACGTGCTCGACGCGGCGGCCGCCGAGGGAGCCGGCCCGCTGGCTCGCTTTTGGCGAATTGTCGCGCCGCAGCGCGTGGCGGCAGGAGCCGCCGCGTTTCTCGCGGCCGCGGCGATTTCGATGGGGGACGTATCGGCCAGCATTCTGGTAACGCCGCCCGGCGTAACGACGGTCGCCATCCGCGTTTTCGGCCTGATCCATTATGGTGTCGACGACCAGGTGGCCGCTCTGTGCCTCGTCGGCGCCACGGGCGCGGTCGCCCTGGCGGCAGCGGCCGTTTGGCTCTCGTGTCGGTCGCTACGCGCGGGAGGGCCGCGCGCTTGACCACAGCCGAGCCACCCGCGAAAGGCGAGAAGCCACGGGCAAACGACATCAGGACCCAATACCGATTCGAGCTAAATCACCGCGAAAGCCACTAGTCAAATTCGTGCTCGGCCGCCAGCGGTGTATAATCGAAAAAGGTTGCCGCACGCCCGCGGTCGCGACAACTCCACAGCCACCGCTTAGCCGCAGCCGACTCTGTACCCGAATCGTTCCCTCTCGACCGGTGGATGCCATGCCCAGTTCTCGTGTGCTTTGCGACGCGGTTCGACGGCGTTTCCTGGCCGTTGTGCTGCTGAGCCTGGTATCGCTTTTCGCGGCTCCCCTGGCCGCGGTCGAGCAAGTCACGATTCGCCGCGAAAAAACGGAGCAGAGCGTTTCGGGCAATGTCCTCGTCGAGGCCGAAGACGGCGGCCTGCTGTTGATTGCCCCCGACGGAATTCTTTGGGCCGTTCAGCCCGACGAGCTCGTCGAACGCAAGGCCGACGATGCACTCTTCGAGCCGCTCGACTCCAAAAAAATGGGCCAGAGTCTGCTGGATGAGTTGCCCAAAGGATTCAAGATCCACAGCACGGTCCACTACGTCATCGGCTACAACACTTCGCTCGACTACGCCAAGTGGTGCGGTGGGCTGTACGAACGGCTCTACAGCGGCTTTCGCAATTATTGGTCGACGCGCGGCTTGGAATTGCACGATCCCGAGTTTCCGCTGGTAGCCATCGTGTTCGGCGACAAAAAGTCGTACGCCCAGTACGCCGCGCCCGAGCTGGGCACCGCCACCGACTCGATCATCGGCTATTACAGTCTTCGCACGAACCGCGTCGTCATGTACGACCTGACCGGCGTCGACGGCGTTGCGGGCGGCAGGCTACGCGGCACGAGCGCGGCCCGCATCAACCAAATCCTGGCCCAGCCGGAAGCCGAGCGGACCGTGGCCACGATTGTGCACGAAGCCACGCACCAGATCGCGTTCAATTGCGGTGTGCATAAGCGGTACGCCGACATTCCGTTGTGGGTCAGCGAGGGGGTAGCCGTGTACTTCGAGACGCCGGACCTGAAAGCCTCCCGCGGATGGCGGACGATCGGGGGCGTCAACCAGGTGCGCCTCGAGCGATTTCGCCGCTACCAGCGCAGCCGGCCCGAGAATTCGCTGGTCTCGCTGCTGGCCGAAGACGGGCGGTTTCGCGACGCGGCCCTGGCGGAAGACGCCTACGCGGAGACGTGGGCCTTGAATTACTTTCTTATGCGCCGGAAGCCCGAACTGTACGTCCAATACTTACAGGCTCTGTCCGAGAAGGAACCGCTGCTCTACGACAGCCCCCAGGAGCGACTCGAACAGTTTCAGGCGGTCTTCGGCTCGGAACTCGAAGAGCTCGATGCTGAGTTTCTCCGCTACATGCGCAACGTGCGCTGATGCCGCCGGCGCGACCCACCCTCACACGGCACCCGCCAGCCGCGCGCTCATCGACGGCCTGGCGTGCACGTATCCGGGGGGCTACCGCGACATCCGATAGAGGGGGAATTTTACGGCCCGGGCAAGCGCCCGTTACGCACACCCCCGATCACTTTTTGAGGAGCCTAGTGAACCGACGTCCGGGCGGCGCGCATTGGGCGTGCACACTTCGCGCACCGCGCACCGGATCGAAGGGTGAATAAGGACAACGCACATGGCCGACTTTTGGAGCATCGTGGCCGAGTACCTGCAGGAGATTGGGCTGGGGCTGCCCGACAGCCGGCAGGCGGCGCGAATCGGGGGTCGGCTGGTAATCGCTCTTCTATTGGGGGGTCTGCTGGGCTTCGAGCGGGAGCGAAGGGGACGTGCCGCCGGCTTGCGAACCCACATGCTGGTAGCCCTGGGCGCGGCACTCTTTACGCTCATCGTCATGGAATCAGCCGGGGCGGGCCAATCTGCCGCGAATGCCGAGCTTCTCTCGCAGGTTGTCCGAGGAATCGCCGCCGGCGTAGGCTTTTTGGGGGCGGGAGCCATCCTTAAGCGCGCCGAAACCGAGCACATCAAGGGCCTTACCACCGCCGCCGGCATCTGGCTGACTGCCGCCGCGGGGGTGGCCGTGGGGAGTGGCTGGGTCTGGCCTGCCGCCACCGCCGTCATCCTATCGTGGGTCGTGCTAGAGCTTGCCCCCCAGGTTCTCGGGCAAAAGCGCGGGGGCAAGTCCTCTTAGAGCCGATCCCCTAGCCGTCGGGGACTGGCCCACTTTGCCGGTTCCGTAAAGCAAAAGGTGCCTGCCCCCTTCTCGGTACGATTTTGGGATGGGCTCGTAGTCGCAAAACGTTGCAAATCGCCGCGCTCCGGCGATAATGGCGCGTGGTCTCGCCCTCAGAAAGGAGGAGGCCATGCACGGCGAATTGATGCCCGTAAGTTCGGGAACGCCAATCATCCTTACCAAGGAGCGGATGCTCGTCGGGCGTCGCGACAAATGCGACGTCGTCCTGCGACACTCCAACGTCTCGTCCCACCACTGCGAGTTGTACCTGGAAGGCGACTACTGGTACGTGAGGGATCTCAACAGCCGCAACGGCACCCGGGTCAACGGCGTGCGCATAGCGAGCGAAGAGCGACTCGACCCCGGCGACCTGCTGTCGGTGGCCGACCATGAGTTCAAGATTCAGTATTCGCTGCCGACCGAATGAATCGTCACGCCTTTTTTTCCTTGCACCTCTCGAGGAGTCGGAAATGTCGGATCGCACTACGCCGCGGAAGCCATCGGAACCCCCCTCGCGCCGCACCTTTCTGAAACGCTCAGCCGCCGGTTTAGTGGGCGGAACGCTCGCCGCCGCCCTCGGTTCGGCACGCATGGCGCATGCCGCCGGCGACGACACGATACGGGTCGGGTTGGTCGGTTGCGGCGGAAGGGGCAACGGCGCCGCGGTGAACGCCGCCAACGCCGATCCCGGAATGCGCCTCGTTGCCCTGGCCGACATCTTTGAAGACCAGCTCGAGCATAGTCGTGCCGTACTCTCCCAACAGCTTGGCGAGAAGTTCGCCGTCGATCGCGACCACCTGTTCAGCGGCTTCGACGCTTACAAAAAACTGATCGATTCAGACGTCGACGTCGTGCTCCTGGCCACGCCGCCTCACTTCCGACCCGCACACCTCGCGGCGGCCGTGGATGCTGGCAAGCACGTGTTTTGCGAAAAGCCCGTGGCGGTCGACCCCACCGGCGTAAACAGCGTGCTGGCCACGTGCGATCGCGCCGCCGAAAAGAAGCTGAGCCTCGTCTCCGGTCTCTGCTGGCGGTACGACGAAGGGGTGCGGCAGACCATGGCCCAAATCAAGGAGGGCGCCCTGGGTGACATCGTGGCGGTTCAGGAGAACTACTTGACCGGCACGCTCTGGCACCGCGGACGCAACCCCGCGTGGAGCGAGATGGAGTACCAGATTCGCAATTGGCTGTATTTCACCTGGCTTTCGGGCGACCACATCGTCGAGCAGCACGTGCACAGCCTCGACAAGGCGCTATGGCTGATGGACGACAAGCCGCCGTTACGGTGCGTCGGCCTGGGTGGACGGCAGGTCCGCACGGGCGAAGAGTGGGGGAATATCTTCGATCACTTCTCCGTCTGCTACGAATGGGCGGGCGGCGTCAAAGTGTTTGCCTACACCCGGCAGATGTCCGGCTGCGCGGGGGACGTCGACGATTACGTGCTGGGAACCAAAGGTCGGGCGCAGGTGCTCAAATACCGGATCGACGGCGAGAAGCCGTGGCGATTCCGCGGCGAATCGCCCAGCATGTACGACGCCGAGCATCGCGAGCTGTTCGCCTCGATCCGCAACGGCACGCCCATCAACAACGGTCGCTACATGTCGTACGCCACCATGATGGCCATTATTGGCCGCGAGGCTTGCTACACGGGTCAGACGATCACCTGGGAGGAGGCGATGCGCTCGATGCAGGATTTGACGCCGCCCAAATACGAGTGGGGCGACACGCCCGTGCCCGAAGTGGCCGTTCCCGGCGTGACCAAGTTTGCGTGAAAACGGTTTCGAGGCCTCCGCTTTCCGCTTCCCGCTTTTCGATGTGTCGGCTTGCGATGCGCACTCCCATTGAGGGGGACGGGCGTTGCTCGCTTTCCGTCGTCAGCACGCCCGCAAGTGCGCCTCGATCCGCTGGAGCGCTTCGCCGACGCGGCAATCGCCGGCGGCCAGCGGAATCGTCTCGCCCGAGTCGACCCAACCACTCACCTTTCGTTGTGCCGAGATGACGGTGCTGTGGCTGCGGCAGCCGAAGTGGCGACCGATCTCCGAATAGGCGGCACGCGTGTACTTGCGTGCCAGCCACATGGCCAGCATGCGGGGTCCCGCGGCAGCTCTCGCCTTGCGCGGCGCCTTGAGCTGCTGCGGTTCGATGCCGAACACGTCGCACACGGCGCGGTCGATGTCGGCCAGCCGCACCACCCGCCGCGTGGCGCGAAAGATGTCCTCGAGCGACTCTTCCGCCAGTTCCAGCGTTATGGGGCGCTGGTGTGCGCGGCTGGAGGCGTCGACGCGATTCATGGCTCCGAAAATCTGCCTGGCATCGCCGGGCAGACGCTCCGCGATCAGGTCCAGCACGTCGTCGGGCACTTCCAGCCCACGCTGCCGGGCAAAACGCCGCGCGATCTCGAGCCGGCCATCTTTCTCGTGCGGCTGGATGGCACAGACCAGCCCGGCCGACATGCGGGCCGCAAGATCGGACCCAGCGCCGATTGCCTCAGCGGGTGTTCGATCGGCCGCCAGCACCAACTGCCGCTTCTGCCGCAGCAGGGAATCGACCGTGTGCAACAGTTCGACCAGCGTGGCCCGCTTACCCCGAAAGAACTGCACGTCGTCGATTAAGAGCCACTGCACGTCGCGATATTTGCGGCGGAAACCTGGCAGTCCGCCGCCGCGCAGCGCTTCGATGAAGTGGCTCGTGAACTGCTCGGCGGAGAGCAACACCACTCGTCCGGGCCGGGAAACTTGGCGTATGTCTTGGGCCAGCGCGTCCAAAAGCTGCGTCTTCCCGCAGCCCGGCGGACCATAAACGTACAGAGGCGAAAACTCGCCCGATTGGCGGCACACCATCCGCGCCGATGTCAGCGCGATGCGGTTCCCCTCCCCCACGACGATCGCGTCGAGCGCACGGGCCCGCTTCGGTCGAACCTCGCCTTTGGCTACGGCCGGTTCGGGGTGGGTGGCTTTACCTGAACCCGTTGCGGTGTGCGCTTGCGGCTCAGGTTGCGCCGGGCAGCCGGGCGCCTCCGGCTTCACCGAGTGCGCGGCAGTAGACGCGGCGCTCGGCTCGAGTCGAAATGCCACGCGCACCGAAGGGCCCAACACTTGCCGGCAAACGGCGTCGATCTCGCGGCCGAAGCACTTCCGCAGCCGTTCGAGCGTAAACGGCTCCTGGGCGCGCACCACGAGCGTATCGCCCGAAAGCTCGAGGGCCGTCCGGGAGGCGAACCACAGATCGAAGATGTCGCGCCCGACTCTTGCGAGCAAACCGGAATGCAAGGACGACACGATGTCCATATCGTGAGTGCGCACGTTCTGCGACATCCTCGGCGCGCGCAGCGCGCCGTTATGGGCTCAGTCCACGAGACCAATGGCCGGCCAGGATCGGCCGACCGGCGGCTGCCAAACTGTGCAGCGCGCCCGACGCCAGGAAACAACCGATGCCGCCGGGATTCCTTCCGGAGACATCAGCCGGGATTGTGACGGTCGATGCAGGTCGCCGATTGTACGCGTGCTAGCGTCGCTGTCAAATCACCGACCAAGGGGAGGGCAGGTTTTTTTTCGATGGTTCAAGTGCCCCTGGGGATTGCCGGCCAAACAATGGCTTTTTCCACCGCGGGGCGCGACGAACTTTTTTTGTGAAGACTGCGGCGAAGAGGTGGAAAAGTTGTTGTCGTCGCAGCGGGCGTCGCGGACGGGCGCAGCATTGCCGCCGCGCAACTCATTTGGCCGCAACGAATAAGCGGTGGGTCTGATGCGTCCGCGGAGAATCGCGACGGAAAGTACGCGAGGGATTACACGGCAAACACTCGCAAAAACACGCTCCGCCGATCGCAAATGACGAAGTCGGCCGCCACGTACGACGCCACCGCCGGCTTGTTCGCCGCGTCAACTGCCAGAATCATCCGCTGGCGATTCATCTCTCGCGTTTGCCACTGGGCGAATCGCGTGATGGCCAGACCGCATTTCCGGCCCCGCTGCGGGCCCGTTACGCCCATGTAAACCAGCTCGCACTGATCGTCGGCTGCATGATCGGCCAACAGCAAGCATCCCACGTCCTGCCGTTGATACTGCACAAAGAACCAGTGGGAGTCGGCCGAGTCGCCCGTGCTGCGGTAGCCCTCCAGCACGTCGGCCATGTCTCGCACGCCGTTCAGGGCGGGTACGTCGCGGGTTTCGTAGTACGTGCGCTCGACGAGCTGAGCGAGCCTGTCGGCCTGCGAGGGATCGTAACGCTCGAAGACCAGGTCGCTGTACGGTTGCTCGGTGGGGAGCGCGTCGGTCGGACAGATCATGTACAACAGCTCAGCCGCGTGGCTGTAGCCATCCTGTATGAGTTGGGACGCGATTGGGCCGTCGCGCTGGGTGAGTACGACCTGGGCGACCCGAACGCCCAAGGCTTGCAGATGAGCGGCCAGAGCATCCTGTAACCGCGCGAGTGTGGCCTCCGGCTCCCCCGCGGCGAGGTGCGGCGGGGACACCAGCGCCGTTCGCCCCGGCATGAGGCAGGCCCAAACGGCGCCGACCAGCCGCTCGCCCCGACACGCTGCAATCAGCCCATCGAGCGCAATGCGGCCTCGCCGCGCGGAGGCAAGCGTGGCCGCGATCTGCGGCAGGCGGACTTCCACCGGGGACTCCGCCAGCACCAGATCGAGCACTTCCGCCTGCCGTGCCCGCGGAGCCGTTCCGATTACCAGGCCATCGGCGGTGTGGTGAGTCACCGGGCCATTGGGGTGCATCATGCGGCTCAGAATAGTCGAATCGGCCGCCCGCCCCCAGAGTGATTGATTTGCGGCCGTTCTGACGGCGTCAGGGCGGCCGACCAAGCCGCATCACCGCCGCGGGAAATTCAAGTCCGTGCCGAACTATGGCAGGCGCGGCCCGACCCCGTACGCTACAATGAACGTGGGCGCGGGGGAGTCGGGGACCCGGCGGGTCTCTGCGGGGAACAGAAGCATTTTCCGCCCATTCTTTCGAAAGGATCCGGCCCATGCGCATCGCCAAAGTCTTCTATTTGTGCGCCTCGATTGGCGTCCTGTGGGCCTTCGCGCCGTCCGCACTCCTGGGGCAGTCGGCCCTGGACGAATTGGAACAGCGAATTGACGAGGAGTTGCTTCCCCCTCCGCCCGAGGAATCCGAACCCGGCTATCTCGGCCTGACCGGCGACACGGCTGACGAGGGTGGAGTCACTGTTCTTGCAGTTCACGCGGAGGGTCCAGCCGATGCATCGGGCCTGCGCGCGGGCGATCGCATTACCAAAGTGAACGACGTGGCCGTGCCGGACGGCAATGCGATGGCCGAAGTTCTCGGCAAGCTCTCGGCCGGCAGTGAGGTAACGTTCGTGGTTGTTCGCGATGGCGCCGAAGAGCGCGTCAGCGTGACTCTCGGCCGTCGACCCGACGACGAAGCCGTCCCCGCTCCGCGCGAGGCCGACGAACGCGGTCCGCTGCTGGGCGTCCGCCTCATCCCGGTCAACGCCGACTCGCGGGCACGCTTCCGCGTGGCAGTCGATCGCGGCGCGGTCATCAACGGTATTCGCGTCGGTTCGCCCGCCGACCGCTACGGCCTGCCGTTGGGCGGCGTGATCGTGTCGATCGACCGCGAGCGGGTGGGCGCGCCCGAAGACGCCATCGCCATTGTCTCCAGCCACCGCGCCGGCGACGAAATCGAGATCGGCTACTATGACGGCGTCAACTTCTACCGCAAGACCGTGCGGCTGGCACCCTCGGGCGACGCGCCGCTTCGCATCGCTCCGGTCGAGCCGGCCCTGCCGTACGATTCGCGGCCCACTCCTGGCATCTTCGGCGAGGATCGGCCGGTGCTGCGTCGTTTAGAACAAGCGATTACCGGAGTCGTCGAGCCGCCCCCTCCGCCGCGCACGGGTGGAATCCCTGCCGTGGTCGATGCCCGGGAACGGGAGATCGTCGAGCTGCGCCGTCAGAACGACGAACTAAACGCCCAGGTCGAAGAGCTTCGGCTCCGCGTGCAGCAGCTCGAAGAGCAGCTCAAGGCCAACGCCGGCGAATCAAAAGGGGCCGCGGGTAAAAATCCGGACAGCGACGATCCGGATTTGGATCTCAATAATCCGTAATCGCCTTTACCACCGCTTCGGGCGATTATCGTAGACCAAGAGCTGCTGAAACTCGGGGCTGATGCCGTGGCGCGAGCCGGGCCGATTCAGCTCCAGCATCACGTCGAGCTGCGCGCGGGCCTCATTGGCCAGAATGACCGGCGCGTACGAAATGCGCAGTCCGTCGGTGGGCCGTCCATTCCACGACCGGACGTACAAGCCCGCGTCGAGCGTCGGCTTCGGCTCGAAACGAAAGTACTGCGTCAAGTGCGCGACGAGCCGGCGCGCGTCGCCGGTTGTGCCCTGGAATGTGATCCGCTGCACCTGATGTTCGTCGTCGAAGTAGTAGGTAAGCGACCCGGCCAGGTCGTCGATGCCGGTTCCGGTGACCAGCGGCACTCGCAATCCACTTAGCGTGGCATCGGCGCGAACCGTGGAAACGCGGGCCCAGCGGCTCGTGACCCAAGCGGGCGTGATGTCAAAGCGGAACACTTCCCGCATGTCGGCGACGGGAAAGCCTTCAAGGCGAAGCTCGGCACCCGCCTCGCTCGACCCGCCGGCGACGGAAGAGGGCGCCGTGCCCGATGCGGCGAATTCGATCGGCCGACCCGTCGCATCCACGAGTGGGCCGTAATCGCCGCCCGATTCGTCGCTGCTCGACTTCGACCAGTTCGCCAGTGTGGCCCGCCAGTCCTTACCCATCAGCAGGAAAGGAATTCCCGCGGCAGCCACCAACATGGGAACCAGCAACATGCGTCGCCTGAAAAACATAACGGATCTCGCAATTCGCTGTCGCGCCGGTTTGCAAGCACGGGCGTCAGCCGGGACGGTGGGCTTCCTGGCCCGCAAAGAATCACCCCTTTGGCGGCGCGGAGCGTGAAGCACGATAGCGGGATCCGTCCCACTATGAGAATCGGCAGCGGCCAAGGTGGGGCTTGTCGCCCGTTGTCCGCTCCCGGCCACCTTGCCCAGAGGGAGCCGGTGCGAGAAACCGCGGCATCGGCAAGTCCGGCACGGTTGAGCGTCGAACGCGACGCGGCTCAGCGACTTTGGCTCTCCTCGTACCACTCTTGCAGTTTGGGCCAGGTTGTATCGAGCAGCGAGGCCGCATATTCTTCGTCGCTCGCATAGTCGGCACGATCCTGCTGCGGACGCAGTCCCAGCCGTTCCAGCAGGCTTTCGGCCCGCTCGATGGGGTATCGCCGCTCGATGCTCACCAACAGGTGCAAAAAGTCGAGGTGGTCGACCGCCTCCTCGACCGTTGGCCAGCGGCGCATCTGGTGGCCGGGATTGTGTAGCAGAACCAGGTGCCGACAATAGGCGGCAATGGGTTCGAGTTGCAATTCCGCGGCAATCGCCCCGGCGAGTGCCAAGAGCCGGTCGCGCACGAAGGGGCGCTGCCGCCGACCGCTGGCTTGGGCCAATGCCAGATACACGAACAAATGCCAAGCAGACCGGGACATTCAGCCTATTCTACATGGATCAACCCTCCCTGGGTGATTACCGCTGGCTGGTGAGTGAAGCGGCCGCGCCGTGGTTCGATCGAGCGGCGGATCAAGATACAACGCCCGCGCTGATTCAATCTCTGCGACGGGAAATCGGAGCGGACCGTGCTCGACTGGTGATCCAGCAGGCAGAATTGCGGCGTCGGGCCGTCGAGAAATTTCCGCTCGCCGCAGATCTTTTCTTTACGCGCAAGGCACTCGAACAGGCCAGCGGCTCGGCTGTGGCCGCCTACAAGGCCGCGCGCTTTCCGGCGGCAATGGCAATTGCCGACTTGTGCTGCGGCATCGGCGGCGATGCCATGGCGCTGGCAGAGCGCGGCCGTCTTGTGGCGGTTGACTTCGATCCGGTCGCTGCGCTGTTGTGTGAAGCGAACTGTCGCGCGGCGGGCGCGGCGAACTTCGACGTGCGAGTGGAAGACGTTGCGGCCGACTCGGTTTCCACATCGCTCTCCGCGTGCGGTGCATGGCACATCGACCCCGACCGCCGCGCTGGTGGACGACGAACCGTCGATCTGCGGTATTACCAGCCTGGGCTCGATGCGATTGAACAAATGCTGGCCGTCGCTCCGAATGGCGCAGTAAAACTCGCGCCGGCGACCAGGGTGCCGCCCAATTGGCAACAATCGGCTGAACTCCAGTGGATCGGGGCGACTCGCGAGTGTTCGCAGCAAGTAGCCTGGTTCGGAAGTCTCGCTCGCCATCCCGGCCAGCGCACAGCAACCGTTTTGCCGCGCGACGACGGGTCTCCACCGCGCTCGGTAATCGGCCGCGGCAATTCGTCCCATCCCTCGGTATCGTCGATTGGCCGATATTTGTTCGAGCCGCATGCCGCCGTTCTCGCCGCGGGCCTCGCAAGCCAACTGGCCCGGGAACATGATCTTCACGCGATCTCGCCCGGCGTAGCGTACCTGACCGGCGACCGACTGGTTCGCGATGCCGCACTGTCGGCCTTCGAAGTGACCGACGTCCT
>Ga0315553_10000782_pt1 | contig 27440 bp, 29 predicted proteins | sample SalMarSW160140MG_FD_203099 | JGI IMG/M metagenome (GOLD analysis project Ga0315553, IMG submission 203099) | Salt marsh sediment microbial communities from the Plum Island Ecosystem LTER, Massachusetts, United States - Salt Marsh Sediment SW1601-40 ... | reverse complement strand
CGGCCTCGGTGCGCGACGCCTATCGGCGTTGGGCCCCGATCTATGACTTCACCTTCGGCAGCGTTGCCGAGTCCGGGCGCAAGCACGCGGTCAAGATCATCAACCGGCGGCGGGGCCGGGTGCTCGAGGTCGGCGTCGGCACCGGACTGTCGCTCCCCTGCTACGGGACGCATCTCACCGTCACCGGCATCGATCTCTCACCGGAGATGCTGGACAAGGCGCGTGGGCGCGTCGAACGGGCGAGGCTCGAGAACATCGCCGGCCTTCATGAGATGGACGCCGGCGCGCTCGCCTTTCCCGATGAGAGCTTCGACACCGTGGTCGCCATGTATGTGATGACGGTGGTGCCAGACCCCGAGAAGGTGATGCGCGAGCTCGAGCGGGTGTGCGCGGCTGGCGGCGAGGTGATCCTGGTCAATCATTTCAGCCAGGAGCACGGCGTTCGCGGCTTCTTCGAGCGGAGGCTCGCGCCGCTTGCGAGCTCGATCGGCTGGCACGCGGTGTTCGACCTCGACCGGGTCCTCGTCTGCGAGGACTTGCACCTCGCCGAGCGGAGATCGCTCATGCCGTTCGGTCTCTTCACTATGCTTCGCTTCGTCAAGCAGCCCGGCTACGGCGTGGCGCGTGAATACGCGCGCGAGATGGCACGCTCGGGGCGCGGCAGGGCGTTGGTGCCGGCACGCATTGCCAGGCCGCAACCGCTCCGGGCGCGGCTCAAATGGCCCGTCGGCCGCGCCATCGTCCAGGCGCGCCGCTTGCTTGACACCCGCTATTGGCGCTCCTTATATCGCCGCCTTTCCAGCCAAATGGCGGAGTAGCTCAGCTGGTTAGAGCAGCGGAATCATAATCCGCGTGTCGGGGGTTCGAGTCCCTCCTCCGCTACCAATCAAGTTTCTGTTTTCATTCATCATTATCCACCTCTCGCCGTGGTGGAAGTGCCGAGTTTGACACTTCCTTAGGTAGGTTTGACAACTTTCGTGCGTCGTCTGTTCACCTCAGCATGCTGCTTACGACGGGGCGACAGCAGATCGAGCTGCTTGGCTTCAAGCTCGATGGCAACGGCAAGCTCTCCGGCCGCGTGCTCGATCGCCTCAGCGCCGGCCGAGAATGGCTAGCGCACCGTGATAGACCGCCGGCGCGTCGGCCACACCTGCCATGTCGATGCCGCCGGCTTCCCCGGCCGCACCGTCGGCCTATCGCCGCTCCCGCACGATGTGAAAAACGCTCCGACTGGTCCTGCTCGCAGTGATTCGCCCCACCGCTACTGCATCGCACCTAGATCTCGAGATAGCGGCTGCTGATCGGCTCGAGCTCTCATCGTTGAATTCGTAGACGGACGAGCGGCGTTGCCATGGGAATTTCCAGGCTTGGAATGTCCTCGTCGGAAATCTTGTTCAGATATTTGATGATGCCGCGAAATCTGTTTCCGTGCCCGACGACGAGCGGCGTTGAGCCTTCCATCAACAGCGGCTCGATGTTGTCCTGCCAATAGGGCAGCACGCGCGCGACCGCATCCTCGAGGCTCTCGCAGCACGGCAGCAAGTCAGGCGGAACGCGAGCATATTTCGCCTCGTGCCCCGGATAGCGCTCGTCGGATTTCTCGAGTGAGGGCGGGGGTCCCGTAAAGCCGCGCCGCCATAGACGGAACTGTTGATGGCCGACCTCCTCGCGCGCTTTGTCCTTGTTGTGCCCTTGCAGGGCGCCGTTGGTTCCGCTGAAGGAAGCCCGGGCTAGTGGATCATCCGGGCTTCCCGACCGGCGTGCCGATCAGGCTTGCGTGACAAGCCGCTCCTGGCTGCGGGAGGAATCTACCCTTTAGGACGCATGCCTACTGGGCTCTGAACCGAGGAATCGGAGGAGGGCCAAAAACGTGGCCGGCATTATCAACAAAACAAGCGGCATCTGCACAGCAAGGCCAGCGATGATCGCGATTGCCAGAGGCTGCTGCATCTCCGCGCCCTGACCCAGCGCCAACGCTAGCGGCAGCAGTGCAAAAGCCGCAGCTATCGTGGTCATGGCGATCGGACGCAGACGGTTCCTTCCGGCCGTGACCAGGGCCTGCTCAACGGGCAGTCCGTCCGCCTTCAATCGCTCGAACTCGCTGAAATAAAAAATGGCCACCTCGGTCACGATGCCTACCACCATGGTCAATCCCATGAGGGCAGAGATGTTGAGATCGATTCCAGTGAGGAACAGTCCGGCAAAGACAGCACTCATGGCGACGATCGGCACGAGCAGAACCTGGATCGCGATTGTGAAATCCTCGTAGAGAAACAGCAGCAGCACGAAGACGAGAGAAACGGCGGCAACAAAAATAACCATGAGCTGTATGAAGGCTTTTTGTTGCTCTTTATAGAGGCCGCCCAGCCCGTAATAGAGTTCCTTTGGAATAAGACCGTTCTGGGCCAACACGGACCTGACGTCCACCATCGTGGACCCGACGTCACGCCCCTCAACACGCGCGGTAACCGGTACCATGCGCTTCAGATTGTCCCTGACCACCTGAGGCTGGCCGACGATACGTTGCAAAGAGGCCACGCGATTGAGGACTACTAAATGACCGTCGGGCGCCCGCAGCAGCATGCGAGCAACATCCGACATGAAGCGGCGATGTTCAGCGGAGGGCCAAACGCGCACGTTAATGGTCTGGGGTCCGATTTGAACTTGGGTCGCTATATTACCCGTCAGGAACGAGGCGACTTGAGTCGTGACCGACATAGGATCGAGCCCCTCGACCGCCGCTTTCTGCCGGTCTACCTCGATTGCCAGGGCGTCTCCGGCAATCTGGATTCCGTCATTGACGCTTACGATCCCCCGTACCTGTGAAATGGCATCCGCCACCTTCGGTGCGGTAGCCAACAGAGCCTTCACATCATCTCCAAAGATCTTGATCTCCACCGGCTGAGGCACCGCCGTTAGATCGCCAATGAGGTCCTCCATGAGTTGCGCCAGTTCCACTTGAAGGCCGGGAACCGTTCGTTCGATTCGCCCCCGAACGTCAGCCATGACCTCGTCGATGGGTCGCCGGGGCAATGGCTTGAGCCGAACGAAAAAATCGCCCTGGTTTGCTTCCGTAACGGTGCCGCTGAGCTGCGAACCTGTCCGGCGTGAGTAGGTGAGCACTTCCGGTGTGGCACGGAGCACATTCTCCACCCGCTGTACGAGTGCGTTGGTGTCGGTCAGCGAAGTGCCCGGCGGCGCCCTGTAGTCAAGCACGAAGCCGCCTTCGTCCATCGCGGGCATGAAGCCGGAACCAACACGCGGGTAGGCCAAAAGCCCCGCGCCGACAATGAGCAAAACGAAAGGTAGAACGAGCCAGGGGTGTCTCAGTAGTCGAATCAGCACCCACTCATAGCCGCGGCCGAGCCGGCTGGCGTTCCTGGCTTCTCCTTCTTCTATGCCTGGATGCAGGAGATGCTGGGACAAGAGGGGAATGACCAGCCAGCTGACTAGCAATGAGATGATCAAGACGATTGCCATCGTGAAGGAAAGTGCCTTGAAGAAGGCCCCAACGACACTGGTCAGAAATGCCAGCGGCAAAAAGATAATGATGGTGGCAAGAGAAGATCCGACGAGGGGCTTTCCAAACTCGAGAACTGCAATTCTCACGCGATCTGCGCGGGACCCCTCGGACAGCGTGGAAACGCGGCGGACGATTTGCTCGACCAGAACTATCGCATCATCGATCACCAAACCGATGGCGGCCGCCATGCCGCCAAGGGTCATAATGTTGAAGCTCATTCCGGCCGCATAAAGCACCAGAACCGACATAGCCAAGACGGCTGGCACCACGATGACGACAATCAGCGTGATCCTGAAACTGCGCAAGGCGACCAGCAGGACCAACGCCGCCAACCCAATGCCAATGAAAATGGCGTCACGGACGCTCGTCGCCGAAGCGGCGACCAGCTCGCCCTGATCGTACCAGGCTCTAACCTCGGTTCCGGCCGGGAGCTTGTCTCTATGCGTCTGAAGGACTTGATCGACGTCTTGCACGATCTGAATCGTGTTGCCGTCCGGTTGCTGATAGACCTGTAGTGAGACCGCCGGCGTGCCGTCGGCCGAGACTATGACCCATTGGGGCGCCGCACCGCGAACGATCTTGGCGATATCTTCGAGCTCAATCTTACCATTTGGACCGGAACGAATGATGGTGTGGCTTATCTCGTCAAGCGTCGTCAGGCGGTCATCAGTCAAGACGAGAAACAGCTTGTGCCAATCTTGCAATCGTCCAACGGCCTGCAACACGTTAGACGAACTGAGGGCCTTTGCGACATCATCGATGGTGAGGCCATAGGCGACAAGATCATCAGGATTGACATCGACTTGGAACTCCGCAATGTCGCCGCCCGATGCGGTTACCTTGGCCACTCCATTTATCGCCGATAGCAAGGGAATGAGGTCGTATTCGGCAATCGCCCGCAGGCGCGCCTGATCGACTGTGCGGGAGGTTAGATTGTATGCGGCAACCGGAAAGACTGTCGGGTCCATGCGCCGCACAGTGAAAACGGTTCCTGGAGGAAGAGCTGATGCAAGCCGCGCCACCGCCGCTTCTACGCCAAGCGTCGCGACCTGCATATCGGTGCCCCAAGCGAAGTTCACGGAGATTTCCGCACTGCCACGTGTCGAGGTTGACCTGATCTCCCTCACACCACGCACAGAGCGCACCGCCACTTCAACAGGCCTGGTGACCTGGACCACCATGTGATCTGCCGGACGGTCGCCAGCATCCAGAGAAACAACGACACGGGGAAAATCAATTTGCGGGAAGATCGCCACAGGCAATTGATAGGCTGCAAGTCCTCCGAACAAGGCAGCGAGCAGCAGCAGGAACAAGATGGAACGGCGATGCAGAGCTGCCCAGCCGGCGAGATTCAAGGCGACCTCTCGCTAACAAGCGCCCCATTACTCAGCTCAATGACATCGGAAACGGCAACCCGCTCTCCGGCTTGAAGTCCGCCATCCACCCAGACAGTCTCACCTTTCGTCTGAGATAACTTGACGTCTTGCCGATAGGCGTGTCCGTCCTTGACCCTGAAGACGTAGGGCTGGTCTCCATCGTAAAGCACGGCAAGCCGCGGAATTGTCAGGATCTTAGTCTGCATGGTTGCGACCGTCGCCTTCACGGTCTCTCCAAGCGCGAATTGCCGAGCCGCGTCCCCGGTAACCTGAACGAGCGCACCAAGCAGGCGCGTGGCCGGATCAACCATCGCGCCGACGCTCGCTATTGTAGCCGGCACGGCGGGCCCCTTGGTGAAAAGCTGCTCCAGCTGGACCTTGTCACCAGGGTTTATCTCGCTCGCATCGCTGGGCTCGATGCCGAGCTGAATCATGAGTGAAGTGCGATCGGCAAATTCGGCTATGGGTGCTTTGGCCGCGACTTCAGCACCAATTTGCGCTTTGAGATTTGTGACGATTCCGGTCTTGGGTGCGCGCAGCACGACCTTCTCCTCGCCAGCACCAAGGGCCTTTTGCACCTCAAGCTGCCCGCGCGCATCAGCCAGGGCTTTCTCCGCAGTCGCAACTTGATCCTTGGTGGCAAGTTGCTGCGCAAACAGGCGCCGCGTGTGCTCCAGCTGCTGCTCGGCATTCGTTACGGTACTTTGAAGCTGGGCGAACTGCGCGCGCGTGCTAGGACCAGGCTCGATGTCGGCCACCACCTCTCCAGCCGACACCACCTGGCCCGCATAAGCATTGAGTTTGCGGACGATGCCGTCAATCGGCGAGACGACCACGAATTGACTGTTGGGATCCGCGGCGACAGTCCCAAAGGCCGTAACAGTCTCCGTAACCTGTTCAGTTTTGACCTCAACGGTCTCGACTGAAAGGGAAGTCTCGTTGCCTTGGGACGTCTGGGTGCTGTCACTTTCAGCCGGGCTGTCGGCGGCCATTGCCGCGGCAATTGCAGTGCCCAAAACGATCAGCGCGATAAGCGCCAACCTAAATGTCCCGTTCATTGCCGTACCATCCAAGGTGCAGCGAGTTCACGCGGGCCATCTGCCAAGAGGATGGCCATATTGTTGGCCGCCTGCCAAAGCATTTGCCGGCGGTCCAGGAGCTCCAGCTCCTTCGCATTCAGCGATGTCTGCATCGAGACGAAATTGAGCGCGGGAAAGTCTCCGGTCTCGAATCCATGGCGGGCGTGCGCAACTGCACTGCGCAGTTCTCCGACAGACCATTCGAGCGATGGGATCTCCTGCTTCAGCAGCCTGACCTCGGTTTGAATGGCGCGCGCGTCCGAGATGGATTGATCGATCCGTGCTTGGTATTCCGCACGCAACTGATCGCGTGTGGCTCTCTCCGTGGCGATCTGACCACGGTTGCGATTGAAAAGAGGCAAGTTCATGGTGACGCCTGGACCAATAGCATCAACAGCGGTGTTGTCGCGCGACCGGTTCACGCCAATGCTGATGGAAGGAAACTGAGCCAAAATCGCTCGTCTGACGGTCGCCTCCTGGCTCTCGTAGCCGGCCCGCAGCGCCAGCAGGTCGGGGCGGCGATGGGGCAGTGATGCCAACAGAGAATCCACGTTGGAGACATCGGAAGGGAGCGAGCTGAGGTCTCTAAGGTGAAAGATTATTTCGGGCCGCACACCCATTACGGCGGCGAGGGCAATATGATTGGCGGCCGCTTGGCGTCGCGCCGCCCGGAGATCCCGATCAGCATCGGCCAAGGCGACTAAGTCGGCACTAACGGCCGCCGAGGTGACATCCCCGGAGGCCAGAGCCTTCTTTTCCCGATCGTAATCCTCGCGAAACAGAGCCACATTGCGCTCAAGCAGTGCCAGCTTCTCTTCAAGGAATTTTCCTTGGATGAAAAGGTCGCGCGCCTTCTGCGCAAGCTGCCAGGCCTGCCACTCGACAGAAAGGGCGGTTTGCTGTCGGCTTGCCTCTGCGCCCCAGACCTCGGAACGATGAAGAATGAGAGCCTGGATATCGTAACTCGGCATGATGCCGTAAGCACTCACAAGGCCGACCATGTGCTCCAGCGGCGCGTCGATGCTCCAGGTCAACTGTGGGTCGGGAATCAAGTGCGCTGCATAGAGCTTCGCATCGGCGACCTTAACGCTTGCCACGGCCGCTTTTAGGTCTGGATTGTTAATGACCGCGAGGGTGGCCGCATCCCGTAACGAAAGGACGGGACCGCTTGCTTCCGCATGATAGCCACTCGGAGTGAGCATCCCTTGCTGGGCGGGACCAACAGCCACAGTCGTCGCCAAATTGTCGGAACTGGGTAGTGGCAGTGGCGCATAGGATTGGCAAGCGGCAACAAATGTGCAGCTTGCAATAATCGCCATAGCTCGACGTGCCCCCGCCAAAGCCCTGCTCTCTCTGTTATCGCCCCGCTGCTTCTGCGGCAGCGGCCCAGGTTCTTATTTTGAGCCGTTCTGAACAGGATAGCGTTCACCTTGCGCGGATTAAATGGCCTTGAGGAACCATTCCGGTCTGCCTTGGACGCTATTGCTCAGGGCCAGAGACTTTGGTGTGGATAAATCCTCTGGCACCCCGTTAAGTGGTGTCCCGGGCTTTTGGCTCGGCGACTGGCCCCTTTTTTAGCGAGGCCGGCATCTCTAGGGAGACAGTCGTGGCTCAGGCACCTTGCTCAAGGTGCGACTTGCAAGTGCATCCATGCTCCCTGCTCCTCGTCCCGTTACCCGACCTGCCAAATTGGCCCCGCTACGGTGCCACTCTTCTAGAGTTAGGGAGACCAACTAATCTGGATTCGGGCCTTCCTTTTTGTTTTCCAAAATTTTTCCAGTCTGTGCGTCCACCCCAACTTCTTGGGTCACAGCCCCGTTCTTTATATCGAAGGAATACCGGAGCCCGCTTCCGCCTTTCTCCTTTTCCAATTCCTGATCCGTGATCTTGCCGGGATGGGCGCGCAAAGCGAGCGTGCGAGCCTCACTTATGCTTATCTTCGCATGCTTGGCCAATTCTTGGCCGGTGTAAGCGATCGCCGGAATAGCCGCCATGGCTAAGATCAACACAGCACCAGCGGCAAAACTTAGAGTGATTGGCTGTCGCCTCATGAGATCCTCCTAGGTACGCTCCATCGTCATATAGATAGGCGCTCGCTATTACGTCGCTATGGACGCGAGATTAAATCTCAGTAACTGAGAGTCGCATAGCCGTGGGTAATTCACGCCCAGGGTGTCGAAATCCCCAAGAAGGTCGCCGCCATAAACGCGGCCTATGAGGAGGTTGCTAAAGAACGCCGCATATGACCCTGCAACCAAGTCACGAAGGAATCCAGCCAAGGAAGTCGTCTCGACCTGTGTGTCGGGCCGTGGAATTGGGGCCGCAGCGCTTATGACCCGATCACAATTTCGGCCTCTAGAGAGATGGGGACCGAAAGCGAGGCGGTGACGAGGCAGGTCCTTTCGCCCTTCTCGAGCATCCGTCTTGCACGCTCCGGGTCTGCACCCTCTGGAAGGCTGAGCTGCGTCCTGAGAACGATCTCTGTGAAGCGGGTGGCTCCTTCCTGGCGGTCGACTGTACCGCTGCCTGACACCTCAAGCGACAGGAACTCGAGCTTGGAAGCCTGCGCGATCGCCCGGAAGGTGAACATAAAGCAGGCTCCCACGGCCGCGAGCAGGAGATGCTCCGGGCTCCAGGCATCCCCTGGGCCGTCAAAATCCGTTGGCGGCGCCGAGCGCAACGCAGGGACGCCCCCCGTTGAGAGCGTTGCATAACCTTTCGGACCGCCGGACATGGCGACCTCGTAGACATGTGGCAACGGCTTCATGTTGGTGTCCCTTGATGGCTTTGAGTGGTGCTGCGTCCTTCTCTGACATTGGTCTAAACTCTTATTGCGATGATTCGCTCAGAGAAGGCTTGGCCACGAATTGTCGCTCACGCCGACATGGATGCCTTCTACGCGGCGATTGAGCAACTGGATGATCCTGCACTGCGGGGTCGGCCGGTGCTGGTTGGGCCTCGAAGTAGTCGAGGGGTCGTGCTGACGGCAAGCTACGAGGCTCGCCCCTATGGCGTCGGCAGTGCGATGCCGATGGCGAGAGCGCGCCGCATGTGCCCAAACGCGGTGATTATTCCGCCCCGGTTTGATCGCTATCAGGAAGTCTCCGCGACCATCATGCAGGTGTTCTCCGATTTTTCACCCGAAATTGAAGCCATAAGTCTTGACGAGGCCTTCCTCGACATGACCGGCTCCGAGCAGCTCTTTGGCGACCCTGCATCCATCGGACGTCGACTGAAGGACGCAATTCGTGAAGCCAGTGGCATGACGGCATCCGTCGGCCTATCCGCAACCAAATACGTGGCCAAGGTCGCAAGCGCTTGCCAAAAGCCGGACGGCTTGACCGTGGTGCCACCGGAAGACGCAAAAGCGTGGCTCGCTCCGCTTTCCATATCGTGCTTGTGGGGTGCAGGGCCGAAGACCCAAGCACGGCTTCGCCACCTCGGTTTGCATACCATCGGGGATGTGGCCAATGCCGATCGAGAGTTCCTCTACGCTAAACTCGGAAGCGCTGGCCTTCACTTCCACGCTCTCGCCCTGGCACAAGATCCGCGACCCATCAACGGAGGACGAGTATCTAAGAGCATCGGGTCAGAACGCACGCTCGTTGAGGATGTGCGCGAGAAGGCCGAAATCAAACTTCACCTGCGCCGATCCGCCGAAACGATCGGCAGGCGCCTTAGAAAAAAGGGCTACCTTGCCTTTGGCGTGGGCGTAAAGCTCAAGACCACGGATTTTCAGGTCGTGACCCGTCAGCGCCGACTCCATGAGCCTACCGACGTTGCAGAGAAACTTTACTCAGTTGGCGTTGATCTCCTCGACGAGTTCCAAAATCCCGGTCCCTTCCGCTTGGTGGGTCTAGTCGCCTATGACTTGGTCGGTATCGATGAGCGGGTTCAGCTCGACCTTTTCAGCGCCTTTGGTCGGCAACGCAGATTGGAGGTGGCAATCGACGCCCTTACCGAGAGATTTGGTCCCAGTCTCGTGCATCGCGCCAACGATCTTGCGAAGCCGTTAGGGCTGGGCTTGGGGCCGACCCTTGACTTCTTGGAGGAGCCCACACGCGGTTAGAGGAGCCGCAAGGGTGTCCAGGGGCGGCTAATTTTTTGCCGGGGCGTCGCTGCTAAATCTTGGGGCCGCTTTGGCTATGCCATCGTCGGGGAGAACTACCCCGAAGCCGCTAAGGAGCTGGATCAGATCCGTTGCATCATGCAATCAATCTCGTGCTCGGCCTGCTAACGGTGATCGAAGGCGCGAGCGCTCGCTTCTGGTAGGGTGGTGTGACTAGAGGCAAGCTGAAAATCATGGAACTCATTTTGTGGCTTGTCGCGGCCTATGCCGTGATTTGCGTCGCGGTCTATTTAGGCAACCGCCATTTAATGTATTTCCCCGACCCGACCCGCGTCCCGCCGACTGAGGCCGGCCTAGACGGCGTCAAGGAAATCGAGATCGCGGTCGCCGATGGCGTCACGCTAGTTGCCTGGTATGCGCCGGCGAAGGACGACAAGCCGACGATCCTTTATTTCCACGGCAACGCGGCCAACGCCGCCAATCGCGCACCCAGAATCGAAACCATCCGCGAGAGTGGTTTTGGCGTGTTCTACCTCAACAACCGCGGCTCTGGCGGCTCTGGCGGAAGCCCCACGGAAGATAACAACGTCGCCGACGCAATCGCCGCCAACGATCACCTGGTCGGGCTCGGGGTGTCGCCAGGCAAAATCGTCGCCTACGGGGAGTCGCTGGGCTCGGGCCAGGCAGTGCGGCTTGCGGCGGAAAGGCCTGTCGGCGCAGTCGTACTGGAAGCGCCGCTCACTTCGACGATTGATGTGGCGCGAACAACCTATTTTTGGCTACCGCTCGGCTTGCTGATTACCGACCAATACAACAACGAGCTCAACATCCGCTCCATCACGGCCCCGGTTCTCATCCTGCACGGCGAGCAGGATGCGGTTATCCCAGTCGAAATGGGCATGCGGGTCTACCACGCCGCCAATGAGCCGAAGTCGATCGAGTTGTTTCCTCAAGGCACTCATGACGATTTGTTCAACAATGGTGCGTGGGAGAAGACGCGGGCCTTTCTGGCTTCGGTCGGAACGCCAATCTCTGGAGTTACCACAGGAAGAGACATCCCCGAGCGTCGCAACGATGTCGCCGAATGACCCCACAACAGAGATGGGGGCAGGCTTAGCTGCAAGAAAAAGCCCCCGGCAGGAAGGGGGGCCTGTGAGTAAGGATTGCCAATCAGGCACCCCTTTAAGGTGCCTCAAAAACCGCCTGCTCTAGGTCGGAGTCGGTCGGTCTGGTTTTAGGGTCTGTATCCATTTCCCCCCTCCCTCTTAATTGGGCCGATGGACAAGGGGCCGAATCGAGAGGCCCCAGACCTCACCCTACCATGGGCCACACCTCCGCTGGTGTGACTCTGGCGTCACTCGGTCATAGGATTTTCAAATCACCTAATCGGAGTTTCTGATGAGGCGATTTGATTTTATTGCATTTTATTTGATGAAACGGTGCCAAGCGCCACATCGCAAATGTGAGTGAGGAGCTAGAATCTCCTCCATGCTCAAAGATGACCTTGGGCAGCCACTTGGAAGGAGATTCACCATGTTCCCGCTCTGTCAGTACCTGAAAATTGCGGCGGGGGCCGCGATCATTGCCCTTAGCGCTGCCGGCCACCTCGCGCGCGCCGATGAACTTGCACAGCACTTAGGGCCGGTTGGGCCTCACGAGCCTATTCTCGCCACGTTCGGCGACAAGCACGCCATAGCTTTCTATGAGCCGGACAACGGTCGTTGCGCTGTCCACGCGGTGGTCTACGAAAAAACGGATGCCGACACCGGCATGACCACAGCGACCCGCTTTCGCGTCAGCCTAAATCCACGCGAAGTGGTTCGTATCGACAGCACCGACAACAAGACGCTCAGCCTCCAATGCGGAGACTACGCTGAGGTCCTTTCAGTCACCGACGAGCTTTCAGTCGTCGATAGCGAGCAGGAGTTTGCCTCGAAGTAAGCGTTGGTAGGCTTGGAGCTATTTCACTTCGTTGCGTGACGTATAGGGGCGCCGTCACGCAACAGCTTGTGGGCGATCCACGCGCGCACATTTTAGGCGTCAAAAAACCGGGGGGAACCTTTGGCGCCAAAAGGGCCTCGACACGCGGGAACGTTTGAGGCCCTAAGAGACTGAGCGTTGGGCTAAACTCAACGCTCAGTCTCCCCGCGCGGGCGAGGTACAGGCAATGTTGGAAATATCAGCGCGCGAAGACAGAGGGAAAGCGCAACTGACGGGGGAAGCCTTGGCCAAGTGGCGGGGTTTTCCCTTTTTTTGAATCAGTCCTGATGTCGACCAGCGCCAATACGGCAGCAATCCAGGCGGTGTCGCCCCAAGGTAGAGTGAGGACCGAGGACCACCTCTAGGGACCCCCCGTAACCGGCAATCTCGTGCACAGCGGCTCAGGGCCGGGGCAACTCGACCCCCCTCTACGGACTGCAAGAATACCCACTAAGCGGCAATATCGCTGTCAAAGTACCCTCTAAGCGGCAACATCGCCCAGTGCAGCCACAGGCCAGTCGGCGGTCGAACCGCACTAATTTGGTTCAGAGCTCAACGAGCCCGAACTCGACGGTGAGGCTGCGAGGGCCGATCCGCCCCCCTCTACGGACTGCAAAAATACCCTCTAAGCGGCAATATCGCTATCAACGTACCCTCTTAACCGGCAATTTAATCCAGCGCAGTCGCAAGCCGAGCACCTGGAGAGGGTGAGGCAAATACCACCACGTCGTGCCAGCGCAACGCGGCTTCCATTCTGCTCAACATGCTCCACGTCGCCGTCGGGTGAGCCCAGCCAGGACCCTGGCGGCCCTCAACTGGCGGCCGGTGACGATATTCGACACGGAATGCCTTTCAACATCGCCTCGAGACATAAGCCTTGCTGGAGGCCAGTTGGTGCCAATGGCAGTTGAGGTAGGGCCTATCAAGACCACGGCGACAGCGGCAATTTCGTCGCCCGCATGTTTTGAACTCGAGGTGGAGCGATCTGATCGCCATCTTGGGTAAGGCGCTTATCTGTTTTGAACCAAGCTAATCTTGGGTCCCTTCTCCCGTCGCCTCAGCGCGTCTCGGGTCTCGTCTGGCAAGTCGCCGAACTCGACCCAAACGTCACTGCCGGGTCTGCGAGCAAAGCATAACCCGCCCACACACCATTCCTCTGTAAGTTCGGGGCGGATACCATAAGGGTCGGCTATCTGCCCCCAAATCCACATGACCTCAGCGGTCGAGGGATCGATCTTGAGTCCCTCTTCCTTGCGGATCGCGAGCCAATCTTCCACGGTCATTTCTTCAGTCATCGTGTGGCCTTTCAGTAATCATTTTTCTGGAGTGATGCATTATTGCCGCCAACTGCACATTGGACCCGCACTGCCTTGATTTCCTGGCTCGGTCGCCCATGAGAGCCTTGCGCCGAGCTCTCGCTGCAAGGTGGAGAGATTCTTGGGTAACGTTTTTGCTAATCAGCCTCCGGTTACGCGGCCGAACTCGTGATTTGGCGCTTGAGGCATTCCAGCCGCCTGAGCCGATCGTGTTGTTCTGCTTTTTTCTCTTCGTCCGACCTTGCCAGCCGAGCCCTATGCCGACAGAGTTTTGAGAGTGCCTCGGCGTGGGTATCGAGAATCGTCGATGCATCACGGCGGTAGTGCTGCCAGCGCAGTTCCTGTTCTTGAATGGCCTTCAAAACATCGGCGATCGGTGGCGGCCACTGGCGGGTGCGCCTGAGCTCGGCACACGCCATAGCGAGCACAATAATGCTTGGCTCGGCTGTCATAACCTCGTTGAGCATCATGCGCGAATAGACTGTTGGATCGGGCGCATAGCTCGACGGAAAGGCTCCAAGCAGGGCAGCAAGTTGCTTCTGGATCTGCTCGGGCGTTGCCCTCCGAAATCCATGCTCTATTTGGACGCTCAATTCGGTGAGATGCTGCTCGGAAGGCTTCGATCGCATAAGCACCGAAATGTGTTTGTCAGCGTCCTCTAGCGAATCCGGTTCGGCTTCGAGGAATTTTCCTATCCCCGCTCGTAGATCGACGACTAACTGAGCGTCTCTCGACAGGGCATCTAAGACGCCGAGAGGGGCGAGCGACTTAGATTCTTTGAAATCAACTTTGACGACCTTGGTCATGACCGACCCCATTGGCTGGGGCAGTTCGCGGGGAGCAGACCAGCAACGAGACTGCGGTCATGCCGTGCATTAGTGGTTCGTCGGCCATCCGCAAAGTCAACGGCCCGGATGCACCAGTTCTGCCAGGCCCGACCCCAATCGACCATGGTGGCGCCCTTGGCGATATAGTGGTTCTTGAACTTCTCGATTTCGCGGGGGATGGTCTCCTCGCTCAGACCAGATTGGATCGCAAAATCAACGTTGCGTTCTGACGGCTGTCAGTCGTCGGCCAAGCGCGTTCGTCGCACTCTTGGCTGCTTCTGCTTGCCTTTGACAGCTCTTACGCTCGGGACCTCACGCGGGTGGACCAATTCCCGGTTTCGATTCCCGGATTCAACATTCCCGGTATTCAGATGCGCAGATTCTTGCGCGGCTTCATGAGCGGAAGCCTGCTCCTCTAGGCACGCGGTTTCTCGCACACCTTCAGTCTCATGGGATGCGATTTCCTGCACACCATCCTTTAGACGATCAAAGGCGAAGTAGTAGTACGAGGACCCACGTCGAGGGAGGCTTGTAACCCAGCCCCGTTGGCGGAGTTGGGCAATAGCGGCCGAGATCACGCGACGCTTCTCGCGCTTCTTGCCAATGCGTACAGCAAGGTAGGCGAGGGAAGGACAACACTTGCCGGTTTTGCAGTTCAAACAGTAAAGCAGGACGCCAGCGACCACCTTTGCGGTTGATGATAGGTTTGGATCTGCGACGATCGCTTGGAGCAGCAGCCACTTGTCCAGAAGGGAGATCGTGGTGTAGGTTTTGACTTCAGCTTTCTTACAATTTCGGGCTAAGTCTTTGATTGCCCGTGGCAGGTTTGACACCTTCTGCCTTCGCAAGCCCCTGATCTTCAAGGCTTGCACTCGGCATCATAATCCGCGTGTCGGGGGTTCGAGTCCCTCCTCCGCTACCAACCGTCAACAAAAACAATCACTTAAAATGGAGATCGCTACCAGCACCCACACTATTGCCTGCACACCTTTTGCGAGGCGCAGTGAACACGGTAGATCATCAGGGTCACTAGCGGACATCCGCAGGCGGATCGTCGATGTCTGCTTCACCACAGAAAGCGGACGTTCCCAACGTCGGGATCGATGTCTGCTAAGTGCCAGAAGCCGACATCGCACCAACTACATTGGCGGTATGTGGCCCTAATAGGAATGAGAGCAGATAAGCATAGGCGGCGACTGCGGCCCGCATACGATCTATCAATCAGCGCAATCGCATCATGCTAGGGGCTGTCGCTGTTGAAGATGGACACGGTGACCTTCCATGTGCCGTCCGACTGGCGTCTCAAAATATTGACGAACTTCCCCTGCTCGGGTGGGTTCGTGCCTGTAATGGCGAACGTTCCTACCTGATAGGCCAGGTCACCCTCGACACCGTATTCCACCAGTTTATTGGTATGTGTGCCGCCGTTGGTTTTGTCCATCCGAGATTGGTAGATTTCTTCAAATGCCCTTTTTCCACGAGCCATAGGTTGGCCAGGTGCCAGCAAAATAACATCTTCAGTAAAGAATGCGGCACACCCTGCAGCGTCACCTCGGTTGAAAGCCTCGTTATACGCAGCGTCAAAGTCTTCCAGTACCGTTTTCATACGCATGGTTTCTCCCCTTTCAATCATTGTTGCTGACAAATCGGTGCAGAAGCTTCTCATTAGGGCTTGTCGCTGTGGTATATACACAGCCATCCAGGCGCGGTTGCAGGGATCGTAATAGACGTTACGGACCTTAGGTCATCCCAGACGTTCCGTTAGCTGGAGCCAATCTTATGACTGTCAACTTCAATAGCCTTCTTGCATTCGTGGTTGCAGCTGCCATTTGGCTTGCACCCTGCAACAACTCCATATGCAAGGCTCTAGCTGAAGAGAGCGGACCGTTTGGAGTACAGGGACTGTCGAATAACGAAGTGGATGCAATACGCCAAACAATCCTCTCCTGGACAAACGCACTTGTGGAGGGTGATCTCGCGCTGTGGGATAGCTACTGGGCAAATGACAGCGTTTTGATGCCGCCAAACCGCGGTCGTGTAGTAGGTCAGTCCAAGCGCGATGCGCTCGCCGAAACCCCTCCCTACGATGACATCAAGAAGGCAACATTTTCGGATTGGGCTATCGCTGGCCGCGCCGATCTTGCTGTTGTGAGCAACAACATTGAGATTGAGCCGAAGTCAGGAGGAACACGCACCGTCTTCAAACAACTTATCGTCATGCGCCAGCAGGAAAATGGGAAGTGGCTGGTCCAGGCGGTTATGTTCAACTCCTTGGTCTCCTCAGACTAGACGCTAGCTCCAAGCGTAGAGATCCTCACGGCTTTCGAATGTCTGCTTAGGGTCATTAGCAGACGTTCAGCGAGTGGATCAGGGATGTCCGCTTTGCGCCTGAAAGCGGACGTTCTCGTCTCCGGCGCTGGTGGTCCGCTAAGTGCCAGAAGGGGACACCGGAACACTCGACTTTTGACCAACGCAAGAGATAGACGCTCAACTGCCTCTATGCATTTCATATTGCCGCCTGACCCAGCGCATGACCGGCCGTTCGGACCAGCGATCCACATCGGCGGCAAGAGACTCCGAACCCGACATCGCGTGGTGTTCAGACAATTCGTTGGGCCGCGCAAAGTTTGCAAGCAGACTCGCTACCGTCAAATCCGCCCGGCTGAAACGGTCTCCAGCAAGATAGGTGCGCCCCTCTGCGAGTTTAGTCTCGAGCCAGTCAAACTCCTCCTCGATCTTTGCCCGACTCTCCGCTGCTGACCCAGGCTTGATGTCATACAGCCGCATCATCACGCGCCACGACACCGGCCACATCATTGTACCGGCAAGTCGTCGCCATCCTGAAGCGCGATAAAAAAGCGCGGGCTTGACCACGTTTGCATAGCCCGGGAGCAGCACGGAATATGCTAAGCGCCGGACATGTATGCCAAGAATCTCATCGGCGCGCCGCTCGATCTCACTGGCTTCGGCGCGATTGGCTCTTGGGGAGAGACTTCGATCCCGATTCAGGTCCTTGCTCTCGGCCCAGTCGAGAATGTTTCCGCTTCCCTGAACTACGTCATCGTCATCGAGCACAATGGGAAGTGTCGAGTGCTTGGCCCCGTAACGCTCGGCCAGGATCTGATGCAAGCCCGGAGGCCAGCCAACTTCATCATATGCGATCTTATGCCAATCGAGCGCCCAACGCGCTTTCTCGCAGAAGTGAGAGGCCGCAAACGTTATGAGTTTTGGATTAGCCGTCGCCATCTGAACCTCCATCGCTCAGCGCCCTGCGCTTTGCAACAGTACCGCGCCCGTCGCGCCGCTCGGTTCAATTGGCCTATTCTCCTACTTTTTCCGAAGAGCGGGAAGAAAGGACTTGAGGAACCTCAACCGAGGAGTTCTTAGGACGGTCCTGAGAGGTGGCTTTAAGAGCTGAAGCTGCTTCCGAATGACTTCGAATCCTGCCGAGATGTCGGCTTAGGGTAAATGACCGCTTTGGGTGAGAAGCGGACGTGAAGCCGGCCAGCCGACCCGTCAGCTAAGTGCCATTAACAGACGTCTACAGCTCGCCAGCACGCTCCTCGAGTTGGTGCACCAAGCGCTTGCCCGCGTGGGGGCGCGAGGCTCGCGGGAAGCTAGGCGGCCCTCGGCAAGCCTACCCCCGATCGGGGTTGCGATCGAGCAGCGGTGCGCTCGATCGGCGCAGCCTAAAGAAGGCGTAGAAATAACTGAGCCAGAGGACGACGGAGAGGCCGCAAAAGATGATGGTTCGCATCGACCACCACGGCCAGGAGCCGGCGGAGCCAATGGCGATGGCGTTGGGGTACCAACTGAAGAGCGTGGAGCGCCACCGATTCCACATGAGGGTCACTTCGGTGTTGCGATCTTGCGCGGTCTTGGCGTCGTTGAAGACGCGCTCGCTGTTGCGCTTCAACCACCACCAGGAATCGTCGTTGATCAGCTCGAGCCCCCTGTCGGACCGGTTGCGCATGTAAATGTATTCGATGTCGGTCGTATTGCCGCGGGCGTCGGGATCGCTGCGGCGCACTTCCGTTCCTGTGATGACGCCGGTTGTCCATGTTGGACGTGCGTATTCCCATCCAAACCAGAGCGGGATACCCACCACGAGTGCAGCGATGGCCAGAACGGGACTTCCCCTGCGCCATAAGAGAAAGGCGAGCACGAGAATCGCGAGCAGGACGATGTAACCGATAGACAGCCAAGCCTGGAGCATGGCTCAAACCTCACCGCAGACGAGACTCGAAACGGTCGAGCCGCCGCAACTTTTGCCCATCTCCATCCTCCTATTCGTGTTGCGGCTGGCAGAGTGATGTTAGACGCTTAATTGAGGCGAAGGAAATGACCGCTTTACCCCCGAGAGCGGACATGCTCAGGGGTCAGCATCGATGTCCGTTAAGTGCCAGGAGCAGACGTTCAGGGAATGGTTCTTGTTTGGAACCTTTACTCCCATGCTTACCGGTACCAATTTAGCATCGGTTCCCGTCTGGGAGCCCTCGTTGGAAGGTAAGGAGCCAAACGTTGAAACCGAAATGTGTGCTGGTGGCGGTCACCTTTTTAGCATTGATGAACGTGCCCCCCGCTTCGGCTGCACCATGGGAAATCGAAGCCTTCTGTTTTGAGAAGGCGCAGCAGGCAACCTTGCCGTTCCGGCGAGGGGCGTGGGAAGCGTTCATGGCTAACTGCATAGCCGACCTCACGCCAACGCCAACCAAGAAGCGCAAGTACCGCAAGTAGCCGATAAGGTGGGTTGGGCCATGCCCGCTTTGCCGCGTTCCCTGCTTAGCGAATGGGGCTACATAATCGCGGCTTGCTCACATCAAGGGGTTCGCCTGCGAAGTTGTCGAGTCCGAGACTTGCCCTTAATGGGGAGCAGGGCGTGCGCTTAGATGCCACATCTAAAACCGCATGACTGGCGCGTTCCCGATCCTATTTGGCTGGCTTTGTGCCTCCGGAAAGCGCAGCCTTCATCCGTCAGCAACCGTCCCCCCCCAACCCGACAAGGTGCGATCTACGTCAAAGGCGTGGGTCTCGATGGTCATGCTGCTGCGCCACATGATGTGGCCTACCAAGGAGCTGAACCATGAAGAAGTACTTTGTCGCTGCTGCTTTTGTGATCGCTTTCGTCGGGCCCGCACTCGCCGAGCAATTTTATGTTGCTTTCGACCCCGCGAGCCACAAATGCACAATGATGCACAGCCAACCTGGTTCGAACATGAAGGTGCTCGGAACCTATGGCACGAAGGCCGAGGCCCACAAGGCAATGGCTTCGATGAAGGAGTGCGAAGCCTAGCCCGACGAATTTGCAAGACAGGAAACCCGGCCTTCGCGGCCGGGTTTCTTCATGTTTCAGTAATGTCCGCTATGGGTCATTAGCTGACATCGGCGGGCTGATGGGGAATGTCCGCTTCACCCCCACAAGCAGACATACCCGGCCGCCGGCATCGACGTTCTGCAAAGTGCTAATGGCCGTCAAGGCCGGCTACCGTATTAGCTGTCACCCATCGCATTACTGCCGTTCCCGCCAACCCTCACTGTCAGCGGCGGGAGCATTGGGAACTGCCATGTCACAGCATCAGCAGCAGACTCAGTTCCGTCATTAGCACCAGCTGTCCTCAGATAACTAGGAGCGGTTCACAGCAATTCCGAACAGCTTCACAAACTTCTCAAGCTCCCCAGGGGCTGCGTCAGATACGGCCCAATAGGTCACGCCGCGCTGGCTCCAGGAGAGCGCGCGATAGCCGCGTTCGACCGCGCGCGTGAGAGACGGTGCCACGCCCTCGCTTCGCGGAAAAGCCGTCACGCTGATGAGGTGCTTGCCATGGGCGTAGACAAGCGTGGCTGCGGGCTTGAGCGCCACGATGTCGATTCGCCCGCCCACCAGGGGGAAACCTTGCGCAGCGAGATCGGGAACGGCCGGAGCGAAGGGGACCTTGCCGTTGAACCACGGCTTGACCGTGTGGTGGTCCGAGGAGGCAATGTCGATGGGCTGCGGTGCCATCAATGCCCGGATGTGATTGGATACCACCGCGTCAGCAACGGTGTTGTCGACAGAGTTCTGCAGCGCGGCGAAGGTGAGACCCCCGGCGAGCACCGCGCCCATAAGGAATGAGGCTGCCAGTTCCCGCCACGGGCCGCGTGTCCGCGGCGGCGCCGGAGCAAGGTCCGCGAGAATGCGGCGGCGAAGGTCGGAAGAGGGCACATCGTCGGCGAGGTCGGAACGAATCGCCGCCCTGAGCGCATGCCGCTCATCAACGCCCGCCGCGAGCTCGGGCTCCGCGGCGATGCGCTGCTCGAACCGACCGGCGTCCATGGCATCGAGCTCGCCGTCGAGATAAGCATTGAGAAGGAGCTCGTCCTGTCTGGAAATGCTCACGGCCTGCCCTCCCGCATGGCGGCAAGCAACAGTCGCCGCGCCCGCGCGAGTCGCGACATAACCGTGCCAATCGGCATTTGCCCGATTTCAGCGATGGTGCGGTAGTCGAGGTCGTTGATCTCGCGCAGTACCAATACTTCGCGAAACGGCGCGGGCAGCGAAGCCACCGCCTCCTTCACCGCATCAGCGTCCATTTTGGCGATGAGCGCCGCTTCCGGCGTTTCTGTGACGTCTTCCGCCTGCTCGAGCCGCTTCCGCTCCGCCTCGTCGAGGTCGCCCGTCAGCACCAGCGACGCGGGACGGTTCTTGGCAAGCCAAGTGTAGCTCGTATTGCGCACGATGGTCAGCACCCAGGCGCGGGGGTTTCCGCCGCTGAAACCCCGGATGGCCTTGAAGGCCCGCATCGAAGCTTCCTGTACAATATCCTCGGCATCGGCACGGCTACCCGCAAGCCAGCGAGCGAGCCGGAAGGCATCGACGAGGTGGGGCAAGAACACCTCGGCGAAGCGGGTCTGATCGCTGCTATCGTCCACATTCAGGCCGGTCGAAGCATCTTCCTCGGCTAGTCTAGCGGCTTCAGGGCTCGACGACGATCTTTCCCGTCATATGCGGGTGCAGTACGCAGAAATATTCGACAATGCCTGCCACTTGCAGGGTTTGCGCGAACTTCTCATCGGTATCGAGCGGAGCTGATCTGAACGCGCCGTCCTTCTCCGCCACCAAATGCGGAATGTCGTCCTCGTTAATCCACTTCACCGTCGTCCCAGCTTTGACGGTTAACACCGGCGGGTCGAAGGTGAAGTTGGCGATCCTGATCTCCGCATCGTTCGTAACGGCATGGCCGTGTGCCGACAGGACAAGGGCCGAGAGTGCGAGCCACACCACCAGCGCGCACAGTGCAGTCTTGCATGAGTGCGATTGTTTCATGTTTCTGATCCCGGGAGCCTATGTTCAGTCTGCAAGCGCGGTATCGGTGACGGCGAGCGGCTTGTCGCCCACGCGCATATCCACGCGCGTGATGCCGAGCATTGAACGGAGCCGGTCGGCCGGCACCGTTATCGGTCCCGGCGATGGGGCGGTTCCTGGCACCGGCTGCGGGAAGCAGGTGGAGCGCGCGGTGTGGAAGATCATGTTGCCCTCCACCTTCTGCATGATCTGGTGGATGTGCCCGTTCAGCACCGTGACCGAGCCAAACCGCTTCAGCATCTCGATCGCCTGCAAGCCATCGTCGGTGCCCCAGCCCCAATCGGCATAAACCGTCCACAGCGGGATATGGGCGAAGACGACGATGGGCGTGGAGTTCGACTTGCTCTTGAGGTCGTCAGCAAGCCAGGAGAGCTGCTCCGGACCGAGGCGCCCAAGGCCGCCCGCTCTCAGATCGACCACATTGTTGAGGCCAATGAAGTGCACGCCGTGGTCGTCGAAACTGTACCAGCCCTGGCCTTCGGTGCCCTCGCCGTAGCGTTCGAGATACGCCTTGCCCTGACCTTCATCAATAAAATCGTGTTCGCCGGGGACGTAATGTACGTCGAGCTTAGCCTCCCCGATTAGCTGCGCGGCGTTGTCGAACTCGTCGGGCTTGGAGAGATGGGTGATGTCGCCAGTGTGGATCATGAAGGCGGGTTTGGTGTCGACCGCCTCGACCTTGACGATCGCCTCGCGCAGCGTGTCGAGCGCGTGCGGGTTGGCGGGCTTGTTGAAGCCGATATGGCTGTCGCTGATCTGCAAGAAGGTGAAGCCCGAAGCTTGCGCCGCCGCGGCCTCGCCAAGCAGGCCCACGGATTTAGGTACGCCACTAGATAACGCCCATAGCACGCCGGTTCCCGCCCAGATCATGCATTCAAGCGCGCCGCGGCGGCTTATGCCTACGTCTTCGGGTGTCTCTTTGGTCCGATTCCTCATGCCTGTCTCCCTTTGTCATCGCCACTAACGGCTGCATGAGAGACAGACTCGCAAGTGCGGCCCTTTATTCCCGATGGCGCAATTCTTTCTTGAATTTGACTAAGTCTGGTGCGGTCATGACTCGCGCGGCCGTCAATGCATCGCCATCGGTACGACGACGCCGGCGCTTTCCTCGTCCGGCCTTTATCGCTTGGGCAGCTTGCGCCCCTTCATCATCTGTCATTCGACATGAACATTGCGGTCACGAAGACTTGAGCGGCTGCGGCGTTCTGTTCCCTTCTCTCGTCGATAGTCGACCTTTAATGGGCCAGAAGGAAAGGACAGTGCAATTCGAGTTGGGAGCCGGCCACTCGACAGGCGACGTGGCATGCCTTTGCCCGTGGCTGTCGGGCCGAAAGGCGATTCATTGTTGCATCAAAGCTGACGAGACCGATCATGCCCCTGAAAGAGCATGCAATGTTTTTTGAGCCTCGGATGCTTACGGTGATGGAAACGGCCTTGGAGAAGGCTTGGTATGAGCTAAGAAGCCAACACGATATTACCGACGCCTCAGAGGCAACACGAAGGAGGCTAGCCAGGACAATTGTAGCGCTCGCAGCAGTCGGGGAGGCTGACCCCTATAAGCTTGAAAAGTCCGCCTTGCGCGCTTACCGCTCAGCACCACGCCAGCGAGAGCAGGGTCCGCAGGACGCAGCAAGTCAAACTATTCTCCCAGGGTCTGTCGAACTCACGACTTGCCGGCGCCGGTATGAGGCTGAGCCGCCTCCTTTGAAAATGGGATCGACGCTGGCAGTCCGCATCGGTTTGATCGTTCTTGGGCTCATCCATGTGGCCAATGGGTGCTACATGCTCATTGACCCGGCGGGTTGGTATGAGCTTGTGCCCGGCGTCGTCGGCACTGGTCCCTTCAATTTGCATTTCGTCCAGGACATAGGCCTTGCTTTTATCGCCAGTGGCGCAGGCCTTGCGCTCGGCGTAGGTCGCGCCCCTTGGTCGGCCGCATTCGCTCTTGCGGGGGCCACATGGCCCGCGCTCCATGCGGGGCTACACGTCTTGGATTGGATCAAACATGGTTTTGCGAGCGACATCCGCGTTACCATTTCCGAGGCCGTGGCTGTCGTGGGCCTAGGACTGCTCGGAGTTCTGCTTGCAGCGCTCCGTGCAGAGGAGCCGTGGAGATGTTGAAATTGCTGTTTCATAAGGCGATCCAAGGTTACGAAAAACAGTTCGGGTACGATGCGACCTATTTGCATGAGGTCCTCGACGCCTCGATCGTGGCCTTTATCAAATTCATGCTTTTCCAGACGATGGCGAATCATCGCGATGGCGTTTCCACGGAGGCTTGGTACGCAGCAAAGCTGGCTGGTGCTTTGAGCGAGGATTGCGGACCTTGTTCGCAGCTTGTCGTTGATATGGCACTCAAAGATGGTGTGCCGCAGCAAGTGATTGCCGCTCTCTTGCGCGGTGATATGGACAAGGCTGGCGAAGATGCCTCACTAGGTTTCCGCTACGGCCACGCGGTCGCCAATCGGGATCCGTCTATCGCTGCACTCGTTGAGTCCGTTAAGAAGCGCTTCAACGAGCGTGGCCTCGTTGCGCTCGATTTCGTCGCAAGCAGCGCGCGCGTTTATCCCTCCCTCAAGCGCGGCATGGGGCATGGCATGGCGTGTGTGAGACTCACCGTTGGGCCAGAAGAGATTATCACGCAGGTGGACGCTGATATGTTAGCTCTTCGGTAGGTGTGCCCTAAAGGCAAGTGGCGGGGAGGGGGACAATGGATACCGCGGTCGGCTCGACAATGGGTACCGCGGTCGGCTCCACAGGCACGGACGGTTTCGATTGTATCGGCATCACTCGCCAACGAGACGAGCACCAGCTCCTAGGTCCGAATTGGATCAGCCTCTGTTTGACGTATAGTACCGCTTAGGCGGATGAACGTAGCCGATAACACAGATTGGTGGGTTGTGGGGAAAGGCGGTAGCGCTCCTCCGCTACCATTACAATCAATTCGTTGAGCCCAAGGCGTCAGATTTTCTTGTCCATTTCGTGCGCGACAATTATCAAGCATTTTCAATGGCTCCAACTAACTCGCGGCGTCTGCTCTCCGTTGGACGCAAGCGCGTGCTGTTGGCGGCCTCCGGCGCGGGGCTCGTTCTGGCCTTGCCGTTGTTCTGGCTCATGCGCCACCCAGATCCGATTCTGATCTGGCTCGGTCAATTCCTGTACGTGCTGCTGCTTGGGACCTACATGGGCGGCCAGCCCGCGGCCATGGCCGAGCTGTTTCCCCGCAACGTACGCGTCACTGCGGTCTCGATCGCTTACAATCTTGGGATCGGCCTTTTTGGCGGACTGGCCCCGGTCAAAGTCACATACCTGATCAAGGAGACCTCAAACGACTTCATGCCTGGCTACGTCGTGCTTGTCGGCGCCGGCATCACGTTTTTCGGGCTGCTGGGCTTGCGCCATGCCGACCGCGAACCGTTGTCAGAGCCACCGTGACCGAGGCGCCCGTAGACCCGCTCCTGAGTGAGCTAAGGCACAGGCCTGAAGTAGAATACGCCTTCGATCGGTGAGCTCGACAGCTAGGGCTACTGCGAGCCTCCCGTCGCGCGCTTCACCTGAAGCCCCACGCGATTGAACTTCTGGAAGATCTCAAGCCCAGGCGTCTTAAGGACTTCGGCCACGCGCCTTGGTATAGGGGCTGTGACCCCGCCATCAGCGCGAGGGCAAATCCTAGGGCTGCGAAGACTGAACCTGGGCTGAACATGCCGTGATTGTTCGTCGGCCTGGTAAGGCGGCTCGACGAGTCATCCCCCAATTTTTGGGTGGCGGGCGCTACCCGAAGCGACCTGTGATGAAGTGTTGCGTGTGCGGATTCTTCGGCGCCAGGAACATATCGTGCGCGGAGCTGAATTCGACCAATTGGCCGAGATACATGAAGCCGGCAAAGTCGGAGACGCGCGCCGCCTGCTGCAAATTATGGGTCACGATGACGATCGTATGATCTTGCTTGAGTTCCTCGATGGTCTCTTCGATCTTCGCCGATGAAATCGGGTCGATTGCAGAGCAAGGCTCGTCGAGCAGAAGCACCTCAGGCTGGATGCCAATGGCGCGAGCGATGCACAGACGCTGCTGCTGGCCCCCGGAGAGAGCCAACCCAGATTGGGAAAGGTGGTCCTTGACCTCATCCCAGAGCGCAGCGCGGCGAAGGGACTGCTCGATTTCGACGTCCAGGTCGGCGCGAGACAGGGTGCGATACAAACCGATGCCGAAAGCGATGTTGTCGTGGATCGACATTGGGAACGGCGTCGGCTTCTGAAACACCATGCCGATACTGGCCCTCAACAGCGTCGCATCCTCATCAGGCAAGAGGATGTTTTTGCCATCAAGTAGCACTTCACCCTCCGTGCGCTGCCCCTCGTAAAGGTCATAGATGCGGTTGAAAACGCGCAGCAAGGTTGACTTGCCGCAGCCTGACGGGCCGAACAGAGACGTGACGCGGTATGCGTAGATCGGCATCGAGATGTCGATGAGCGCTCGATTTCCATCCTGGTAATAGAAGTTCAGGTGCCGGACAGTCATCTTCTCCTTTATCGACTGCGGCTGCGCAAGCGTGGCACCGCGCGCCGTCTGCGACTGCATCGTTGCGAAGGTTGTTTCGGGCATGTCGGCGTCCTCAAGCGGCAAAGACCGCTTTGTGCTAGGGCGCGGAACACGTCCTTGATTATCAATCAACGTCGAGACGCCCGATATCGCCTAATGCGGTCGTCTACTGTCATAGAGCCGTAATATTATAGAGAGACGACAAAGGACCTTTCATTTGCGGGCTCGGTGCGGAGGAAACGAAAAGATGGGCGCTGAGAACTCAAAGAGTCTCACGGAACAGCGGGCCGAACTCGAGAAGCTGCTTCGTGGACTGTTGGACACCCGGGACGGCCTCTACACGCCGGGTGTCACGATGATTTCCGGTCAGCCCCCGCCGGCAAACGAGCAATTGGACCTCGAGATTGAAGAACTGCAGGCTGCCATCGCTCAAATAGACGGGGCGCTAAAGAACGTCTCGGAGGACTAATCACTTCCCATCCTTCTCCCGGATAGCGCGACGGCCGGTGATCCCTTCCTGATCCGGTCCGCGCGATCGGCCTCGTTGCCAGAGCCGCCCGACTGCCGCAGGATCGGGTCACGTCGAGGCGTGGCTCGGCGCTCATGGCTTGTCAGGGCACGTGCCAGAAACATCCGGACATCAGGCCGAGAGTGGCGATAAAGCGGCGGGTCCCGGTCGGCGGCCGGTGCTGATCTATGACGGCGCTTGCGGCTTCTGCGTCTATTGGGCCCGCTACTGGCAGAAGCTTACCGGCGAACGCGTCGAGTATCGGCCCTATCAGGAGGCCGCGGCGGACTATCCCGAGATCTCCGAGGCCGAGTTTCAGCGCGCGGTGCAGTACATCGCCCCCGATGGACGCCGCGCCAGCGCCGCTGAGGCAAGCTTCCTCACTTTGAGCCATGCGCCGGGGAAGGGCTTCTGGCTCGCGCTTTACAAGCATATGCCCGGTTTCGCGGCCGTGTCGGAACGGGCTTACGCCTTCACCGCCGCGCATCGCCCGGCATTCCACCGCATCAGCCTGCTGTTGTGGGGCAGGGACTACACGCCGCCACGCTACGAGCTCGTCTCGTTCCTGTTCTTGCGGTTGCTCGGGCTCATCTACCTCTCTGCCTTCGTCTCCTTCGCAGTGCAGGCGCAGGGCCTCATTGGCAGTCATGGCATCCTGCCCCTCGCCGACTTCACCAATGCCGTAACCCAACGCTTTGGCACGGAGCGCTTCTTCCTCGCGCCGATGGTGTTCTGGCTGAACGACAGTGACGCGGCCATTCGGGCCGTCTCTTGGGCAGGCGCCGTCCTGTCGTTGCTGCTCGTCGTCAATCTATTCCCGCGCGTCTGTCTGTTTCTGCTGTTCGTGTTCTACCTGTCGCTGGTCTACGCCGGGCAAACCT
>Ga0315553_10000780_pt1 | contig 27441 bp, 21 predicted proteins | sample SalMarSW160140MG_FD_203099 | JGI IMG/M metagenome (GOLD analysis project Ga0315553, IMG submission 203099) | Salt marsh sediment microbial communities from the Plum Island Ecosystem LTER, Massachusetts, United States - Salt Marsh Sediment SW1601-40 ... | reverse complement strand
TGCCTCCTTGGTGGCAGCCACGGCCAGCTGGCTGAATCGTTCCATGCGGCGCGCTTCCTTGCGGGGCATGTACTCCGCTGGGTCGAAACCCTTCACTTCGCCGCCGATCTTGGTTGGGTACTTGCTGGCGTCTATCTGCGTTAGGAGGTCGATGCCGGATCTGCCCTCTATCAGCCCCTGCCAAGTACCCTTGACATCAAGAGCGAGGGGAGTGATGGCGCCCATGCCGGTGATGACAACACGAAACCGAGTCCTCAACTGCGCCAAGAGGTCTCCCAATCGATCCTCAGCAAGGCCCTCGCTCGAGCGTAATTCGCCCTCCAACTCGTCCAGATGCTTGCGCAGAGTCGCCCTCACGTCGGCAGGAAGCTGTCGTAACTGGTGCTTGACGTCGAGCATTGGCTTCCCCTCCATGGTCCCTCGATACGCGCCTAGAGCCGGACTTCAGTAAGACGTTGGGTTATTGCGTTCAGCATTCCCGTTTCCACTGCTCGCTTGGCGGCGGCGATCCCATTCTTGACCGCCTTGGAATTCGACCGACCGTGCCCCACTAGAACGACACCGTTAACCCCCAACAAGGGCACCCCGCCAACCTCCGCATAGTCCAGGACTTTCCTCGCTCTTTGAAAAGCGGGCTTCGCGAGGGCGCCCCCGATAGCCGTCACCGCACTGCTCTTGATCTCGCTCTCAATCACTCCCATCAGGAACTTGGTCAAGCCTTCGGACAGTTTGATGATCACGTTGCCCATCAGACCGTCCGTCACCACCACGTCGGCGAGACCCAACGGTATGTCCTTGCCTTCCACGTTTCCAACGAAGTTGGGCTGGTTCTCCTTCAGCAGCTCGTAGGCCTCCTTGACCAAGGCACTGCCCTTGCCCTCTTCCTCCCCGTTGGAGACGATGCCCACCCTGGGCTCCCCAATGCCGAGCGCCGTCTGGACATACACACTACCCATGACGCCGAACTGAAGTAGCCACTCCGGCTTGCAGTCGGTATTGGCTCCTACGTCCAGCACGACACAATGGCCCTTGACAGTGGGATAGTGAGCGGTGAGAGCCGGTCGCTTGATGCCCGGTATGCGGGCCAGACGGAACAAGGCCGCCGCCATCACTCCCCCGGAATTGCCTGCTGAGAAGAAAGCATCGGCCTCACCGGCCTTGACCAGACTCATGCCCACTATCATTGACGAGTCCTGCTTGGTCTTGGCCGCAATGGCCGGTTCGTCCTCCATGCCGATCACCTCGCTGGCATGTACGATGGGAAGCTCCAAGCCGGACGTCTCATGTTTGGCAAGCTCTGGCGCCAGCAACTCCTGCTGGCCGACCAGAAGGACCTGGACCCCGTACTCGCGAGCCGCCCAGACAGCCCCTTCTACCGTCACTTCCGGTGCCCTGTCACCCCCCATAGCGTCCAGAGCTATTCTCATCGTTCTCCCCTTTCGCACTCCGGTGTAAGTTGCGCCCCCCGTGTGGGCCGGCGCCCTGCCTTCTAGAGCCAGAAGCCCATCAACCCCTCCGGGAGTGTCTGGCCTCGCCGACACCATGTGAACAGACCAAACGGTCCACAGCCTCCGCCAACCCCCTGCGCTCCCGCCTCAGAGAATGGCTACTCGGTGCCCCACTCGAAACTTACACGCCTGGTCGCTGTGTCTCACCGGACCGAAGCTGCGCCGCATACCCCCCATTGCCCCAGCTACGATTCACCGCCAAAGGCGGACTACCTTCTCTGCCCAGAGAACCATGACAGTCGAGAACGCTTGGCACATGCACTCGGGTGGTAGGATCCCCACTGCAACGAGCAGACCGGAACCCCCAAAGGACCCGACTGGGGAAACCATACGCGTCGAGGGATTGCACAGAATCGTCACCAGCACGGAATTTTAGCAGCCCGGACCTCAGACGTCAAGTGGCGGAGGTCAATGGCGCTCCAAGCGTGCTGGTGAACCGGGCAGGTTGCCATGTCATCTCCCCTGCTCATTGCCAGATTAGCCGATGGGGTCTTCGTCATCCACGCCCATCGACGAGACCGCCAGATGGGAGCCGTTGCCGCCACACGAACGACCCTTCGCCTCCCCATCGGCTCGGAACCAGACCAATGGTGGATTGTGTGCCGACAGAGTGAATCACGCTGTAGCACTTGACAATTCTCAACAGTTGTATTATTATGGTCTGTAGGACGGCGCCAGAGCGGTGCGAATGACGAGATTGTCCAACGATTTGAGGGGATGGTCTGCAGTGAAGTCGGTCTCGGTTGCTGTCCCCGCGGTGCTTCGCAGGATGACGACCGAGATTTTTATTTCTAAACGAAGTTCGCATCAGTGCCACGATCGGACCAGCGAAACGAAACCGTTGGGAGATCGAAGAAGAGAGGTGGTGAGAAGTGCTAGATGAGCGTCCAACTCAAACGAGGGGAATCCCAGGATGAGTTGCTGAGGCGCTTTCGCAAGCAGGTGGCCAACAGCGGCATCCTCGGAGAACTCAGAAAGCGAAGATGGTTCGTGTCCAAGGGCGAGAAGCGAAGGATGCAGCGAAAGCGGGCCATACGCAAGGCCAGGCAGCGTCGCAACAGGAAGAGATAGTCTACAAGGCCTGCTGTGAGTCCATACTGTTGAGGCCCGATATGATCTTCACCGACAAAGTGCTGCGATGCACATCATGCGGAGCAGAATTCGTTTTCAGGGTTGAGCAACAAAGGGCATTGGCAGCCCAAGGCGAATCCGAGGACCCCCTGCTCTGTCCTGACTGTGAGGCACGCCGGGGGGAAGACCGCACATCGTCCGTCACACTTGCTGACCATGTCACTACACTTAGTGGCCATGTCAAGTGGTTCAGCATCAGAAGAGGATACGGCTTCATCACGCGGGACGACGGTGGTGGGGATGTATTCGTTCATCACTCTGGCATCCAGGGGGAGGATTTCAAAGCCCTCTTTGAAGGGCAGAGAGTAAGCTTCGACATTTTTGAGGAACCCAGAGGGCCAAAGGCCATCAACGTCGTTCCCCAAGAGGACACCTGAACCCAGCCACCCTCCTTTGTCTTGGGTGGTCTCCCAAGGGGGTTCCTATCTGTTCACCCCGCAGAAGACTCTTGGACGTGGATCCCTGAGCACGTGCGCCGTCAGCGTGGCGTCTGCTCCGTGCCGGGATCGGAGATCATGAGGTAGTCCTACGATGGATGACAAAGACCGCCAGTCAATCAGACAACGACTAGAAGCAGAGCTCGCTGAGACGATTGACGAGCTCCAGCGTCTGAACGAGAATCTGCAGGTCGAAGTCGAATACGGCCTGGGCGAAGGGGACCCCATCATCTATGAGCGCGAGATGAACATGGCCCTGCGGCGGCGCACCAGAAGGAAGGTCAACTCCCTGGAAGACGCCCTCCGCAGATTCGAGGAAGGCACCTACGGCATCTGCGAGAGATGTGGAAGAGAGATCAGCGCCCAGCGGCTCGAGGCCTTGCCCCACGCTCGCCTTTGTATAGAGTGCGCACAGAAAGCGAACAGGTAAAGGCATAGACTGCCTCGATCACCCTAGACGAACTACGAGAGACGCTGCCACGGTGGGAGCGTCTCTCTCCTGATCTGGCCACAAGGCAGCGGGGTCACGCAGATTGGACCATTCCAGTCGGCACCGCCTCGAGACACACCAACTTGACAGCGCGTCGCGCGGGTTGTACAATTGTACTAGTGGAAGTAGTATACTGCTGGAGCAGACATGCTCATTCGAATCGATCCCCACAGCGGCGTCCCCATCTATCTACAGATCATGGACCGCATCAAGCACCTGGTGGCCACCGGCACGCTCGAGCCTGGGAACCAGTTGCCCACCATCCGTCAACTCTCGGTAGACCTACGAGTTGATCCCAATACCGTGGTACATGCCTATCGGGAACTCGACCGTGAGGGCATCATATCCACCCAACAAGGTAGAGGGACTTTCATCAGCGAGCATCCGGACCGCGCACAACTGAGCCAAATGCGGCGGGAGAGGTTGAACGTCATAGTGGGCGACGCGCTTCTCGAGGCGCTCAGTCTCGGATACGCCGAGGAGGAAATCAGGGGCACTTTCGAGACGGGGCTCGCTCAATGGCTGACCCGCAACAGATCTGCGAACGAGCGCAACGGGAGGAATTAGCACAGGTCTTTCGTGGGCTCTGTGAAGAGAAGCAGAAGATAGGCGAGGACGAGCAGCTATCCGACTCATGAAGGCCCTCCAGCCTGGGTACTGCTCGCGATTCCCATGCGCCTCCAACGCGAGGTAGGAGGCTCGTCGTTTTCGAAATCAGTCAGCCGACATGGTTCTTGCCCTGCATCCTCGTAGACACCTCGCGCTGACGAGCAGACGATCCGCCCAGGCCGCGCGGAGTCGGTAGCCTCAAGCATCTGCCCTGGTGAAGAGCCTATGAGCTCCAGCAAGTCGAAGGTAGTTGTCGCTGTCCTGCTCTTCGTGGCATGTCTCGCCTGCTACTACGTCACACTGGCACCATCCATAAGCTGGGAACACGACGGTGTCGATAGCGGAGACCTGGTCACTGCCGCCTACACGCTCGGAGTTGCCCATCCCCCAGGCTATCCCCTATTCCTCTTGCTGGCCAACTCCTTCACTCTGTTGCCCTTCGGCGGAGTTGCCTACAGAGTGAACCTCATGTCAGCGTTCTTCGCCGCTGCGGCAGCAACGACTCTGTACTGGACTGCACTACTGGTCCAGCCTGGTGAGCCCGGTGGCGAGAGCAAGCTTATCATCGCGGCCGCGTCGGCCCTAGCCCTCGGTCTGTCGCGCACATTTTGGTCGCAGGCCATCATCGCCGAAGTCTACGCCCTCCACGCCTTCCTGATCGCCGCGATCCTCCTCTTGGCCACGGCCTTCAGGTCCACAGGCGAGCGCAAGCTGCTCTGGCTGCTGGGACTAGCCCTGGGGTTGAGCCTGAGCAACCATCTGTCCGCTGTCCTGTTCGTGCCGGGTACTCTGATTCTCCTCGTCCGACGACTGCGCTCTCAGCCAGCCGCTTTCCTGGAGATGGCCGGGTTCATGCTACTGGGGCTGAGCGTTTATGCCTACTTGCCCGTCCGCTCGATGCAGAACCCGCCCGTGAACTGGGGTGCTCCCCATACCTGGTCAGGCTTCTGGTGGACGGTGTCGGCGAGGATCTACAGCGATTATGCCTTCGGCCTTCCAATCGCCCATCTCCCCGCCCGCATCGCCAGTTGGCTGAGCATGCTTGGCCACCAGTTCACGTGGCTTGGACTCGCTCTTGGTCTCGCTGGCGTGTGGGAAATGTGGGACAGTGACCGCGACTACCTCGTCTTCACGCTCACATCATTCGTCGCCGTTGTGATCTACTCCCTGGCGTACAACACCTCAGATTCGTACGTCTACCTCATCCCGTCGTATCTGGTGTTCAGTTTGTGGATCGCCAGGGGAGCGAGCTTCCTGCTTCACGATCTCCTGCCATGGGAAGCAATAAGACGAGACCGTCCTTCGACTAGGTCCCGTCTGGAGCGACTGGCGAGTCTGTCGATGCTAGTCCTGCCGATGCTTCTCCTTAGCACCAATCTCCGGGCCCTGGACTTGAGCGAAGACAGAGAAGCGCGCGACTATGCAGTCCAGGTCTTCGCCGACACTCCTTCTGATGCAGTGATCATCGCCGACACGGATGCCCACATTTTCTCTCTCTGGTATGTCCGCTACGTCGAGGCCGCCGCACCCGAGGCCGTGGTTGTGGCCAAGGGCCTCTTCCACTACCAATGGTACAGAGATACGCTGACCCGGCAGCACCCGGAGATCATCGTGCCACCCGGCGAAGATGATCCCTACGCCTTGCTGTTTGCCTTCATCGACGCCAATCTGCCTCGGCGTCCCATCTACCTGACAGATCCCGATGATCTGATCTTGGACGGCTACTCTCACTCCCCTGTTGGCTCTCTCTACAGGCTGGGCGTGAAGGGGTAGGTGACTTCCCACTCGCCGTCCACCGGCTTCAGTTCCACCAGCAAGCGTGCAACCTTGCCGGTTCCTCCTAGCCGGTAGTGCAGAGAGACGCGGAAGTAGCGATACTCATCGCGCTGGGCTATCCTCTCCAGGGCGATCTCCTGCATCTCGATCTCTTCTCCGCCCAGCAACTCCTCTACCCTGCTGGCGAAATCGCTCTCAGACAGCTTGCGCCCCAGCACCATCAAGTCGGAATCGGGAGTCATCTCATACATCGTCGCGTAGTCGCCGTCGGCGAAAGCTGTGAAGTAGCTCTCTAGCGCGTTCTCGGCCGTGGGGCCGTAGCGCTGCTGGTACCACTGGTATCCCAGGTAGGCACCGATCCCGATAAGGAAGATGAGCACCGCACCGCCCACTGCAGCACCCCACAGCATCAAGCGTTCCCTCATGTCTCCTCCCCGATCAGGTGTTCCCGTTCATTTCTTCGCGCTTCCGCTAATCACAGCCAGGGAAGCCAGAGTGTCGCCTTTCTTCAGGCGCATCAGCGTTACCCCACGGGTAGCTCGCCCCTGCTGCGAGATGTTCTCCACCGTTGTCCGCAGTACCATGCCTTTGGCCGAGATCAACGTCACCTCGTCTTTCGGCCCCACCACTGTAGCATCTACGATCTTGCCGACCTCGTCCAGCCTCTTGGCATCCATGGTACGAACGCCTTTCCCGTAGCGGCTCTGAAGAGGGTATTCCTTGATCTCGGTCCGCTTGCCAAACCCATTGGCTGTCACCACCAGGAGATGGGCCTTGGGCCTCGCGACATCCATCGCCGCCACCGCGTCTCCCTCCTCCAGCCTGATGGCCATCACCCCACCGGCAGCGCGCCCCATGGGGCGGATGTCATCCTCTGGAAAGCGGATGGCCTGCCCTTGCTCCGTGACGATCACCACCTGCTGCTTGTCCGTCGTTGGCTTGACCCAGCGCAGCTCGTCTCCCGTTTCCAGAGTAATGGCGATTAGCCCGCTGGGCCGGACCGAGGCGAACTCCTCAAGCGCCGTACGCTTGATCTTGCCGCTCTTGGTGGCCATCACCAGGTAGCCCTTCTGCTGGAAATCGGGGACTGCTATGACCGCAGTCACAGATTCCCGCCGACCCAGGGCGATCAGATTGATGAGGGGCAATCCCCTGGCCCTACGACCGGCATCAGGCACCTGGTAGGCCCGCTCATGATAGACCTTGCCCCTGTCGGTGAAGAACAGGAGGCTGTGCAAGGTGTTTGCCAACAAGAGGTGCTCCACCACGTCTTCCTCGCGTGTGCCGGCGCCTGCCACTCCTCGCCCCCCCCTCCCCTGGCGTGAGTACGTCCCGGCCAGCACGCGTTTGATATATCCCCGCTGCGTGACGCTAATCAGCACATCCTCCTCGGGCACCAGGTCCTCCGCGGCAAGTTCCCCTCCGGCATCAGGGCTGATGACCGTACGGCGGGCGTCACCGTATTCGCTTCGCAGGTGGTCCAAGTCCTCCTTGATCAGGTGCAAGATCTTGCGAGGGTTCGCCAAGAGATCCTCGAAGTAGGCGATCCTCTTGATGACCTCTGTGTACTCATCCTCGACACGTTTGCGCTCCAGCGCCGCCAAGCGCCGCAACTGCATCTCAAGTATGGCGTCCGCTTGCAGCTTGCTCAGCTTGAATCTGCGCTGGAGGTTTGTCCGGGCAGAATCCACTGTTCGCGATCGGCGGATGGTAGCTATGACCTCATCCAGATGCTCCAGGGCAACCCGCAGCCCCTCCAGGATATGGGCCCTCTCTCTGGCCTTGGCCAGGTCGTGGCGCGAGCGACGGGTGATGATCTCCCTGCGGTGCTCTATGTAGTGAGCCATCATGCGCTTGAGCGTAAGGACTCGCGGCTCACCGTCGACCAGGGCCAGCATGTTGACCCCAAAGGTGGTCTGCATCTGGGTGTACTTGAAGAGCTGGTTGAGGACCGCGCGCGGTTGCGCACCTCGCTTCAGCTCGATGACGACGCTCATCCCATGCCGGTCCGATTCATCTCGAAGATCGGCGATAGCCTGGATCCGTTTGCCGCGCACTAACTCAGCGATCCTCTCGATGAGCCTGGCCTTGTTCACCTGGTACGGGAGTTCGGTCACTACGATCCGGTGGCGGTTTCCGCGCATCTCCTCGATATGCGCCTTGGCCCTTATGCCCACCAGGCCCTTGCCCGTGGCATACGCGTTGCGCACGCCTTCTTCCCCCAGGATAACCCCGCCAGTTGGAAAATCGGGCCCCTTTATCAGGCGCAGCAGGTCATCGGGGGCAATGTCGTCGAGTCTGTCATAGTTGTCAACGAGGTAGATCAGACCATCACATATCTCACCAAGATTGTGCGGCGGGATGTTGGTCGCCATCCCAACAGCGATTCCTGACGCACCGTTCAACAGCAAGTTGGGCAGCCTGGCAGGGAGGACCGCGGGTTCTTGCATAGTGCTATCGAAGTTGTCCACGAAAGTGACAGTGTCCTTGCCGATGTCCTCCAGCATCCCTTCAGCAATGGCGTGAAGGCGTGCCTCCGTGTAGCGCATTGCCGCTGCGCTGTCCCCGTCAACAGAGCCGAAGTTGCCCTGACCGTCAACCAGCGGGTAGCGCATGGAGAAATCCTGTGCCATCCTGACCATCGCGTCATAGACGGCGGCATCCCCATGCGGATGGTACTTGCCCAGAACCTCTCCCACGATACGGGCGCTCTTCTTGTAGGGGCGGTCGTGACGCAAACCCATGTCATACATGGCGTAGAGTATGCGGCGATGGACAGGCTTCAGCCCATCACTCGCGTCAGGCAGGGCCCTAGACACGATCACGCTCATGGCGTAGTCGAGGTATGAACCCTTCATCTCCTGGTCAATGTCTATGCGTCTGACCGTGCCCAGTTCCATAGGCTCCACTCCCTCCGCATGATCCGGATACCAAATCGATTATACTTCACCTGGGGCCGAAGTTCCATGAAAAAAGAAGAAGCCCCTCTTCTCAGAGGGGCTGTGTGACCGCTCACTCTAGTACTGAGGCATAGGCGGCATCGGGGGCTCTTTCTCCGGTATGTCGGTGATCAGAGCTTCCGTAGTCAGGATCATGGCCGCGATACTGGCTGCATTCTCCACTGCGGAGCGAGTCACCTTCGCCGGGTCGATGATGCCCTTCTCAGGCATGTCACCAAAGTCTTCGTCAAGCACATCGTACCCGATGTTGGCGTTCTTGCTACTCTTCTGCAAACGCCGAACTTCCTCGAGCACCACTGCCCCGTCCCTGCCGGAGTTCTCCACTATCTGCCGTAGAGGCTCCTCCAGAGCGCGGCGAACGATGGACACGCCTGTCGCCTCGTCACCCTTCAGCGCCTTGAGGTCTTTCGACTTGTCCAGCGCCGCTATGGTGTTGATCAGAGCTACGCCACCACCGGGGACGATACCCTCCTCCACGGCGGCCCGGGTAGCTGAGAGAGCATCCTCGACGCGGTGCTTCTTCTCCTTCAACTCTACCTCGGTCCCGGCACCTACCTTGACAATGGCCACGCCTCCGGCGAGTTTCGCCAGCCGCTCCTGCAGCTTCTCCTTATCGTAGTCGGACGTCGTGGTCTCTATCTGACCCTTGATCTGCTCGATGCGGCCCTTTATGTCGGACTCTTTGCCCTTGCCCTCGATAATCGTCGTGTCATCCTTGGTGGAGAGCACCTTGCCGGCCTTGCCCAGGTCGTTGATGGTGGCCGTCTCCAGTTTGCGCCCCACCTCCTCGGTGATGACGGTGCCGCCTGTGAGAGCGGCGATGTCCTGCAACATGGCCTTGCGACGATCACCAAAGCCCGGCGCCTTCACAGCCAGAGCGTTGAACACGCCCCGGAGCCTGTTGAGCACCAGGGTGGCCAGCGCCTCCCCGTCTACGTCCTCTGCGATGACGACCACTTCCCGCTTGCCTATCTGCGCCAACTTCTCCAGAACTGGCACGATGTCGGTAGCCGCGGAGATCTTCTTGTCGGTGATCAACAGATAGGGATCTTCCAGCACCGCCTCCTGCCGCTCAGGATCCGTCATGAAGTAGTGCGAGATGTAGCCTCGATCAAGCTGCATGCCTTCGACGTACTCCTTTTCGAAGCCCAGCCCCTTTCCTTCCTCGACGGTGATCACGCCGTCTTTTCCTACCCTGTCCATCACCTCGGCGATCAACTCGCCGATCTCCACGTCGGCAGCAGAGATAGCCGCCACATGAGCGATCTCCTCCCTGCCCGTGACTTCAAGGCTCATGTCCCTCAAGGCCTGCACCACGACCCTGGTTGCTTTCTCTATCCCACGCTTGAGGATCATGGGATTGGCACCGGCGGCGACGTTCTTCAGCCCCTCGTTTACGATCATCTGGGCCAAGACAGTTGCCGTGGTCGTGCCGTCGCCAGCGACATCATTCGTCCTGGTGGCCGCCTCTTTCAAGAGCTGAGCCCCCATGTTCTCGAAAGGCTCCTCCAACTCGATGTCCTTGGCCACTGTGACGCCGTCGTGGGTAATGGTCGGGGCACCGAACTTCTTGTCCAGAGCGACGTTACGCCCCTTGGGCCCCAGTGTGGTCTTCACGGCCCCGGCCAGAACCTCAATACCGTTCTTCAAAGATCGACGAGCTTCCTCGGAAAAGACCAGTTGTTTTGCCATCCTGTTCTACCTCCTGTGCGCTGTATGCGGATCAATCCAGGCTATAAAGCGAGTGCGATAGCACGAAGCGTCAAATAGCAGCCGCTGCCGGCTCTATTTCTTCTTCTTCGTCTTTGCTCCCTCAAGCACGGCGAGAACGTCCTTCTCGCCCAGTACCAGGTATTTCGTGTCATCTAGCTTGACCTCTGTACCTGCGTACTTGGCAAAGATGACCCGATCCCCGTTCTTGACCTCCATGGGTGCCCGCTCTCCGTTGTCCAGCAGACGCCCAGGGCCAACTGCCACTACCTTGGCCTCCTGTGGCTTCTCCTTGGCTGTCTCGGGCACATAGATGCCAGACGCCGTCATCTCTTCCTGCTCAACAGGTTCGACGACGATCCGATCAGCCAGCGGCTTGAGTTTCAATGCCATTTCCCAATCCTCCTTCTTATGATATTCTCCGTTGCAGTGTATACCGAATCACACAAATTAGCACTCTCAGTCCTAGAGTGCTAATCTACTTACTATGATACACCATTCCATTGAAAAGTGCAAGCGTACTCTGGAAGACCCAGGATGCGGTTTTCCCTCCTCTCCTACGTAAACCTCACTTTTCTGCGGTTTTTCTTCGTTTCTCAGCACCAAGTCGAGGATTTCGGATGGCGCAGTGACCAGCGAGGAAAAACGTCGACGTCGAGCTTGCCCTGCTGAGCTGACCTGAGAACCACACGCCTCATTCCTCGCAGTAGTCAAGCCCATCCCAGGCTGGCTGAGCCCAGATGTCCAACTCCAGGGCCTTCTCGAAGTACGGCACAGCCTGCTCGCAGTCTTCAGAGAGGTTGATGTAGGACCACCCAAGTGCGTAGTAGTACTCGGGCGCGCTCGAGCCGTAGTCGATGGCCTTGAGGAAGTTCGGGATAGCATCCTCCCAGCGCATCAGCCGGAAGTAGGCTATGCCCAGGTGCCCGAAGGCGGTAGCATACTCGTCATCCTCCTCGATAGCCTTGCGAAACCGGTCCGCTGCACGCTCGAATTCGCCTTGCTCCAGATACACCTGGCCCATGGTATCGTAGACCTCCGGGTTGTGGGGATCCACGTTCTCGGCCAGATCAAGCTGGGCTACCGCCAGTTCGTATCGTCCCAGAACCCGATACGTGCGCGCCAGACGAATGTACAGATAGCTGAGGTTGGGTTGCAGCAGTGCTGCCTCGGCGTACTCGGCCACGGCCTCGCTGTAGTTGCCCATCTTCTCGTAGACGTAACCCAGGTTGAGGTGAGTGACCCAACTCGACCCATCGAGGCGGACAGCGGTCTTCGCACTCTCCAGGGCTTCGTTCCACCGGTCCTTGTCTGCGTATGCTTCTGCCAGGTACGCATGGGCCTCCGCATAGTCCGCGTCCAGCTCTATCGCTCTCAGAGCAGCAGCCACCGCTTCATCGTACTGACCGTCCCAGTCCAGTGCCATGGCGTGAAGGGCTTGAACCTCGGCGCTTTCGGGAGCCAGGTCGACAGCCTTGCTGGTTCTTTCCAGCGCTTCCGCGTAGTGCCCCCGCAGGGTAAGCAATCGCCCCAGCCGTGCATGTGCCACGGCGTTCGCGGGGTCGAGCTCGGTGGCCCGTTCGTATTCTGCTATCGCCTCGTCTATCTTGCCCGCATCGAAAAGGACACCCGCTTCCTCGACATGTCCTTCAGCCGTCTCTACGGGCTCCTCGTGAAGCTCCTGGCCCACCAACTCCGGTCTTTCTACGATAGCGTACACGGCCAGAGCAGCAAGGATAATCAAGAGCAACAGTATCCAGGCCAGGAAACGGCCTCCCTTTTTCTCTTGCTCAATGTACATAGAGCTGACCTAGCTGGTCTCCACGATGTCCACGTCGGGCACAACTTGCACCCACACGTTCCCCGGCTTGAGCGGGATAGGATCCCCATCCCCATCCACTATGGCAATCATCTCCTCCTCGCTTTGGCGGACCCACGTTCCCTCTGTCATCCATCCGTCTCGGAAGACCAGGGCAGACCCTTGACCCAGCAGATCAATCCTTACCGAGAAGGATCCGTATCCCTCGTCGATGTCCGTCGTTGTGTGCTTGGCCTGAAGAACCACTACATTCGCCGCGGTCAGTGGTTCCCCGGTCGTTTCCTCCACGTGAAGCGAATCGCCGGTATACCGGACGTAGGAAGCATCCTCGTCATCGTACTCCCAGCACGCCCAGTTCTGGGTGGCATAGACCACCTTGATCTCAGAGACCCGATCGTCCCAGTCCACGGTGTCGTTGAAAGTGAAGCCTGGCCTGTCGGCGGGCTGCTGCCAACCGCCTTCCTCCACAGCCTCCCACAGGGCCTCGGTATCGCAGTACTTGTTGAAAGGACTGACCCTGCCAGAAACGGTGAAGAAGCCCTCGGCTCCGAAGTAGCCATCCATGTCCGGGAAGCCCGCAGCGCGAATCATGGGCAGCACCCGGTTGGCAGCGCCGTAATGGACCAGCACTCCGTCGAACATGTCCACCAGGTGTTCTACGTCTATCAGTCTGGCGCTGCGCACAGGACCCACACGCTCGGCCCCCTGGCACAGAAAGATCGCGCTGAAGCGGGTGATGGCACCCTCTGCGAAGTGCTCGAATACCACGTCGGCCTTGTGCAAGCCTGAAGGTGGTCTGCTCCCCGGATAGTTGTCCACCTTGATGTCCAGTGGACGGCGCATGGCCATGGTCGGATCCGCCATCTTCAACCCGGTCAACGGGCAATAGTCGTAGCTCCTCTCCGCGGTCGGCGAAGCCACAACCACGGTGGACGTCGGCGTCGGTTCCTCAGCGGCGGCCACGAAGGGTGTCTTCGTGGGGGTAGGCGTCGCCGCACTCGAGCGCTGCAGCACCGAGCAGCTGTTGACTAGCAGCGCCATCAGCACTGCCAGCAGGAGGGCAAACATCGGGAGTACCCTACTCCGATGACTCATCTCCTACCTCCATGTTGCGCCCGTTCGCCCCTCTTTCTCACACACTCCAGTGAATCTCATCTTGTGCCGTCCCCGTCTGGGGGATGGTGACAACTACTCCTCCCCCATCGTTTCCAGCCGCTGCGCGAGCAAGCGATTCACCACCTGCGGATTCGCCTTGCCGCGCGTGGCTTTCATCACCTGCCCTACCAGGAAGCGCGAGGCCTGGGTCTTCCCTGTCGCATAATCTGAGACCGCCTCTGGGTTCTCTCTCAAGACCTGGTCCACAATCTCTGTTAGCTCATCCGTGTCACTTATCTGCGCAAGGTCGCTCTCCGAGATGATTGCTCCAGCCGACCTATCGCTCCCGAACATCTCCTCGAAAACGCTCTTGGCAGTGCTGACGTTGACCTCTCCCGAGTCGAGCAGCTTCAACAGCTCAGCCAGTTGTGCCGGCCGTACCTTGAGCGTGCCCATGTCTGCGCCGCTTACGTTCAGGAGCCGGAACAGCTCGCCCGTCAGCCAGTTGCTCACAGTCTTCGGTTGCGCAAACTCCGCCACGCATTCCTCGAAGTAGTCAGAAAGCGCCGGGTCTTCCGTGAGCAGCTCTGCGTCGTATGCGGGAAGTCCGTACTCCGTCATGAAACGCTCAAACTTGGCGTGAGGCAGTTCAGACAGGTGGGAGCGCAGATCCGCGATCCAGGCTGCCGTCACCTCGAACGGCGGCAGATCCGGCTCAGGGAAGTAGCGGTAGTCGTGGGCCTCCTCTTTGATCCTTTGAACCTCGGTCTTCCCCAACTCGTCCCGCCAGCCCACGGTCTGCTGGACCACAGTGCCCCCGGAGTCGAGAATCGCCGTCTGTCGCTCTACTTCACTCCTCAGCGCGTGCTCGACCGCCTGGAAAGTGTTCATGTTCTTGATCTCCACCCTGTTGCCCAGCCCCTTGCTCCCCTTGGGCCTCAGGGAGATGTTCGCCTCACAGCGGAATGATCCAGCTTCCAGGTCCCCGGTGCTCACATTCATGTAGCGCAGCAGCTTTCGGAGCTCTCGCACATAGGCCTTCGCTTCCTCTGGGGAACGCATGTCGGGTTCGCTTACAATCTCGATCAGAGGCAGGCCCGAGCGGTTGAAGTCCACCAGGGTGTATCGCCCCTCGCCGCCGTCGTGGTGGTAGAGTCGTGCGGTATCTTCCTCCAGATGCACATCGGAGATGCCTATCTCCTTGGGCTTGCCACCCACATCGATTACCAGGCACCCATTCCTGCCCAGCACCGAACTGTGCTGGGAGATCTGGTAGCTCTTCGGCAAGTCCGGGTAGAAGTAGTTCTTCCGGTCGAACCACACCCTGCCCTCGCTGACCTCACACTCGAGGGCCAGCGCTACCTGGAAGGAGTACTCCAGTGCCCGCCGGTTGATGGTCGGCAGGACACCAGGCATGCCCAAGCATACCGGGCAGACCGCGGTGTTTGGCTCTCGATCGACGATGTGCGCGCTGCAACCACAGAACATCTTGCTGCTGGTGGACAACTGCGCGTGGACCTCCATGCCGACCACCACGTCGTACTCCATGCACCTTACCCCTTTTCGGCTCTCTCTGCGCGAAGCAACCGACGCCCCACCGTCCAAACCCTTTCACCATCAGGCGACCTTGCTCCCGCTCGTACGGCGGGTGCCAAGGGCCAATTATACAGACATAGTAGCGGCCTGACAAGCTCTTGCCAACTTCTACGCAATTCTGTATAATGATTGTGCCCCTTTGCAGCGAGGGGCACTATCATAATTGCAGGACAAGGTTTGCACGAAGACCATGTTGGACAGGCTCGAGCGTGTCGAGGCACGCTATGAGGAACTGAATAGACTGCTCGCCGATCCCGCCATCGCCTCCGATTATGTCAAGGCTGGTGAGTACGCACAGGAGCGTTCCGGCCTGGAGGAATTGGCCGGTGGCTATCGGGAGTACAAGCGAGTACAGGATCAACTGAAGGACACCCGGTCTCTTCTGCAAGAGGACCTGAGTCCTGAGATGCTCGATCTGGCACAGCAGGAAGTGGACTCCCTGGAGGACGAGGCGGAGCAACTGGAGGACAAGCTCAGAGTGCTTCTGTTGCCCCAGGACCCCAACGACGACAAGAACGTCATCGTCGAAGTCAGAGCAGGGACGGGAGGAGAGGAAGCAGGGCTTTTCGCAGGAGACCTGTATCGCATGTATACCCGCTACGCCGAGAAGATGGGATGGAAGACAGAGATCCTCTCGGCCAGCGGCACGGGTATTGGGGGCTTCAAGGAAGTGATCTTCCTGCTACAGGGCAGAGGAGCCTATTCCAAACTCAAGTACGAGAGCGGCGTGCATCGCGTGCAACGAGTGCCGGTCACCGAATCGTCGGGGCGCATCCACACTTCCGCCGCCACGGTAGCCATCCTGCCGGAGATGGACGAGGTCGAAGTGACGATCGCGCCCGAGGACCTGCGTATAGACGTCTACCGCGCCACTGGACACGGGGGCCAGAGCGTCAACACGACGGACTCGGCGGTGCGCATCACTCACCTGCCCACAGGACTGGTCGCGACCTGCCAGGACGAGCGCTCGCAGCTCCAAAACAAGCAACGTGCCATGGCCATCCTTCGTGCCCGCCTCTACGACATGGAGCAGAGCAAGCAAGTGGCAAAGATGGAAAAGGAGCGACGCTCCCAAGTACGCTCCGGCGACCGTAGCGAGAAGATCCGGACCTACAACTTCCCCCAGAATCGGGTCACCGACCATCGTATCGGCTTGACCAGTCACCGCTTGGAGGAGATGCTGGACGGGGAACTGGACGAGTTCGTCTATGAGCTGGCTAGCGCCGACCAGGCGGCCGCACTGCAAGAGGCAAACTGATCCCACTCGCGAGGTATCGTGGCCACGATGACGGAAGCCGGCAGCCGTTTGTGCAAGAAGCGGCTGTTTTCGTTGCTCAGGGCGCCGTCAACCTCATCGCACGCCAAGAGAGACTTCGTTTCCTAATGAGAGAACTGCTCAACTGGGCCATTGCCGCTCTAAGAGAGGCTGACATCGAGTTCCCGGAACTGGATGCCGAGGTCTTGCTGGCACACACTCTTGGCGTGAGCAGAAGCCAGCTTCACGTCCGGAAGAACTACGACCTGGACGCGGAGACCGAGGAGACCTTCAGATCTCTCGTGGCCCGGCGCCTGCGACACGAGCCTGTGGCCTACATCACCGGCCACAAGGAGTTCTTCGGCCTCGACCTGGAGGTTGACAGTCGTGTCCTGATCCCCAGACCGGAGACGGAAACACTGGTCGAGATCGCGCTAGCCGTCGTTCGCCAGAGGGGCCTCCTATCACTGGCGGAGGTAGGTGCAGGGAGTGGAGCCATAGCTATCGCTCTGGCCGTCAATCTGCCGGGCGTGGACATCTACGCCATAGATAGTTCCTCCGGTGCGCTGGCGGTAGCCGAGGAGAACTGCCGCCGTCACCGGGTACTGGACAGAGTGTTTCTTCTTCAAGGGGATCTACTGGAGCCGCTGCCAGAGCCCGTCGGTCTCATCGTGGCCAATCTTCCCTACGTCTCCGAAGCGGAGTTGAAGACCCTGGCGCCCGACATCACTCGATACGAACCCCTCAGCGCCCTCGACGGAGGCGCTGACGGCCTGAAACACATCCGACGGCTCCTCGAACAGGCTGACGCGCACCTGAGGCCTTCAGGGATCATCTGCCTGGAGATTGGGGCGACTCAGGCTTCTGCCGTGAACGACGCCGTGCGAGAGAAGTTCCCTGCGGCTACAGTCGCTCTGGTTCGCGACCTGGCAGGTCTGGACCGCGTAGCCGTTATCGCCGCGTGAAAGGTGACACCCATGCCTAGACAGACACAGACAGAGGTCATGCCGACTGCGTACCCCAGAGCCATTGGCCAGGCCCTTCAGGTGCTCAGACAGCGTGGTCTGATAGCCTTTCCCACAGACACAGTATACGGAGTGGGCGCCCAGGCTTTTCTGCCAGAGGCAGTGGAGCGCATCTACCACGTGAAGGGCAGATCCCTGAGCAAGCCCATCCCTCTCCTCCTGGACAGTGCGGACAGACTGGCCAATGTTGCCGAAGACATCCCTGGCGAGGCTCTGATGCTGGCTGAGAGGTTCTGGCCCGGCCCATTGACCATGGTGCTGGCACGCAGTCCCGACGTGCCCGACGTGGTCACCGCCGGTGGACCGAGCGTTGCGGTGCGGGTGCCGGATCACGAGTTCGCGCTGCGTCTCATCGGAGCCGCGGGAGGGGTGCTGGCCGCCACAAGCGCCAACCTATCGGGCCGCCCCGATCCAGTGACCGCGCAAGAGGTGCTGGGCTACCTGGAGGGACGTATCGACCTCATCCTCGACGGAGGTCGATGCCCCGGGGGCGTTCCCTCCACGGTGGTCGACCTGACGCGACCGTCGCCACGCATCGTTCGAGCGGGAGCTCTGCCATCGGATCAGTTGCAGCAGGCCATACCCGGCATACGATTCAGTCGTTAGACCGACGGCGAGTAGGGAGCGGATGCTTGTGCGCTCCGAGGTGGTCGGAATCCCTAGCCGATTGACACTGGGCGACCAAGCAGCGGGGATACTCAGCAAATACGCGCCGAAACCGATGGCGACCAGTCCGAGCGCGGCCCATTGGATCCCCAAGGCCAGCTTGCCGAAGGCCTCAAGGACCTTCGTGAGCCTTTCGCAAGCCTTGGCGAGAGCCTCGAGAAGCTTTGAAATGTCAACACGATCCCTTTCCCCTTCGGGTTTGGACCCGAACTGACCTGCGAGACCGGTGAACACCGGGCCGATTTCGGGTAGGTCCTTCCGGGCGACTCGGAAAGTGTAAGAAAGTCCCCCCAGATAGGATAGGACGCCCAGGATCACCAATAGCCAGCCAACGATCCCAAGACTGAGCTTTTGAAATCCCTTCTTCACCGCTGCTTGCTACTCCAGCTTGGGTGCAGACCATGTGCAGCGCTGCTGACTCGTGGAATGGTGTGGCTCTCCCATCTCCTCTCTTCCGGTACAGGCCATCGAGCAGTGAGCGCAGATGCGAGAGAGAACTGAGAAAGGCTCGTGGATGGGTCTGGCGAACTAGTGGAGCCAAGTGCAATCTGAGGAAACGAAGGTGACCCAGTGACTCACATTGTAGCACGAGTCGGCAGATCTCCCGAGCCTATATGGCCCTGCGGGCCGCTGCCCGTCCACAATCGGAGACTCGGCCTTCCACTGCCCTGCTCGGTGCTGATCCCGGCCCCAAGGTACCCAGGCGGGGAGTTGTGATGAGGACCGATCACCGTCTCTATCCACGGGCCGCACAGATCGCCGCGGGTCAGGCCAGGTTGGCAGTGGTCAGCAGACGCGGGGCTCAGGAACGAAACACCTTGCTCCATGCCGCAAGACAGAGGACAAGAACCACCGCTGCCACGGAGATGGCAATACCTAGCTTCAAGGACAGAGGGTCGTAGACCATCTCCACCCGGTGGGAGCCCGCCTCCATTTCCACCGCTCGCAGGGCGTGGTCGGCCTTGTGGATCCTGGTCTCGGTGCCATCGACGTAGGCCCGCCAACCGGGGTAGTAGACCTCGCTCAGCACCAGGATGCCATGGGCTGAGGTCTCCACATCGAGGGCGATCCTGGTAGGCTGGTGCTCCACGATGCTCACCGTGGAATCGGCCGAGCCGGCGCCGCCTCCTAGGACGAGGCCCGGCTCCTCCTCCAGCACAACCGTCCGCATGGGATCGAACTCCGGGTCGGCAAGGAGTTCCAGAGCCTCCTCTCCAGGGCGCACCTCTGCCCGATGCACCACGTAGGCTCGCGGCAGGTATTCACCCAGCCTGTGCAGATAGGTGGTGTCCTGCCCCGTAGGCTCCTCACAGAGCACCTCAGATTCGGGAAGCAGGGTGCCACGCCAGGTGATGACGTACTTCACGTTCATCAGCTCCCAGAGCCGCTCCACGGGGACCGCGTCGGCCAGCTCGGCGTACCACTTGAGGCGCAGAGGACTGGCCCCGCCGATGTCCTCGATCTCGTAGACCATCCCATAGTTGCCAGGCAGACGCCACTCGTTGTAGACGCGCGCAACCTCGCGGTCCGCCTGTATGGGAGCCAGCAGAGTCCGGGGGGCATACTCATCCTGGGGGTTGGCGGCCTGGACGTTGTTCTGCCAGTTGACGGTGAACAGGTCGAAGACGACCACCAAAGCAGTCGCGGCCATCAACACACGCGCGCTGGCTACCCTTCTCTGAAGGGCGTAGAAGCAGCCCACACCGAAGGCCACGAAGACCAGCAGCAGAACTGCCCGGTTCAACATATCCGCAAAGGGGCTCTCCACGGCCAGTCCCGTCCGCAGCCAGCCGAACAGGAAGACGAAGACCAGCACCACCGAAGCCACGACCACCAGAACCACGCCCCAGTTGAATCGCCTCAGGCGACTCTCGAGCATCCGCGACCCGGAGGCGAACAGCTCAGAGACTCCGTACCCTGCCAGGATAGCGACGCAGAAGCTGAACACGTATGCGGCCCGCTCCTGCCCCCGGAAGATGCCGAACCCCGGCAACGCCAGGTAGAACGTGCTGTAGAGGAAGGTATTGCCGCCCAGGGACAGCAGCAGGGCAATCAGAGCCAGTGCCGCCCAGAAGAGCACGCGATGATCTCTGATCAGATACACGCCCAGGCAGGCCAGGAGCAGCGGCAGTATGCCCACGTAGAGCGGAGAGAACTGGCTGAGGACTCCCGGAAGGACAATCTGCAACAGATCGTGCAGCGGAAAGCCGTGGGCCATCCCCCCGTAGGTGCCCTGAGCACGAGTGGAGTGTATCGTGAACTCCAGGCCGGGAACCAACTGCACCGCCGCCAGGCTCAGGCCGGTGAGGAGGAACAACAAGAACAGCCCAAACTTTGGCCACAGTCTCCCCCCTGCCCTGTACGTCTCATAGGTCCAGTAGAGCACCGCGACGTAGAACACGTACATGGAAGACTGAGGGTGCCCTGCTAGCAAAGAGACACCGAACGCCATCCCCGCCCAGACGAAGCCCCTTTTCTCCCCCCGCTCCTGCCACCTCTCCCAGGCGATGCTGAGTAGCAGCAGGATCAGCGGCAGCCAGACGTCCACCTCCAGTATCGCCAATTGCTGAACCGGGTACGAAGTCAGATAGCCACCAAATGCGAAAGCCAGGGCGGCGACCAGGGACGGGAAGGTCTCCTTCAGCAAGCGCCTGGCGAACAGATACGTGAACAGCCCACCCAGGAAGACGTGGCCGATGGCTTCTAGCTCCAGGGCGTAGAGAGGGAATCCCCAGGGAGCGCTCAGGATGATGGTGAGTAAGCTAGCTGGGTGGAAGATGGCCGACTGGATATCGGCCAGGAAAGGATGCCCGCCGTACGTGTAAGGGTTCCAGAGGGGCAAGTGTCCTTGAAGCAGTTGCCGGGCCTCGAAGACATTGAAGACGTAGAACTGATCCGTGAAGTCGCCCGAAGGGAAATAGCCTCTGTCTGTGGCAACGGGGGTGATGATCCTCCAGAAGAAGAGCACACACAGGACCGCCAGCAGCGCCGCCACGAGTATCTGTGAGCCATGTCTCGCCCAGCGCTTGCTCTTGGCCATCTACACCTCACCGAACCTCGTCGGCCCCCAGCGAAGGACGGGCTATGAGTCCATCTCTTGACGAAAGATGGCGGGCGAGTGATACCTACTCACGATCTCGGAGAGTTCCTTCTTGAACTCGTCGGACCTGAGAATGCCGAGCTTGTTCAGCACATACTTGAACACGACCCACAGGGTGTCCAGGCCGTAGATAATGCCGTCTTTGAGGCCCACCGAAGAGGCTTCCTCGAAGTATCGCGTGGGCACGGGGATCTCCGTGATCTCGAAACCGAAAGCCACCGCTTGGGCCAGAATCTGGCTATCAAAGACGAATCGGTCGGAATTGAGTAAGAAAGGAACGGTCTCCAGAAAACGACGACTGTAGGCTCGAAAGCCGGTATGGTATTCGGAGAGCCGCTTGCGGTACGCGAGGTTCTCCACCAGGGTCAAGAACCTGTTGGACAGGTACTTGTAGACCGGCATCCCTCCCGCGAGGGTACCCGCCCCGAGCACACGGGAACCGAGCACCAGGTCCGCCTCGCCCTCCCTGATGGGGCGGACCAGTTCGGGAACTAATCGCGAATCATACTGGTAGTCCGGGTGCAGCATGACTACGATGTCAGCACCATCCTTCAGCGCCTCGAGATAGCAGGTCTTCTGGTTGCCACCGTATCCAGTATTCTGGATGTGGATGATGACTTTCAATCCCAAACGCCGAGCGATCTTCACCGTATCGTCCCGGCTCACGTCATCCACCAAGATAATCTCGTCTACGATCTCCTCAGGCAAGTCGTTGTAGGTCTTTTCCAGAGTCTGTGCCGCGTTGTACGCCGGCATGACCACTATGACCTTGTCACCGTCGGGCACCTGTGCCTCCCCGGAAGCCGAACGCGGCTGCTGCGCTCAAGACAGCCTTCACCTGCTCACTAGTCGATCACCACCGGGCTATCCAACACGACACGATTATCCAGTACCTGACCCGTCTCGTCAAGCACGGGCAGTCTCTCGCCCGAGGAAGCCAAGTAGAGTCCCACTTCCATCGCGTATTCACCCTGCGGGGCATCTGGCGACACGCTGAGTTCACGCTCGTCCCGAATCAACTCGCCCTCTCCCCAGAATGAAGTGGGATAGTCTCCCCCGACAGGGTAACCGTCACTCTGAGCCCAGGTCTGCAAATCCCCGTCCACGAGGTGGGTGAAGACTGTGTAGTCTTCGCCAATCTCGGCTTTCGCTCGCCAGTACAGGGTGAGGGTGAAAGTGTCCCCGCGCTGCACGTTCGACCTATCCAGATCGTATCCCGCCAGCTCGATCTCGTTTCCCAGGCTCAAGCTCATGGGCTGAGAGATCGCGTACTGTACGGACTGCCACGGTGAGACCTTGACGGGTTGCAGGAACACCTGATCAACCGTCTCCCCCCCCCTGGAAGCCTTCAGGCGCTCCATGGTGGGCAGATAGTAGACGTTGACCCCCACCCAGCCGATAGTCGGCGCCGAGGTCCGACGCCCTATGCGCACCCAGGCGCGGTCCGCTGCCACTTCGCCGGGATGCCAGGCACTCGTGGGATAGGATCCCAGGCCAGGGTAGCTGTCCTCCTGCCCTATCAGTTCGCCACTAGGCGTCAAGACCACCAGCGATACACTGTAGTCCTTCTCCATCTCCACCCGGCCCCGCCAGTACAGGGTCACGTAGACAGCCTCGCTGGGCCTGATTTCGTTGGTCTCTATCTCGTAGCCCAATAACTCCATCTGTCCACCATACGTGACGTCGGTCCGGTTGGGGATTTTCTGGGTCTCCTCACTCGTCAGAAGAGGCGGGCGGGCATAGACCGGCGCGATGTACAGCAACGGGCAAGCTGCCGCTACGACGACCATCGCTGCCCCCAACACGCCGACGAAGGTCATCCTGTGGGTTCGTGGTGGCAACTGCACCAGCCCCCACGCCAGCAGCACTGAAACACAACAGATCGCCGGGAACGCCAGCCTTCCGGTGGCGGCATCGATCAACTGGTTGTACCGCACGTATCCCGCCCCCACGACGACCATCCAGACCGCCATCACCAGCAATGCAGAGAAAGAAACGGTGCTGCGCTTCTTGAGACCCCGCACCAAGGCCAGAGGGATGCCCATCACCGCTGCAAATACCAGGACGTCGAAGAAGCCGTAGACCCAGCGACCGGCCAACACGTTGAACCAGCCGAAGACCGCCCAGTAGGATAGGCGAAATCCTTCCAACTCCTCTACAAACATGTCCCAAGTGAGGCCGCGACCCGGTGTGTCCCCTAGGGCCTGAAAGAACATGCTCATGCCAGCGAAATCGCCGTAGAGCAACCAGTTGCGTACGTACCACCAACCGGCTATGAGGAGAACAAGGCCAACGACGATCACGCCACCCTTGACCGCTTCCCTGAGGGAGCATCTTTGGCAGACCATAGCCAGCACGACGAGCACCGGTGCCAACAAGCCAAGTCCTGTGAGTTTGGTGAGCGCTGCCAGCCCAACCACTACGCCGAGCAGCACATAGCTTCTGGTCGATGGCCCCCTCGTCACGAGGAGTACGCATAGCAGCATGGAGACTGAGCAGAGGGCAGTGAGCAACCCATCGTTGTTCACGGCTGCGTTGGTGAACAAAAACTGAGGATTGAAGGCGGTGACCGTCGCCGCCCCCAGGGCTATGGCCTTGTTCTCGGGAAAGATCTCACGCCCCACGAAGTAGGTCGCTGCTACGGCCAGGGCACCGTACAGCAGAGAAACGCAGCGCAGCACATGCACGGCCAAGACAGTCCCCACGTACGGGAACCCCTCCCGCTCGGTGTGCAAGATGATGTTCTTGTTCCCGTCGCGAGTGGGCACGCCCAGGTTCACGTATGGATTGTAGTCCAGCAGGTCCTCAGCGTCACCAGTGTCGATCCAGAAGGTCGCCAGGGCACCGACGAGGTAGCACAGTGATGGCTGTCCCCCCTCCTGCCCATAGATGGCCTCACCCTCTGGCTTCAGAACAGGCAGCCCCTTACCGTCGGCGATGTGCTTGACGTGGAAGAAATGCTGGATCTCGTCCGCGGCCTCGAAGAGAGGGGTGACCACGGTGTATGCGCATCCCACTACGAGAAAAAGTATGAGGACTATCGTCAATCCTCGATGCTCAGCCAGGATCTTGCCAACCATCACTGTCCGCCAACAATAGGGTGCGAGATGATGCATGAGGCTGTGCGAGTGAAGGGCATCCAAACCTGACGGATAGGCATAGGTGACCGTGCGGCCTGGTCCCAAGACATGTTACCACATCTACGGTGACGCTGCTAACGTCTCAGCCCTCTCCTCACTCCAGACCGCGATAGCCCTGAAACGCGTACAGCAGGCCTCCCACGAGACCGGTCGCTACCGCAGTTGCGTACACGCAGAGCGACAGGGCGAATGCCAGCGAGCTGGAAACGCCAGCCTGTCCGAAGAGCAGTATGTATCCGCCTTCACGCACTCCCAGGCCGCTGAAAGAGACCGGCAAGGTCAGGAGGAAAGCGATGATGGGGACGAAGATGAAGAAGTACCAAGGGGAGATGCTGATGCCCAGGCCCAGGGCCACGAGGTAGTTCAGAACCATCAGCAGAAGATTGAAGACCAGAGAGGCCACGAGTGCCCCACCTATGTCCCGAGTCCGATAGGCGGCGATAGAGGTGCGGAACTGCTGCACCCGTGGTTTGGCCAGCCCCCACTCCAGCAAAGGCAGCCGCGAGAACCATTTCCACACCCGGTCGCTGAGCACCATCGACAAACCGAGCAACGTGATCAAGGTGATGCTCACGATGAAAGCGCTGACTACGGGTGGGATCAGGCGATAGCTGAAGGGAAGCGCCAGGCAGGCCATGATGAACAAGACCACAAAACCACAGAGCCGATCCGCCAGAACCGTGCCCACCGACTCAGTGCCCTGATGGCTGTGCTTCGTTAGCTCGTACATGCGGACGACGTCTCCACCAAAGCCTGTGGGCAGCACAGTGTTGAAGAAGGTGCCCACGAAGTAGAGCCAAGTCAGCTTTGAGAGAGACACCTCGAGCTTCTGGATGCGAAGGAGCACCTGCCAGCGATACGCTCTGAGTACCATGCTGAACAAGTAGATGCCCCAGGCAGCGAGAAGGAACCGAGCATCGGCCTGTCTCAGGGTCTCCCACGTCTCTCGCCAGCCTATCTTCCACACGAGCAAGAGTAGCAGACCCCCACTAACGCCTATCTTGAGCAGGTTGAGCGCCTTGTCTCTCAATACTCCTCCACCGTCAGTCGCCAAACGCGACCCTGCCCTACGGCAGCGGCGACTTGTATAGTGAGATGCAACGCCTCCTCCGGGAACGCTGGTTCAGCATGTTCGTCGTACGACCTTGCCCGCCCAGATCGGCCTTCGACACTTGCGGATTGGACGGTACGGCGGATTCCCCTCACGGCGCCACGACCTCCCCCGAGCGCACCTCGGCTAGCTGCACCGCTGTGTCGCCATCGAAGAGAAAAACATCGAGCGTGGAGCTCACCACATCGGCCTGGAGCCTGTCCTCTCGCTCTGACCAGTTGTCGCCATCTATCACGCCCAACGCGACGTGGAACTCGGACCCCACGTCCCAGGGGAGTGTCTGCATCCAAACGATCTCCCCCGGTTTCCAGAGGCCGGTGGGATACCAGATGGCGGTGGTCATGGGACGCAGGCTCGTGTCCTCAATGATTCTCCCTGCGTCGTCGTAGAAGAAGGGGTAGATGCGGTAGTCCCGGTCCAGCGGGCGGAGGGCTATCCAATAGAGGGACACACTGGTCGTGTCGCCGTCTCGCGCCAGGCTGAAACCCAGCAACCGAAGAACGTCGCCGAACTCGATCTGCGCTGGGTACTCGATCTCTGGCTCCTCGCGCCGGGCGAAAGAGTAGAACTCATCAGACAACTCATCGCCGATGCCCGGCTCTCGGTGTAGAAGTATATACCCGTCCCCGGCCGCCAGCACCCCAAAGCCTTCCTCGGTGATCAGAGCACGATACAGTCGATACTGGTCGTTGGGGTGAATGGGCCACGAATCGGCCGTCACGTCGAAGAACACGTACTCTGCATCCTCCACGCGAGGAAACATGTAGATCTTCTCGCGCTGGCTGAGGTGCGGGTTCAGTCTGGATTGAGCCGACACGACGGCTTCCTGAGGCACCAGCGCGAAAAACTCCTTCGCCAGCCGGTCGTGGTCCGTCACCGTTGGCAGCGCGAAGTTGCCACCCACCGGTGTGAACCCCCTGGCCCCGTGGTAGAGGAGCGTGCACAAGAGCACGAAGCCAGAGATGAAGTACAGCGACCTCTTGCCGGGAACATGCCATTTGGCGGACAGCTTGCGACTCAGGAAGGCCGTACCATACACAGCGGAAAGGACTACCACCGGGACGAGAGGGGATGCGTAGTGGAACTTCTCCAGCGTGTACACCTGAGGATCGCTGCTCAGCAGGATAATGCCCAACGTGGGAAGGCATAGGAGCAGCACTTGTGGGCCGAACAGGCAGAGAAAGCCCACCGGGGTGAACAGATCCCGCAGGTAGACCAGCTTCTCCCTCGTGAATAGCGTCCGCACGATGGCCATGGGGTCGGTGAGCGCAGTCTTGAGGATTCCCATCGGACCCTCTCCCAGGTGGCTGTAAGACCCCAGATACGGAGAGTGACCCTCCGGGTTGAAGTGGGGGATGATCACGTAGACGGCGACGACAAACCACACCATCCCCAGGGCGATGGCCGCCGAACCCACCCGCCAGTTCCGCTGTAGGAGCAAGGCGTAGAGCCCCAGCATCGCCACCAACAACGGCATTTCTTCCTTGCAGCACATGACCAGCACTGCCAACAGGAAGAAGAGTGCGTATCGCCTCTTCTCCAGGAAGTAGAAGGCAAACGGAAAGAGCCCAGCAACCAACGTGGTAGGATGGAAATCGAACATGTTGGCCGCTTCGAGGGCGGGGTAGAGAAGGTAGGACAACGGGAAGACGAGGACAGCCGGGTTCGTCCCCAACCGCTCGCGCGCCAGCAGGTAGATCGGCCACGCACCGAGGGCCACCACCACCGTCTGCAACACCAGAAGCGTGCGCGGATCGCTGTAGACCAGGTACAGAGGCGAGATCAGGATCAGGATCAGATCCACGTGGTAGGCCAGTCGAGTGCCTTCCTCTCCCCAGTTGGTGAAGGGGAGAAGCCTGCCGCGCAGGCTGTTCCACACCGCCTGATCCATGTTCCCCAGGTCGAAGGCCGTGGTCTCGAAAGCCTCGTGCTTCAGCACCGTCAAGAAACTGAAAACCACGACGTACAGCAGAATGGCCGTCCATACCACAGCGGCCAACAATCTTGGGTCGC
>Ga0315553_10000779_pt1 | contig 27441 bp, 25 predicted proteins | sample SalMarSW160140MG_FD_203099 | JGI IMG/M metagenome (GOLD analysis project Ga0315553, IMG submission 203099) | Salt marsh sediment microbial communities from the Plum Island Ecosystem LTER, Massachusetts, United States - Salt Marsh Sediment SW1601-40 ... | reverse complement strand
GCGGGATCGGGGTCGGACTCCGATGGGCGCGTGAGCGCGCTTCCCGTCGTTCACGACGGCAAGGTCTTCACCCTCGACCGGCAGGGGCAGGTCAGCGCTTTCTCCTTGAGCGGCAGCCGGGTTTGGCGGGTGGACCTCACGCCGGAGGAGGAAAAGTCCGACTCCGGTTTCGGCGGAGGCCTGGCAGCCGAGGGCAATCAGCTCTTTGTTGCGACCGGCTTCGGCACGCTCGTTTCGCTGAACACCAGCAACGGCAAACCGAACTGGACCAAGAAGCTCGGCGTTCCGATCCGCACCTCGCCGACGGCCGCCAACGGCAAGGTGTTTGTCGTGAACACCGACAGCGAGCTCTACGCGCTGTCCGAGGCAAATGGCGACGAGATCTGGCGCAGCCGCGGCCTGCCGGAATCCGCCGCCATCCTCAGCAATGTCAGCCCCGCTGTTGAAGGCAAGACGCTGGTTGTCTCCTATCCTTCCGGAGAAGTTACCGCGCTCGACACGGCGACAGGCGAGCCGCGCTGGAAGGACTCCGTATCGGGCGGCGTGATCGGGTCATCCCTGACCACGATCGGCGATGCCGCGCGTCCCGTCATCGAAGGCGGTGTGGTTTACGCGGGGAACCGCACGGGCCGTCTCGTCGCGACGAAGCTGACGAACGGCGAGCGTGTTTGGTCGCGCGATATTCGCGCCGCGCAGACGCCCTGGGTCGCCGGCGATTCCCTGTTCGTCGTCGATACGAATAGGCGGCTTTACGCGCTCAACCGCAAGACCGGAAAGGTCCGCTGGGTGACGACCTTGCCGGATGCGAAGACGTGGAGCGGCCCGACTTTGGCCGGCGGCAAGCTCTGGCTGGCCTCGAATAAAGGACTGCTCGTCGGCGTCGACGCCAAGACCGGCCAGGTGGCAACGAAGCGCGATCTCGACGATGCGATCTATATTTCGCCTATCGTGGCAAGCGGCCGCATGTTTGTCCTGACGGATGAAGCGCGTCTCATCGCTATGAATTAGCGACTGGCCGTTGATCGGCTATAGTCTCCTGACGGGCCTCGGTGGCCCGTCTTTGCTGTCTTGACCGCCATGACCGCCTCCATTGTCATTGCCGGACGCCCGAATGTCGGCAAGTCCACGCTGTTCAACCGCCTTGCGGGCAAACGGCTCGCTCTGGTCGATGACATGCCCGGGCTGACGCGCGACCGGAAGGAGGCCGAAGCTGCGGTCGGCGAGCGCGCGATCCGCCTTATCGATACGGCCGGGCTCGAAGAAGCGGCGGAAGGCTCGATTGCCGCCCGTATGAGCGATCGGAGCCTCGGCGCGATCCAGTCGGCCGATCTCGTCCTGTTCCTGATCGACGCCCGCGCCGGGGTGACGCCTGCCGACGAGCAATTTGCCGGGCAGATCCGCGCCTCCGGACGCCCCGTTATCCTGGTTGCGAATAAATGCGAAGGCCGCGCCAGCGATGCAGGCTTCTATGAGGCGTTCAAGCTGGGCTTCGGCGAGCCCGTCGCGATCTCGGCCGAACATGGTGAGGGTATTGGCGAGCTTCACGAACGGATCGACGAAGCGCTTCAGGAACGCGGCGACGCGACCGGCGAGCCGGCGGCCAAAGAGGAAATCCCGGCGCGCGACCGTCCCCTGAAACTCGCCATCGTCGGCCGCCCGAATGCGGGCAAATCGACGCTGGTCAATACGCTTCTGGGCGAAGAGCGGATGATCACCGGTCCTGAGCCGGGACTGACCCGCGACGCGGTCGCAAGCGAATTCGCCTGGAATGACCGCAAGGTCCAGCTCTTCGACACGGCCGGGCTCCGGCGCAAGTCGCGCGTCGCGGAGCGTGCCGAAAAGCTCGCCGTCGGCGACGCGCTCAATGCGATCCGCTTTGCCGAAGTGGTCGTGTTGCTAATCGAGGTCGAACGGGCGCTCGACAAGCAGGATCTGCAGCTCGCCGCGCTGGCGGAACGCGAGGGCAGGGCGCTTGTCATCGGCATCAATAAATGGGATCTGGTGGAGGATCGCGACAGGCATCTGCGGGCCTTGCGCGCCGCCATCGCACGTCAGTTGCCGCAGCTCAAAGGCGTGCCGGTCGTGCCGGTGAGCGCGCTCAGCGGACGAGGCACGGTGAAGCTGATGAAAGCGGTTTTCGATGTCTACGACGCCTGGAACCGCCGCATTCCGACCGCGACGCTCAATCGCTGGTTCAGCGAGGCCGTGGAGGGGCACCCGCCGCCGGCGGTCGCGGGCCGGCGCATCCGGCTGCGCTACATAACACAGCCCCATGCACGCCCGCCCACCTTCGTGATCTTCTGCTCACGGCCCGAGGCGTTGCCCGACAGCTATAAGCGCTATCTCGTCAATTCCCTGCGCGAGGAATTAGGGCTTGCCGCTGTGCCGGTCCGGGTTCATCTGCGCAAACCGAAAAACCCTTACGCGCCTGACCGCTCATAAGCGCGTCCAGGTGCGGAGTCGTGACACATGTCAGCGAAGCGGAAGGCGGCCGGTCTTGCAGCAGAACCGGCCGGCCCTCAGCTATTCGCTGGATGACTGAGAGTCCCAGAACGCACGGACACCCCAAAGGGTGTTCGGGCCATGTCCGCCATAGGGATCTGTATTGTCGCACCAGATACCCGCATGATGGATCTTCTTGGACTGCTCCGGAATGGGAGTGCTGTCGGCAGCGGCTGCCACTGTGGAAGCGCTGGTCTGATCAGTTTGCTCCGCAGCCGGAGCATTATTGGACGCAGCGGTCTCTGTGGAAGCGTCGGCCTGAACAGGCTGCTCGTCGACGGAAGGGGAGTAGGACTGAGCCATCGCAGGAGAGGCGCCGGTCAGCAGAAGAGCTGCGCCAAGAACGGAACGAACGACTGAGCTCATGATGAACTCCTATCAAAAGATTTCCATAATGCGATTCTTGGAAGCGATTTCACTTCCACCCAGGATAGGTGAATGAGGATTCGGTTGGTTTCAGGGTGGTTTGACGGCGGATTTAAGATCGTCAACGGATAACGGAAAATTGAATTTTTGTGATTGCCGTTTGAATGGAACCGCGATGTTGTCAAGACAATGCAACCTTCCCTAAGAATTAGGAGCCATGACCGACATCCTCTTCTATCAGCTTGAACGGCAACCGCTCGACAGGGTGCTGCCCGGTCTGCTTGAGAAGACGCTGGAGCGGGGCTGGCGCGCCGTGGTGCAAGCGGGCGGCGAGGAACGGCTCGAATCCCTCGATGCGCTGCTGTGGAGCTATCGCGAAGACAGTTTTCTCCCGCATGGGACGGTGAAGGACGGCTTTGCCGATCAGCAGCCGATTTTCCTGACGATCGGTGACGGCAATCCCAACGGCGCGCATGTCCGTTTTCTGGTGGATGGCGCCGATTGCGGCGAACGCGATGGCTATGCCCGTATTGTCTATCTGTTCGACGGCCGCGACGAGGATGCGCGCGCCAAGGCCCGCGAGCAGTGGAAAGCGGCGAAAGGCGCCGGATTTTCGGTCACATACTGGCTGCAGAATGAAAAAGGCCGTTGGGAGAAAAAGGCATGAGGCCATGGATTAGATTCAAATCAATCCAAGGCGGGCCAAGAGGTGCTAACAAGACAGGAAATGCGCAGCGACGGAGGATTGTAGGGAAGGATATGATGGAGAGATTGAGTTTGATCATGGGTGCGGCTTTGGCGATCGGTATCATGAGCAGTGCACAGGCGGCCGATATAGCATCGGGGCGGGACCTTGCGCGCAAGCTTTGTGTGAATTGTCATATCGTCGAGCTGGACGGCCAACAGCGCCAGGTAACGGCCGGTATTCCGAGCTTCATGGCCGTTGCGAACAAGGCCGGCCAGACGGAAGACAAGCTTAAGGGGTTCATCCTCAACCCTCACCCGCCGATGCCTGACGTTCAGCTCAAGACAAATGAGATCGAGAATGTCGTGAGCTACATCCTGTCATTGAAGAAAGAAAAGTAATCTCCACTCCATAGATCATAGATCAACCTTTGTTCAATTGGAGTCAATTGAACGAGGTCAAGTTGATCTATATCCACGAGTTAGCGCAACTGTCCGCGTCCGTTTGGACGCGGACAGTTGCGCTCGGATCGAACGGGACATAGGCGCGCAAGGGCCGCGCAGGCGTCTTTGCGGGCGCAATCGTCTGGCAATCTGCGGGATTGCGGCTCATTGCGTGTCAAGGGTAAAACGGAACACAGAATATCGCCCATAACAACCGATTGCCCGCCCGAAGGACCGCCGATGTTCCAGAAGATCCTGATCGCCAATCGCGGCGAGATCGCCTGCCGCGTCATCAAGACTGCGCGCCAGATGGGCATCAAGACGGTCGCCGTCTATTCCGATGCGGACAATGACGCTCTGCACAAGGAAATGGCGGACGAGGCGGTGCATATCGGCCCGGCTCCGGCGGCGGACTCCTATCTGGTCATCGACAGGATCATCGAAGCGGCAAAAGCGACCGGCGCCGAGGCCATCCATCCCGGCTACGGTTTTCTCTCGGAGAACGCCGCTTTTGCCGAAGCGCTCAAACGCGAGGGCATCGCCTTTATCGGCCCGAATATCGAAGCAATCCGGGCGATGGGCGACAAGATCGAGTCGAAGAAATTCGCCAATGCGGCGAAGGTCAACACCGTGCCCGGCTATCTGGGCGTGATCGCGGATGCGGGCGAAGCGGTCAAGATCGCCGGGGAGATCGGCTATCCGGCGATGATCAAAGCCTCGGCCGGCGGCGGCGGCAAGGGCATGCGCATCGCTCACGGCGCCGAGGAGGTGGAGGCGGGCTTCACCTCGTCGAAGTCCGAGGCCAAATCCAGCTTCGGCGATGACCGCGTCTTCATCGAGAAATTCATCGAGAATCCGCGCCATATCGAAATCCAGGTGCTGGGCGACAAGCACGGCAATGTCGTGCATTTCTTCGAGCGCGAATGTTCGATCCAGCGGCGCAATCAGAAGGTGATCGAGGAAGCGCCGAGCCCGTTTCTCGACTCCAAAACGCGCGAGGCTATGGGCGCGCAGGCGGTGGCGCTGGCGAAGGCGGTGCATTATGAGAGCGCCGGGACGGTCGAGTTTATCGTCGATCAGAACCGGAATTTCTACTTTCTGGAAATGAATACCCGGCTCCAGGTCGAGCATCCCGTGACGGAGCTGATCACCGGCATCGATCTGGTCGAGCAGATGATCCGCGTCGCGGCCGGCGAGACGCTGCCATTTACGCAAGCCGATCTGGAAATCCGGGGCTGGGCGATCGAATCCCGCGTCTATGCGGAAGACCCGGTGCGCGGCTTTCTGCCCTCGACCGGGCGGCTCGTCCGCTATCAGCCTCCGCGGGAGGGCACGCGCGACGGGCTGACCGTGCGCAACGACACCGGCGTCTATGAGGGCGGCGAGATCTCGCTCTATTACGATCCGATGATCGCCAAGCTCATCACGCACGGGCCGACCCGCGAGGACGCCATTGCGGAGATGGCGCGCGCGCTCGACGATTTCTATATCGATGGTATTCGTCACAATATCCCGTTTCTGTCGGCGATCATGCAGAACCCGCGCTGGCGGTCGGGCGCGCTCTCGACCAATTTCATCGCGGAGGAATTTCCGGACGGCTTCGCTCCGCGCAAGCCGGATGGCGAGGAGGCGGAGCGGCTCGCCTGCGTCGCCGCCGCCATCGATCATTTGTCCAATCAGCGCCGCCGGGAGATCTCCGGCCAGATGCAGGGCGAGCCGGTTCGCTTCAGCGACAAGCGCATCGTGGATCTTGGTCGGAGCCGCGTGACCCTGTCGATTTCCGGTCAGAACTTCGCCCCCTTCATCGCCACCCTGAGCGGGCGGAATGGCGCGGGGCGCCGCGTGGCGGTCGAGTTCGACTGGTGGCCGGGCGACCCTGTGTGGCGCGGACTGCTCGACGGCAAGCCGCTTACGGTTCAGGTGCGGCCGATCCTCAACGGGTTCGAGCTGACGCATTCCGGCGTGGTCGTGCCCGCCCGCGTCTATACAGAGCGCGAGGCGCAGCTCGCGGCGATCATGCCGGAGAGGAAGGCCGCCGACAGCTCCAAGGCGCTGCGCTGCCCGATGCCGGGCCTTGTCCGCGCGATCAATGTGACCGAGGGGCAGGAGGTCAAGGCCGGCGAGCCGCTCTGCACGGTCGAGGCGATGAAGATGGAGAACATCCTGCGCGCCGAGCGCGATGCGACGGTGAAGTCCATCAAGGCCAAGCCGGGCGACAGTCTGGCGGTGGACGCAGTGATTATGGAGTTTGCTTGAACGGCTATATGGATTTCAGTCTCGGCCTGCAAGGCTTATAGCTGCGTCTCGCCCGGAGCCGGCTCCACGCGCTCGGGTGGCCCGTCAAATTTGCGCTCCGCCTCCTTCGTGAGCGCCTCCAGCCTGGCGAAAGAGCGTTCCAGCCCCTCGCGGGTCTCCGGCGAGAGGCGGTTCCACAGCCTGAGCCGCCATGTCTCGGCGAGCGCCTCCCATTCCGCCTCCATCAGCGCCTTCGCCCCGGGCCCGATCTCGGATCTCTGCGCGTCCGCCTGTTCGGCAAGCGCGCGGAACTCGTGAATATCCTGCACGGTGAAGGAGGTCGCCTCGCGGACCACGTTGTAGAGCAGCCCGAAGCCTTTGGCCATGACGGGGGAAAGGATCATCAGGTGAAACTGGTCGAGCTGCTCGTCATTGAGCGCCGACGCGAGCGCGGAGGGCGCAACCGCGACGGACATGGATTTCCCCAGATTATAGAAGAACTCGAATTGCTGGACTCCCGCGCGGATCTGATCCCGCTCCGCCTCATTCAGCGTCTTGACCTTGAGCAGCACGTCGTTTGTGAAGCGGACGACATCGCCCACCATGTCGTCGATCCGGGAGACCCGGATGAAATCCGAAACGATGGCTTCGGCTTTTTCGACACGTTCGCGCGGCGGCGGGGGCGCGTCTTTATCGGCGAAGGGCGTGTTGTCCAGATCGAAACCAAGGCCGCGTATCCACTCCGACATCTTCTGAGAGCTGCGCATGTCTTCCCGGCTGTAGCCGGTGATGAGGCGCGACACCGCATAGAGAATGTTGAAGCCCTTGCGCGCGGCCGGCGTCCTCAGCATCTCGCCGGTCAGCCGGATCTCCTCGGGCGTCATATATTTGGCGAGAAGCGCGGCCGCATCGCCGATCATGGCCTCCCGATTCTCCTCCAGCACCGGCTCGAGCTCATCGGCCGCCTTCAGGGAATATTCGATGGCCGGGACGAGCGCGGCGATCCGCTCGGCGACCTCCGGGTTGGGATGAGGGCCGCTCTTCCGCTTCAGGAATTCGTTGAAATAGGGAAGATAAAGCTCGCGCAGCGTATAGCGCAGATCCGCATAGATCTCCGGCACACGGGCGGCATAGATCGTTTCCTCGATAAGAGCAGCAACGCGGCGCTCCTTGGCTGTGGCCGCCTGGCTCTCGCCTTGCTCCTCCGGTTGCTGAGCGAAAGCCGCCGTCCCACTGCCGCCAAGGGGAAAGATCATCGCCAGAAGGAGGATGCAAAGAAAGCGTTTCATCACTCTGTCTCCAAACGGATGCGTGCGGCGGCGCCTACAGCTCGGGAGGCTCGGCCACTTCCTCTTCCGCTTTCTGCCGCTTCAGCCTGTGGCTGAGGAAGAAGCGCATCATCTCGCGCGAGGCGTCCGGTCCATCGGGGTCGGTATAGGAGCCGGCCGGATCGCCGCCCGACCAGCCATGGCCGGAATCGTGAACAACCCACATCTCCAGAACCGAGCGGCCACGCCGGTCATAATAATTCGTCCGCGTATAGCTGTGGCCGCCTCGCGCGCGGCGCTGGCTGCGATTGTGGCGCAGGAGCGTCTGCGCCCCCGGCCAGGCCTGCTCGAGGAGCTGCTCGCTATTGCGTAAATGAACTGTATCGTCGGCATCGCCATGGAAGATGATCATCGGCACCTGACGGCGTTTGCCGAGGGAAAAGGGCGAGAGCGTCACCTCGGGCGCAATTTCGGCGGCGCCGCTGCGCATTGCGGTATAGGCGGAGGGCACGTTTCGCGCCGCGCCGCGCGCCAGGCCCGAATGCACGCCGGCGGCGGCATAGAGATCGGAATAGGCCGAGGCCAGGACGGCGGTCATGGCCCCGCCAGCCGAAAGGCCGGCAATGTAGATGCGCTCAGGGTCGATATTGTAATCGCGCATGATCTGCCGCGTGATGCCGGCAATGAGAGACGGCTCGCCGCGTCCGCGATGCTGATGGCGCGGATTAAACCAGTTCCAGCACTTCAGCCCATTTGCGGATCTCGACTGGCTCGGATAGGCAACGAAACAGCCCTCTTCTTCGCCAAGGAAGTTCATCCGCGTTCCGGCGGCGAAATCGTCCGGCCATTGCCTGCAGCCATGCAGCATTACGACGAGCGGCAATTGCTGTCCGCGATAGGCGCTGGGGATATAGAGCCGGTATCGCCGCATGCCCGCGAAATTGACGAAGACTTCCGTCAGCCACCGGCCCTTCTCGGGGGTAATCGATTCATCGCCGGTCCGGGGCGCGCTCTCGAGCGCGGCGCCGTCCCTCCGCCGATTGCGCGGCCCGGCAATGAGACGCCTCAGAAATGCCCCGGCCCGCCGGAAATTGCCGCCTCGCCGCCGCCCCGGCCTCTTGTTTATGAACGGTGCTATGACGACTCCTCGTGTCCTGTGACCCGCATGAGATTAGCGCATATGGGGACCGAATGTGGCATTTGCGCAGTTTTGACCATGATGCTGAAGGCACCCTGTGGAAAGGGTGTTTTGCCCGATCTGCGGCGTCCCGGCAATCCGCGGCGCGGACCTCGCCGCCCCGGAAACCGCGCGTTGAGAAAGCTGTCCTCGTTGCATTATGGGCGCACCGGATTTCGTCGCCAGATCGATGCGTTGAGCGCGCCGGCATAGGTGACCCAGATGAGATAGGGTACGAACAGCAAGGAGGCGCGCTGATTGACATCCCACCCCAGAAGGATGAAGGCGGCGATGAGGAGCCACAGCACCGCGATGTCGAAAAACGCCAGCGCGATCTCCTTGCGCCCGAAAAATATGTATGACCAGACGGCATTGGCGACGAGCTGCGCGCCCCACAAGCCGAGCAGCAGATTGCGGCTTTCGTAAGCTGTCTCCCAGGTCAGCCAGCCGGCGATAGCGATCATCAGATAGAGCAGGGTCCAGGCGATCGGGAACAGGCGGTCGGGCGGCGTCCAGCTCGGCTTCGACAGCGCTCTGTACCATGGGTCGGCGCCCCATTGTCCGCCGAAGGCTGCGGCGGCGATCACCAGCCCGACAAAGACGGCGAATGAGAGCAGATCCGGTGAGATCCAATCCATGATGAGTAGGCCGCCTATGTGTTTTCCAATCGTTCCCGTGGTCTAAGCGAGGCGCTTGCCCGTGGTCATCACCCCGCAATCTTATTAACCGTTCTGAGGCGCAGCGGCAAAGGGGGTTTGTCCGACATGCGATCGGGGCTTGACTTCGACGCGGCGGCGGGGCCAATGCGTCATGAGGCATCCTAACCGGCCAAATCTTTTTCGGAACTTATTATGGAAAATTATTTAATTGCCGCGCTGCTCGGCGTGATCGAGGGGCTTACCGAATTTCTACCTGTCTCCTCGACCGGCCATCTCATTCTTTTCGTCGATCTACTCGGATTTCAGGCCCCGCCCGGTCAGACCTTCGAGGTCATGATCCAGCTCGGGGCGATTCTGGCGCTGATCGCGATCTATTTCCGCAAGATCTTCAGCACCATTTTCGGCCTGCCGACCGATCCTGCCGCCCGGCGTTTTGCATTGCTGATCCTCTTGGCTTTCCTGCCGGCAATGGTGCTTGGCGCCAGCCTTCACGGCCTCATCAAGAGCGTGCTGTTCTCGCCGACGGTGGTTGCCACCGCGCTGATCATCGGCGGAGTCGTCATCATGATCGTGGAGGTAATGCAGAAACAGATCCTTTATCGCGAGGCGGACGTCATACCGCTCCGGACCGGCTTCCTTGTCGGCGTAGCGCAGTGTCTGGCGCTGATACCGGGCGTGTCGCGATCGGGTGCGACGATTGTCGGCGGCCTGCTTCTCGGGCTGGAGCGCCGCGCGGCGGCGGAATTCTCCTTCTTTTTGTCCATCCCGACCATGTCGGCCGCCTTCGCCTATGATGCGTTTAAAAACCGCAATGCGCTCAATTTCGACGATGCCGAACTGATTGCGGTCGGCTTCATCGCCGCCTTCATTGCGGCGCTGCTCGTGGTGAAGCCGTTTCTCGCCGTCGTCAGCCGGATGGGTTTCGCGCCCTTCGCCTTCTACCGCATTGCGCTGGGGACGTTCGTCCTGGTGCTGCTGTATGTCTAGTGCAGGGTGGAAAGGATTATCCCGCCTAGTACCACTAGCCAAACAACGAAAATACCAAGAGGAACCCACCAGGCTAAATCGGTTGAAGAATAGCGGTAGTCAGTGTCGATTTGTGATTTTATGCCAATGAGTTCGCGTTCAGCGTGAAAGGCTGGTTTCCATCGATCGACATATTTTAGGCTGATGTGCTGGACGGCAAACCAGATTATCGCGAGGCATATCGACAAGATTGAAATCAGCAAGCTGGACCAGAATCGGCTTACGGTCAGCGTTGCCGTCACAAGTACAAACAATGCGGCGTGTAAGGTTGCGAAAGCGGTGAAGCGCTGCCAATAAAAATCTTGCTCTCGATAGGTCAATTCCATCAAGATTTGGAGTCTATTGTAATTAACGCTTTGTGTCATTTGTGTAAAGATCGCAAAGTGATTCGAGTTTTGTTGAGCCGTGTCCTCGAAAATCGAAGATTACGACAGCGCTTCAGCTTTGATGGCACCAATGTTTACTTCATCGTCGGAATGACGAACTCGGCGCCCTCCTTGACGCCGGAGGGCCAGCGTGCCGTCACGGTCTTGGTCTTGGTGTAGAAACGGAAGGCGTCGGGGCCGTGCTGGTTCAGGTCGCCGAAGACGGAGCGCTTCCAGCCGCCGAATGTGTAATAGGCGAGCGGCACCGGGATCGGCACGTTGACGCCGACCATGCCGGTGTCGACCTTGCTGGCGAAGTCGCGGGCCGCATCCCCGTCGCGGGTGAAGATCGCGACGCCATTGCCATATTCATGGGACGAAGGCAGACGCACGGCCTCCTCGTAATCCTTCGCGCGGGCGATGGAGAGGACGGGACCGAAGATCTCCTCCTTGTAAATGCGCATCTCGGGCTTGACGTGATCGAACAGGCAGCCGCGCATGAAATGGCCGTTCTCATAGCCCTGCATGGTGAAGTCGCGGCCATCGACGACCAGCGTGGCGCCCTCGCGCACTCCGAGATCGACATAGTCCTTCACCTTCTGCAAATGCGCCTTGGTGACCAGCGGACCGAAATCGGCGTTCTCATCGGTGTAAGGCCCGATCTTCAGCGCTTCGACGCGGGGGCTGAGCTTCTCGACCAGTGTCTCCGCCGTCGCCTCGCCGACCGGCACGGCGACGGAAATCGCCATGCAACGCTCACCGGCCGAGCCGTAGCCGGCGCCGATCAGCGCATCGACCGCCTGGTCCATATCGGCGTCGGGCATGACGATCATGTGGTTCTTCGCCCCGCCGAAACATTGCACGCGCTTGCCATGCGCCGTTCCCGTCACATAGACATATTCGGCGATCGGCGTTGAACCGACAAAGCCGACGGCCTTGATGTCGGGATGGGTCAGAATCGCATCGACCGCTTCCTTGTCGCCATTGACGACATTGAAGACGCCTTCCGGCAGGCCGGCCTCCAAGAGCAATTCGGCAATGCGCATCGGCACGGACGGATCGCGCTCGGACGGCTTGAGAATATAGGCGTTGCCGCAGGCCAGGGCGGGCGCGGCCTTCCATAAGGGGATCATGGCGGGGAAGTTGAACGGCGTAATGCCGGCGACAACGCCGAGCGGCTGTCGCATGGAATAGATGTCGATACCTGGCCCCGCGCCCTCGGTGAATTCGCCCTTCAGCAGATGCGGCGCGCCGCAGCAGAATTCGACCACCTCGAGCCCGCGCTGAACATCGCCGACCGAATCCGCAACGGTCTTGCCATGCTCGGATGAAAGCATTTCGGCGAGCGATCGCATTTCCTTTTGCGCAAGCTCCAGGAATTTGAACATCACGCGCGCCCGGCGCTGCGGGTTGAGCGCGGCCCAGCCGGGCTGGGCGGCCTTCGCATTTTCCACAGCTTTGCCAAGCTCGCCGGCCGAGGCGAGCGCAACTTTCGCCTGCACCTCGCCCGTGTGAGGCGCATAGATGTCGCCAAAACGGCCGCTTTCTCCAGGGACCGTCTTGCCGCCGATAAAATGCCCGATTTCCTTCATGCGCCGCCTCCTAGGGGGATGATTTTTCTCGTTTCGATGATGGTCGTAAGCCTGGATTGTGCCGCCGCGCGCGCCCTCGCGCAAGCCGGGCGCGCCGGATGGGGGAATGCGCTGACCGCATGGCTGCCATGCCGTAATCTCAGTTAGACTTCTTACGCACTTCATCTCGCCGCCACAGAACGCATATAGTTGTGCGCTGCAGCGAGGCGGCGTCCGGCGAAACGGTCAAACGCCCACCCCGCAGCGATCAACCAGTTGGAGATTTCGGAAATGCCTGAAACTCGCATCTGGGGAGGTACTGTCGGTAAATTGTGGTTTACGGAAACAGAGAAATTCCGGGATCACTTGCTCAGACTCGATAAGGAAAGCCGGCGGATGCGCTTTGGCATGAGCGTGGATGATGCCTTCATCCGCAGCTATTCCGCGCATATCAACCGCCTTGAGAGCGTCGTCTATGGGTTTTTCGTCGAACGCGATATGCGTGCGGCCGCGGAACTGCGCATGATCGGCGATAGCTGGCACGACGAGGCGGAGGCGGCGTTCTCGGTCGAGCCGGAATTTCAGAATTCGGGCGTCGGCACGGAATTGCTCGGTCGGATTATTGTTGCGGCGCGGAATCGCGGCGTCAGCAGGCTTTACATGAACTGCCTGGCCGAAAACCGCCGCATGCAGCGCATCGCGAAGAAATATGAGGCCGAACTTTATTTCGATCATGGGGAGGTGATCGGCCAGCTCAAGCCCACCTTTCCGACCCCGCTCTCCCTCTGGAGCGAGGCGATCGACCATGGCAGCGGCTTTGTCATGGCGGTCCTGGAGTTCCCGCTTCACGGCTTCAGCCGGGCTGCGTAAGCCGCATCTTGCGAAAATCCGAATGTCAGATCTCTCCGCCGCGCCTAGCTGGGCCTCAGCTGGTGCGGCGGAGTTCTGGACTGGCGCGGGTCTGCCGATGTGCCGTCTCGGTTGCGGCTGTAAAAGGCCGGCGCATTTCGCTAAAGTGGCGTTGCCGCAATGACTTGAGGAGATCCGATCCATGCAGGAGTTCATCAAAGACGCCGTTCGCGACAATTATGGCGCGCTCGCCCGCCAGCGCGATGGCATGGACGACGCCAAGCTTGCCGCCGTTGCCGAAGCCTTCGGCTATTCGCCGGACGAACTGGCCAGTCTCCCCTCCGGCGCCAATCTGGGCGTTTCCTGTGGCAATCCGATTGCCATGGCTTCGATCGGGCCCGGCGAGACCGTTGTCGATCTGGGCTCGGGCGGCGGGCTTGACGTCTTTCTCGCCGCGAAGGCCGTCGGCCCCGAGGGGCGCGCGATCGGCATCGACATGACCGACGACATGGTGGCGCTCGCCCGCAAGAACGCGGCAGCCGGTGGCTACACGAACACGGAATTTCACCATGCGCCGATCGAAGCCATGCCGCTTGGCGATGGGACGGTCGATTGCGTGATCTCGAACTGCGTCATCAATCTGGTGCCCGACAAGAACGCCGCCTACGCCGAAATCTTCCGGATTTTGAAGCCCGGCGGCCGGCTCGCCGTCAGTGACATCGCGCTGAAGAAGATCCTGCCGGACGAACTGGCAAGCGCTGCCCGCGCCTGGACCGCCTGCATTGCGGGCGCGGTGCCGGTCGAGGAGACGCGCGCCTCACTGGAGGCGGCCGGATTTGCCGATATCGCGATCCTCGATGCCCAGCTCGATCTGAATGTCTACAAAGATAAATCGGGTGCCGAAGGCTGCTGCGCGCCCACGCCGGAGCCGGATGCTCAGGCGGCCGGTTGCTGTGGCGCCGGGGCAAGCGCAGTGGAGACAGTGGAGCCGGCGGCGTCGTTTCATCACGAGGTCGGGCGCTTTTTCGAAAGCGTCGATTTGAACGACTACGCCGCCAGCGTGAAGATTTTCGCGGTCAAGCCGCGCTGATCGGCTGCCTAGCGCAACGCGCGTCCAAGCATGTCCCCGCGAAGGCGGGGATGGACGTGGGAACAGTTGCGCTCGTCTTTTGAAATAGATCAACTTGACCTCGTCCAAGTGATTCCACTTGAGCGAGGGTTGATCTAGCTCCTATTTGCCGGTGCCCGAAACCATATAAAGGCGAGCCAGGCACCGACGGCGGCGACCAATTGCACCGCCAAAATCACGAGAGCATCCTCAAGACGGATGGCCGTGAAGCTGTCGGTGAGGGCGCGCGCAAGGGTCAAGGCGGGGTTGGCGAAGCTGATCGATGGGGTCGTGAGCGCGATCGCAAGAAGGGCCAAGGCTCCTATCACGGATGCGCGCTCGGGCGATTTTTCTGCAATGAAGAGCATGGCGAGGACGAACAGGGCGGTGCCGAGCGCTTCGCCGAGCCAGACGCCCTCGCCGGTCTGAATTTGTGTGGCCACCTGAACGAGCCCCGTATTGGTGACGAGGTGGGCCGTCATCACGCCGAGAAACGCCGCTGCGATCTGCGCGGCAGCGCAGAGCAGGGCGGTTGTCAGGCCGATCCGCCCGGCGAGACCGAAGGCGAGCGCGAGCGCCGGGTTGAAGAACGTCGGGGCGATCGCGCCAAGCGTCCGGGCGAGGACGAAAAAGGCCGAGGCGCCGGTGAGCGCGGTAATCAGCAGGGCAAGGCCGACATTGTGAATGGCGTAGCGCTCTCCGAGGATCCCGGCGGCGACGACGAAAAAGGCAAGGAGGCCCGAACCGGCGGCCTCCGCGACGATGATCCGGCTGAGATCCGCCGGCTCTGCTTGCCGCCTCGCCTGCGCGGCCCCGAGCCGTCCGTCCGCCCCGTCGTCAGCGGCCATTGCCTTGCTCGTCCGGCGTCTGCGCGGCCACGGCAAGGGCATGCACCGGTCCGGCCAGCTCCTCGGCGAGCACCTCATAGACCATGCGGTGGCGTTCGACCCGCGGCCGGCCTGCGAAGCGTTCGGAGACGATGGTTATGGAAAAATGCGTCTCCCCGGTATTGGCCGCGCCCTGCATCGCCGCATGGCCCGCATGTTTCTGAGAGTCGTTCAAAATCTTCAGCTCGACGGGCGAAAATGCCTCGTTCAGTTTTTCCCGGATCCGCGTTTCAACTTGCATTGATTTCACCGCTCGCTGCGAACACTTATAAGGCCTCGCTCCCGCCATATGCCGCGCCACTTTGCCTTGTGCGGCGCAGCGCGAAGCAGCATAATTTGGGGCCAAGTGTCCCGATTCCGAAGCTCGCCCTTTCGTCTCGGCACGCTCTGTAGCGAACTTCGGAATCTCAAGGGACACTAGCCTATTGATATGGTTAGTGTGATTCAGATCCAGAAGTTCGTTCGGCGCCTGCTGCGAAGGATGACGAACTTCTGGATCATCACGCTAAGGCTACCGTTCAAATGTAACGTTGCTTTGGTATAACGGCGCGATGGTGACTTGGATAGACGAAGCATGAAGTTGGATTCCAAATATTTCGACTGCATCCGAGTCAAGCCGGATCAGGATCGGCTCAAGAGCCAGCACGCTGCGGTCTGCAGCTGGCCCGGCTGCGACAAGCCCGGCATGCACCGTGCGCCGAAGGGGCGGGGCCGCGAGGGCGAGTATCATCTGTTCTGCCTCGACCATGTGCGCGATTACAACAAGTCGTACAATTATTTCTCCGGCATGAGCGATGATGAGGTCGCCGCCTATCAGAAAGCCTCGATGACGGGCCACCGGCCGACCTGGTCCTCCGGCATCAATGCCTGGGCGGCGACCGGCTTCAAATCCGCCGCCGAGGGGCATATGCGCGGCTTCAAGCGCGATTTTGAAACGATCGACCCGTTCGGCTTCTTCAAGGGAGCCGAGCGCCATTCGGCAGGCGGCCAGGCCGCGCCGCCGCGTCCCATTCGCAATGCCGAGCGAAAATGCTTTAGGGCCTTGGACTTACCCGAGGACAGCACGCAGGAGGAGATCAAGGCGCGCTTCAAGGCGCTCGTGAAACTCCACCACCCGGACAGCAATGGCGGCGACCGGGGACATGAGGACCGGTTGCGCGAGGTCATCCAAGCCTATAACTATCTTAAGCAGGCCGGCTTTTGCTGAGATTTTCCGAAAGATTTGGAGTCGCGGGGCGGCTCTGCCGATGGCAAGCCGCCTTACCCCGTGAGTTGAAACAAGTTCCAGCTAGGACGTCCATATGGCTGTCGTAAGTTCAGAGGTGAATGATCTTCCAGACATGAAAGTTTCGGTCCGTCAGCTTTTCGGCTTTGACGGCAATCTGGAGGTGCCCGCCTTTTCACAAGCCAATGAGCATGTGCCCGATATCGATCCCGACTATCAGTTCAATCGCGAAACCACCCTGGCGATTCTGGCCGGCTTTGCACATAACCGGCGCGTCATGATCCAGGGTTATCACGGCACCGGTAAATCGACCCATATCGAGCAGGTGGCTGCGCGTCTGAACTGGCCTTGCGTGCGCATCAATCTCGACAGCCATGTGTCCCGTATCGATCTGGTCGGCAAGGATGCTATCGTCCTGCGTGACGGCCAGCAGGTGACCGAGTTCCGGGAGGGCATCCTTCCCTGGGCGCTGCAATCCAATACCGCGCTCGTTTTCGACGAATATGACGCCGGCCGGCCCGATGTCATGTTCGTGATCCAGCGTGTGCTTGAGCAATCGGGGCGGCTGACGCTGCTCGATCAGAGCAAGGTGATCCGTCCGCATCCGGCCTTCCGGCTGTTCTCGACCACCAACACGATCGGACTTGGCGACACCTCCGGCCTCTATCATGGCACGCAGCAGATCAACCAGGGCCAGATGGACCGCTGGTCGATCGTGGTGACCCTCAACTACCTGCCGCATGACGATGAGGTCCGCATCGTGCTCGCCAAGGCGAAGAGCTACGACACCGATGAGGGACGCAAGCTCGTCGGCGCCATGGTGCGCCTCGCCGACCTGACGCGCAGCGCCTTCATCAATGGCGATCTGTCGACGGTGATGAGCCCGCGCACCGTGATCACCTGGGCGGAGAATGCGCAGATTTTCGGCGGCGATATCGGCTTTGCGTTCCGCTTAAGCTTTCTCAACAAATGCGACGAGCTGGAGCGCGCCATGGTTGCCGAGTTCTATCAGCGCTGCTTCGGCGAGGAGTTGCCGGAATCCTCCGTGAACATTGCCTTGAGCTAAGGTGGCCGGTCATGGAGGTTGGCGAGACATTCTCCAAGCCCTATGTCTTTACCCTCGAAGGGATCAAACGCTTCGCCGAGGAAGCTGGCGATTTGAACCCCTTGCATACGGACGAGGCCGCCGCGGCGGCGTCCCGTTTCGGCGGGATCATCGCCAGCGGCGCGCATATGTCGGGCGTTCTGATGTCGCTTGCCGCTTCCCATCTTGCAGGGAGGAAGGAAAGCGTGGGGCTGGAGTTCACATTCCGCTTTCGGAAAGCGATTCCGGCGGGAACGGCGACGGTCCTGTCATGGAAGGTCAAGAGCAAAGAGCCGCATGAGAAGTTGAAGGGCGAAATCGTCACGATGGATGGCCAGATTGCCGATGAGGCAGGCACTCTCTACGTGACGGGCCAGTCCAAGGGCATCGTCTGGCCATGAGCCTTTCGCGGTTCGGTTCGACGTATGCTCGCCTGGGCAGGTGCTCATGGTGAGAATTTGAATGAGTAGCATCGGTTGACATGCCGGCACCGCCAAAACGCAAGAGTGATCCCGGCCTGCCGTTCAAGCAGGCGCTGACGCAGGCGACCCGAGCCCTTGCGGGCGACGGCGAGCTGCAGGTCGTCTTTTCGAGCGATGCGCCGAACCTGAAAGGTCACACGGCGACGCTTCCGCAACCCTCGCGCGCTCCCACGAAAAAGGAAATCGCGGTCTTGCGCGGCCATGCGGATTCGATGGCGCTTACGATCGCCTGCCACGATGCCGGCGTGCATTCACGGCTGGCGCCTCGGGGAGGCCTTGCCCGGTCGGTGTTCGAAGCGGTCGAACGCATGCGGGTCGAAGCGGTCGGCGCGACGCGCATGAAGGGCGTTGCCGCCAATCTGACGGCCAAGACCGAGGCGAAGTTCGAGGGCCAGGCCGGGCTTCCGACCGAGCGCGAGGATGCGCCGCTCGATGAGTGCCTCGCTCTCATCGTCCGCGAACGGATGCTTGGCCAGAAGCCCCCGAAACGCGCCGCGCCGATGGTCGAGGCGTGGCGGTCCTGGATCGACGACCGCGCCAGCGGCCTGATCGACTCGCTCGGTGAGAATGTCGACGATCAGGAAGCGTTCGGCCGCCTGCTGCGCGACGTTCTCTCGGCGCTGGAGCTGATGGAGGAGGAGGCGCAGGGCAGCGAAGACGAGACGAGAGGCGAGGACGAGGAGAGCGATCAGGCCCAGGGCGAGTCGGAGGAGGCCGGACAGGAGCAGGAGACCAAGCCTGTCGATGCCGACGAGGATACCGAGGCTGACTCCGATGCGGGCGAGGACGACGCCGAGCTTGCCGAGACCAGCGACCAGGCCGAGCTTGAAGGCGAGACCGATATCGACGACCGCACGCGGGCGCCGCCGCGCCGGCCGAATGTGTCGGTGCTCGATGACCCTGGCGCCTTCGGCTATCAGGTCTATACGCGCCAGTTCGACGAGACCGTCGCGGCCGAAAATCTCTGCGATCCGGACGAGCTGGAAAGGCTGCGCAGCTTCCTCGATAAACAGCTCACCCATCTTCATGTCGCGGTCTCCCGGCTCGCCAACCGGCTGCAAAGGCGGCTGATGGCCCAGCAGAGCCGGGCCTGGGATTTCGACCTGGAGGAAGGCATTCTAGACGCCGCCCGCCTGTCGCGCGTGGTCACGGACCCTCTGCATCCGCTGTCGTTCAAGGCCGAGCGCGACATGACCTTCCGCGACACGGTGGTCACGCTGGTGCTCGACAATTCCGGCTCGATGCGCGGCCGGCCGATTATGGTTGCCGCCTCCTGCGCCGACATTCTCGCCCGGACGCTGGAGCGCTGCGGCGTAAAGGTCGAAATTCTCGGCTTCACCACCCGGCAGTGGAAGGGCGGTCAGACCCGCGAGCGATGGCTGGCGGACGGCAAGCCCGCGGCGCCGGGCCGGCTGAACGATCTGCGCCATATCATCTATAAGGCGGCCGATGTTCCCTGGCGCCGCGCGCGCCGTAATCTCGGCCTGATGATGCGCGAAGGGCTCCTGAAAGAGAATATTGACGGCGAGGCGCTGGCCTGGGCGCACAACCGCCTGATGGCAAGGCCGGAGCAGCGCCGCATCCTGATGATGATCTCCGACGGCGCGCCGGTGGACGATTCCACCCTCTCGGTCAATTCCGGCGCTTATCTGGAACGCCATCTGCGCCAGGTCATCCACGAGATCGAGACACGCTCGCCGATCCAGCTTATCGCGATCGGGATCGGGCATGATGTGACGCGCTATTACAGCCGCGCCGTGACGATCACGGATGCGGAGGAGCTGGGCGGCGCCATGACCGAGAAGCTGGCCGAGCTGTTCGCGGAACAGACCGAGCCAGAGCGCGGACGGGGCGAGGCGCGGATGGGCGGCAGGCGCTGAGCCGTTTGCGGAGGGTTGACGCGGACGCTGCGGCCACTTGCCTTTCGGCAAAGCGTCATCCCGGCGACATGCCAATACCCCCTAATCGGGCAGCGCACGGATCAGCCGGTCGAGCGTATCGATTGTCGAGCGATCGGCGCGACCGCTGACCTGGGCCGGGCGAAAGTGCTGCTGAAAGGCCGTCACGACCGCTTCCGTTTGAGCGCAATAGCGGCCTGCGACCGGGATCTCATAGCCGTAAGCGGCAAGCTGGCTTTGCAGGCGCTCGACCTCATCGCCTTCGTCGCCAAGGCATAGTCCCGCATCGCCCTCGACTTGCGCCGGCTCGACCCAATGCCCGACGCCGGCCCGCGCGAGCCGTCCCCAGTCGAACTTTTCCCCCGGATCGTTCTTTCTGTGCGGCGCGACATCGGAATGGCCAAGGACATATCTGGCCGCGATACCGTGCCGGGCGACGATATCGGCGGCGAGCGCTTCCACGGCCTGCATTTGCGCTTCGAGGAAATCCCGATAGCCGAATTCACGGCCGGGATTGTGGATCTCGATGCCGATCGAGGCGGAGTTGATATCGCGTTCGCCCGCCCAGAACGCCTCGCCGGCATGCCAGGCGCGCATTTCCTCGCGCACCATTTGCGTGATGCGTCCGGCGTCATCGATCAGGTAATGGCAGGAGACGTCGGAATCCGCGGCGCAGAGCCACTCGATCGCCCGCTCGGCCGATTTCATGCCCGTATAATGCAGGAGCAGGATGGTCGGCCGCCGACCGCCTTTCCGATCTTCGAAATTCGCAGCCGGCCGCCAATCGGCATCGAGGCAGGTATCGAGCGCCATGCATCCTCCGGCCATATTGTGAGGGTTGCGATTTCCCGGCGGCTAATTCAGCCTGCTCTTGCGGATTTCGTCATAGGCTTCGTTGATCGCGGCGATCTTCTTATTGGCGATGTCGATCATCTCCTGTGGCAGTCCGCGCGCGATCAGCTTATCGGGGTGGTTCTCGACCATCAGCTTGCGGTAATGGCGATGCAGGTCCTCCTCGGAAATATCCGGGGTGGCGCCGAGCACTTCATAAGGGCTTTGCCGTTCCGCGGAGCAATGACGGGCAAGAATATATTGGAACTCGATGTCGCTGATGCCGAAATGGCGTGCGACCGTCGCCAGATAATCGCGTTCGCTCGGATGCAGCACCGTGTCGGCCTCGGCGATGTGAAAGAGCCCTTCCAGCACGTTCTTCAGCATGTCCGGGTCGTCCTTGAACAGCCGCGCAAGCTGCTTGGCGTAGGATTCGAAGCCCGCCGTGTCCTGCTTCGCCAGGTTGAAGACGCGCGCGACATTGTCGCGCTCGCTTTCGGGGACCCGGAAGACCTCCTTGAAGGCCTGCACTTCATCCTTGGTGACATGGCCGTCGGCCTTGGCCATTTTCGCGCCGAGGGCGATCACGCCGATGGTGAAGGCGAGCTGCTTGTCGACGCCTTTGGCATCGCGCTCGCGGTCAACGACCAAATGCCCGGCAAGGCCCCCCACCAAGGCGCCCAGCGGCCCTCCCACGGCCAGCCCGGCGGCGGCGCCGGCCAATTTTCCAAAGATCGACATGCTTGCATCCTAAGCCGGTTCGGCAAAATAACGGGTTACAATCAATGAAACGCGATGAATTGCCCTGCTAACGCCTCATGCCCACATTCTTGATCTTTCGCCGGACAATGCAACAATTTCTCGGTTACATGTTTTTCATGCCGGAGCGGTGAGCGATCCGATGCGCTCATTGTTGAACGGCAATTGCGTGCAGAAAGGCCCGCCCGATCATGACTGACCGCAAGCCCCGGAATGGGTTCGGCGTGCGCTCCGACTATAAGCATTTTTCGGCGATCACGACGCGCTGGATGGACAATGATGCCTACGGCCACATCAACAATGTCGTCTACTATTCCTTCTTCGACACGGTCGTGAACCGCTATCTGATCGAGGGCGGGTTTCTCGACATCGAGCGAAGCGGGGTCATCGGGCTGGTGGTGGAGACGGCCTGCCGCTATGCGAGGCCGATTGCCTTCCCTGAGAGCGTGACGGCGGCCTTACGCGTTGCGCATATCGGCAACAGCTCGGTGCGCTATGAGGTCGGGCTGTTTCGCGGCGAGGAGGATGGCGCGGCGGCGGAAGGACATTTCGTGCATGTCTATGTGGACCGCGAAAGCCGGCGTCCGGCGCCGCTTCCGGATGCGCTGCGCAGGATTCTGGAACCATTGTTTGTCGGCTCCGGGACGGCCGAGAACTGATCGCGCTCCAAGGCCGGTGCCGATTGGCTTCGCCCGCTTTTCACGGCTGTTGCGCCTCGTTGAACTTCGAGCGCGTCACGGAAATTCCCCTTCCTCAACCCAGGTTGCAGAAGTAGAAAATTCCAATCCGATTGGGGCCGGTTTTGAGGTGGCAGATCAATACCGCTCCAGCCTGCTTGCGAGCTCATCTGCGAACATTTTGTAGCCTCGAGGCGATAAGTGTCCTCCTTTTATTGCATATGCACGCTCGCCCAAGGTTCTCAACGACTGTGTAGCATCAAAAAATTGAAGCCCCTTACTCCTCGCATATTCTGAAAGCAACTTTGAATAAAGTCTGGCGTCAGGATCCGGGTTCCATTTATCACTTGGAGGAATAAAAGCAATAATAGGAGTGCAGTGATTGCGTTTGCAAACGTCGATCGTCGTATCAATAGCGAGTCTTGTACTGAAAGGCATACTAGCATTGGGGAAAAATCTTCGGATAAGTCCGACGAATTGCTCTCTCAGGAGCCTTAGTTCAAACCTTTTTCCCGATAAGTAGCGATTGGTTGGAGCGAAACGCTTCTTTAAAGCTGCTCCGTCCAGATCACGCATAACCTCGGAGATTACGATTTTTTCGGCGTCCTTGTAGAAGTTCATCATCGATTCGCTTAATTCAAGCTTATCTTTTTTAGCTTCGAAATAGTTTGGAGAATTTACAAAATTCATCAGGTAATTAAACGAAAACATACTTCCAGAGTCGAAATCATTTGCATAAAATACCAAGACTACAACTTTGGCCTTTATCTTGGGCAAAAATGTCTTTGCAATTGCAGCATAGTTAACCGGATTATTGCCGATTGTTCCTAAGTTCAAAACTCTAAACCTGCTTCTCAAATGGCCGGCAATTGTATCGGCATCTCCGACGCATGCTCCATGAACAAATGAGTCGCCGATCAAAATCACGTCAGCGCTGTTCTGCCATACGTCGTCCGGGTTCCGAAACCCGAAGCGGTCCGATGTGTAACGGACGAGGCCATATCCTTCGTTGCACAGGTAAAGATTGGAGTGGGGCTGCGGACCAAGCGGCGCTACGTTATATTTCAGTGCTAAAGATTTGAGCGTGGTGCTGGATTCAATGTTGCCTGGACTGATCACAGGCTTGAAACCTTCACTTAAGGCCGCTTTACGCTGTTGAATATCCTGTTGTTCTATGCGCTCGCTTAGGCTTTTTAGCCGTTCTAGCTCAGCGCCGGTGGGGCGCGTCATATAGGCGAGCGCAAATTCTCCGCAGAGTAAAGTTAGGTAAATTAAGAACGCCGTGAATAGGACGGCCATGAATGCAAAGCGGATACGCGATAAATCAATCCGACGCATCTTTCTCAACTTTCTGAACTCAATAGCAGCATTCAGACATTGAGGCGCGACGAACAAACATTTCAGAAGCTTCCGTCAAAGCTGATCGCGCTCCAAGGCCGGCGCCGATGGCTTCGCCTGCTTTTCACGACTGCTGCGCCTCGTCCGCGATCTCCTGATTTCGTGCGTCGGCGCGTTGCAGGGCAGGGCGTGCGGCGAGCCGCGCCGCGTATGCCTCGAACTCCGGCTGCTTCGGAATGGCGCCGAACATCATGCCATAGCGCAGCGTTGAGCCGAGTACGACATCGGCGGCGCTGAACCGGTCACCGAGCAGGTAGTCGCCCTGTGATACGGCTCCGGAAATCACTTCCATCACCGTATCGAAATCGCCATAGCCGACCGCGCTGGCCGGGGCGGGCGGATATTGAAAGGCTTTGGCCGTCATGGCCGGTTCGATACAGCTCGGAGCGAAAAACAGCCAGCGCAGATATGTCCCGCGCTGCGGATCGCCGACCAGTGGCGACAGGCCCGCTTGCGGATATTCATCGGCGAGATAGCAGCAGATCGCCGCCGCCTCGGTCACGACCGTGCCGCCATGCTTGATCGCCGGGACTTTGCCCATCGGATTAACGCCCAGATAGTCCGGCGATTTGTGCTCGCCCTTTTTGAGGTCAAGGACCTCCATCCTGTAGGGTACGCCGAGCTCTTCCAGCATCCACAGCACGATACCCGCGCGGCTCTGCGGTGCGAAGTAAAAAACCAGCTCCCGGTCCGCCATGGAATTGCTCCTCCAATAACAAAGCCCGGCCGCCAGAGACGGCCGGGACAGTGTGCAATGAAGAATGGACCTTTATTGTTGTTTTGACTCTTTACCGGCCTTTTTCGCCGCCTCTGCCTGCGCCTTCTTCGCCAGCTCGATCTGGTGCTGGCGGATCTGCAGCATCAGGCGTTTGCGGGCTTCCTTATATTTCTCGTTATCGACGGGCTTACCTGTGAGGGCCTTGTTAAAGCCGGTCAGCGGAACCGGGAAGCCGATGGCCTTTCCCGCGAGATTGATCGCGGCAACGATAACCTGCTTGCCCTTTTTCATCTCATCGATGATGGCCGGGGTCGCCTCGGCCTCGGCGGTGCAGCCCGCCGCGTAGCAAAGCGTATATTGCAGCTTGACCGGCTTATTGTCGTCGACCTTCATCTGAACGCCGGGCGGCAGAGCCATTCCGAGCGGCACCATGACCATGAGCGCCTGCTTTTCCTGCCCTTCCACCTGACGGATCGCGGCCGAGACCAGAACGCGTCCGGAATTGCCGTCAAGACGCTCGTGATGGGTCAGACAGACATTCAGCGTGCCTTTTTTCGGATCGACCACATTCGGCGCCTTTTCGCAAAGCTTGACCCAGGCGCTTTGCTCACCTTTCTTGCCAGCGTTCGCAGCCGCCTTTTTATCCTGCGCCATGGCGGGCATTGCGGCGAAGCTTGCTCCAAGCACAAGCGCGAATGTCAAGAGGCCGGCGCGGACGCCCGTTCTCTTCTTCCCTACACTGTATGCAACCATGCTGTTGACCTTTCAATTCGCATGCGGGTGTAGGCCGAAATCTTAAAGACCTACGATCTCAAACCCCCGACAGGTCCCTTGGAGTCCTAGTCGCTCTTCGCGCTCCCCAAACAACCGGCTCCGCGATTACGATCCTTCAAACGGGCGTCCAATCATTCAAATGCGGCATTCCCGTGGCGGCCGGCACTCGGAGGGGGCGGGCTCCACAATTCGATCGTGAGGGATCGGCCAGCGAAAAAGCTTGCTCCCGTTGAGCGATCCCTACATAGCACGCTGAAAAATGAAGACGATAGCAAAGGCGCATCAGTAAGAGAGTTTTTGTCGCCGGGAAATGTGCTATGCGGGGGAAATGGTTCAGCCCCAGATCACAAAGCCTGCGGGAATTCGTCTAGATCAACCCTCGTTCAAGTGGGATCACTTGAACGAGGTCAAGTTGATCTATTTCAAGAGACGAGCGCAACTGTCCGCGTCCAACTGGACGCGCGTTGCGCTAGCGCTTTTCGGCATGTTGGCGATTTGCGCCGCCGCGAGGGCGGAAGCGGCGCCCAGTCACGGCATCGCGATGCATGGCGAGGTGAAATACGGCGCCGATTTCAGCCATTTCGACTATGTCAATCCCTCGGCGCCGAAGGGCGGGCGAGCCGTGTTCGGCGTGCAGGGCTCGTTCGACAGTCTCAACCCCATGATCGTGAAGGGCAATCCCGGGCCAGGGATTCGCGAATATGTTCACGAAAGCCTGCTCGCGCGGTCCTATGATGAGCCTTTCTCACTCTATGGTCTGCTGGCCGAGAGCGTCGAGACGCCGGAAGACCGCTCCTGGGTCACCTTCACCCTGAACCCGAAGGCGCGCTTTTCCGACGGTCATCCGGTCACCGTCGAGGATGTGATCTTCTCCCTGAAGCTGCTGCGCGAAAAGGGCCGTCCGAACCACCGGACCTATTATTCGAAAGTGGAGAAGATCGAGCGGATCGGCGAGCGCGGCATAAAGCTGATCTTCAAGCCCGATGGCGATCGCGAGATGCCGCTGATCATGGGCCTCATGCCGGTCCTGCCGAAACATCTCATCGATCCTGAGACATTCGACAAGACCAGCCTTGAGGCTCCCGTCGGAAGCGGTCCTTATATTGTCGATAGCGTCGAACCGGGCACACGTCTCACTTTGAAACGCGATCCCGACTATTGGGGGCGCGACCTGCCGGTCAATCGCGGGCTCTATAATTTCGACGAGATCGTCTATGAGTTCTACCGCGACGGCAATACGATGTTCGAGGCGTTCAAAAAGGGCCTCTTTCTTTTCAACCAGGAGAGCGATCCGAGCCGCTGGGCGCGCGAATATAATTTTCCGGCCGTCCGGGACGGACGGGTTCTGAAGACGAGCTTTCGGACAGGGGTTCCGGCGGGCATGAACGCGCTGGTCTTCAACACCCGCAGGCCGTTCTTTGCGGAGAAGCGCGTGCGCGAGGCGCTGATCCTGCTCTTCGATTTCGAATGGCTGAACCAGAATCTCTATCACGGTCTCTACGAGCGGACCCAAAGCTATTTCCACGGCTCCGAGCTCTCATCCTATGGCCGCCCGGCCGATGAGCGCGAGCGCGACTTGCTCGCCCCGTTCAAGGACGCCGTGACCGAGGCGGCGCTGGAAGGGCTCCTGACGCAGCCGGTCACGGATGGCTCTGGCCGCGACCGGAGGAATCGGCGCAAGGCGCTGACGCTTCTGGAGGCGGCGGGATACGAGCTGCAAGGCGGAAGGCTGGTGAACAAAGCGACGGGCGCGCCCTTCAGCTTTGAGATGCTGGCCGCGACCCGCGAGCAGGAACGGCTGTTTCTGAACTATGCGCGATCGCTCCGGCGCATCGGCGTCAATGTCACCATCCGGCAGGTCGATTCCGCGCAATATCAGAGCCGGAAGACCGCGTTCGATTTCGATATGATCCAAAATCGATGGCCGGCATCGCTCTCGCCCGGGAATGAGCAGAGCTTTCGCTGGTCGTCCGCCGCGGCGGATGCAGAAGGCAGCTTCAACTATCCCGGCGTGAAAAGTCCGGCGGTGGACGCCATGATTGCGGCGCTCCTGGCGGCAAAAACGCGCGAGGATTTCGTCTCGGCGGTGCGGACGCTCGACCGCGTGCTGATGAGCGGCGCTTACGTCCTGCCGCTCTTTCATTTGCCCGAACAATGGATCGCGTATTGGCGCCAGCTCCATTACCCGAAGGTCACGCCGGGTTACGGTGCTCAGATCGACAGCTGGTGGATTGAAAACGGAGCAGGCGGCGAAACGAATTAGCGCAACGCGCGTCCGAATGGACGCGGGAACAGGGCGCTCGTCTTTTGAAATAGATCAACCCTCGTTCAAGTGATTCCACTTGAACGAGGGTTGATCTAGTGGAGCGACTCTAACATTTGCTTCCCACGCTTGACGCTTTCGATGATCCGATCTGGATCGGCTGTCCAGGCGAAGGGTTTCGGCTCGGCATT
>Ga0315553_10000778_pt1 | contig 27448 bp, 25 predicted proteins | sample SalMarSW160140MG_FD_203099 | JGI IMG/M metagenome (GOLD analysis project Ga0315553, IMG submission 203099) | Salt marsh sediment microbial communities from the Plum Island Ecosystem LTER, Massachusetts, United States - Salt Marsh Sediment SW1601-40 ... | reverse complement strand
TGATTATGCGGGAAAGGAATAGGGGGTCTTATGATAATCACTAAAGGAAAAACCAAAAGAGGAGGCGAATTCTAAAAATGGGAGCATACAAACAGAAGATAGTCGGTCTGTCATGTGGCAGAAAGAATGGTAACAGTGAGATTCTGTTAAAAGAAGCACTCATGGGAGCGGGGGAACTAGGGGTAGAATCGGACATAATCCGGGCTATGGACCTAAGAGTAAAACCGTGTACGGGTTGTGAATCATGCTCCATCGCCATGGCAAGAGGAAAAGAGGTAAGGTGTGCCATCAAGGACGACGATGTTCCCTGGATTCTGGAAAAGACCTTGGTGGAGGATTGTGGTTTGATAGTAAGTGGTCCCGTATACCATTTAAGAGCTAATTCATACTTTGAAATAATTCATGAAAGGATGCTACCGACTATGTTCCGGCATCCCGAAGTTCTTAAGAAGACAAGAGTTGGTGCCATCATTTCTGTTGGCGGTGGGGAACCCGAATGGACTCCGTTGGGTCTCACCTCAATGAATATTTTTGTTCAGCATAGCCGAATACTGGTTGACCAGATGCAAGTGAATTACGTTGGGCGTCCCGGTGCTGTGTTGATGCAGGAGAAACAGCTTAAACGAGCCAGAGAACTAGGCCGAAGGGTTGCCAGGGCAATGATGATGCCGATTAAACAGGTTAAATTTGTGGGCGATGAAACAGAAGTTTCTTGTCCGGTCTGCCACTGCAATGTATTGAAGGTACCCGCGAAATTACCCAATGTCTTCTGCCCTGTATGCTGGGTCAAAGGTGTAATAACCATTAACGAAGACAAGATGAAGGTGAAGTGGGATGAGGAAGACGCAAAGCATCCTCGGTTTTCTGAGCGGGGTGTTTCCACGCACTTAGAGTTGATAAAGAACTTGCAGACGAAGTTCTATGCAGAAGACCTGGAGAAAGTAAAAGAGCGGGTCAAGAAATATATCTCATACGGTAGAATCATAAAACCTGATGCTAGTAGATGAACGCCAGAAATCTTACTAATGAAAATACTTGAGGAAGTGAGTATTGTGTCATGAAGAAGTATCAAAATGTGTTTTCACCATTTAAGTTTGGCAATGTGGAGGTAAAGAACAGGATCGAAGTTTCCCCCGCCATCCCATGTTTGGCCACACCTGATGGTTTTGTGACCAGAGAGTTGATTGAATATTATAAATCATTAGCTAGAGGGGGAGCCGGAATCGTCACCATCGGTGACACCGCCATAGACTTCGAATATGCTAAGGACCATGAGCACGAGTTGAACCTTGGCGATGACAGGATAATTGGTGGGTTGAGTGCACTGGTGGAAGCTATTCACAGGTACGGGTCCAAAGCATCAATTGAACTCAATCACGGTGGCAGATTCGTTGAGCCACGGCTCATAGGAGGCAAAAATCCCATTGCGCCATCACCATTGCCTTCAGAGACAGCCAAGATGTGGGCTGAAATGCATGGCAGAAAGCTTGATTACAAAGAAGAGGAAATGACACAGGAACAGATTGACATCGTGATAGATCACTATGCAGAGGCATGCCATAGATGCATGCTCGCGGGAATGGAGATGGTGATGATTCACGGTGCCCACGGACATATGCTGGGGCAGTTCACATCACCTTATACTAACAAGAGGACAGATCACTATGGCGGCAGCCTACGGAACAGGGCAAGATTTGCGATGGAGGTCTTAGATGCCGTTCGGGAAAAAGTTGGTGACAAACTGGCTATCGAATATCGGATAAGCGCGGACGAACTTGTACCGGAAGGAATGCACGAAGAAGAGACTATCGAGTTTGCCAGAATGATCCAAGATAAGATAGACCTTCTCCATGTATCCGTGGGACTCCTTCCAAATCCAATCACTATTCCACGCATGATTCAGCCAACGTACTTTCCTCACGGCCTCAACGTCCCTTATGCGGAAAGATTTAAGAAAGCCCTTAGAGTCCCTATAGTAGCCGTTGGCTCTATTGATATGGAGATGGCTGACAAGATTATAGCTGAGGGGAAATGTGATATCGTCGCCATGGTACGTCCCATCATTGCTGATACTGAGTATGTAAATAAATACCGCCATGGAGAAACTGATGAGATCAGGCCTTGTGTTCGCTGCAATTGCTGTACTCACTTGGTAGCACAATTCTACCCTATCCGTTGTGCGGTCAATCCTACTATAGGAAGGGAAGTAGAGTATCCCTATATACGAATAGCAGATAAGAAGAAGAAGGTCCTTATCGTGGGCGGAGGGCCAGCAGGCATGGAAACTGCCCTGGTAGCCTCATCAAGGGGACATCAGGTCACTTTGTATGAAAGGGATGCCCAGCTTGGTGGAATGCTCACCCTTGCCGCGGCACATCCCTTCAAAGCTGACATGAAGAAGTACTTGGATTGGCTAATAAAGAAGACCAGGAAGACGCCTGGCATAGAAATCAAACTATCGACAGAAGCCACGGCTGACGTCATCAAGGCTAAGAAGCCTGACGTAATTATCCTAGCCATTGGTGCCGATCCTATCATTCCAGACATTCCTGGCGTTAAAAAATCTAATGTTGTCTGGGTTGGCGATGTAGCCAGGGGGAAAGCGATAGCAGGTGAAACGGCAGTGGTAGTTGGGGCAGGACTCACCGGATGCGAAGCCGCTCTCCACCTAGCACAGCAGGGTAAGAAGATAACAGTTATTGATATGCTTGGCCAGATGGAGATTGCATCAGATGCCCCCTTCCTGAACAAATTAGGATTAATGGGGCTGCTGCATAAGCACGGCGTTGAATTCAAGATGGAAGTTAAACTGGAGGAAATAACAGAAGGCGGCGTTATGGTTATGGACAAGCAGGGGAAGCGGTTTGAAATCCCGGCTGATTCCGTAGTCCTATCACTGGGATTTAAGCCACGCACCGCAGCGGTGAAAGCTCTCCAAGAACTGGCGCCTGATGTATACGTGATTGGGGATTGCGCCCAGCCGAGCAATTTGAAACATGCAATCCATGATGCATTCAATGTTGCAGTGGAAATATAATAGTCGTTGAGTTCAAGGTTAGGAGGTTGCCATGACAATAGGGGTAGGCGTAGATATCATCGCGATTAGCAGAATAAGAGATGCATTGGAAACCTCTGGCAAAACATTTATGCGCAAAGTACTTACGCCATGGGAGCAGCAGCGGGCGGAGACACACCCTGACACCGTAGCCTATGTGGCAATGACCTTTGCCGCCAAAGAAGCCATTTTCAAAACCTTTGGAATAGGCTGGCATTTCGGCGTCCAGATGACAGAAATAGAGGTTCAGGAGGGGAAGTATGGAGAACCGATACCTGTCCTTAAGGGCAGATTTGCTGAGCTGGCTGCCGAACGTGGGATATCTCGCGTGCTTGTAAGCCTCTCCTATGATGGCGATTACGCACTAGCCGTGGCAGCCTTATCGGAGGGCAGTGACCATAACTAATGAGAAGAGAGATATGAGTACGAATGTAATAGAACGATTGCGGCTTAAGGCCAAGGCTAACACCAAAAGGGTCGTGTTGCCAGAAGCCGGCGAGGAGAAGATATTACGCGCGGCACGTCAGGTGCTGAATATGGGCATAGCCTATCCCATGCTTGTGGGGAAGCCTGAGAGTGTATCTGCACTTGCGGGAAGCATCGGCGTATCCCTTGACGGTATCGCGGTGGTCGACCACACCAACCAGGGAAAGGTCGAGCATTTCATAGCCGAGTACACAAAGATCAATCCGGACCTTCCGGCTTCCGCCCTAAAACGCATGTTGAAAGACCCCCTTAATTTTGCGGCGATGATGGTGCGATTAGGCGAGTCAGACTGCATGGTGGTGGGGCTGAGCCATACGACAGGAGAGATCATTATGGCCAGTGAAATGATAATTGGACTGCAGGAGGGCATCTCGACCGTCTCAAGCATGGGCATTGCATCAATACCGGGATATGAGGGGCCGGAAGGCAATCTGCTGGCGATTGCCGACTGCGCTGTGTGTCCCTCGCCGGAACCAAATGAGCTGGCTGATATAGCCATCACGACGGCCGACACTGTGCGTAATCTCATGGGCTGGGAGCCACGTGTCGCCTTGCTATCTTTCTCAACTAAAGGTAGTGCCAGTCATGAACTTATTGATAATATTTTGAGGGCTCTTGAGATGGTGCACAAGCGCAGGCCGGATCTGCTAATAGACGGCGAGCTTCAATTAGATTCCGCTATCATGCCGGAGGTGGCCGCTAAGAAGGTGCCGGGAAACAGCCCCGTAGCCGGCAGGGCAAACATACTCATTTTCCCAGATCTTAATGCCGGTAATATAGGGGTTAAGCTTATCCAGTGTTTTGCTAAGGCAGTTGCTTATGGGCCAATACTGCAGGGTTTTGCCAAGCCGGTAAGCGACCTGTCTCGGACAGCACCCATTGAGGAGATAGTCGGCGCCATCACGATTATGGTGGTACGCGCTCAGAGGAAATAAACCGTTTGCCGGCTCGCTAAAGAGAGATTCAGGGTCTGGAAAGTGTGTACCATAGAAGACCTGTTTTAAGAAAAGTGGGTAACTGTTATGGATAAGAAGTACAGAATTCTTACAATAAATCCCGGCTCCACCTCAACAAAGATAGCCCTTTTTGAAAACGAGAGGGAGCTCTTTGCCGCCAATGTCTCCCATGACGCGGCAAAACTCAAGGCATTCCGCGAGATAAGCGACCAGTTCCCGTATCGGAAGGAGACCATACTGGGTGAACTGGTCAAAGCCAGAGTCTCTCTTGAAGGGATCAATGCCTTTGTCGGACGCGGCGGCGGTCTGGTCAGTCTAAAAGGCGGGACATATATCATCAATGAAACCCTACTGCATCACGCCCGGATAGGCTTCACCGTGAAACACCCTGCCACGCTCGGCAGCCAGTTGGCCTACGACTTCGCAACTATCTATGGTGGAAAAGCCTTTGTCGTCAATCCTCCCGACGTTGACGAGTTTGACCTTGTTTCACGGGTCAGCGGGCTCTCCGATGTTTTCCGTGAGAGCCGGGGACACCCTCTAAACCAGAAAGAGGTTGCCATACGCTATGCCGCCGAGAAGGGTAAGCGTTATGAGGACCTGAACTTGGTCATATCCCACATTGGCGGCGGCATATCAATCACGGCTCACCGGAAGGGTCGTATGGTCGATTCCAATGATCTCATAAACGGCGATGGCCCCATGGCTCCCACCCGTGCCGGTTCAATACCAGCCGTTGCCGTTATCAAGATGTGCTATTCGGGGAAATACACTGAGAGAGAGATGTATGACCGCATAACCAAGACGGGAGGGCTGATCGATCATCTTGGTACCTCGGAAGTCCGCGAGGTGGTGGAGCGCATCAAAAACGGCGACAGTCATGCAAAGCTCATCTACGATGCTATGATTTACCAGATTGCCAAGAACATCGGTGCCTATGCAACGGTTCTAAATGGTGATGTGGATGCGATTCTATTGACCGGGGGCGTTACCAATGATCCTTATCTGGTAGAAAAGATCACCGACAGGGTAGGATATATCGCTCCGGTCAAAGTCTATGCCGGTGAGTTCGAGATGGAAGCTATGGCCGCTGGCGCCCTCAGAGTACTTACCGGTCAGGAGCAGCCCAAGATATACAATGGCGTACCTGTATGGAGCGGTTTTGAAAAATAGACAGAGTTTTAAGGTTTTCGGGTATCTTCAGAAACCCAAATCCAGAGGAGCACAAGGAGGCGAATAGCAATGGAATTAGAAGATGAGATATTGGAGAAAATCATTCAGCGAGCCGCACAAGTTTTCAAAAAGGATCCCGCCGAATTGAGCGCTGACACGAGGTTTGTAGAGGATCTCAAAGCTAAATCGGTAAATTTCGTTCAGATAACAGCAATCTTAGAGGATGCCTTTGACGTGCAGATCAATTTCATGGAGTTCAGGAGGAAAAAGACCTTGGGCGAAGCCGCCGAATTTGTCGCCCAGCTTTGCGGGGGCTGATTGGAACAAGATTGGGAACTTCCAATTAAGCACTCGCTTTGAGAAACACAAGAAAAGAGGATAATTATGGCTGAAACGAAGCGAAAGAAAGAAACCTTTGGCGACGAGGAGATCGTGGCTATCTACCGGGAAACAAGAAGGCCGGCTCCGGTGACCGTTGTGAAATCGACGAAGGAATCCGTGGATGGATTGGACGAAAAATCCTTGGAAGGTGCAGGATTTGGATTTTGCCCTCCCTTCAATCCGCGCACCTATCTTGCGGAAGATGGCATCACCTGCGAGCAGGATGTCGCCGTGACTATGCGGGACGGTACTATCATATATGCCGATATCTACCGTCCCGTTGGGGAGACAAATATTCCAGTCATCGTTTCATGGAGTCATTTTGGCAAGCGTCCGGGCGATGGCTTTGACGAATGGCAGGTTATCGGTGTTCCGCCAGGAACGATTTCCCGAATGGCCAAGTTCGAATCTCCCGATCCAGGTTTTTGGTGTCGTCATGGATATGCGGTCGCCAACGTCGATCCCAGAGGCATAGGTCATTCGCAAGGTGACGTATGTATGTACGGCACGCAGGATGGGCGTGACGGCTATGATTTCATCGAGTGGCTGGCAACCCAGTCTTGGTGCAATGGCAAGGTCGCCATGGGTGGCAACTCAGGCGTGGCTATGCCCCAGTGGCGAATTGCAGCCGAGCAGCCGCCTCACCTTGTCTGTATCGCTCCGTGGGAGGGCACTGGAGACCTTTATCGCGAGTCGCTTTTTGAGGGAGGCATTCCGGCGCTGAGTTTCTGTAACTTCATTGTAGAAGGCTTGGTGGGACAGGCATATGTTGATGACATGGTTGCTATGGCCCAAGAGCATCCTTTTATGAACGCCTATTGGGAAGATAAGATTCCGAAATGGGAGAGGATAAAGATCCCGGTCTATACCACGGTATGTTGGAACCACTTTCACCTGCGCGGTTCCACGGAAGGCTTCAGAAGGATCCGCTCAACAAAGAAGTGGCTCCGGACACACAGGGAGTTTGAGTGGCCCGATACGTATTCCACCGACGGGCTGGAAGACCTGAAACGATTCTATGACCGTTATCTCAAGAATATTCGCAATGGGTGGGAGCTCACCCCCAGGGTCAGGCTTGAGGTCATGGATGCTTACGATTACGTCTATCAGACTAATCGTCCGGAAAAGGTGTTCCCTCTCGCCCGAACTCAATATAAGAAACTCTATATCGATGCCGGCATGGGCACGCTCTCATTTGAACCGGTTGCCAGTGAATCAAAGGTAAGCTATGATGGCGAGACAGGGTCGAAAACTTTCGATATTAGATTTAAGGAAGACACAGAGATTACCGGTTACATGAAGCTCCGTCTGTGGGTTGAGGCTGATGGAAATGACGATATGGATTTATTTATTGCCATCCAGAAGCTGGATAAAGACGGGAACTGGCTCCCGGTGAACGTATTGGGAGAGCCCCATCCCGGTGCATGGGGAAAAATGAGGGTATCGCATCGCGAACTGGATGAGAAGCTGTCTACAGATTTTCAGCCGGTCCAAGCTCATCGCAAGGAAGAAAAGTTGAAGCCTGGTGAAATTGTTCCTGTGGATATCGAGATATGGCCGCACAGTAGGATTTGGCACAAGGGTGAGCAGTTGCGTGTGCTTGTGTCAGGGCATTATATTCGCCCCGAAGGTTGGTTCGAACCCTTCTCCTGGGAGATCAATAACAAAGGCAACCACGTCATCCACTCTGGCGGTAAGTATGACTCGTATCTCCAGGTGCCTGCAATTCCTCCGAAATATCAGGCCGGCGATTACATTTATCGCTAAGCACAAGGAAGCGAGCAATAAATGAAAGCAGGAAAATAGGGCAGAGCTCACATAGCTTTTCTAGACTCTTATTGTGGTAGGTCTGGTATATTCGGTAGGATGGAGACCAACTATGCCCCCAACTCCACAAACCAGAATGCCAGCAATACTGACTCAAGAAGTGGTATGCTTTATGGAGGCACATCAGATTTTATTGCCATCTTCAACGAAATCAATCAGTTATGTATAATAGGAGGATAGATGAGAAAAGTTATCGTCACTTGCGCGTTGACCGGCGGTGTCCAGACCAAGACAGCAAATCCCAACCTCCCGGAACAACCGGATGAAATTGCCGGACAGGCATATGAATGCTATAACGAGGGCTGCGCTATTGCCCATCTCCATGCCCGAGACCGTGAAGGAAAAGCATCAGGCGATGTGACCATATTCAAAGAGATACATGCTGCCATTCGTACCAAGTGCAATATTGTTTTGCAGGACAGTACCGGAGGTGGCCCCGGACTCACATTCGATCAGCGCCTCGCCTGTCTGGACGCCAAACCTGAAATGGCATCCCTTAATTTGGGCTCGATGCTCCGCACCCTCGGGGCCAATGCTGGCACCTGTTGGGCTAACCCACGGTCAGAATTGGAACGCTTCGCACAAGAAATGCTGAAACGCAATATCAAAGCCGAGATGGAGATTTATCACCACGGTATGCTCCGGGAGATGAACAACTTCATTGATAAGAACCTTGTTAAAAAACCATACTATGTAAACTTTGTGATGGGAATGGCCTACCAGGGCGCTGTCGATGCCACCCCGGCCAGTCTCATATCACTAATTCAACTCCTCCCACCTGATGTCATTTTCAATTGCTGTGCTATCGGCGCCGCGCAGGTTCCTATAACCACCCTTAACGTCTTAATGGGAGGTCATGCGCGCGTGGGAATGGAAGATAATATCTACATGTCCAGAGGAGTGCTTGCCAAGAGCAATGCTCAGCTTGTAGCCCGCAGTGTACGTATTATCAGAGACATCGGCTATGATATTGCCACACCCGACGAAGCTCGGGAGATTCTCGGCTTGCCGAAGCTGAAATAGACTTCGAAAAATAAGAAATAAGGGAGGGAAAAAATGGCTCAAAAGAAAAGAATTGTGGACCTTTCATTGCCCTGGGGCGTAGATACTCCATTGTGGCCCTTCCCTGGTCCAAGACAGGACCTGATCTTTGCTAGAGCAGAGTATCTCGAACGTTTTCATAAGAGGAGCGTAGTTTATACCGGCACACTTCACGCCGGTACCCACATGGATGCTCCCAGTCACGTACTGCATCCCTGCGAGGGAGGCATAATGCTGGATAAGATCCCGCTGGAAAACTGTTATGGCACCGGCGTTATCGTCGACCTCCGCTATATGAAAAAATGGCAATTCGTCACTGCCAAAGATCTGGAAAACGCTAAACCAAAGATTGAGGCTGGAGACTTCGTAGTCTTCAATACCGGCTGGCACAAATACTGGCGCTGGGATAATTATGCTTATTACAATCGCTATCCTGGGCTAGGCCCGGAAGCTGCCCAGTGGCTGATCGATAGAAAGGTAACAGGTGTTGCCGGTACCTGGGGTGCCACCGATCATGTACTGTGGCATTATCGCCTTGCTGAGACAATGCCCTGGGTTGACAAGGAGTACAGGAAAGAGACTGGAAAGGATCCTGACAAACTATTTCCCGAATACGAGCCCTGCCACCGCATGTTTCTTAGGAATGGTATCGTGACAGTAGAGAACGCAGGAGGAGACATCGACGAAGTGACCGGCCAGCGCTGCATCATCTCTGCATTCCCCTTCAGGTGTGAGATGGCCGACGGTGGCTTTGTCAGGCTGGTCGCAATCCTGGACAAATAAAGTAAATCTTTCTGCATTTGATATAGAAATTATAGGAGATTGCTATGTTTCAACTTGATGGGAAAACGGCGGTAGTGATTGGTGGTGCGGGTGGCCTCGGTGAGTTCTGTTCTATTGCAATAGCGAGCCAGGGTGCCCGAGTGGTTATCGCCAGCCGTGACTTACGGAAGCTGAACGAAGTTATCGAGAACCATCCTGATGTTGCCACCAAACTAACGGCAATGCGGGTAGATGTGACCGACGATGCCAGCGTAGGCAAACTGGCCGAAGAAGCGGTGGCGAAATTTAAGAAGATAGATATACTGGTGAATGCCCAAGGACTAGTTAACAAAATGCCGGCGCATGAGATCAACTTTGAGACATGGGACTCGATGTTCGCCATCAATGTTCGCGGTGTTATGCTTAGCTGCATGGCCTTTGGTAGAGTAATGATGGCACACAAGAAGGGCAAAATCATCAACTTTTCTTCAGTTCGCGGCGTCCGCGGCACCGATGGTGGTAATGTTACCTATGGTGCTACCAAGGGAGCGGTCGATATGATCACTAGGATGCTGGCCGCTGAATGGGCACCATATTACATCAATGTCAATGCAATAGCACCTTCAGTAGTATTAACCGAGACTCTGAAGAAGTCAGTGGCACCCGAACGTCTGCAAATGCTGCTTTCCAAGACTCTATTCAAGAGATTCTGTAGCCCTGAAGACGTGGCAGCAGCATGTGTATACTTGGCATCGTCGGAATCGGACTACATCACCGGTCAGATTCTCTATGTTGATGGCGGCTTGACGGCCATAGGGTAAATATAATTCCCTGATATTGCAGCTATATAGGAAAACCGTAGCGGGAATATTAAAATCTGAAGAAGACTTGACTTGAGATTTTTAGTAGCAGACAAACAGAAAATTATCCCTTTTTAAAAATTACAGGGAGGCAAAAAGGTATAAATTATGCCCGACATGTCAACTATCAAGAAAATACTTGTAGTCGGTGCGGGAACAATGGGGCATGGCATCGCCCAGTCTTTCGCCCAGGAAGGCTTCACTGTGGAACTCTATTCCCGCACCGCCGAGACATTGGAGCGCGCCAGATCCTTGATTGATTATTCCCTGCAGGCTTTCGTCAGGGAGAAGATGGTTGCTAAAAAAGATATACCGGCTATTCTTAAAAGGATCAACTTCACGCAGTCACTGAAGAAAGCTGCTGAAGACTCCGACATTGCCTTCGAAACCGTTGTTGAGAACCGTGAGGCTAAAATCGACATCTTCGGTAAACTGGACAGACTATGTCCTCCAAAAACACTACTCGCCAGCAATACTACCGCACTGAACGTATTTGATTTTGTGAAGACTTCGAGGCCGGATAAAGTTCTCATCAGCCACTGGTACGCTCCGCCACAGATAATCCCGCTGGTGGATGTAGTTAAAGGACCAGATACAAGTGAAGAATCTATTTACCTACTGGCTGAATTGCTCAAGAAAATCGGTAAGGCACCGCTAGTGCTGAAAAAATTCATCTCTGGATATTTACTTTCTCGTCTCCAGATCGCCATGCTTGGCGAAATATTCTACCTGTTGGATAGCGAGATCATCACGCCGGAACAGCTTGATACAGCCGCCAAAACGGGTCTAGCACTACGCATGATGGTGGTGGGATTGGTGCAGCGCATGGATTTCGGAGGTCTCGACTTAACAGTCAGGAACTATGAAAATCCCTATATGCGGAAACAGTTAACTCCACGTGACTATAAGCCTGAAAAGATATATGAACTGGTCCGAGAAGGCCACTTCGGCGTCAAGACGGGCAAGGGCTTTTATGACTATAGCGGTCGGACTGAAGCCGAAGTTTGCTATGAACGTGATATCAAGCTCATCAAAATGCTGAGAGCATATAGGGAACTTGAATCTACTAAATAATTCTTATCCTGAGGAAATACGACCTTCAGGACTCATGAATTGTCTCCCCAAAGCGGAAAAGAAAAATTGGGGAACGGTAATTCGAGGAATTTAAATGAAGAAGGTCTCAGCTTATGGCTGGCGTTATTTCCAAATTCTGGAACCTATCAAACAATAAGATCCCGAGCAGGGCTTGAGATGGGTCCAATCCTTTCTTCTTCAATTCAAGAGATAGTTGACGAAGGTCATTTATTTGGTTAAATAGAGTGCCGGGGATCGTTAATTTACCGCATTCCAGTTCTTTGACGATATTCACGATGCTACCATGCGACACGCCTGTTGCGTTCTCTATGTCGCTATAGGGACAGCCTAAGACGTGAAACTGTGCTACTTCTGGCTTTTTTGTTCTCGATATTTCTCTCAATGTAATCCTCCTATTCTGCAAATATTTTTTGTTATCTGACTAATTGACCGACCGTTTGACCAATCACTTAACCAGTCTTTTGACTTTTTGACTACAATCGTGATAATTTGACCTCCAAGTAAGTTATTAATTGTGATTGTTAAATAGTAATGGGGAAGGTAAAGCTAAAAGTTCTGTTTATCGTAACCCCTTCCCCACTAGGTAATTCGAAAAAGCTGGCTTGAGCGCCGTTCTAAAGAAGCGAGTTAGCAAAGCGCTCTCTGAAGATGAAGTTAAGGATATTAGTTGACATAATAATAGGCAAGTTTACGAAAGACTTTCTGCACGGCGAAGATTTATAACGGCATGCCCCTGTAGCTCAGCGGACAGAGCAGCGGTTTCCTAAACCGCGTGTCGGGCGTTCGAGTCGCCCCAGGGGCACCACACAACCCAACTCTCTTAAATCATTGCTACTGTAAATATGACAAAATGAGGAGTTGTTACCTTCGGACTTAGTTAAATGCAATACCTTGCCAAATCTGGACCATTACTTGAGTTGTTTTAACCACTGCTGGCGGAACTTGTTTAACTTGGGAGAAATTACCGTCCGACAGTATCCCTGCTCCGGATGTTGAGCAAAATATCCTTGGTGGTAGTCTTCAGCAGGATAGAAAGTACCCAGTGTAACAATCTGCGTGACGATCGCATTCTTCCACAGGTGAGCTGTATTGAGTTTTACAATAAGCTCCTCGGCAATGGCTTTTTGTTGCTGGCTGTGGTAGAAAATTGCCGAACGATACTGTGTGCCCACATCAGCACCCTGTCGGTTCAGCGTGGTTGGGTCATGTATAGAGAAGAAAATCTCCAGGATTTCCCTATATGATATTCTTGAAGCCTTGAAACTTACCTGAACTGCCTCAGCGTGTTCAGTTTTACCACTACAGACCTGCTCGTATGTTGGATCAACTGTGTCTCCACCGGTATAGCCGGAAATAACTCTCTCAATACCAACAATTTCCTCGAAAACCGCCTCGAGACACCAAAAACAACCACCGGCGAGGGTGGCAACTTCCAGTGAGGTTACCTGACTCATAATTGATCTCTGGACACGAATTTTAGGACAAGACCATTCATACAATAGCGCTTTTCTGTCGGTGGTGGGCCATCATCGAATACATGGCCCAGGTGTGAATCACAACGGGCACAGAGGACTTCAGTTCGTACTCTTCCCAGACTCAAATCAGGTTGCTCTACCACGTTCAGCGGCGAGACCGGCTCATAATAACTGGGCCAACCTGTTCCCGATTCGAACTTGGTGGAGCTATAGAAAAGGTCGGTGCCACAGCGTAAACACTGGTAGATACCCGGTTCGCGGAAAGTATTGTAAGTGCATGTCCCCGGTTCTTCCGTTCCCTTCTTGGTAGTGATTTCATATTGCTCCTCGGTCAGCAATTTCTTCCAGTCTGCATCCGACTTCTCAACCTTCTCTACTGTCACTACCTGGTTTTGTTTGGCATCATAAATCCGTACTGTTTTAATTTCTGCACCTCCTTCTAATTTATTATAAACTATATATTTCTGCTCAGCATTGGTAAAAATTATTTGGATGAGAAACAAGTCACATATTTTCAAATCTTGTGTCAGGAGTTCGAATCACTCACGTGATATTTTTGATATAATATGCCGATTCAGGGGTGTAGCTCAGTTGGCTAGAGCAGCGGTCTCCAAAACCGCAGGTCGCGGGTTCGAGTCCTGCCACCCCTGCCAGGCCGAGGTGGTGGAACAGGTAGACACGCCATCTTGAGGGGGTGGTGGGCGAAAGCCCGTGGGAGTTCAAATCTCCCCCTCGGCACCAGATTAGATTGCGGGAATTCAGAAAAGACGGTAAAATTTATTCAGAGCGGAAGTAGTTCAGCGGTAGAACGCTTCCTTGCCAAGGAAGAGGTCGCGGGTTCGAATCCCGTCTTCCGCTCCACTAAATTGAGCAGCCCGCGGCGGTGTAGCCAAGAGGTTAAGGCAGGGGTCTGCAAAACCCCCATACGGCGGTTCGAATCCGCCCGCCGCCTTTTTGAATTACTAATCATCAGGCCGAGGTGGCGGAATGGTAGACGCGGCGGACTTAAAATCCGCTTCCTGCAAAGGAGTGTGGGTTCGAGTCCCTCCCTCGGCAGTAGCCAAAGTAGTAAGCAACTTCCTTAAGTCAAGCTAACTTAAACTAACCTTACTTACTCCTCTGGGCCAAAGTCCTCGAGCCCGTAGATCCAAGAACTTTCTAAGCTGCTGCTCATTTTGGTAAAGCTTCAGGATAACCTGGAATCTTACACCACCTTAATGGAATAGCTCAAGACATACCTAAATGAATTCTAATTCGTAGATCAGAACCCCTTTGAGGTAAGGCAGGTGTAGTTGTTGGTCCATCCTCGCCTTGTCTTCTTTCAATCGGTATGTCGCCGTAGATAATTTCACCTTTTTTCAAGGCAAACTCTACCCACCAATCTCTTGCCTGCAGTGAGATTGCTTTATTCTCATAAATTGGGGCTCCAAATGACCGAGAGGTCGGCTGAGTAATTAAAAGGGGCCGGGTTATTGCCAGTAAAGTGAGATAATCCATCGGCACGGGCGCTAATTGTTCTTCGTCGTTGGCAGAGTCATCTGTATTGTTCATAGTACGAATGGGCTATTACCTTTCTAATAATACTAGTCGCAGAAAAGTTGAAAAACCCTCGCTCGTCCAGTACTTTTGATTGATTTTTCTTCTGGACTATCGGGTAAAAAAGCGGACTTGAAATACATTTCCTGCAACGGAGTATAAAGGACGAGTTCATTTCTCGGCAGTAGAATAACCCCGCTCATATGTCATTAGGGAGTGATCCTTGTCATAGTGAGGAACAAAGCGACGAAGCAATCTCAGTAGAGGACAATGAGACTACCACGCACGTTTCAGATACTCACAATTACGAAAGAGGAATATTGGTTTGCTCAAACCATAACACAGAAATTTAGTGTCGGAGGTGATATCTACACCTTGCTAGGGTAGGGAGGAGGCTAATTCCTCCGGTGATTTCTGAGGATTCAGGATGGCAGCAATAGTGAGAGGCTTGCAAAGGTAGTACCTTTATCTCATTGACTTCTGGAATAGTGCAAATTATACTTTTCTCAGCATTTGAACGGAGGCAAGTCATGGTAAAAGTTGATAAAGAGGTAGAAGAAAAAGAAGCCCCCAAAGCTGTAAGCAGTGTGAGGAATGATGAGAGAGAGATGAAGTTGGTGGGTGCAATGCTGGAGGCGAAAATCGTTGATATTAAACCCCAGCTTGATTTCACCACTGAACTGGGATTCATCTATCCAGTTGTTGAACAATCGGTAAACGCAAAAGGCACAGAAGTAGTAGAGATTTTAGAATCCCTGGCAGAGAAAGGTTTAGTGAAAGGGAGCTTTTTTGATAGGATCCTCCGTTGTCCCCGGTGCCAGTCAATAAATTTAAGACCGAGCACTCACTGTCCAAAATGTGGCTCAGGAGATATTGCCCGGGGCAGAATCCTCGAGCATGTAGCCTGTGGCTATGTTGGTGTTGAAGATGAATTTACAGCCAGGGGTAAATATATATGTCCCCGGTGTAAACTGGAGCTGCGGACTATAGGCGCTGACTATCGGAGCAGAGGTGTGCTGCGCAAGTGTCGTGATTGCGGCGAGATATTTAACGTGCCATTGTTGAAGTGGCGTTGCCTGAAGTGTTCCTCGCTTACCAATGAAGATGAGATTCAGGAAGTAAATATCTACGCCTATAGCCTTGATGAATCGAAGAGAAACTGGTTGGAATTTGAACTTCAACCGAAAGTACGGTTCCTGGAATTCTTAAGGCGACATGGCTATGAGGTAACGGAGAATGCCACACTTAAAGGCAAGTCTGGTGCAGAACATATCATTGATATACTGGCTACCAGGGACGACGGTATCATTATTCATAGTGTCGCTATCGGTGTTGAGATTGCCCGGGATAAGATAGAACTGGACAGAATATTGGATTTTGATGTTAAAGCCTTCGATAGTGGTATTCACGATAAAGTACTGATTATCATCCCCACGTTGGGGGAAGAGGCAACGAAATTCGCCAGCTACCATAGGATAAAGGTGCTGGAACCCAAGGACCTGGAGTTATTGCTGACTGGTGGCCCGCAGAAGGGCCCGGAAACAGTGAAGGAGCCTTTTGAGTTTCAATCAAAGGCACAACTCATACAATACCTGAATAAGCAGGGCTACAGAGTAAAGGAAAAGGCCGAAGTAAAAGGACAATCTGGCGCTGCCCATAAGATAGATATACTGGCTATCAAGGATGAAGGCATCATTACTCATCGTATTGCTATCGGCATCGAGGTGAGTGAAAAGCCGATGGGGTTGGATAAGGTATTTGATTTCGACGATAGGGCTTATGATGCCGGTATTATGGACAAGGTATTTATTGCTGTGCCAGGACTCACCAATGAAGCCAGTCAGTTTGCCGAGCGTCAAAGAATAAGGGTCTTCGAGGTTGAGCAATTGGAGCCGGAGCCAGCTAAAAAGGAAACCTCTGAATCCTGAACACAAAAGAGATACTTCAAATCCCTAACACCAAATCCCAATTATCTCACAATATCAAAACCTAAAATCCAAATTATCAAAACAGAAGATTGCCGCGCACCTTTCAGGTGCTCGCAATGACAAAATGGACGTCTTTGCGAGGAGCCATAGACAACGAAGCAATCTCGGCTCTTATCTTGTCATTACGAAGCATGACAATGCCGAAATAATGTCGGTGAAGTAACATCGTACCCCCACACAGTGTGTTCAAAACTATTTTCCTATTACTGATGGGCGATTGACGGCTACCAGTATATGGTTACAATTAATACATATAAATCACTGGAGCTAAATCCAGAAAAATAGAAAAAGGAGGTGAGACAGGACTAACTATAATATACATATAAAGCCGATTACCGGAGCTAAGCTCCAAAAAAATCTAAAGAAAGGAGGAAAAAATGATAAAGACAAAATATCCAATATTTAAGAGCCTGCACCGTGGAGAGAAGGGTTTCACACTGATTGAGCTGTTGATCGTGGTTGCCATCCTGGGTATTATCGCTGCCGTGATTATACCCAACATCGGTACCTTTATGACTATGGGAACAGTAGCTGCAGCCAACAGTGAAGCAGAGAATGTGAAAACTGCGTCACTGGCTTACTATGCCGATGCGCAGGTGTGGCCAACCGATACTACTTCCACTTCTGGTAACTACTCCTTCACCGACTACTACGCCGGAACACTCAAGGCGAGCTATTCCTTTGACTCAGAAGGGTTCCTAGATGGCGTTGGTGACCCAGGCGGGACCGGTGGTGGCACGGTATCTAGTGGGTATAATGGTATCCACTTTGAGCCGGCACCAGGTGTCGGCCACGGACAATGGGCAAGAGACTGATCGGGTGATTTGGAATAATCTACTGGCGGAGCTGGCGTTAGCTAACTCCGCCGGTTTGTTTTTGTATTTAAGTAATCGGTGGTCAACCAATCAGTAGCCAATAGTCAGCGTTCATTGTGCCATTGCGATTCTTAAGAAGTAAGCCGAAGCAATCTCCCACATAAAAGCGTAAAGGAAAAGGATTCCTTCACGCCATGTAATGTAGTGCGAGGCTTTAGCCTCGTGCTGCACGACCCTGAAGGGTCGCACTACAAGAACCCGGGAAATCCTAAATCTCAAGGATCGAATTCCAAATTTCACACGATATCAAATTATAAAGCCCAACAACTTCAGTAATGCCGAATTCCAAAGCCCAAATAACAAAAAGGAATAGTTGTAATATTTAGGCTTTTGGATTTCATAAGACTTGTCGAGAATTGTCCCACTTAAGAGGGGCAAGGGGAGTTATGATAATTACATAGAAGTAACCCCCTGAAATCCCATTTATTCTAAGGGGGCGATTTAAGAGGAAAGAAAAAAACGGGACTGGGATTGCATTTCCGCAATCGACTGAATATACACTATGATTATCCTGTAGTAAAAATCTCTTGAAACTCTCCTCTTTTTCTTGCGTTTTCTTCCCTGCGTTTTCTTCCTTGACTTTACTCCATAGCTTCAAATGGAACTATCTTCTAGAACATAATCTCTTCCCAAATTATTCTTGGCTTTGTCATACTACATCCGGGATAATGAAGTCCCCACGCCGTTGTTTTGAATGACACAAGGGAAAGTAGCGGTATAGCTATAATAAGGCCGATTGACGCTAATGCGTCAGGATAGGAAAGGTGAGACAGCATTACTTGTATAAAGCAGATTATCGGAGCTAAGCTCCAAAAAAACTAAAGAAAGGAGATTGGAAATGATGAAAATGATACACCATGGAGAGAAAGGATTCACACTGATTGAGCTGTTGATCGTTGTTGCTATCCTGGGTATTATCGCCGCCGTTATTATCCCCAATATAGGTACCTTTATGACTATGGGGACAGTGTCTGCAGCCAACAGCGAAGCAGAGAATGTGAAAACTGCGTCACTGGCTTACTATGCCGATGCGCAGGTATGGCCAGACACAACCAGTTCCACTGTCATCGTTGGTAACACGACATATTCCTTCGGCGACTACTACGCTGGAGAACTTAAAGCGAGCTATTCCTTTGACTCAGAAGGGTTCCTAGATGGCGTTGGTGACCCAGGCGGGGTCGGTGGTGGCACGGTATCTAGTGGGTATAATGGTATCCACTTTGAGCCGGCACCAGGTGTCGGCCACGGACAATGGGCAAGAGACTGATCGGGTGATTTGGAATAATCTACTGGCGGAGCTGGCGTTAGCTAACTCCGCCGGTAGCCATTGGCATATTTAGTCAACTGTCAGCAATCCTCCCTGGCAAAGCATAATCTAAAAGCTGACCGTTGAAAGCTAAACAATATCAAAGCACGAAATACCGACGACCAAAACAGGAGATTGCCACGCCCCGACGAATCGGGGCTCGCAATGACACCACCACACTTGTCATTGCGAGGTTGACGAAGTCAGTCCAAGCAATCTCCCACATAAAAGCGTAAAGGAAAAGGATTCCTTCACGCCATGTAATGTAGTGCGAGGCTTTAGCCTCGTGCGGCACGATCCTGCATGGTCGCACTACGATCGTCTTTGGAATTTTATATCGGGGATTGCCGCACCTCTACGACATCACCCTCACCTTAATCCTCTCCCATCGAAAGAGAGGAAATTCTGCTCGCAATGACACAACCACCCTGTCTTTGCGAGGAGCGAAGCGACGAAGCAATCTCTGTTACAATAAATTTGGTGAGTAAGCAATACTATATTTACATAATGACCAACAGCCATAACACTGTGCTTTACGTAGGCGTCACTAATGATTTAGTAAGAAGGGTTTACGAGCACAAGGAGAAGTTGGCTAGTGGATTCACGAAGAAGTACAACATCGTCAAACTTGTATATTACGAAGTTCTTGATGACATAGAGAATGCTATTCTAAGGGAGAAGCAGATAAAGGCTGGTTCCAGGCAGAAGAAGATCCGGTTAATCAATGCTATAAATGGAGAATGGCGTGACTTATATGATGAACTATGAGATTGCCACGCCCCGACGAGTCGGGGCTCGCAATGACACTCCCTTTCCGTGTCGTTGCGAGGTCCTTTCCCCCCCTTGTCTTTGCGAGGCACAACAGTGCCGAAGCAATCTCGGTGAGTCTGGGGATTGTCGCACAACCCTCAAGGGTCGCACTACGAAAAGAGATGCGCCTGATAAATCAGGCAGCTATAAAAATCTGTAACGAAGCAAGGCAGTATTGGGTGTTTGACTATACCTTTACCTTACCAATGAGTTTTTCCACTTCTTGTCGTTCGTTGCAATAATCAAGCACCATTTCGCCGGTGATGACTCCCTTAAGATAGAGGCTGACCAGGGCTTCATCAAGCGAGATCATGCCTATTTCCCGGTGGGTACGGATTACATTGGGTAGCTGGTAGATCTTGCCCTCACGAACAAGAGCCTTCACAGCCGGAACACCGAGCATAATTTCTACAGCGGCTACTCGTCCTGAGCCACCAGCCCGGGGCACGAGTGCCTGGCACAACGCACCAATAAGTAACGAGGCCAACCGTACCTGAGCCAGGTGACGTTGATGTGGTGGAAACAGGTCTATCACTCTTTCTATTGCCTGAGTAGCGCTGGGAGCGTGACCGGTGGTTAATATCAAGTGCCCGGTCTCGGCGACGGTAAGGACAGCATCGGCAGTCTCCGGGTCTCTCATCTCCCCGACCAGAATGACATCAGGGTCTTGCCTTAAGATATGCTTCAGAGCATTGGCAAATGATAAAGTATCAGTGCCCAACTGGCGCTGGGTGATAGCGCATTTAATGCTGGAATGGATATACTCGATGGGGTCCTCAATAGTCACTACATGGCGGGTTTCATTAGTATTCAAGTATTGAATCATGGCTGCCATGGTGGTGCTTTTACCGCTGCCGGTAGGCCCCGTAATGATGACCAGTCCTCGGGGCTTCAAAACAAGCTCCTTACATATCTGGGGAAGCTCCAATTCATCTATGGTGGGGATTTTCGGTGGCAGCAGACGGATGGCAAGGCTGATAGAACCGCGCTGCTGAGCCGCATTACAACGAAGACGACCGACGCCAGGTAATGTATAACCAAAGTCGAGTTCCAGATGGCGATGGAATTGTTCCCTCTCTTCAGGCGTGGTTATCTGGAGAAAACCTTCGTTTATGTCCTCAGCAGCTAGTGAAGCGACACCATCTGCCGCTTCCAGATAGCCGTCTATGCGGAAAGTTGACGGGCTGCCGACAACCAGATGTAAGTCGCTGGCCCGCTTAAGGTTAGCTTCCCGAAGCAATGCAAAAATATCCATATTATTCCCCTTCTATAGTTATTCGCTGTTCAATAGTATATTCAAGTATATTTATAACATAGTGTAAGTCCGCTTCACGTTACTGTCAATGCCCCGTTGGTAATAGGAAGATGGTATTAAACCCACACTCCCGACATTGCCCCGCCTTGAAGCCCAAATCTCAGAACCTAAATGAGAATTTAAATGGAAATACCTAAGTGCCAAGACTATTTGTGTTACTGTAGTTTCTTGTTAAGGTAAAGAGGATTAAAAGAGGTTAACTCCATAGTTCTCATAACTTCCTTAGCCCCTCTTATCTCAAGAGATAATTTGTAAATATGGTGAACCATTGTTTAGATGTCGCCCTTAAAGCAAGGAGGATTAAAGGGGATTACATCAGACAGATTTCATAACTCCCCTGGAATCTCTGATCCTTCGGCTTCACTCACATAACATGCCTTAAGTGGGAAATCCTCACAGTAACCCCGCCTAGATTGCTTGGTCGAGAAAGATCGCGATTTGCAATGACAAATATAAAGACACCGCGCGAGAACAAAGGAAAGGACTCCATTGCAAACAAAGCATGGTAATCGCCCATGTCTGGTTATGTTTCAATATGATGCTCAGGGTATCTCTTTAGAATGGAAATTAAGCAAAATATTTGGGCTTTTTGATTGTTTGGAGGTTGTGATCCCTTGGTGCCTGAAAATTTAGTTTTATTTAGTTAAGGAGAACTGAAAACTAAACGAGCCTTCACTCCCGGTGATAGAGGTAATCCAGACTTGCGAGAACCTGAGCTCTTTTGTTATTGCATCTGTTAACGCTCTTAAGTTTTCGGCATACCTGAAGATGTTATCTTCATTTGAAGCCGTCCCGGTAACAGCTACCGAATTGCCCGAGTGATTTATATTATTCAAGATTACCTGCTCCCCTGCCAGCTTTTCAATCTGGACCAGGTCTTCGTGAAATATGGCACGTCCTCGTTCCATCGTGGTAAGTTGGGCACCAAGCTCATCGGCAGTAGCCGTTGTTGGCTCAATCTTCTTGGTCAAATCATTTATTGCCTGTTGTTGTTGGGTAACACTGGTTTCAGCAAGCGTTACATCGGTACGTAACGATTCAATACTGGCGCGATTAGTCAGGATAAGAATCACGACGAGGATAACCAGGCCAATACCAATTATAGTGACGACTGGAAGCAGGACCCGTACTATAGAGAAACGTGGGGGCACATAAGCCTCGGGTAAGGCATTTAAATTCACTATCGAAAAGTTTACCCCTTCTTTTTCCACCACTAGTTCCTTGAGAGCCAGCCCGATATTTACCATGAATTCGTTGGGATTGAATCCTTCCGGGGATTCCACAGGCGAAGACAATGCCGAAACCTGATATCCTGCTCCGCCAACCACCGACTGCCAGGCTTCCGGTTCATCTACGAGGTCGCCACAGACAAATACCGGCACAGTTACATCTATTGGGTTTTCCACGTGGCTTGAATTATAGAAGGCAACGGTCCTGTTGAACTCTTCAGCGATAAGAGGCAGTCTTTCCTCCAGGGATTCAGTCTCGCCGGGCAGGGATAACCTGCGGATGACCTGAGGGAGCCTATCTGCTATAACTGCAACATCGAGGTGGTCTAACCGCGCATTTACAATGACTGCCCGGGATTCATCCGGGATACGTGACAGCGCTAAGGGAGCCAGGTCCATGATATATGGCTTGACACCTGCTTCACGCAGTGTTCTAACCAGGGCATCTGCCAGATTACGGGGGAAGGTGACCAGGAAAACACGGCTTTCTCCCTTCATAAGGGAAGGAAGGTGCTGATAGGAGTAATAGATATCTTCCAGAGGCGTTGGTATCGTTCTCTTGACTTCACGCTTTACCGCCTCGGGAAATACAGCTTCAGGCAGCTCTGGCAGGGTTATTATACGATACAGGGAATCGTCACCGCTCAAAGCAGTGATAACCTTGCTTGTATTTGCTCCCGTTTCTTTAAATATCTGCTTAACCTTGTCCGCTACCTGCTCTTCGTCAACAATGAGCCCCTGGCTAACCAGGCCGGGTTCCAGCGACAAACTGGCCCATTTTTCTACCTGTTCACCCTTCATTACCAGCAGGTTAATGCTGGTATCTCTAATAAATAATGTAGTAACTCTTTTCGCCATTATTATTTACCCTTTATAACCATAGATTATCAGGTTGATGTCAGCTGATCCACCGGAAACATTTATTTTTTCACTGTTCACTTCAGCACTCCACGGTAGCTGGAAGTCATCACCGGTCCTCAGTGCGTAAATGAATTCCAGTATGTTATCGATGCTACCCTGGACAACCACGGTAAAAGAAGAAATAGAATAGGTAACAGTCCCCACCGTCTTGCTGGTTGGTTTTGATGCGGTGAGCTTAGTTAGGACAACATTACAATCGTCGGCAATCTCAAATAAGTCGTCGCCGTACTCAATGCTCTCCACCGATTCCGGGAACTGTGCTTGATTCGCCTGAAGTAATGCTTCCGCCTGAGTTAGTTCATCTTCCTTCGTTTCCCTGTTATTAATGAGGCCGGGCAAGAGAGTTTGAGACCGCGATAGCCTTTCATTTAACTGAGCGCGTTCCCCGTTTTGTCCGGAGTAAATCGAAAACAGGACGCCAAGGGCAACAGCGAAAATGACGATTACTACAATCAGCCAGACCTTCTTGCTTAGCTTCATAAATTACTCCAATTCCTCGTAATATACCATTGTGTAAAAAGACTGTCTAGTGTTTTCTCAAAAACATTATGCCTTTTCAATATCATTCATAGGCGTAAATCATATGTCGCTTTCAACCTTGTCATTCGCAAGCCCCAAATTATGGGGGCGAAGAATCTAACCTTCATTAGCAGTCACCTATTGCTGGCTAACCTCCCACGAATCAATGCTGTAAACCAGTTTTTTAACACCGATAAGGAAGTTAAGGTCGTCATACCACCCCCCGGATTCCGGGTAATTTATGCTTGTACCGGGCATCAACTCTATCTCGACGCTACCGGCTATGGACCCATAGAAATCACCTTTTGGCTGCACACTGGTTGTGCCCGAAACTGACATCACGAATATGGGGTCGGTCACACCCGCTTCCGTATTCGGCTCGAAATAAATATCCCCTATAGCTATAACAGCGCCGGAACCCACTATGGTACACTTCCCCCCTATCCAAAGTGCTTTTTGGGGATCAGCAGAACTGCTGGCAAGGAAGATGGTATGCCCGTTCAAGTCAAGGGTAAAGTCTTTACCGATCGAGCCGATTAATGTGTCATCGGTAACGTAAATAGTTCCAGTAAGGGTTAAAGTAGCGGGCGTGTTACTTGAGTTTTTGATCGTCAGTTCACCCTCTATATGGATAGGCCCTAACTCAGTATCGATGCCGGCAATATCTATAACGGTATCTGAATCGTAGTGTGTCCCGTCTTCGACAGCTTCCAGATAAAAATCCATAAGTTCCTCTGCTGTCGGCCAGTCATCATCATAATACTCTACCGGACCTTGTTCTCCCTCAGGGGGGTTGACCTCTGTATTAGGCATGAGGGTAATTTCATCCTGGCTGGTAAGAACTTGACCGAGTATGTCACCATAATCACCGTACTTATTGACACCCTCTATATAAGCCTCTATTTGCGTCCCGCTGCCATTGCCGGTAGTTGCTGATTCGACCCGATACGTCCCCGTCAGGTTTGTTATACCCTGATAAAGAGCAACGGATGTTATGGTAATATCCACGTTCTTGCCATTAATATCGGTTATAGTGTAATTCCTGGGGGGGCTGCCCGGGCTGCAGGGCAAGTAACCGGCGCTGTTCTGTATCTTCCAGATAGCATCCTCCACGCCGGCATCGACGGCATAAAGCTCGGCCGTCCTCGCCTCGTAAACTCCACCGGCGATAAGCCCGGTGCCCATATGTGATAGCAGGGGAGCGATTATGAGCCCGCCGATGAGAAGCAAAATGAGCGCCATAGCGAGCGCTGCCCCTTTTTCATCTCTTATCAATCTCTTCACAGCAGTTTTCATCACTTCACCTCCACGTCATACTAGATACCAGTATATAGGAATCATCGTTCGAGTCAATCACCCATTGGTAATAGGAGAATCGTCCTTGCCCCGCCATTCCTCATTCCCCAAATGTCAAAATATAGATGACAAACGAAATCCCAGGGTTTAAAGATTAAAACGATACGGAGATTGCTTCGGCACTATCGTGCCTCGCAATTACAAGGGGGGAGGTGTAATTGCTAGCTTCTCATCATATTGTCATTGCGAGCACCTCGTCAGATTGTCATTGCGAGCAAAGCGTGGCAATCCACACTCTCACTAAACCCACCGAGATTGCTTCGGGGCTTTCACCCCTCGCAATGACAGGAGGGATGGTGTTATTGAGAGCACCTGAAAGGTATGTGGTAATCTTAGAAAGCGATGCTGTAGATGAGATGTCCGTGCATGAAAATTAAAAGTGGGGCGGAATTTGTATGCCACCCCCCTTCCTTAATCTCAGTCTCCTTAGTGGCTTTTACTGCTGTATAATCTCCCAAGACTCAATATTCATTGTATCTATCGGCGGCAATTCATCACCATCGCCCGCTCCCATGGGGAAGTTCAGGTCTTCGCCTTCGGCTAGACCATAATTGATGATAGTAGCGTTAGTGCCCGATTGTACGTCAACAGCCAAATTCCCAGCGATACATCCATAAAATATGCCGCTGGGATGGAGTGTCGTTGTTCCCTCAATAGACATAACGAGTACGAAGTTATCCTCACCACCAACCTCACCCTTCGGGGCGAAGTCTATGTCTCCCACGGCGATGATGCAGCCCGACCCGATAATGTTGCACCTTTCGATTTCAAGTGCATTATGGCCGTCTGTGGTAGGGCTTGCCACAAAGATTGTTTGCCCATTTAGATCGATTGTTAGCTTGGACGGTTCAGCTTCGGTAGGTCCGCATATTTTGGTATCACCTGTAATATAGAGGGTGTCATTGAGCTTCAAAGTAACGTCCTGATTGGGGGCCGAGCTGGTGACATCTAACTCGCCATTAACCTTTAACGGACCTAATCCGTCCAGCCAGTAAACGGCTTCCTCGAATTTGTCTATGGTTTTATATATGGGCTCGGGCGGACAGCTATTGCCATCAAGATCTAGGTCAGTGTCCCCATCATAGTTTACTGCGCCTCCCACTTGACTCAGGTAGTAGGTTGAAAGTTCGTCTGCAGTAGGCCAATCCAGGTCCGCGCCCTCTGTGATTGTGCCATTGACATCCCCCCCAGTTTTATCGTTTACTGTTCCACCGGATGTTACATTACCCGTAACACTCACGCCGTTATAAATAGTTATGCTATTGTCACTAACAATGGCATTGTCAAGCAAAGAAGAGAAGTCCATATATGTTGCAGACAGGTAGGCTTCAACTGTGGTGCTGCTAGGGATAGATGCAACACCCCCGCCATCCTCAGTCATCGCCGTCGCGAGGATCCGATACACGAGCTCTTCCCCACATGTCGGATCCAGATCCTGTCTATACAGCGTAACACCTACACTCCTGTCATTCACAATTAATGGCTCCGGGTACTCATAGACCCACCATCCGGGATAATCATCGCTTTCCTGCCATAACCATGGTTCAATTGATTGATGACTTATGATCCATATTGCATCCTCCACGCCGGCATCGGCGGCATAAAGCTCTGCCGTCCTTCTCTCGTGGACTTCGCCGGCGAGAGTGCCGTTGCCCATATGATTCAGCAGCGCAGCGGAGATAAGCCCGCCGATAAGGAGCAGGATGAGAGCCAGTATCAGCGCTGCCCCTTTTTCATTTCTTATTAGATCCTTCAAAACGCTGTTCATCCTTTCCCCCCAGATTGGACCGGATTACTGTACATTAGTAGTATAACCATAGTACTCTTTCCAGTCAAAATATGACTGATGACCTATTACCTTTGTTATATTATTAGTCGTTGGAAATAGGAAAATCCCTCACTTTCACAGTACTTTTGGGGGAGTCCTACTGACTATCGCGGAAAATCCAAATTACATGATCAGTTCCCGTCATGTCATTGCGAGCACCTGAAAGGTGCGCGGCAATCTCCTTGTCCTCTTCTGAGATTACGGAGCCTGTTCCGAGCGTAAGCGATGAATCTCGCTCCTTGCAGTGACAAGAAGGAAGGTGTCGCAGCGACAATGGAAGGGACCCTGCAACAACAAAGGGATACCATTGCGAGCGAAGTGTGCTAAAATCCTACATCCGCAAAGGGATTGCTTCGTCTCTACGTTCCTCGCAATGACAGGTGAGGGGATCGACTACTGTGCGCACTTGAAAGAGGTGTGGCAATCGGCCAAATTACTATAAGGTAGGCGATTAATGACCATACAATATAATTGTTATGAGCCCGGCCTGGGCTGAATCCTGTATATCCTCTGTTCACTTTCCTCGCCCACGTTGGCAGTCACTTTGAAAATAAACACGTCATCGTTCCAATCACAATAGGTTTTAGTTGGGTCGGAGTCAATATACTCAGCGACACGAGTCGTCTCTGGAACTTCCTCGCCAATGGTTTCGCT